>Ga0070741_10012014_pt1 | contig 15790 bp, 15 predicted proteins | sample Coa_R1_4_FD_66440 | JGI IMG/M metagenome (GOLD analysis project Ga0070741, IMG submission 66440) | Surface soil microbial communities from Centralia Pennsylvania, which are recovering from an underground coalmine fire - Coalmine... | ecosystem: Environmental > Terrestrial > Soil > Unclassified ...
TGGCGGTCAACGACCAGCACGCCGAGGCCAACGTCACGACGTTCATGGCTTACGCACCACAAGTGCGGTCGACGCGCAGCTTCGACCTGCAATACCTCGACGGCGGCTGGAAGATCTGCGAGGGGCCGATCAGCTAACCGGTGACGGACCGCCCGGCGCAATGCAGGTCTCTGCAGGCTTCGACGACGCGCTCCGTCATGCCGGCCTCGGCCTTCTTCAGGTAGCTGCGCGGGTCGTACGCCTTCTTGTCGCCGACCTCGCCGTCGATCTTGAGCACGCCGTCGTAGTTCGTGAACATGTGTCCGGCGACCGGACGGGTGAACGCGTACTGCGTGTCGGTGTCGACGTTCATCTTCACCACCCCGTAGCCCAGCGCCTCCTCGATCTCCGACTTCAACGAACCCGAGCCGCCGTGGAACACGAAGTCGAAAGGCTTTGCGTCTGAAGGTAATCCGAGTTTGCGCGCGGCGACCTCCTGCCCTTCGGCCAGTACTTCCGGCCGCAGCTTCACGTTGCCCGGCTTGTACACGCCGTGAACGTTGCCGAACGTCGCGGCCAGCAGATATGTGCCGTGCTCACCGGCACCCAGCGCGTCGATGGTCTTCTCGAAATCCTCGGCGGTGGTGTACAGCTTCTCGTTGATCTCGTGCGCGACGCCGTCCTCTTCACCGCCGACGACGCCGATCTCGATCTCGAGGATGATCTTGGCGGCCGCCGCCTCTTTGAGGAGTTCGCGGGCAATGTCGAGGTTCTCGTCGATCGGCACCGCGGACCCGTCCCACATGTGCGACTGGAACAACGGATTGCGGCCGGCCGCGACCCGCTCTTGTGAGATCGCCAGCAGCGGCCGTACGTACGTGTCGAGCTTGTCCTTCGGGCAGTGGTCCGTGTGCAGTGCGACCGTGATTGGGTACTTGTCGGCGACGACGTGCGCGAACTCAGCCAGCGCGACCGCGCCGGTGACCATGTTCTTGATGCCGAGTCCCGAGCCGAATTCTGCCCCGCCAGTGGAGAATTGGATGATGCCGTCGCTGCCGGCGTCAGCGAAGCCCTTCAGCGCCGCGTTGATGGTCTCAGACGACGTGCAGTTGATGGCCGGGAAGGCGAACGAGTGCTCCTTGGCGCGGCTCAGCATTTCCGCGTAAACCTCGGGGGTGGCGATGGGCATGGCAGTTCCTTCCGGCGACGCGTGCTCACAGGCAGTATCTCAGGGATCACCCGGCCATGGCGCACCGGAGATTCCGGATTCCTGGGACAACTCTGCTCGGGACCCCGCTGTGGGCCGAACAGGCCCGCGCCGAACTCGGCCGCCGAATGGCCGAGGCTGCTACGTAGGAACTTTCGGCGCGACCTTCCGCGCGAGATCCACGGCCGCCGCGTTGGCGTCGTCGCGGGAAAGCCTGAGCACGGCGACTTGCACGGTGTTGGACCGGTCGCCGGCCGCGAAGCCGACTTGCCCACCGCCCATGTACCGCATCCCGTCCGGGCCCGGTGTGAAACCGTACGCGGGGTCGACGGGCGGCAGCGTGTTGTTGGGTGCCGTGCCCGGGTTTCCGATTTCCAGCGACACCGATTCGTCCGTCTCCCGGTTGTCCCACTTGCACCCGCCCATGTCCGGCCGCGTCGACGTGGACTGACCTGGCGCCGACGTGCCGAGCAGGGCTGTGATGTCGTCGGCCGACACCATCGCGCACGCGTCGATCGGAGCGGAGGCAACGAACTTGGCGGGCGCCGAGGCGTTTGCGCCGGGTTTGTTGTCGCTGTCATGTGATCCGCAAGCGACGGCGCACAGGGCTGCACAGGCTGCGGCGGCCGCGAGCCGCGCCACCCGGATCGGTTCGTGGAGTTCACTCATCGTTCGACCGTATTGACGTGCGGGCCGCGGGGAAATCAGGCGTTTCCCTACAAGATCGGTATGTTGGGTCGTCATGAGCACCGCCACAATGGCCTTGCCGCACCTGATGGACCCGATGTATTGGATCGGGCCGGGCGGCCTGTTCGCCTCCGCGGTGCTGCCCGGCATCCTCGTCATCGTCTTCATCGAGACGGGGTTGCTGTTCCCGGTGCTGCCCGGCGATTCGCTGCTGTTCACCGGCGGACTGCTTGCCGCGGGCGGGACGCTGAGCATCTGGACTCTGCTGATCACGGTGCCGCTCGTCGCGATCGCCGGCGATCAGACCGCGTACTTCATCGGCCGCGGGATCGGCCCTGCGCTGTTCGACAAGGAGGACTCCCGCTTCTTCAAGAAGCGATATGTCACCGAGTCGCACGAATTCTTCGAGAAGCACGGCCCGTTCACCATCATCTTGGCGCGCTTCGTGCCGATCGTGCGGACGTTCACGCCCGTGATCGCCGGGGTGTCGAAGATGCGCTACCCGGTGTTCCTCGGTTTCGACATCGTCGGCGGCATCGCGTGGGGCTGCGGCGTGACACTGCTGGGCTATTTCCTCGGCAACATCGACTTCGTCAAGCGCAACCTCGAGTTGATGATCTTGCTGATCGTCTTCGTGTCGATCGTGCCCGGGATCATTTCGGTGGCCCGCGGACTGCTGGCCCGCCGACGTGCGCAAAAGGAGCCGTCGCCAGTCGAGTAGTCAACTACGCTATCGGCCTTCTCCGGTCGGGGTTGTTTGTCAAGCGGTGAATTCGCGGTTGTGGATAACCGGTAGTGAAAGACATTGGGCGCCAAGAGTTGTCACCCTGACTTGTCGGTGGTCGTCGATACATTGACGGTATGAGTTCGGCGCAATTCGACGACGCGAAAGCCGCCTATGCCGCAGTGGCCGCGGCGCTGGATCGCGCCGACGCGCTGTCCTTGGACGGGCTGTCACACGAGGAGCGGCTGAAGCTGTTGGAGGTGCGGCAGCGCTGGCGGCGTCGCCTACCGGCCGGCGAGCATGCGCTCGTCAACGAGGTGAATTCTGCGACGCGAGAGGAGTTGGGTGGTGCGCCCGCGCACGTGCTGGCAGACCGGCTGCGAATCAGGCGGGGGGAGGCGCGCCAGCGCATCGCAGAGGCCGCCGATCTAGGGCCGCGCAGGACACTGACCGGACAGCCGCTCCCCCCGAAGCTGGAGGCGACCGCGGCGCGGCAGCGAGATGGACTGATCGACGCCGAGCACCTCAAGGTGATTCGGATGTTTTTCGCGCAGTTGCCGTCGTTCATCGACGAGCCGACCCGGACGAAAGCCGAACGGGATCTCGCGAGTGTGGCCGCGACGTATCGGCCGGATCAGCTTCACCGCTACGCCGTGCGTTACGCGCTGGTGCTCAACCCGGACGGCACGTTCTCCGATCAGGACCGGGCGCGGCGGCGCGGAATCACCGTCGGGCCACAGGGTTTCGACGGGATGAGCCGCATCAGTGGCTATCTGTCACCAGAGGCGCGGGCGGGCTGGGATGCCGTGGCGGCCAAGTGGGCGGCGCCGGGGATGTGCAATCCGGCGGATGAGGAACCGACAGTGTCCACAGCGGCATCGAGTGAGGCCATCAACGCCGACGTGCGCACCACCGCGCAGCGCAACCATGATGCATTCAACGCAATGCTGCGGTCGACCTTGACCTCCGGCGAGCTCGGTTCGCATAAGGGGTTGCCGGTGACGATTGTGGCCACCGTGGAGTTGGCGCACTTGCAGGCGAAGGCCGGAGTGGCGAAGACCGGCGGCGGCACGCTGTTGCCAGTCAAAGACGTGATCCGGATGGCCGCGCAGTCCTACAACTATCTCCTGATCTTCGACAACGCTAAGCGGTGCGAGCTCTACAAGGGCCGCACCACCCGGTTAGCCACGCCCGCACAACGGCTTGTGCTGTACGCGACCGAACGCGGATGCACGCGGCCCGGCTGCGACGTGCCGCCGTATTGGTGCGAGGTGCACCACGCCACGAAGCGGTGGGCCAGCGGCGGCCAGTCAAACATCGACGAGGAAACGCTGGCCTGCGGGCCGGACAATCGCCTCGTCGAGGATGGCGGGTGGACAACCCGTAAGAACGACAAAGGTGAGACCGAGTGGATTCCGCCACCGCACCTGGATCGCGGGCAGCCGAGAACCAACACGAACTTTCGCCCGGAAAGAATGCTGCCTGATGTTGAAGACGACGCCGACGCGCCAGACGATGTCGCCTAGCGTCAGCAGTGGGCGTCGATCTTGAACTTCGCGTCGACGGATCCGGGCGTGCCCGTCTTCAAGCCGGTCGCGGTTCCTGAAATCGTGAACTTCAGGTTCGACAGGGTGGCGTCGGCGCTTTGCTCGCCGCCCTTCCAGTAGCCACCCGTGAAGCCGCCGTACCCGCGGATCGTGACGGTGTCGACGTTGACTTTGCCGCCGGTCACGTCGACGATCGCGCTTGCGCTGGACCCGTTGTTGCCGATGTCGATGAACCACGACGACTGCGCTTGGTTGCACCGGACCGTCTGCGCTTGGCCCTGACTCTGGCCGTCGATGCTTATCGACGCGTTGGCCTGGCCGGCGACCTGACGCCCCGAGCAGCCGGTGACCACCAGCAGCAGCAGCGTGGCAACCGCCACGCATCGCCTGTTCATACCGGAGAGGGTATGACGTCCAATGCATCGATGGGCCATCATCGCCCGAGTCCGCCCTGAATCCGTCCCCACGCTGTTAGCGAACGCGCTGGCTAGCCGGCGGTCAGCTGATGCGCAGCTTCCATCAGCATCCACCCCGACAACTGCACCGACAGGTCACGCTCGGGGATCTCCGACGAGGAGACTGCACCGCCGGACGACTCCGCGGTTTTCCCTTGCGCGGTGGGGACTTCCGCGACGCGGCTCCAGTCGAATCCGAACAGTGGCAGCCCGTCGACCGTCTGCCGGTTGTCCCATGCCGACTGCGCGGACGTCAGCACCAGCTTTCGTGCGGTGTCGCGTGCCGCCACGTCCTCGGCCGAGTCCCCGGGCAGCGTCGTCGCCACCAATGCGAGGTAGCGAATCGTGATGCCGGAGAACAGTCCGCCGTCGCCGCCGCCTTCGGCCTTGAGGACGCCGCCCGGAGCCATGTTCTGCGCGACCGCCGCGACCAACCGGTGCACCCGGGGCGGGTGGCGGTCATCCTGCGTGCGAACCGCAAGCTCGGTCTCCAGGCCGAGGACCACTCCCTGGCAATAGGTGTACTGGGCGCGGGCCAGCGAGCCGTCCCTGATGCCGTCGAACACCAGATGGGAGTCCGGGTCGATCAGCGTTTCGTCAATCCAGTCCGCCATCATCTGGGCTCGGCGCAGCTCGCCGTAACGGGCCAGGAAGATTCCGGCCGGACCATTCGCGGGGGCGTTGAAGAACCGGTCCGGCTTACGCCAGGGGATGCCGCCGCCGTGCTCGGGCATCCACGCGTTCATGAACTGCTTCGTGAAAATCCTTAGGGGGCGGCGGCGTTCGACGCCGACGAGACGGCCGGATCGCTCGATAGCGAGCGCCAGCCACGCCATGTCGTCGTAGTACTCGTTGCCCCACTTCGGGATATTGCGCAGGAAGTGTCCGCGGATTTGCGCGGCGATCCGCTTGCGGCGGTGCGGCTGGGGGTCGCGCAACTGCGCGTCGACGAGGCAGTCGAGCAGGTGCGCCTGCCACCAATAGTTCCAGCCGCTGATGAACCATCGGTCCTTGGACGTCCACGGCCAGCCGACGACGCCGAGCTGAGTTCCGGGCACACCCCACACGCGCACCAAATGGCGTGCGGTGACGGCAGCTTCGGCGCTGGCGGCTCGGTTACCCCACTGCTGTTCCATGACGATGATCCTGCCTCACCAGGCACGGCTGATGTCAGCCCATTGCCGGATCCACGCGTGCATAGCGATGCCGGCGGCCACCGACGCGTTGATGCTGCGCGTGGACCCGAACTGGGCGATCGACACCGTCATTGCCGCGCCTTGTCGAGCCTCGTCTGTGATACCGGGGCCTTCCTGGCCGAACAGCATCAGGCAGTCGCGCGGCAGCGTCGCCTCTTCCAGCCGAATCGCACCGGGCACGTTGTCGACCGCAATCACGGTGAGGTTGGCGTTTTCGGCGAACGCGAGCAGGTCGGCGGTCGTCGCGTGGTGCAGCAGCCGCTGGTAGCGGTCGGTCACCATGGCGCCGCGCCGGTTCCACCGCCGCCGGCCCACGATGTGCACCGTGTCGACGGCGAACGCGTTCGCAGTGCGCACGACGCCACCAATATTGGCATCATGGCCGAAGTTCTCGATCGCGACGTGCAGCCGGTGGCGGCGATTGTCGATGTCGGCGATGATCGCGTCGCGGGTCCAATAGCGGTACGCGTCGACGACGTTGCGGGTGTCCCCTTTCTGGAGCAACTCGGCGTCGTAGCGCGGGTCGTCGGGGAGTTTTCCTTTCCACGGCCCGACTCCTGTTGGGGCAGAAGCCCATTCGGTGGGGCCGGGCCCGGTTGAGCCGGTGGCTTCGCGCTCGCGTTCAGTCACGGGTGTGGATCTCCTTGTGCGCCGAATTGTCGACGACGCGTCTTCGTTAGGATCGCATCATGTCTGAGGATCCCTCGCGGGAAACACAGGAAGCACCAGCAACCACCACGCATCGATCACGGGAACCGGTGTCCCTGGACCCGACGGGGGTGGCTCGCTGGCTTCCGCCAATTGCGTTGGTCCTCTCGGTGATTGCTGTCGGGCTCGCCATCTGGGTTCTGATCGAGGGGCCGTTGTCCAAATCCAACAGCGCGCCGTCACCCTCTGCACAGCAGACCGCGGACGCCAAGACCAAGGCCTGCAAGGCGTACGGCGTGGTTCGCCAGGCCGTCCATCTCCAGACCAACGGGAACCTGGGTCCTGACCCGGTAGCGCAGTCGGCGGTCGCCGCGAATGCTCGCTTGTCGATGAGCGAAGGGGCGACGTATTTGCTCGCCAACCTCGATCCGGCCACCCCGGGCGACGTGGCTGCCGCGATCCGTTCCTTCGCCGGCTATCTGCAGGACATCTCGATGTATGCGCAGGCCAACGTTTCCAACAGCGATCCAAGCCAGGCCGACCGCTTGAAGGACGGGTCGGCTGCCAGCGACAAGGTCGCCGCGCTCTGCAAGTGAGCTCCTGACAGTTCGGCGTAGCTCGAAATGTCTCGGCCGGATACTGGCGGCATGTCCACAAACAAGCAGACACTCATTGATGCTGTCGAGGCGGTAACGCACGCATGGGAACAGGCGCTGGCCCACCATGACGTCGAGGCGTTGTTGGCCTGCTACGCGCCGGACGCAGTGCTCGAAAGTCCGGTCGCTGCACACATTTCGGGCCGCGGTGTGTGTCGTGGACACGACGAGCTCCGGCCGTTTCTGACCGAAGTCGTCGCACGTACGCCAGACGAGCGGCAGTACTACCGCGCCGGGTTCTTCACCGACGGACGCCGGGCGACATGGGAATACCCGCGCGAAACCCCGGACGGGGAGCAGATGGATTTCGTCGAGGTGATGGAGATCGACGACGGGCTCATTCACGCTCACCGGGTCTACTGGGGGTGGCGCGGCGTGGAGATCCTCGCGAACGACCAATACCACCGCGAGTAGCGCAGCCGACCTATGATCTGGCCGTGTCCGACGGGGTGAGCGCGCGTCCCACGATCTGCCTGAACATGATCGTCCGCAACGAGGCGCACATCGTCCGCGAGGTGCTCGACTCCGTCGCTGCCTACATCACTTCGTGGGTGGTCGTGGACACCGGCTCCGACGACGGTACCCAGGACGTGATCCGCAATCACATGGCCGGCCTCGGCATCCCAGGTGAACTACATGAATGCCCGTGGCGCAACTTCGGCCACAACCGCTCCGAGGCGCTGGCCCTCGCGCAGGGACACGGCGACTACATCTGGGTGATGGACGCCGACGACATTGTGGTCGGCACCCCCGACTTGAGCCGGCTGACCGTCGACGCATACCTGATGCGCTACGCAGGCGACCTGATGTATTGGCGACGCCAGCTTTTCCGGTCCGGATTGCCTTGGCGCTACGAGGGCGTCGTCCACGAGTACTCCGTATGCGAATCGCCGTTCGTCGAGGAGCGCCTCGACGGCGACTACTACATCCACTCGCGTCGCCTGGGTGCCCGCAATCTGGACCCGCAGAAGTACGCGCGGGATGCCGAGCTGCTGCTGGCCGAGGTCGAACGTGACCCCGACGACGCCCGCTCAGTCTTCTACCTGGCCCAAAGTTACTTCGATGCAGGCGATTTCGTCAACGCACGCAAGTGGTATGCGCGGCGCGCGGAGATGGGGGGATGGGACGAAGAGACCTATCTCGCCAAATTCCGGTTGGCAGAAGCGATGTCACGACTCAAGGAGCCGTGGCCCGACATCCAGGACCAGTATCTGACCGCGTGGGAGTTCCGGCCGACACGTGCAGAACCCTTGCACGCCATAGCTTTCCACTACCGCACCCATGAACGCTATCGACTCGGCTACCTATTTGCCGAGCGCGCTGCCCAAATCCCACTTCCGAACGACACTCTGTTCGTCGCCGCGGACATCTACGCCTTCCGGGCGGTCGACGAGCAGGCCGTGTGCGCGTCGTGGACCGGAATGCACGCCGAGGCGTTCGCACTGTGCCGGCGCCTGCTCGCCCGGGCCGACATCCCCGACACCGATCGGCGCCGGATCGCCGGGAATCGCGACCTTTCCGCACCCACCGTGATCGAGGCGGCGTCGTCCTACCCGGAGCGGTTGGCTCAATGCCTCGTTGCGGGTCCGCGAGACTGCGAGGTGACCGTGAGCCTCCTGGCGGGAGACCGCGCCGTCACCGAGCTGACGCTGAACTCGTTTCTGCGGTGCTGCGCCGACGTCACCCGAGTCGGCCGCTTCGTGGTGCTCGCCGCGGGACTGTCCGCCGAGGACCGCGCCGCGCTGTTGGAGCGCTACCGGTTCCTGGAGTTCATCTCCGCCGACTCTCCGGACACCCACCTCGCGCGGCTTCGGGCGGAGGTCGGCGGCCGGTTCTGGTTGCACCTCGGCCAGGGCTGGCGGTTCTTCGCAACCGACAACCTCGTCACCCGTCTGACCGCTGTACTCGACGCCGAGCCCGAGGTGTTCCAGGTCGGCGTCAACTACACCGACGCGACGAAGCTGACCGGGGCTTGCGCATCCGAGGACGCGGTGCACCGGGCTCCGGGCGCCGGGCGCTACGTCCTCACCGACGTGGTGGCCACCGGCCCGGCGATGTACGATACGGCCCGGCTGAACCGAGCACTCGGCGACGACAACGCCGAGGTGCGGTCGGCGAGTCTCGACGAGGTGCTCTGCATCAATCTCGACTGAGCCACACCGCGGCGTGCGTGCCGACCAGCGACAGCGTCGCATACAACAGCGCAGCATTGATCTCACCCTGCGTGCACAGCGACGCATTCACTTGCACCGCATCGAGTTTCGCGTCTGGCAGCACCAACACCGACGACCCGTATGTCGCGCATGCGTGGCTGAGCCCCTTGTCTGCCGGCAGCGTCGGCCCGACGAGCACCATCAGCGGACCGCCGTGCTCTGCGGAGACGTCGCTGTATTGCTGCTTGATCGCCGAAATGTTCAGTCCCAGAACCATGTAGCCGTTACCGGTGAACACCTGTTGGTCGCCGAGGGACTGCTGGTTGAGCATCGTGCCGTCGGCGCGCCAGGCCTCGACGCTGGTGGTCTTGACGGTGACGCCGGTGTCGTTTCTGTTGGTGGGGAGCAGGCCGAGGGGAAATGCCACGGGATAGGCCGCAATGGTCTCCGGGATGCGGTCGGCCGGCGAATACACGTACACACCGCGGACGGCGTTCTGGTCGTCGAGCGGACCGAGGCAGACCGTGCCGGTGAGGCGGTCGGGGTTCGGCGCCGACAGCGCCGAAAATGACAGTGACGCAACGTCTTTGCAACTGCCGATCCCGTTGGTTTCGAGGGGATGCGCCAGTACGCCGTACAGACCGAACCGCATGTCCTCCGGCTTCGCGTGCGGTTTGCCCTGTTCCGACGGAGACGCATCCACGTCGACGAGGGCGTGGCCGGAATCCCAGCGCAGGTTCGACAGCGAGATGTTCCAGCCCAGCAGCTTCACCGACTCGCCGAGTTTAGCCGTGGTCGCGCCGTAGGAGTCGGTCCGGTGCTGCGAATCCGAGCACCCCACGACGAGCACGACGATCGAGAGGATCGCGATGAGCGCGCGCACTGTCTAGTCGGCCATCCGCTTGTTGATCAATCTGGTCATCCACGCCGGGCTGAACTGCGACAGGTAATACACCAGCTTCGTCTGCCGACCCACCGGATAGTGCACCTTCGCCACCCGCGACTTGCGGTGCAACGCACGCCAAGCCGCGTCGGCAACGTCGTCGACGGTCAAGTTGATCCCCAGCGATTCGGTGGAGGCGGTCTTAACCCCGGCCAGCATCGCGGTGTCGACGAACAAGGGCCACAACGCGATGACCGCGATGTCATGCGAGCGCCATTCCCATTCAAGCGCCTCGGTGAGGCCGCGCACCGCGAATTTCGTTGCGCTGTATGACGCCAGCTCCGCTTGGCCGTAGATCGCCGATGCCGAGCACATGTTGAGAACACGCGCTCCCGGAGTGTCTCGCAGATATTCGAATGCGGAATGACAGCCGAACATCACGCCGGTGACATTGACGTCGACCTGCTGTTTGTGACGCTGCGGCGCGATCTCCACGAACTCTCCGGCCGCCAGCACGCCGGCGTTGTTGATCAGAATATCCAGGCGCCCGTCGGTGCTGCCAACGAACTCGGCCAGCGCGCGCTGCCACGCGTCGACGTCGGTCACGTCCATGACTGACGTCCACACCGACCAGTTTCGTTCTGCTGCTTCGTCTTTCAGCGAACGAAGGTTTTCGTCGTCGACGTCGACCGCACCCACCCTGCAACCGGCCCCGGCGAACCGGCGCACGATCGCCAGGCCGATACCGCGGGCAGCCCCGGTGACGAACACCGCCTCAGGTGCGCCCACGGCCCTGCCCAAGAGTTTTCGTCATGAACCGCACCAGGTTTCGCGGCACAATCCGGCCGCCGGTGGTCAGCGCCTTGTAATGCAGGCCGGGGATGATCACCACCTTGCCCTTGGCGACGTCGGCGACACATTCCGACACGACGTCGTCGACTTCGAGCCACATGAACGACGGCATCGCAGACATCTCGATACCAGCGCGGTCGTGAAACTCGGTGTGCACGTAGCCCGGACACAGCGCGTGAATGCTCACCCCTGTGCCGGTCAGCCCGTTGGCCAGTCCCTCGGTGAATGACACCACCCATGCCTTGGACGCCGAGTACGTCGAGCCGCGGCCGGGGAGCAATCCCGCGACGCTGGCGACGTTGACGACTGTGCCGGCTTTCGCGTCGACCATCGACGGCAGGGCCGCGCGCGTCAGCTGCATGACCGCCGTGACGTTGACGTCGAGTTGCGCCTGCAACAGCTTCGGCTCGGCGGTCCAGAACTCGCCGGACGTGCCGAGGCCGGCGTTGTTGACGAGCACGCGCACACCGGCGTTCAGGCGGTCACAGACTTGGGCACGCCCGTCCGCCTCCGCGAGGTCGGCGACCAGCACTTCGCTTGCGGCGCCGTGCTTTTCACGCAACGTGTCGGCCAACTCATGCAGGCGTTGCGCGTTGCGGGCAACGAGCACCAGGTCGTACCCGTCGGCGGCGTAGCGCCGGGCGAAGCCCGCACCGATTCCGGAGGTCGGGCCGGTGATCAGGGCAACGGGACGTGCCATCCGCGGTTACGGCTGGTAGCTACGCGGGCCGGGGCGGCCGGCGCGCGTCTGCTGAGGCGGATGCCGGACCGGTTCGGGGCGAGGCTGTTGACGGCCAGGCTGGCGGATCTGCTCTGTCCTCGGCGCCGCTTCGGGGGGCGGGGCGACCGGCCGGCTGGGTGCGCCGTTGCGCCGGGTGGACTGCGCGATCGCAGTCTGCACCGGAGGCAGCACCCGCAGCAGGTCGTTGAACTGGCGCACCGTGCGAAGGCCTTCGTCCCACTCGGCGCGGGTGCTGGTGATCGGCATGCTGACGAGCGTCCAGTTCTGCTCGTTCCACATGATCTCCGCGCAGTCGGGAGCGGTATGGGCGAATGTCACCATCCGGCGGTCGCACGCGCGTCGGGCGGCGTCGAGATTGGTGGAGTACACCATGCGCGGGCCGATCGCGCCGAGCAGCCAGACGTCGTTCTCCCGCGGCTCCTTGAGCCCTTTCAGGCGCAGGTCCATGACGACGTTGGTGCCGACCTTGCGGTGCAACGCGATAACGGTCGCGACGTCCTCGAGGTCGAAGATGTAGACGGCCTCGCCGCGGATCTGGCCGAGGACCACGTTGCGTGCGGTCACATCGCCGACGGTGGACATCACGCCGCGCTTCCAGCGCTTGACGATCTCCGCGGACTCCGGCTCATAGTCGAAGCCGTGCGAGCGGGCCCATGACCTGCGGCGCCGCCCGTGGTTGTGCCGCCGGTCCTGGTCGACGTACAGCAGCACGCCCGCGCTGACGAAACACAGCGCGGACAGCGTGAACCAAAGCGGAACCATTCGACCTAGCCTATCTGTTGTCGGGGGTGATACCCGAACTCGCGCAGATCACAACCCGGTCTCTTGCGGGTGGCCTAGCGTCGGCTCATGGCCTACGACGACTACGAATGTCTGCGGATCGCGGTCCATAACCGCGTCCTCCGGGCGACGATCGACCACCCGCCGATCAACCTGTTCGATCTGCCGCTGCTGACCGAGATCCGTCGCCTTACCGGTGAGGTCGCCGCCGACGACGACGTGCACGTGCTGATCGTCGACTCCGCCGACCCTGACTTCTTCATTGCGCACGCCGACGTCGCGCTGATCCTGGACCTTCCGACCGACGACACCGCCCTGCATGTCGAGCTGTCAGCGTTCAACGCCACGGTCGAGGCCTTCAGGACGATGCCCAAGGCCACGATTGCCGTCATCGAGGGCATCGCCCGCGGCGGCGGCAGCGAGTTCGCGATGGCCTTCGACATGCGCTACGCCGCACTCGGCAAGGCGCGGCTGGGTCAGCCGGAGGCGGCGCTGGGGATCATCCCCGGTGGCGGTGGAACGCAGCGGCTGCCGCGGCTCGTCGGTCGCGGACGTGCGCTCGAGGTGATCCTCGGGTGCATGGACGTCGACGCGGCGAACGCCGAAACCTGGGGATATGTCGACCGCGCGCTGCCGGCAGACGACCTGCGCCCGTTCGTCGACAAGCTCGCCGCGCGTATTGCGTCGGTGCCGCTCGGAACGATCGCGTGCGCCAAACGTGCCGTAGACGCCGCGTCCCGCGATCTTGCGACGGGCCTGCGGATCGAGGACCAGCTGTTCCGCGAAACCCTGGCGCAACCGGTCGCGCGCGAGCGGCTGCAGGCGATCATCGACGCCGGCGCGCAGACCCGCGAATTCGAGCTCGGCGAGTTGTGATTTCGGTGCGTTTCCGTGCGCTGAGCGCCGGAAAACGCACCGAAATCACACTTAGCCCAGGACCAGCGAGTCGCCGTCCGGACTGACATTGACCGGCACGGTGTCGCCGTCGTGCACGTCGCCGGAGAGCAACATCTTCGCCAGCTGGTCGCCGATGGCCTGCTGCACGAGCCTCCGCAGCGGCCGAGCCCCGTAAACCGGGTCGAACCCGCGCTGCGCCAGCCACTTCTTCGCCGGCAACGACACCTCCAACTGCAGCCGCCGCTGGGACAGCCGCTTCTGCAGCTGCGCCAACTGGATGTCGACGATCTGCACCAGCTCTTCGGGGTTCAGCCCGTCGAAGATCAGCACGTCGTCGAGCCGGTTGATGAACTCCGGCTTGAACGTCGCGCGCACGGCAGCCATCACCTGCTCTTCGCTGCCGCCAGACCCCAGGTTGGACGTCAGGATCAGGATCGTGTTGCGGAAGTCGACCGTGCGGCCCTGACCGTCGGTGAGCCGGCCTTCGTCGAGCACCTGCAGCAGCACGTCGAACACGTCCGGGTGCGCCTTTTCGACCTCGTCGAACAGCACCACCGTGTACGGCCGTCGCCGGACGGCTTCGGTCAGTTGCCCACCTTGGTCGTAGCCGACGTATCCCGGCGGCGCGCCGACGAGCCGTGCGACGGAGTGCTTCTCGCCGTACTCGCTCATGTCGATGCGAACCATCGCGCGCTCGTCGTCAAATAGGAAGTCCGCCAACGCTTTTGCGAGCTCAGTCTTGCCGACGCCGGTCGGGCCGAGGAACAGGAACGAGCCCGTCGGCCGGTTGGGGTCCGCGATTCCGGCCCGGCTGCGGCGCACCGCATCCGACACCGCGATCACGGCCTTCTTCTGCCCGACGACGCGCTTGCCCAGCTCGTCCTCCATGCGCAGCAGCTTGGCCGTCTCGCCTTCGAGCATCCGGCCCGCGGGAATACCGGTCCACGCCGACACCACCTCGGCGATGTCGTCTGGCCCGACCTCTTCCTTGAGCATGACGTCCTCGCGCGCCTGCGCCTGTGGCAGCGCCGCGTCGAGTTGCTTCTCGACCTCTGGGATGCGCCCGTACCGCAACTCGGCTGCCTTGGCCAGGTCGCCGTCGCGCTCGGCGCGCTCCGACTCCTGGCGCAGCGTCTCCAGCTGCTCCTTGAGATCGCGGACGATGTCGATCGCATTCTTCTCGTTCTGCCAGCGAGTGGTCAGTTCGGCGAGCTCTTCCTTCTTGTCGGCCAGTTCGCTGCGCAGCTTTTCCAGCCGCTCCTTCGACGCGTCGTCCTCTTCTTTGGACAGCGCCATCTCCTCGATCTCCAGCCGGCGGACCAGCCGCTCGACCTCGTCGATCTCGACGGGCCGCGAGTCGATCTCCATGCGCAGCCGGCTGGCCGCTTCGTCGACCAGGTCGATGGCCTTGTCTGGCAGGAAGCGGCTGGTGATGTAGCGGTCGGACAGCGTCGCGGCGGCCACCAGCGCGGAGTCGGTGATCCGCACCCCGTGATGCACCTCGTAGCGGTCCTTGAGCCCGCGCAGGATCCCGACGGTGTCCTCGACGGACGGCTCGCCGACGAACACCTGCTGGAAGCGTCGCTCCAGCGCGGCGTCCTTCTCGATGTGCTTGCGGTACTCGTCCAGCGTGGTCGCGCCGACGAGCCTCAGCTCGCCGCGGGCCAGCATCGGCTTGATCATGTTGCCGGCGTCCATCGCGCCCTCGCCGGTGGCGCCGGCGCCGACGATCGTGTGCAGCTCGTCGATGAACGTGATGATCTGCCCGGCGGAGTTCTTGATGTCGTCGAGCACGGCCTTCAGCCGCTCTTCGAACTCGCCGCGATACTTGGAGCCGGCCACCATTGAGCCGAGGTCGAGAGCCACAATTGTCTTGTCGCGCAAGCTTTCCGGGACGTCGCCGGCGACGATGCGCTGGGCCAGACCCTCGACGATCGCGGTCTTGCCGACGCCGGGCTCACCGATCAGAACCGGGTTGTTTTTTGTGCGGCGGGAGAGAACCTGCACCACGCGGCGAATCTCGTTGTCCCGGCCGATGACTGGGTCGAGCTTGCCCTCTTTGGCGCGCGCGGTCAGGTCGGTCGAGTACTTCTCCAGCGCCTGGTACGTGCCCTCGGGGTCGGGGCTGGTGACGCGCGCGCTGCCGCGGACTTTGACGAACGCGTCGCGCAGCGCTTGCGGCGACGCGCCGTGGCCGGTGAGCAGCTTGGCGACGTCGCTGTCGCCCGTCGCGAGCCCGACCATCAGATGCTCGGTGGAGACGTACTCGTCGTCCATCTCGGTGGCAAGTTGCTGCGCAGCGCTGATCGCGGCCAGCGATTCGCGGCTCAGCTGCGGCTGGCTGCTGGCGCCGGTGATGCTGGGCAGCTGATCGAGCAACCGCT
>Ga0070741_10012015_pt1 | contig 15788 bp, 17 predicted proteins | sample Coa_R1_4_FD_66440 | JGI IMG/M metagenome (GOLD analysis project Ga0070741, IMG submission 66440) | Surface soil microbial communities from Centralia Pennsylvania, which are recovering from an underground coalmine fire - Coalmine... | ecosystem: Environmental > Terrestrial > Soil > Unclassified ...
CTAGGCAGAAGATTAGGAAGGCGAGGAGCGGATGCCCGCCTCCACAACTTATCTTGGTTTGGGAATTCCCGTGTCTGAAGCTATGGACGAAACGGGCCGGGTGGTGGATTCAGCTTTGCGCAGTTTTTTATGTCAAAAGATTGTAACGGGATGACAAAAGCGTCGTGAGACGAAACGTTTGTTTTGAATAAGTGTTGAGTGCCGCTACGCTGATTTTGTGCGCGAAAATGAAACGGGGCAGCTTTCGCCGCCCCGTCAAAATCGCGGGCAAGAGTGCCCGCGCCACACGAACTACGTTCCCTCACTCCAACCCGCCAGGTACTCTTCCTGCTCAGGCGTGAGGCGGTCGATCTTAATCCCCATCGACTCGAGCTTTAACTTCGCAACCCGCTTATCGAGTTCTTCGGGGACTTTATAAACACGCTTCTCAAGCGTCTTCGCGTTCTTCACCATGAATTCGACCGAGAGCGCCTGGTCGGCGAAACTCATGTCCATGACCGACGCCGGATGTCCTTCGGCCGACGCCAGATTAATGAGGCGTCCTTCGCCCAGCAGGTTGATCTTGCGTCCATCTTTCAGCGAGTACTCTTCGACGAAGGTGCGGGTGGTGCGCTTGGACGACGACATCTTCTCCAGCGTCGGGATATCGATCTCGACGTTGAAGTGTCCGGAGTTGGAGATGATCGCGCCGTCTTTCATGACTTCGAAATGCTCTTTGGCGAGCACGTTCTTGTTGCCGGTAACCGTGCAGAAGACGTCGCCGATGCGGGCGGCCTCGGTCATGGACATCACGCGGAATCCGTCCATCACTGCTTCAAGCGCTTTCGTCGGATCGACTTCGGTGACGATGACTTCGGCGCCGGCGCCACGCGCACGGCTGGCGAGCCCGCGTCCGCACCAACCGTATCCGGCGACAACGAATTTCGATCCCGCGAGCAAAAAGTTGGTCGCGCGAATGATGCCGTCGATGGTGGACTGCCCGGTGCCGTAGCGATTGTCGAACAGGTGCTTAGTGTCGGCGTCATTGACGGCGACGATCGGATAGCGCAGCACGCCTTCGTTCGCCATCGCCCGGAGGCGGATGACGCCAGTAGTGGTTTCTTCCGTTCCGCCAATCACACCATCGAGTGCGTCGGTGCGCTTGGTGTGCAGGATCGAGACCAGGTCGGCACCGTCGTCCATGGTGATCTGCGGCTTGTGATCGATCGCGGCGAGGATGTGGCTGTAATAAGTGTCGTTGTCCTCGCCCTTGATGGCGAAAACGGGAATGCCGTGGTCACGAACCAGCGAGGCGGCCACGTCGTCCTGCGTAGAGAGCGGATTCGAAGCGCAGAGAGCGACATCGGCGCCGCCGTCACGCAGACAGATGGCGAGATTTGCGGTCTCGGCGGTGACGTGCAGGCATGCGGAAATACGGATGCCCTTCAGTGGCTGGTTCTTGATGAACTCTTTGCGGATGATTTGCAGGACCTTCATCGACTGGTTGGCCCAGTCAATGCGTCTCTTGCCCAGATCGGCCAGTTCGACATTCTTGATGTCACATGCGATTTGCGTTGGTGTAGTTGCCATACCTCTCCTGTGCGCTCGATTCCTAATTATAAGTTCGGGGGACCAAACGGGCTATTCACCACGGAGACACGGAGAACTGCCAGGCCTTTGCTCGGTGTCTCTGTGACTCCGTGGTAGATCTGCTTTACTTATGCGCGCCTTGCAGCGCCGGTTCACTGACGCCTGCATCGCTTGCGAGCTTGGCGGCTTTGTCGGTCGCTTCCCAAGTGAAATCTTTATCGTTGCGTCCGAAGTGGCCGTAAGCGGCGGTCTTCTTATATATCGGCCGGCGCAGGTTGAGCGACTCGATGATCCCTTTCGGCGTCAGCTTGAAATGCGCGCGCACCAGATCGGGAATGATCGCCGGATCGACTTTCTGTGTTCCGAACGTGTCCACCAAAACGCTAACCGGTTCGGCAACGCCGATCGCGTACGCGAGTTGGACTTCGCAACGCTCGGCGAGACCCGCTGCCACGATATTTTTGGCGATGTAGCGGCCCAGGTACGCAGCCGAGCGATCGACCTTGGTCGGATCTTTTCCGCTGAAGCAGCCGCCGCCGTGACGTCCCATGCCGCCGTAGGTGTCGACGATGATCTTGCGGCCAGTGAGGCCGGTATCGCCCATTGGTCCGCCGACTACGAATCGTCCTGTGGGATTGATGTGGTACTTGGTGTCGGCATCGAGCATGTGTGCCGGGATGGCCTGCTGAATGACGTGCTGCAGAACTTCCGCGCGTAGTTTCTTATTGTCCACCGATTCCGAGTGCTGGGTCGAGATCACAACTGCGTCCACGCGCACCGGCTTGTGATTCTGATCGTACTCAACCGTGACCTGTGATTTACCGTCGGGCCGCAGGAAATCAAGCTGCCCACTCTTTCGGGCTTCAGCCAAGCGATGGGTCAGCTTGTGCGCCAGAAGAATGGGCGTCGGCATCAGTTCCGGGTTCTCATTACTGGCATAGCCAAACATCATGCCCTGATCGCCGGCGCCGCCGGGATCAACGCCCATCGCGATATCGGGTGACTGCTCGTGAATAGAAGAGATGACGGCGCAGGTCTCATGATCGAATCCGTAGGCTGCGTCGGTATAACCGACCGACATCACCGTGCCGCGGACAATCGAGGGGAAGTCCACGTATGCCTTGGTGGTGATTTCGCCCGCGATGAACGCCAATCCTGTAGTGAGAAGAGTTTCGCAGGCTACGCGACTGCCGGGATCTTCAGTGAGGCAGGCATCAAGAATAGCGTCCGAAATCTGGTCGGCGATCTTGTCAGGATGGCCTTCAGTCACAGATTCCGACGTGAATAAATAGCGATTTTTCGACAAGGTGGTTCTCCTTCGGCAAATTTCTTACGCGCTGGCGAATACCAAGGGGAGGCAGCGGTTTACGGACGACGTCCTAAGATGCTTAAACCGTATCAGATACAGCTTAGAGGCGCAATGGTTTTGGCCTGGGTGGCGGGCGCACACAGCGAGAGGCAGGCCGGGAGCGGCGGGTGGGGAACAGGCTAAGGTGAATGGCACAACCAGCTACAACCCCATTACTTCGGCATGATTACTATCAGGGGTATAGACCTGCTGCGGCCGCCTGGGGCAAAGGACGCAAGCCGTTTGCGTCGAAGGCGAGCGTTTTGACTTCGCCATAGTCACCCTGGGACGGGACGCGTTTTCCGTCGAAAAACAGGTCGAGCGCACCCACGTTGCCGGCCTTAATAACGAGGAGGTCGTCGGCTTGTATTGTTTTCTCAGAGGGGCCGGCGAGAGTGTATTCCACTGCCGGCTTGCCGTCGGCGGTCACGGACAGCCAGCAATCCTCGCGAGCCTTAATTTGTACGGTGAAGCGGCCGCTGGTTCTTTTCGCGGCGGGCACGACGATTGCGGAAGTCGTACCCGGCTTTATGGATTGCCGCGCAGGAGTTGTAGTGGGCGGTGCGCTCACCGCATCGCTGGGTTGCTGGCGTGGGTAATGTCGCAATGCAACAAAACCGATGATTGCCAGCACGACCAGAGCGGCGAACATGCGCCAGGAAATGTCGCTGGAACGCTGAGGCTTGGACGCCGGTTCGGCGGGAACTTCGGGCGGCTCCACGAGTACTGGTCTTGGTGCTTCTCCCGACGCCTCCAGGTATTCGGCGACAATGTCGTCTTCGTCGAGACGGAGATGGCGGGCATAGGCGCGAACGAATCCTTTATTGAAGATCCCGCCGGGGAGTTCGTGGAAACGATCTTCTTCGAGGGCGAGCAACAGACGAGTGCTGATCTTGGTGGAGACGCAGATGTCGTCCAGCGTGATGCCACGTTGCTCACGCTCGCGTTTGAGTCGCTCGCCGAAGGATGGCATGCGACGATCTCCTGACACTCACAATCATATGTGATCAGGACTGGGAAGGGAATCACTTTTGGTTCACAGCACGCCTGATGCGGCTGGCTAGAACAGCCGTAAACGGTAAGAAGGTGCAGTTTGTGGCTGCACCTTCTGGAACGCCTTCTGTCCGAAATCGCAAATGAGAGTATTACTTCTTGATGGTGACCGCATGCGCCAGCTTGAAGCTCAGCGCTGACTCGGCCGGCAAAACGATGTTCTTGTTTCCCGTATAAGCCGCACCTGCCGTTCCTGCACCCGCGCCGACTGCCGCGCCGATCAGTGCGCCTTTGCCTCCGCCCGCCAGGCCTCCGATCAATGCGCCTGCACCCGCGCCGCCTCCGATCATGGTAGCGGTGCGCTTGCCTTTACCTTTCAGTACGCGAGTGATCGAATTTGTCCTCAGGTCGTATCGCGTGCCGTCGACGGTAACGGAATCGAGCGCGATGCGAAGGACGGCTCCGCCTTTAAAGCGGCCTTCGGGGACCGCTTCGATTACATGACCCGTGGCCGGCGATCCTGCGGGGATAAGCACCTCGCCATCGCTCTCGACGGGGTTAGCAACGGTCGCGCTAAAGGTATCGCCATTGTTGCTGATCTTGGATCCGACAGCCTGTTGCAGGCGGACGGTGATGGTGGTCCCGACGCCCACCGTGGGAGTCTTGCTGCTGAACAGACCGGATGCCGGCGCGGCCCCTGAATCGGTCGAGGACGATTGTTGATCCGTCGGAGCTTTTGAGCAGGCAAACGAAGCCAGTAGTAACGCCAGCGTGCAAAGAGAAAGAGTACGGCGCATCGTGACCTCCAGGAACCTCCATCGTAGGGTGGTCAAGCCGATAGCTGAAGGTGCGGAAAGTCATTGGCCCTAAGTAATGCGTAAACTGGGGCTCGAAGCTCCAGCGCTGGACGCTCAATCGCGAACAGTGTGAGTTGCCGGCGACAGACCCACGCGCTGGCCTGTTAATCCGTCACATATATCGTCTTACGATGAATTTAAGTGCGGCGTTTGTCAGCAAACGACATGTAGGCAAGTCCGCATCCAAGTGAGCGCATGTAAGAGGAGCGAAATGGCTAAACGTGAAGTGGTGGTTATTACGGGGGCATCGGCGGGAGTCGGGCGGGCCACAGTGCGCGAGTTCGCGCGTCGTGGGGCCTGGATCGGCTTGATTGCTCGCGGCAAGGATGGACTGCAAGGCGCGCGGCGCGAGGTCGAAGCTGCAGGCGGCAGGGCATTGGTTCTACCTGTCGATGTCGCAGAGGCCGAGGAAGTCGAAGCTGCAGCCGAGCAGGTAGAGAAGAAACTCGGTCCCATTGACATTTGGGTGAACAATGCGATGGCTTCCGTCTTCTCACCGATCAGGAAAATGACGGCCGCAGAGTTTAAACGAGTAACCGAGGTTACGTATCTCGGATATGTGTACGGCACCCTAGCCGCGCTAAAGCGAATGTTGCCGCGGGACCGCGGTACGATCGTGCATGTGGGTTCGGCGCTCGCCTATCGCAGTATTCCTTTACAGGCGGCGTACTGCGCTGCCAAGCACGCGATCCTCGGATTTCACGCCTCGTTACGCACAGAATTGCTGCACGACCGCAGCCATGTGCACACAACGATGGTGCAGATGCCGGCGCTGAATACGCCTCAGTTCGGCTGGGTGAAGAGCAGACTTCCGCGCAAGGCTCAGCCAGTACCTCCGATCTATCAGCCGGAAGTTGCCGCGCAGGCCATCTACTATGCGGCGCATCATCCCAAGCGGCGTGAGTACTACGCCGCCTGGTCAGTGGTCGAGGCGATCGTCGGCAACAAGCTTATGCCGTCGTTCGCCGATCATTACCTCGCGCGAACCGGCTACTCGGCGCAGCAGCATGACGGGCCAGAGGACCCGAATCGTCCTAACAATCTTTGGAAACCCGTGGGGGGAGATCACGGCGCGCACGGCGCCTTCGACAACAGAGCGAGGCCGAGCAGCCTTGAACTCTGGCTGGAGATGCATCCGGAGTTGCTCGCCTTAGCTGGCCTGGGTGCAGCCGCATCGGTGTTTGCAGCCTTTAGAAACAGGAAAAATCGCTCGGCAACTCCGCTGGGAAAGGCCGCGTAATGGACCTGACGCCAATGTTTTCTATCGGACAGAGGCGGGGTGTACATGCAACAGCTGCATGCGATTTGTGCGAAATCAATGGCAACGCCTGCCATATTCGGCCCTTCTTAACGTCCTGATTTGGAGATTTCCCGGGAGGGCGTATGCATTTGCTGTGGTGGATTATCGTTGGATTAATTGCAGGCTGGGCAACCGGCAAGATCATGCGAGGACGCGGATATGGGGCACTGATGGACATCGTGCTCGGTATCGTGGGCGCAGTCGTGGGCGGCTTCATCATGCGGGCCTTGGGGTTCTCCGACCAGGGTGGAATGATCTACACCATCCTCGTGGCCATCGGCGGCGCTGTCCTGCTCACCTGGTTATTTCGTCTGGTTACCCGAGGACGGTCGGCGGATGTGTCTCCAATCCGCAAAGATAAAGATGACCTTCGCAGAGTAGCGTAAAGGCCGTTTAAGAGCAGCGATAACACAGGCCCGGGCTGACACGTCCGGGCCTTGTTCTTGCCCGTGTGTGCCGTGAACCTCTAATTTCGTTTGCTGACCCTGCGAAGCGCGGCAATCAATTCCGCTGGGCCCTTATCGGCAACGACAGTCTCATCGGGGTTAATGCGGCGGTCAAACTGCCCCGTGTCGGAGATGGCGATCAGAGGGCATCCCGGGCAATATTCACGAACCAAGGTGGCGAGTTCTTCGACCGTATCGCTGGAAAGCGTATAGGTGAGGACAGCGATATCGAAATCCCCTCGCCGAATGATAGAAACCGCTTCGCTTTTGGTACGTGGAGTATGTACCTCAAACCCACAACTGCGCAGAACTTCCGCACGGTAGAGTGCAAGCTCCAGAAGGCGACCGAACATGAGCACCCGGTTACCGCTAGTCCTTCGACGGGTTCTCTCCCCGGGCTGTAACGCGTCGTGTGCTGACTGGCCATTGAAGCGGCGGCCGGCGCAGCTGAGTATTGCGGGTTCGTTTATAAGTCCAGACGACACATAAGGGGTAAGACCTGTGTTCATAGCGAGTGAGTATACAGCAGAATTTTTGTCTTGCGAGAGGACATGTCGCTGCGACGGCATGGTAAACGATTTGCCGTCGCGCAAGCTGTCCTCTGGTGAACAAAAAGCGATGTGGGAAGGGGCTTGTCATCGTGAGCGAAGCAGGACGATTGGCTTTGATTAACAATCTGTCATCCTGAGCAAAGCAGGACGATTCGCTCGCGAATCGGACTGCGAAGTCGAAGGACCCCATAATGCTGGAATCTGGCAACGTCGTAACGAGGGATTCTCACCGGTTCGTAATCGACTCGGCGGCGAAACGCTACATGGTGAGAATTCCCTTGCAGGTTCGTTCTTAGCGCGAACAGATACGGGGTTCCTTCGACTTCGTCCAGCATTCGCTTTGCAAACGCCGAACTACGCTCATGATGACATCTGTAGCGGAGAGGGAACAAAGACCCGGGTTCTCCAAAAATCGTGTCAAGATGTAAATTTTTTGTCAATTCAACAGCATGGCCTCACTCGGCTCCGACGCCTGTCTTATACTGCGGCGATTCTGGGGTGCTCGCAGTGGGCTCAGCAGCGGTCGTGGGGGTGAACGGAAGAAATGGAAAGCGCAACCGCGCAGCGCGCGAGCAGGCGCTGCTGGCTGCTGCCAGCAAGCTTTTTGCTTCCCATGGATACGAAGCCACTACCACCAAGCAAATCGCCGCTGCCGCTCATTGTGCCGAAGGCCTGATCCATCGCTACTTCCACGGCAAGGCCGGATTGCTGATGGCCATCATCCAGGCACGCGTATCGTGCGAGGTCAGCGATCTCAGCGAGAACCTGCGTCTCCATTCCAACTTGGGCGACGAGGTTCGGCAGTTGGTCGAGTTCGAAGTCGATCGCATGTGGGAGGACCGTGACTTTCTGCGAGTGATCATTCCGAGAGCTCTGCTCGATCCCGCCTTCGGAGCGCTGTTCGCGGAAGCCGGACCGCTGCAACGGGCCAGAGCAATTTCGGACCGCCTAAGGAAGTGCAAATCGTCTGATGCTCTGAGGAAGCATGAACTGGAGGCGCTGGCGCACTTCATCGGCATCGCTGGATTCATGTTCGGGTTCATGCGGCCGGTAGTGTTGGGGCATGACCGCCGGGCCGCCAGACAAATGGCAGCGGAAATAGCCGGCCTCATCGCACGTGCGGTTTAACTTAACCCAGCCGATACATCGGATTACGAGATGTATGGTTTTCCGTATTGTCTCGGAGTGGCCGCCTTGTGTCTTTTTTCTTGACTCCGCTTCGCCAAAGTGATAATTAGTGCGTCCGCACGCACTTTGTGGGGAGTGCGCGCACTTCTTTCTGTCTTACTTAAAGTGGGTAGAGTGACTCTGAACCAGGAGGACTGTGCATGACCTCGTCCCGGAGGAGCCTCGCCGGTGTGTGTCTATTCGTCTTTGTCGTGCTGGGATGTGCCAACTCGGCTTTCGCCATTCCAGTATTCGCGCGCAAGTATGGTTTGCGCTGTTCCGCCTGCCATCTTGCGTGGCCGATCCTGAATGACTTCGGTTGGCGCTTTAAAGACAACGGGTATCAGCTGATGAACGATCGGGACGCTCCGATCTGGCAGAATCCGTCGTATTGGCCGGTCGCCTTTCGCTTTACCCCGCACCTTCACCGGGAAAGCAGCAATAAGGTGGGGGTTGATACTGCCGCTGGACCAAGTAGCGGTGAAGTGACCATCACTCAGCATGGGTTCGATCTTTCGGGTCTGGATATCCTCTCGGGCGGCACTCTGGAAAAGAACATCTCCTTCCTGCTGGTTCCCTCGGCCGACGAGACGGGGGTGTTTGGTTTCGAATCAGCATGGGTGCGCTTCGATAATCTGTTCCACACCCCATGGGTGAACGTAAAGTTTGGAAAATTTGAGCTGGACAACTGGCTTTCGGAGAAGCGCATTATCTCGCTTTCCAGTGCGGCCGGTGGGTACGCCCTTTATCACTTCGTGCCGGCCGGCGACAACAACGTGTTCGGCCAACTCGGAGATAACCAGCTCGGGGTTGAGTTTTCGAGCCACTCCTACAATGATCACACCCGGTTTTCCGCCGCTTTGCTGAGTTCGAATGACGGCCAACCGGACTTGGTGAACGCTAACAGCTACTCGGGGTATTTCGCCTTCACTCAGGGTTTTGATCTGGGGCAGCTTGGGTTGCAACGAGTCGGGGCTTTTGCCTTCATCGGCCAGGCGCCGACCTTCTCGCTGACCGCCGACGGTAACCCTGTCCCGGGCTCAAGCCTTGGCAAGAAGAACTTCTCCCGTGAAGGCTTTTTCGGCGATTTCTTCATTCAAAAATTCGATGTGGGTGTGTACTTCCAGCACGGGTCCGATGACAAGTACTTTGCCACCAGCACCCCGGGTAACGCGCCATTGCCGGTTGGAGCGCGTGACGTGAGCTGGAACGGTTTGTTCATTGAGCCGCATTTCACTGTCCACCCGCAATGGATTCTCTTTCAGCGCTCAGAGTTTATACGCATGTCGCAACAAGCGCTGCCCACCACCCCGTCCGATTTCGGCAATCTTGACGCATATACCTTCGGTACGCGTTGGTATCCGATCATGACCAGTCGCGCCGGCTTGGCCCTGCACCTCGAGTACTCATGGCTCAGGCAGCGCCGTGCTGCTCCAGTGACGGGAACCGATCTGACCAACAACAGTGTGTTTTTTGGCACGGATTTCGATTTCTAAGGAGAGGACGATGCGCATGAAATCACTCATTCTGTTTGCAAGCGCCGCTGTGGTTCTCACGCTCAGTGCAGCGTCTTCAGCCCAGGAGACCGAGTACACCCAAGCACAACGGTTGAATATGGAGAGCCACGTCCACGGCATGACTGGCCACGCCGCGCCCGCGGCACAGAACTACCGGCGGTATTGCTGGGGCTGCCACGGGGAACTGGGGGATGGCGAAGGCGAGAATGCCCAATGGCTCGATCCTAAGCCGCGCAATTTTGTCCTAGCTACCTTCAAGTGCCGCTCCACACCGACCGGAACGCTGCCCACCGATGAGGATCTGTTCAACACGATCGGCCGTGGACTGGTGAATTCTGGCATGCCGCAGTGGTTGCCTCTGACCAACGACGCTCGTCTGGACATGGTGGCTTACATCAAACACTTCTCTCCGCGTTGGGAAAAAGAAAAGCCTGGAACCCCAATTCAGGTGCCTCCTGAGCCACCCGTGACGGAGGAGCGCATCAAAGCGGGACAGGCTCTGTTTCAGAAGCTGGAGTGCTGGAAGTGCCACGGAGTCGAAGGGCGGGCGAATGGTCCCTCTGCCGACACACTCACCGACGACCAGAACCGGCCGATACGTCCCTTCAATTTCCATGAAGGAACTCGGTTTAAGTGCGGCACCACCGATCAGGACCTCTACAAGATCTTTATGACCGGGGTGGACGGCACGCCGATGCCGTCGTTCGCAGACAACGTCAAGCCAGATGAGGCTTGGGACTTGGTTTTTTATCTGAGAACCCTGCAGCCGCTGAAAACGAAAGAGAAGGAACTGGCCAAGAAGATGGGGTTGAAACCCATCAATCCGAATGCAGCCGCCGCTCCGGCACAGCCAGAAAGCAAACCACAGTAAACGCTAAGGAGAAAGACTTCTATGAATAGGTGGAAGGTAGTCGCAGGAACCGCAGTGTTTCTGCTGGTCTGCGGAAGCAGCATGATGCTGACGCGGAATGTGAGCGCGGCCGCGGAAGGCAAGGTTACAGGCACGGTGAAGCTCGACGGTACGCCTCCGCACCAACGGCCGATCGATATGTCAAAAGAACCGAGCTGCCAGCAGCAGCACGCGGGAAAGCCGGTCACAACCGAAAACGTGGTGGCTGGTCCAAACGGCGGCCTGGAATGGGTGACGGTGTACATCTCCGAAGGCCTGAGTGCAGGAGCTGCCAGTGCAACACCTTCGACGCCGCAGAAGTTCGACCAGAGGGGCTGCCAGTACATCCCCCACGTTATGGCGGTAGATGTCAACGAGCACTTCCAGGTAACTAACAGCGATCAGACATCGCATAACATTCATCCCCAGCCGAAGCCGGGTGGCGGCAACCACGAGTGGAACAAGTCGCAACCGCCGGGTTCGCCGCCATTTGACATCGCCTGGACCGCCGAGGAAGTCTCAATTCCGGTGAAGTGCAACATCCACCCATGGATGCACGGATATCACACGGTGGTCAAAGGACCACACGCAGTGACCAACGCTGACGGCACCTACACCCTGGAGAACGTTCCGCCAGGAAACTACACGCTGACTGCGTGGCAGGAAACCTACGGGACGCAAACCCAGAAGGTGACCGTCGCAGCTGGCAAGCCGGCCACGGCTGATTTCACCTTTAAGGCGAAATAGTCAGAGATCTACCCGGTGCCCGCGAAGACGGGCGCCGGGCTGAAACCTGAGTTTGTATATGAGGCTTCTATGGCCAAAATCTTCGCGATCACGATCGTCTTGATTGCCATCGGTTCCGCCATTCCGATCGTTCTTCACACCTGGTATCTGCCGCAAGATATCTCCACTCACGGACCTCTGATCGACGAGCAATTCTCAGAGACCATGGCGGAAGCCGGCATTTCGTTTTTGGCCGCCCAGATTATTTTGGCGGCGTTTATCTGGATCTATTCGAAGCCTGCGGCGGGTACAAAGATAAAAACCTTTCCTGGCGGCGCGATGGGTTTGGTGATTGCGGCATTTCTGCTGGTCGGCACTGAGGTGCTGGCGCTGGGAGCGTTTGGCGCAAAAGCCTGGGCCAGCGTTTATTTCACTCCCCCGGCAGCAAATGCATTGACCATACAGTCTCAGGCCGGGCAGTTCGCGTTCTACTTCCGTTATCCGGGGCCCGATGGAAAATTCGGCCAGATCCATCCCGAGCTGGTGAACGAGGGTTCGCAGAACTTCTTCGGTCTGGACCTCGATCATGACCCCGCCGCCAAGGATGACATTGTGACCGCAGAGATGGCCGTTCCAGTGAACCGTGAAGTGCATCTGCTCATGCACTCGAAAGACCTCGGCCACTCATTCTTTGTGCGGGAGTTGCGTATTCAGCAGGATTTTGTTCCCGGTTTGGACGTTTCGGTTCACTTCACGGCGAACAAAACCGGCAAGTACGAGATTGTGTGTACCCAGCTCTGCGGCTTGGGACACTACAACATGAAAGCGTATTTGGAAGTCATGAGCGAAGCCGATTACGAAACTTGGCTGAAACAGCAGGCAACCATGCAGTAATCGAGCGGCCGGCCGGCGGCGCCCGCCGGGGACGGAGCAGCTCTAACCCAAGGGGAATCTATGCACGACATCTCAACTCACCCGGTTGCGCACCATGCGCCGCCTGAGACGTTCATTCGTAAGTACATCTTCAGCCTGGATCACAAAGTCATCGGCAAGCAGTATTACGGGCTTGCTTTGGTGGCAGTGTTCATCGGTATGGGGCTGTCTTGGCTCATGCGGTTGCATCTCGGGTGGACGAACATGTCTATCCCCGGGTTGGAGTTGCTGTCAAAGAATGGCGCGCCGGGCGGAATCATGACGCCAGAGTACTACCTCCAGCTCATGACCATGCACGGCACCATCATGGTGTTTTTCGTGCTGACGACAGCGCCATTCGCGGCGTTCGGGAATTTCTTCCTGCCGATCCAGGTAGGTGCGGAGGACATGCCGTTCCCGCGCTTCAACATGATGTCGTTCTGGGTAACGTTCGTCGCCTTCCTGGTCCTGATGGCTTCTTTCTTTGCCGGTGACGGACCTTCATTGGCAGGCTGGACGCAGTACGCTCCGTTAAGTGCGGTCGGCGCCGTGGCCGGTCCCGGGCAGGGACTCGGTGAGGTGCTCTGGGCTTCGTCGATTGCGATCTTCTGTATAGGTCAGTTGCTGGGCTCGTTAAACTTCATCACTACTACACTCGACATGCGCACTCGCGGCATGAGCATGATGCGTTTGCCGCTCTCCGCCTGGGCGTGGTTCATTACCTCGGTCATGGGCCTGACCGCATTTGCCGTGCTGATGCCCGCATGTATTTTGCTGATCCTCGACCACGTTGCCGGAACCAGTTTCTTCGTGCCCGGCGGGCTGGTGCTTAACGATCAACTGCAGCCGCACTCGGGAGGATCGACGCTACTGTGGCAGCACCTGTTCTGGTTCTTCGGCCATCCAGAGGTGTATATCGCCATCATCCCTGGAATGGGAATTGTGTCGCACGTATTGATCGCCAATATGCGGCGGCCGATGCTCAGCCATCGAGTACTCATCTATTCCATGGCCGCGCTCGGCGTGCTTAGCTACATGGTGTACGGACATCACATGTTCGTCAGCGGGATGAATCCGCTGTCCTCGCTGGCATTTTCGTTCCCCACCCTGATCATCACCATTCCTTCTACCATCGTGGTACTGATCTGGATCGGGAGCCTCTACGGATCGAAGTTGCGCATCAACACGGCCTCGCTGTTCGCGCTGGGATTCATCTCGATGTTCGTCAGCGGTGGCGTAAGTGGTTTCTTCCTTGCGCAGCCATCGATTGACATTATTCTGCACGCGACCTATTTCGTAGTCGGGCACTTCCACCTGGTGATGGCAGTAGCCGCGATCTTCGGAATTTTTGCCGGAACCTACTTCTGGTTCCCCAAAATGTTCGGCCGGATGATGAACGAGACGTTGGGAAAGATCCATTTCTGGTTCAGCTTCGTGGGCGCGTATTGCATCTTCATGCCTTTTCACTACCTGGGAATCGCGGGAAATGTGCGGCGTTACCAGGCGTTCGTGGACGATTTCATGCAGCCGCTGATTCCGGTACATAAGTTCATTACCGTAGCTGCACTGGTCACGGGAGCAGCACAGCTGATCTTTTTGTACAATTTGATTCATAGCCGTTGGTGGGGTGAACCAGCGCCTCTGAATCCCTGGGAAGCGACCTCTCTGGAATGGAGCACACCTACCTCACCGCCCCCGTTCGACAACTTCGGCGGAAAGCATCCTGTGGTCTACCACGACCCTTATCAGTACGGAGTCGAGAGCTCGACCGGCGACTACGTAATGCAGGACTCACCGGAAAAGGTCCAATCCGCGCTTCCGGAAGAGGCTTAAAGCATTTCCCCGGACACATTCTCAGGAGCGTGTAGTTTATGGCAACAACGGTTCACGAGCCGCCACAGATCAAACCGAGTCGTTCGCCCGGCGTGGGTGGGCACAATGGCTGGCGAAATCTAGTTCCCAGCGACGGTGATCTGCGGGCGGTGAAGGACTACTCGCCTCCACCTGCATCCACGGGAATTTGGGTAGGATTGGCGGCGATCAGCATGACGTTTGCTGCGCTGACCAGTGCTTTGGTGGTTCGTCAAGGTTCGTCCGACTGGCGGCATTTAAGCCTGCCGGCGATTCTTTACTTCAACACCCTGGTGCTCCTCGCGAGCAGCGTGACGTTGGAAATGTCGCGCCGCCAGGTGGCGACTTTCATGGGCGGCGTGGGAAATCAGGCCGTTAAGCCTACTCGCTGGCTATATCTCACTCTGCTCCTCGGATTAGTTTTTGTGGCTGGCCAATACGCCGCGTGGAAGCAGCTATCGGGGCAGGGAGTTTACCTGGCTTCGAATCCGAGCAGTTCTTTCTTCTACGTTTTCACAGCGGCCCATGCCCTGCATGTGCTCGGGGGGCTCGGCGGATTGATCTACGTGATCAACAAGATAAAGAATTCAGTTCTGCGGCGGAGCACGTTGGACGCGGCATCACGGTACTGGCATTTCATGGGTGTTCTTTGGGTGTATCTGCTGTTGCTGCTTTGGCTGAAGCTTTAGCGAGTCCGATGGACAGGAGGCAACGTGAGCGAAGCCGATTTGGCGATGCACGGACATGGGCCCGCCAGCGTTATGGCAGAGCCGGCATTTTCGGTTCCGTCAAAGAAGACGGCGATGTGGCTGTTCATCATCGCCGATTCCGCAACTTTTGCTGCTTGCCTGGTGGCCTATGGATTTCTGCGCAATTCCACTCCGAACTGGCCGACGCCATTCAAGTTTTACCCCAGTGTAGTCAACGCCATGGTGATGACGTTTGTCCTGATCACCAGCAGCTTCACTATGCTCCTCGGAGTTCGTGCCGCGAAAGCGGCTGACAAGCCTGCAGCCTTCCGCTGGACCATGATTACCGCGGGTTTGGGGATTATCTTTGCCATACTGCACATTCGAGAATGGCTGGGAATGATCCATGAAGGGGTTCGTCTGTTCAGCAATCCCTGGGGGTCAAGTCTATTCGGCGCCTCGTTCTTCACCGTCACAGGTCTGCACCTCACGCACGTTGCAGCCGGGGTCATTGCGTTGATCGTCGTCGGGTTGCGCTACAAGGGCGGTCGTTACAAGGCTGACGATCTGGAAGTGCTCGGACTCTACTGGCACTTCGTAGATCTGGTGTGGATGTTTGTCGTGCCTTTCGTTTACTTGTTGAATGTCAGTCGCTGACGGAGAGCAAATCTATGAACGTCACTAAGGCACCCGAAATACACCCGAGTGAACCAGCGGCGCAATATACTGATGGGATCGGCAAGTACGTTGCGGTGTATATTTGCATCCTGATTCTGGCCGGGGTACAGTTCGTCCTCGCTTATCAGCACGTGGACGTAACAGCGATGTTTGCCAGAATGTTTCTGGTGGCGCTTGCCGAGGCGGGCCTGGCATTGATGTTCTTCATGCACTTGTGGGCGGAGAAACGCGGGTTCCTTGTATCAATTCTGGTCTTCACGCTGTTCGTGCTGGCTGCGATGCAATATGGTTGGAC
>Ga0070741_10012016_pt1 | contig 15788 bp, 17 predicted proteins | sample Coa_R1_4_FD_66440 | JGI IMG/M metagenome (GOLD analysis project Ga0070741, IMG submission 66440) | Surface soil microbial communities from Centralia Pennsylvania, which are recovering from an underground coalmine fire - Coalmine... | ecosystem: Environmental > Terrestrial > Soil > Unclassified ...
ACGGCGGCAATGGCGGGAACGCATCCGGCGGCGGCGTTTACTCCAGCAGTTATGTGGGCGGCGCCGGGACGTGCTCTTTGTCGATTATGTCTTCATCGGTGACAGGCAACACAACAGTATTTGGCAAGGCTGGCGCTGCCGGCCTAGGCGGAAAAGCGGGAGCAAGTAGTTCCTACTACACCGATCTTCCCGCCAGTGGCACTGCCGGCACGGCAGGCACAACGGGCTTTAGCAATGGCGGTGGCATTTTCTCCTACGGCTCTGCGATGAATCTTTCCGATATCATCCTCCTTAAAAACAAAGCCGCACAAAGTGCTGACTTCAGCATCTCGCTGACGCCGGGACTGTATTTGGGCACGGTCTAACTTTATTGATCCCGCCGCAAAACATTCGTCTTGCCCAACCAATCATCGCTGCTAAATGTGTCCTTCGCATGCGCAGCCAGTCTGCGCGGCACGCTGTGTTGCAAGTAGCAATGCGGCGTCAGGAGCGATTCCCCGGTAGAGGTTCCCCCTCACGGTGAAGAAACCAACCAAGCCAATGATGGCATGTTAGAAAACGAGGGCTTCCGTCGTCGCTCCGCGAGGCGCTCCAAGGAGTAAACGTCTATTCAACAACAGCAAATTCGTGTTAACGGTCGCATTCGCGCACGCGAGGTGCGGGTCATTCTCGCAGCAACCAACGAGCAGCTCGGTGTCATGAAGCTGCAGGACGCTTTGCGCAAAGCGCAGAGTGTCGGCCTCGATCTCGTGGAAATCGCGCCGAACGCAAACCCGCCGGTCTGCCGCATCGTCGATTTCGGAAAATTCCGCTACGCACTCGCGAAGCAGGACAAGGAGAAAAAGCAGAACTCGAGCAAGTTGAAGGAAATCAAGTTTCGCGTGAACATCGACGAGCACGATTACATGACGAAGCTGCGGCACGCGGAGGAGTTCCTCGACAAGGGCAACAAGCTCAAAGTCCAGCTCCAATTCCGCGGTCGCGAAATGGCGCACCAGGATCTCGGAATGGGCGTCATGAAGCGTGTGAAGGAAGATCTCGTCACCATGGCGAATGTCGAGATGGAGCCGAAGCTGATGGGCAAAAGCATCAGCATGACGCTCTCGCCGTTGCCCACAAACAAGCGCAAACGGAAGTTTGAACCTCCGACCGACGAGTTTGTGGAAGAGGACGACGCGGAGGATTGATCGCGCTTCACAAAATCGCGCGAAAATCCCGTCGCCATTCGCAGCGATTTGATTGATGCAAAAAACGAAGCTCGTTTTATTCGACATCGACGGCACGTTGCTGCACTCCGGCGGCGCGGGCGAAAAAGCGCTGCGGCTCGCGCTGCGCGATCGATTCGGTCGCGACGATGATCTTTCGAAAATCGAGATCGCCGGACGCACCGACTCGGGCATCGCGCGCCAGATTTTCGCGCTGCACGGCATCGAGCCAACACCGGAAAATCTCGGCGCGTTTTACGACGGCTACCTGCACCATCTCGAATTACTCCTGCCGGATACGCCAGGCCGACTGCTGCCGGGTATTTTACAGTTGTTAGACGAACTGCACGCGCGCCCTGACGTCGCGCTCGCGCTGCTGACCGGCAACCTCTCCCGCGGCGCGCAGCTCAAGCTCATGCATTACGGAGTATCGCACTTTTTCGAGTTCGGCGCGTTTGCCGATGATTCTCACGATCGCAATTTGCTCGGCAAATTTGCGTGTGCGCGCGCGACGGAAAAACACGGCGTCGCTTTTTCCTGCGAAAACATTTTCGTGCTCGGCGACACGCCGCACGACATCGATTGCGGCCGCGCGTTTGGCGCGAAGACCGTCGCGATCGCGACCGGCAATTACTCGCGCGAGCAACTCGCCGCGCACAAGCCGGATTTTTTGTTCGACGATTTGTCCGACGTGTCGCACGTCATTGCGACGCTCGGCCTTTGACGATCAAGGGACGATCGTCTTCGACTCGGAAAGCTTGATCACGCGGCCCTCGGGATCGCGGAAATTCGTGTAAGGCCCGACGGTCGTCACGATGATGCCGCGCTTGCGCAATTCCTGCAGCACCGGCTCGCGATTCTTTAATGAGAGATACAGGTGAAAGTAGCTGACCATCTCGCCAAATTCCGAGCGGCGCAGGCAGATCGGCAGCCCGCCCATGCTCATCTCGCAGTAACGGCCTTCGCGCTCGCTGAGCACTTTCGCGTCGAGGATATCCACGTAGAAATCGCGGATCTCTTTCCAGCGATTGGTGAAGATCGTGACGGAATAGCACATCGGATCTTCATCAGCCGTGTGCGGAAGGGCATCCACATCGTGCTCTGTGTTAGTGGGAAAGTCGGTTGCGGTCATTATGAATCTGTCTTTAGCAGGACGCGTGCTCACTTTATGGTTTTTATAAAAGAAAGCTTTTTCCCCTCGCAAACGCCTGCGTGAAACCGCGCAAAGCGCGCCGCTACTTCGCAGTCTCGATGCGCGGAAAAAGCGGCACCGGTTTGCCGACGACGTGGCCATCGGGCAGGCCACCCCACGTCGCTTCGCTCAATTTGAAACGCGATTCTTTTCCAGTTTCATCGAGCTTCCACCGCAGTTGATCGAAAATTCCGTGCGCCGCTTTCGGCAAAACCGGCGAGATCAAGACCGCGATGATACGTAGCGACTCGGCGAGCGTGTAGAGGACGGCGTCGAGTTCCTCATTCCTTGTTGGATCTTTCGCAAGAGCCCAAGGTTTTTGTCGGTCAATTAGTTGGTTGCAGTGAACAGCAGCAACTCCAATAGGAACGTTTAGTGCAACCTGTAGATCAAATTCATCGAAGTGATGTTCGTAAACAGCGCGTGCCTTTTGCCAATCAGGTGCATCTTCAAGCAGCGCGTTAAGAAATGCCTGAGAGACAGACGGTGTTTTCAATCTTCCCTCCCGATACTTGTGCGCCATGTTCAGCGTGCGGTTGAGCAGGTTACCGAGTGAGTTGGCGAGATCGGTATTGTGACGCTGCACGAGCCGCTCCTCGCTGAAGTCGGCGTCTTTGCCGGTGGCGATGTCGCTCATTAGATAGTATCGCAGCGCTTCCACGCCGTATTTGTCAGCGAGCGTGTTGGGATCGACGATGTTGCCGAGGCTCTTGCTCATCTTCGCGCCGGCGATATTCCACCAGCCGTGGACGAGCAGCGTCGGTATCTCCTCGTCGGCATACTCAAGTGCTTTTAACATGATCGGCCAATAAACACCGTGCGCAGGAATGAGAATGTCTTTGCCGATGACGTGCAGTGTAGTGGCCCACCATTTCGCGAACTCTGTTTCTTGTCCGGCGCCGATTTCACTGTGGTTCGGGTTATGACCAGGGACGAAGTGGATATAGTTCAGAAGAGCATCGAACCAGACGTAGGTGACGAAGCCCGCGCCGAAACTCTCTGGAAACGGGATACCCCACTTGAGCCTTGACGCGGGACGCGAGATGCATAGGTCACCCTCTAGTTTGCCGACCGCGTTGCGCAACTCGGCGACGCGAAAATCGGGAACGACGAACGGTTTTCCATCGCGACTGCGTTTGTCTATCAGATCGAGCAACCATTGCTTTGGGTCGAAGCCGGGCGCACCGGTCTTGCGATCCTGCGTTAGCCGGAAATAAAAGTTCTCCTCCTCGCGTTCCTCGACCGGTTGCCATTCGGGGCCGAACTCGCCCTGCTCGTTGCGCTCCTTGTCGGTGAGGAATTGCTCCTGGCGCACGCTGTAAAAGCCGCGCTGCGTTTTCTTGTAAAGCCAGCGGCTTTCGCCGGTCGCTGGGTCTTTGTCGTCCCAGAGTTTCTGCAAATTGACCTGAACACGATCCTTCCAGTGGTGTGAATTAGTGGTAGCGGCCCATTCGTTGTATTCAACTTCGAGTTTTTCCCACAGCGCTTTAAATTTCGCCGTGATCTCATCGACGAACTGCTGCGGCGGCACGCCCTGTTTTTCCGCCGACTGCTGCACTTTCTGCCCGTGCTGATCGACGCCCGTCAGGAAGAAAACGTCGTCGCCTTTGAGCCGGTGATAGCGCGCGATCACGTCGGCGAGCACCTTTTCGTAGGCGTGGCCGATGTGCGGCGCGCCGTTGGTGTAGTCGATCGCGGTGGTGATGAAAAACGGCTTTGCCATGCGTGCGAACAAAGTGCGGAAACCTTTCGATTAAGGCAATGAGGAAGCCCGCGCAAATGCACGATCTCAACTTTGTCTTAAATGCCGCCAACCTCGTCTGCTGGTTCGGCTGTTTCTGGTGGATGTTTCGCATCTCGCGCCGGCAGGACAAGCTGCTGGGCGAAATGCACGGGGTGATGCGCAGCGTGGAGAAGCTTTCAAAAGCCGAGCACGATTTAATCAAGGACGTGCATCCGAAGGTCGCGAAAATCGAGGAGCATGTGGAGGAAGTGGTCGAGGAGACGCGGGCGCGGCGGTGACGGTTTTCCTTAAAGTCCGCAGATACGCGCGCCTTGCACGCGGCGGAGCGTTTATGTCTCGGGCAGGACTTTCTTTGTCAGGCGGTTGATGCCGTCCTGCGCAAACTCGCTGCCGGGATAGAGCTTCTGGGCTTTCAAATACCATGCGAGGCTGGAGCCGATCTGGTCTTTTTCCTCGAGCTGCTCGGCGGTGCGCAGGGTGCGGACAAAGTCGGCGGCCTCGGTGGTGAGGTTTGCGCGGAGCTGGTTGAGTTTGCTGTCGTCGGGGAACTGCTTAAATGCGCGTTCCAGCGTTTCCCACGCGCCCGCGTAGTCGCCGCGTTTTCTGATTTCGCCCGCCTGGATGATCGCCGTCTCGATGATCTGCATTTGATCGAGCACTTTTTTGAGCTGCTCCTGCCGGTCGGGATACATCGCGGAGGCGGCGATGAAGCGCAGCTTGTCGTCGTAAATCTGTCGGTAGTTGTGCTGGCTGAGAAGCTGGTCGAGATCGACGAGCGCTTTTTGCTGCACGTCGCCCTGCGAAAAAATCGCGCCGCTGATCTCGGCGAGCGCGGGATTGCGCGGCCAGATTTCGGTGGCTTCCTTCAGCTCGGTTTCGAGCGTCGTCTTGTCGCCGCTGACCGCGGCGTTGCGTGCCTTTGCGAGATGCATCGCGCTGACGGTGCGCGCGGTTTCAATCGCGGCCATCGGCTTCGACGTATCGAAATCCTTCGCCGTGGTGCTCAGCTCCTTCACGAGCTTTTCCGCGAGCGCGTAATCCTTCACCTCGATCGCTGAAACGAGCTGGTAACTCTTTTGCGAAAACTCGAGCACCCTCCGTTTTTCATCGCGCGGCAACGTGCGGAGTTCGGGCAGATATTCGCCGATGGCAAACGCCTCTGCGAGCCGCTTCGACGCGCTCTCAAGCTCGTTTTGCTGCAGTAAAAATCGAAACGCCTGCACGCCTTCGCGCACATCACGGATTGCTTCGTTCGCGAGCGCGTCCATTGTGCCGACGGTCGGCGGCATGCCGGTGCTTTTTTGGAACATGTCCTTCGTGTCCTTGCCGACTTCGAGCTTTGTGTCGCCGTTGGTGAACACCGCGCGATAGAAATGCGTGCCGATCAGCACATGTTGAAACCGGCGTTGAAAGAAAAGCTGCACGAGCAGCGCCTGGAATTCAATCTTCGCCTGCAAAAGCGACAGCTCCTTCTTCGCCTGGTTGGTTTTAATCGTGCCGAGAATCTCCGCGAGCCGCGTCGTGTAAGGCTGCATGCGCATCGTGCGCTTGAGGTCCTGTTCCTTTGCCCATTCCGAGCTCGCGTCCTTGTCTTTCGCCGGCGGCGCGGCGTCGAGCTTGCCCGACTCGGCGGTGACCTTCGCGTTCCACTCGGCGGCTTTGCGCTCCTGCTCCAGCGCGTCGTTCGCCTGCGCGAGCCGGTCGCTCGCGTCCTGCGCGCGCCACGCGCTGTAGACGGCGTCGGCGAGCCCGTCGCAAAGCCGCGCGTCGATGTCGAAATTCGATGCGCGCGGCAGCAGCCGGAATGCTTCGTCGACGCTTTTTGTCGTGAGATGCTCCGGCGCGAGCTTGTCTAAAATCGTGCGCAAGATCGCCTGATACTGCTTGTCCTGCTCGGTGGTTTCTTCCGGCGCGTTGAGGTATTTTTCAAACCGCGCCTCGAATAAGCGGTTGTTGTTGATGTTCCAGTTGTGGCCGTCCCACGTCACGATTTCCGTTCCCGGATTGAACATCGGCACATCACCGCCGAGGAATTTCGATTGCTGCGGCGAGCTGGCCTGGGCTGCAGTCGGCGCCGGTGGCGCGGGAGCGGGCGCGTCGGGAACTTGCGCGAAAAGCGGCGCCGCGAGGAAAAGACCAGCTGTTAACGAGAACTTAACGCACCGTTTCATACCTTCCTCACGTCCTGCGCGCGCAAAATTCCTTTGTCGCCGACTTCTATTTTAAAAAAGTAGCGCTGACCTTTTTGAATATTCAGCTGATTGAATCGCGCGGGAATCAGCACGGGTAACACGTCACTTTTTCCGTCGATGAGCACGGAATAAAGCCGCCCGACCGTCGGCGACCAAGCCAGCTGCGTGTCCACGGTCACACTGATTTTATAAACATTCCCGCGCAGGCTGTTCGCGTTTTCCAAATAAGCCGGCACATCCAGCGGCGTGAGCGTGCGATACGGATCGCTGACGTTGCGATAAAGCAGCCAGCCGCCTGCGATCGCCGCGAAGAGCAGGATTACGCACGCGATGATCCAAATGGGATGAACTGAGGAGCTGGCACGACGGGCCATGTGCGAAATCAAGTTAGTTTCGGAGCGGTGATTTGCAATTTGCAATTTGTCCGCTCAGTCCCAACGGCTCGTTTTCGCGCCGAGATACGCAACCAGCAAACCGCCTGCAATGTGACAAAGCAGCACCCATCCGCATAGTGCAAACGGCGAGAGTTCCGTTTGCGAAATACTTTGCACCACATCGTAAAAACGCGTGTCGCGCATCGTTTGCAAATAGCCCGACCAGCCCCAATACGCCGCGATAAATGGACGCGTGAACCACGCGATGACGTGTGGCAGCGCGAGCACTGCGCCGGAGAGCGGCAGTTGGAAACCGACGAGATAAACGCAAACGAGCGACGCATGCTCGGCCGATTTCGTAAGGCTCGAAATGCCGAGGCAAACCGCTGTCATCGCGCCGTTCACCAGCACGAGGATCAGCGATTGCGCGAGCATGTCGCCGGGAAAACGGCAGATCGTGTTGACAAAAACCGCCATCCAGATCGACTGCGCTGCGACGAGCGTCGTGAGAAAAACCGCTTTGCTCAGCACGTAGCTCGATGGACGCACGCCGGCGAATTTTTCCTTCTCAAAGATCGCGCGTTCCCCGGCAATTTCGCGCGCGGCGTTGTTCGAGCCGATGAGCGTGAGGAGGATGACCTGGAACATCACAAGTCCGGAAACGAGACTCGCGACGCGCGACGATTGCAGCGTGAATGCCGCCGTTTCCAAAAGCTGCTGGACCACGTTGCCGCTACTCGTGAGATTCTGGATTTGCGGCAAACCATCCCACGCAAAAATCACAACGAGGCACGGAAAACCGAACAGCAGCGCAAGCTGCAGCGCAAGTTGCCCGCCATCGCGAAAGAAAATGCGCCAGCGTCTTTTCAGCAGCGTTTTGAACTGGTCGGAAAAGTGCGGACACATGAACTCTACAGGCCGAGTAGGGATTTCCGGCGGCTTCCACGGCTCCTCGGCTGGAACGTTCTCCACCGGCTCCGCCTCGGCCCGCGCGACGATCTGCTCGGCATTCACAAATGCCGCCTGATAAGCCGCGCGATGCTTTTGCCAGGACGCGTGCCACGCGCCCGCCGAGCGTCGTGCGAGACTCGGGAAAAGCTCTTCCTGTTTGTCCAAAGAAAAATAGTGCAGCAGCAATTCCGGCGCGCCGTGATAAATCAGCCGCCCTTCGAAAAGCACCGCGACGCTATCGTGCGAATCGAGATGCCGAAGACTGTGCGTGACCGAGAGCACCGTGCGCGCCGGCTCGTCTTCGTGCGCGCTCGCGAGTTTGCGCAGCAACTGCACGATCTCGTCCTCGGCCTTCGCATCGAGCCCGCTCGTGACTTCGTCGCAGAGCAAAAGAATCGGTGAACTCACCATCTCGAGCGCGAGCGCGAGCCGGCGCTTTTGTCCGCCGGAAAGCACGCGCACGCGCCGATCCGCGATTTCCGAAAGGCCGACATCGGCGAGAATTTCCACTGCGCGTTCGCACAATACGCTTTCGTCCAAACCGCCCACACGCAGCCGCAGCGCGGTTTCGATGCTTTCCGTGACGTTCAGTAAATCAAACGCGATGCTGAACTGCGGCACGTAGCCAATTTCGTGCGGCTCGAGGTCGTGCTGTTCGAGGTCGCGACCTTCCCAATGGACGCTGCCGCTCTGCGGCTGACGGACGCCTGCGATCACTTTGAGCAGCGTGCTTTTTCCACAGCCGGAGGGGCCGACGACCGCGCAGAGATGGCCTTGCGGAAATCGCGCCGAGATGTCGTCCAGCAGCAAGTCTGTCGCACGACCGGCTGTGAGCGAAATGTTGCGCAATTCCAGCATGCGTTCGATTCTGAAGGCGTTGCGACTCGATTGAAAAGCACGATGCAAAATTTTCGACGAACCACCGGCTGGATTGCGCTCGGCGCCTTCTCCTTCATTGTGCTTTCGATTGTTCTACTGCGACTCGGTTTTAGCGCTTATTTAAATAGCAGCACATTCCGCAAAAAAATCAGCGACATGACGGCGCACGCACTGAAAGCGAATGGCGATTTCCAGGCGCTGCATCTCGCGGGCTCGACGATTTACTCGGACGGATTTCTCGCGCAGGGAACGGACGCCGCGTTTTTTTCCAAATTGTGCGCGGATCAATTGCGCGCTGATTTTAACTGGCGCGGATTGCTGCGACGCGCATGGCAGATCGACGATTTCGAAGTGCAGCGGCTGGAAGTCAACTTCGCCGAGCGTCAGCCTGCGCCGCAACCGCGCGAGCCGCGCGACAAAATCACAAAACCGTCGAGCGGCGGATGGACGCTCGATTTGCGCAAAGCAAATGTCCGCGAATCGCGCTGGACGTGGGATGGCGGCGCGATCGACGGCACCGCGTTTACGCTCACGCCGTTCGACAATGCGTGGCGCATCGACGCGCAAGGCGGCACGCTCGCGCAAGCCGGCTGGCCCGCGCTCCGCATCGAATCGGCGCGTCTGCGTTATCAATCGCCATCGCTTTTCATCAGCGACAGCACACTCCACGATTCTCGCGGAACGATCACGGTGAGCGGCGAAGTGAACTTTGATCACGGGCTGGATTTGCAAGTTGTGCTCAACGGAATCGATGTTATGCCGCTGCTCGCGAATGACTGGCGTGCGCGACTCACGGGAAAACTTTTTGGCGATACAAAAGTGCGCGCGCCGCTGGGAGAAAACTCGTCCGGCGGGATTTCGATTGAAGGCTCGCTGCGACTCGCGGACGCGCAGCTCACGGCATTACCGGTGCTCGATCAAATAGCGCTTTTCACGCGCACGGAAACTTTCCGCAGGTTGCCGCTGACAAAAGTCGCGCTCGATTTTTCGCGCGATTCGGCGAAGTGCACCGTGCGGAATGTTGTCGTCGAATCGGAAGGACTGATACGCGTGGAGGGGAAGTTCACGATCGTAAATGGACAGCTCGATGGTGCATTTCAAGTCGGCGTGTCGCCGACGACGTTGCAATGGCTCCCCGGCTCGCAATCGCGCGTGTTTACCGCTTCGCACGACGGATATTTGTGGACGCCGATGCGGATGAGCGGGCCGGTCGAGCATCCAAACGAAGATTTAACAGAGCGTCTCGTGGTGGCCGCAGCGGGCGACGTGATCGAGCACAGCGAAGGCACGATCCGCAAGGCCGCGAAGGACGTGCTCGATTTGCTGCTGCACTAAGGCAGCTTCAGCGTCGTATTTTGCCCGAGCCGAAACGCGCGCTCGGCGCTCTCGAAGACCTTGTTTATTTGTTCTTTGCTATCGAGCCGATACTCGACCGTGTGCGCGTGGGTCGAGCCGGGATAAGTCTTCATCACTTTCTGCCACGCATCGTCCTGGCCTGTGCGCCCGGCGATTTCTTTCGCGAGTTCCTGCGCTTTGTTGATCGCCGATTGCCCGAAGCCGACCGGCGAATTCGGCGTGTTCGGTTCGATGTAGTAAAAGCGCACGGCGAGATTGCCGCTGGTGTCGATATTGACCTCGGTCACGCGTGCCGCGCTGTCTACGATGTAATCATGAGTGCTCACGGAAATGACCGCGCGCAACGCGACTTCATAAGTGCCGCCGGGCAGTTCGCAGCGCCACAACGGCTGGCGAGTCGGCTCGGGTGTCGGCGACGGCGTCGGGCTTTGCGCGCGCGCAGTGAGCGCGAATGCAAACAGCGCGAGCAGCAGCCGGGATTTCATGTCAATGCATCGACGTGTGCGGCGGCACATCGCCGGGGCCTTTGACGAGATGTTTGACCGTGCCGTCCATTGCGATTTCGACGCCGACATCGACTTTGCCTTTTTTGTTTGCGGGCAAAGGGTCGGACCATTTCGCGATCCAGACAGCCTTGCTGCTCATGAGCGCGCCGCGATCGAGCGAGATGCTTTCGACGTAAACTTTGTCGCCGCCGTCACGATCGGCTTTGGCTTTTTCGGCGATGTCGAGCGCTTCGCGAATTGAAAGTTGCGGCGCTGCGAAACAAGCCACCGCGTTAAAAAAACAGGCGAGAAAAATCAGTCGCATAATTTTGCGGGAAAGCCGCAGCTTAACTCGCTGCGAGTCCGGCGCAATCTCACTCTTTTTTGATTTTGCCGCCCCACGAAATGATGCGCGCTTTTGTGCCTGCGGCTTCCGCCTCGGCGATCTGGCCATTGCGATTGTAAAACAGCGACAAGCTTGTCCAGCCGATCTGATCGTTCGGCCGCAGATCGACTGCTTTTTTTCCCGCTTCGATCGCTTCCGGAAAACGGCCGAGCTTCATCAGCGCCATACCGAGCGCATGCCAGCCGTCGAAGAACTGCGGGTCGAGATCCACGCAGCGTTGATATTTTTCCGCGGCGCTTTCGAGCTCGCCGAGCGCGAGATCGCCATTCGCATCGTCGAAAATTTCGTCGACGGATTCGCTCACGTGGAAATTACCGCTGTGCAATCTGCACGTGCGCGGCTTCGCGACGTGTGCGCAGCCACTCCTGGAATGCGGCTTCGCTTTTTTGGCGCACGAACAACGAGCGAAAGAGCGGCTTGTCCTTCTCGAATTCCTTGTCATCGATCGGCAGCCGCTTGTTTAAATAAACGAGAAGCGCGCCCGCTTCAGTTTGTGTCACATCGCTGAGCTGGTTTTCGCCGAGTTCGACTGCTTTTTGCAAAATCTGCTGCTCGTCCGGCACATCTTCCTTCGGCTGGTCCGCGATGGAAAATGGAGGAATCGTGTCAACTTTCTGCCCTGCCGCAGCAGCCGCGTCGGCGAACGATTTGCCGGCTTTGAGATCAGCTTCGAGTTTGGTGCGGACTTCGCTCGCCTTCAGTTTCAGCGCTTCGCCTGCGCGCTCGGCTTTGAGCTGCTCGATGAGCTTCGGCTTCGCTTCTTCAAACGTGAGCTGATGGTTCGGCACGACATCCATAAGCTGCAAAACGTAAAAGCCGTTTTCGCCTTGAATCACGTCGCTATTCGGATCGTCTTTCGTGAGTTGAAATGCGGCGCTAGTGAGCGCGGGAACTTTTGCGATTTGTGGATCGGGCGAAGCTTGCGTGAATGCACCGGTGCTTGCAACGGGCGCGCCGGATTTCGCGGCGATCTCGTCGAACTTCGCGTTTTTGTCGAGCATCGCCTGCGCAAATTCATTGGCGCGATTGTAGAGTTTTTCGAGCGCGGCATTGCGGTCTTTGCCGGTCAGTTTTTTGTCCGCCTCGCTCAGTTCAAACGTGACGAATTTGATTTTGCGCTGTTCCTCCGATTTAAACTGTTGTTGACGCTGTTCAAACGCCTTTTTTGCGTCGTCGTCGGAAATCTGGACACTCGCCGCGAAGTCGGAGGTGTTAAAACGAATCACCGAAACCTCCATTTTCTGGTGCTCCTGCTCGTAAGCGGAATGGAGCTCAGTCGGCGAAAGTTCAACGCCGCTGGAAACAAGCGCTTTCACTTTTTTCAGTCGCAACTCGTCGCGCACGAGGTCATCGATGATCGTCTCGGTGAAACCGCGCGGGGTGAGTGAGCGCTGGACGAGATCGTTGAGTTTGTTGGGATCGAACTGCCCGTTCGTCTGCAGCGGGCGCAGCGAGGCGATGGTATTTTTGATTTCCTCATCGCCCGGCTCGATTCCGAGATCCTTCGCCTCGCGGCGAATCACCATTATGTTCCAGACGAAATTTTCGACCGCACGATTGCGATCAAAGCCCGCTAGATCCTGCACGAGATCGACGAGCCCGAGCTCGAGCGCGACGTAGAATTTGCGCGCCTCGCGATCGACTTCCGTTCCGGAAACATGATGGCCGTAAACCGTCGCGACCGTATCGGAGCGCATGCGGTCCATGCGGCCGGCTTGCGTGCCGTTCCAGAACCAGACGAAAGCGATGATGACGAAGATTGTGACGAGGACCATCAGCGTTTGCTGATGCTTGCGGAAGAAAGTGTTGACCATTTAAACCTTGGAAAGTGGGGATTATGGGTTGCGTTCGGGCATTGAGTTACTTATTTTGCCCGTCTCGTCAATGAACCTAAGACGTTGGTTTCCCCTCCAGCAACTCCTTTTTGCGGCAGCACTTTTTTGCGGCTTCGTCGCGTTTGCGCAGGACACAATCACGACGCGCGATGGCAAAACGACGCAGACAAAAATTCTCGGCGTCACCGGCTCCAGCGTGCAAGTCCAGGTCGGCGGCGGCTCGATCGGAGTTCCGTTGGCGAGTGTCGTGAGTGTGACGATGGCAGCGCCTTCGGATTTTGCGGCCGGTGTCACGGCTTACGAGGGAAAAGATTACCCAAAAGCTCTCGCTAGCCTCAAAAACGTGACCGACAAATACAAGGGTCTGCCGGTCGATTGGGCGCAGCAGTCGACGGTGATGCTCGGTGATATTTATGTGGCGATGAATCGCTTTGCCGACGCGGAAGCGGCTTACCGCGATTACCAAAAATACTATCCCGGCGCAGGCTCGACGCAGGCCGATGTCGGCATGGCGCGCATCGCGATTTCCAAAAAAGATTACGCGACTGCGAAGCAAAAACTGGAGCCGATCCTCGCGCAGGCGCTGAAGGAAAAAGCAGTCGCGAAAAATATCGGGCCGGTTTACAGCAACGCGTTTTACCTTTCCGGCCAGATCAAGGAAGCTGGCGGCGACTACACCGGCGCGCTCGAAGATTATTTGCGAACCGTCACACTGTTCTATCATGATCGTGTCGCCGTTAACGCGGCACAGGAACGCGCCGACGCGGTGCGCAAAGAACACGGCGTTGCCGTTCCGTAAAACAGACGCAATTTCATGAAAACCCTCAAACATTCCCTCATCTTCTCCATCTCGTTGCTCGCATCGCTGAACGCATTCGCGCAGGAAGGCGGCGCGCCGGCCGGACACGGCGGCGGCGAATCGATCATCAAAGTCATCCTGCACGGCGGTCCGTTGATCGTGATGATCTGGTGCGCGATTCTCGGCACTTCGGTCACGATGGTGACGTTCGTGATTCAAAACATTATCTCGCTCCGCAGGGAAAAGCTCGCGCCAAGCGCGCTCGTCGATGCGCTCGCCAATGAAATTGCCGCGGGAAATTACCAGGGCGCATGGGAGACGGTGAATGCGAACAACAACTACCTTTCCAATGTGTTGAAAGTCGGACTGGAACGGCTCGGCCGCGGCAAGGAAGCGGTTGAAGATGCCATCGCCGAAGCGGCATTGCGCGAGGCCACCACGATCCGCACGCGCAACAGCTATCTTTCGGTTATCGGCGTGGTCTCGCCGATGATCGGTCTGCTCGGCACGGTCATCGGCATGATGGGCGCGTTCGCAACACTCGGCGCAAGCGGCATTTCCGATCCGCGCGGCCTCGCGACGAGCATCGGCGAAGTGTTGATGGCGACCGCCAGCGGTCTCTTCATCGCGATTCCCGCGTTCATCGCCTATTACATCTTTCGCAATCGCGCACAAATGGTGATCGTCCACGCAGATGATCAACTTAACCAGCTCGTGCAGGACATTCCTTACGAGGAACTCTCCGGCGTCCGCATCGGTGAAAATTTCGAGGCCGGAGCAGGCGCACCGGTGCTCGGCGCCGAGCAATCGCGCAAAGTCTCGATGTCGCTCACGACCAATTGCCCCGTCTGCAACGGCGCGGTGACCCCCGGCCAAAACCCATGCCCGCATTGCGGCGCTACATTGGACTGGGCACAATAATCGCGTAGATTTCCGCGTCGAATGCACAAACTGACGCAGACTCAAAAGCGCGAGAAGGAGCGCAAGAATCCGCCCGAGGAGGATCCGGAATTTCAGATCGCGCCGATGATCGACATTCTGCTCGTGCTGCTCGTCTTTTTCATGTCGATCAGCTCGACTGAAGTGCTCCAGTCGAATCGCGAAATCCAGCTCCCGGTCGCGAACGACGCCAAGAGCGCGTCCAAAAGCAATCCCGGTCAGGTCATCATCAACGTCACATGGGTCGCCGTGAACAATCTCGGCACGATCGAGATTAACGACACGCGTTATCCCGACGCCGGCGCGATCGTGCCGATTTTGCAAAAAGCGATCAGCGCCAATCCGCTGGCGCGCGTGCTCATTCGCGCGGACAAAAATACGCGCTACGATTTTTTGCGAAGCTTGATGCAATCGATTGGAGCAGCCGGCGTGGCAAACGTCACGTTTTCGGTTGTCGATAAAGAGGGGGCACAAGCGGAAAGTAAATGATCATCAAACAACCAACTTACAACTGATATGGCCGGATCCGTAGGTTCAGAAGACGGCGACGTCGGATTTCAAATCGCGCCGATGGTCGATGTCGTGTTCGTGCTGATGCTCTTTTTCATGGCGAGCGCAGGCATGCAGGTCGTCGAAAAAGAGCTCGGTATCAATTTACCAAGCGGCGGCAAGTCGCAGGCGGGCGGTCCGCCGCCGACGCCGATCATTATCGACATCTCGCCCGAGGGCCAGGTGACGATGAACAACCAGGCTTACGGCACGCCGACTGACAAAAATCTCACCGCGTTGCGGGAATGGCTCAAAAACGCGATCGAGCAGTTTGGCGACAAAGACCCGGTGATCATCCGCCCCGCACCGGAGACGCGGCACGAGCGAATCATGGATGTGCTCAACGCTGCCGCGGCAGCGCGCGTGAAGAACCTCACGTTCAGTTAGCGGTCGGTTCGCTGCGCGAGCCAAATTATCGATCTCAGGTAAATCACCGCTTTGGGCATCGGTGTTGATTTTGCATTGCTGTTTTGTGTCCGTCGGTGCTTCAATCAACCAAGTTAACGGAGGAAAACCATGAACCCATCCCCTCGGAATCGTCTGCAACGCGGCCGATCCATTTTCGCCGACGTCGAGATGCTCGAATCGCGCATCGCTCCCGCCGCAATCGTCGTCAACACACTCAAAGACACCACCGGTGTCGCCGGCCAGATCAGTTTGCGAGATGCGATCCTAGCGGTCAACGCGAGCGGCGACGCCACGAACGACATCACCTTTTCCGTGCATGGAACGATCAAGCTGACGGCGGATTTGCCGATCATCAATGTGGGCGCGGGCAATACGCTCAACATCACCGGACCGCTCGCGACCAAGCCGACTGGCGTGATCGTGGACGGAGCGAAGACGCATCTGCCGTTTAATGTGCACGGCGGCGTGGTGACA
>Ga0070741_10012017_pt1 | contig 15783 bp, 13 predicted proteins | sample Coa_R1_4_FD_66440 | JGI IMG/M metagenome (GOLD analysis project Ga0070741, IMG submission 66440) | Surface soil microbial communities from Centralia Pennsylvania, which are recovering from an underground coalmine fire - Coalmine... | ecosystem: Environmental > Terrestrial > Soil > Unclassified ...
CGGTTGAACGCCTTGTGGGGAACGCTCAACTGAAAATTGATGCCGTTCTTTTGCATGACTTTGTTCCACCGACCCACGCCGGCGACCGAATCCCGGATGAAATCGTCGCGCAGCTTTTCGTTCAACGCGTTGAGCATGGGTGCCTCGCGTTCCACCAGCTTGCCGTCCACGACTTCGAGCACGGGATACATCGCGCCCTTCAGAATGTGGTCGTCGCTCTGTTTGGTCTCTTCGTAGCGGCCTTTGAGACCGCTGCTGTAGAACGTCGCGGCGTTGGACGACACGTCGGCGCCGAACAAATCGATCGTCACGCTGTAGTGGAAGTTGAGATAGCGCTGTATCGTCGGCAGGTCGATCACGCCGAAGCTGCGCACCTTCGCCGGATCGTCGGTCTTGTGTTGCGCCATCACCTCGCAGGTGCGCTGCAGTATGCGCGCGATGCCCGATTCCCCGACGAACATGTGATGCGCTTCCTCGGTCAGCATGAACTTGGTGGTGCGAGCGAGTGGATCGAAGCCCGACTCCGCCAGCGCGCTCAACTGGAACTTCCCATCACGATCGGTGAAGTACGTGAACATGAAGAACGACAGCCAGTCGGGCGTCTTTTCGTTGAACGCGCCGAGAATGCGCGGGTTGTCCCGATCGCCGGAGCGGCGCGCGAGCAGCGCCTCCGCTTCTTCACGGCCGTCGCGGCCGAAGTAACGGTGCAGCAAATACACCATCGCCCACAGATGCCGCCCTTCCTCCACGTTCACTTGGAACAGATTGCGCAGGTCGTAGAGCGACGGAGCCGTGAGGCCCAGATGACGCTGCTGCTCGACCGATGCGGGCTCGGTGTCGCCCTGCGTGACGATGATGCGGCGCAGGTTACTGCGATGTTCGCCCGGGACATCCTGCCACGCCGGCTGACCCTTGTGGTCTCCGAAGTGAATCGTGCGATCCTGCTCGGCGGCATTGAGAAAAATCCCCCAACGGTAGTCCGGCATTTTGACATAGCCGAAATGCGCCCAACCGCCCGGTTCGACGCTCACCGCGGTGCGCAGATAAACGTCGTAATTGAGCGAGCCCTCCGGTCCCATGTCCTTCCACCAATCGAGAAAGCCGGGCTGCCAGTGCTCGAGGGCGCGCTGCAACGTCTTATCGCTCGCCAGATCGACGTTGTTCGGAATCTTTTCGCTGTAGTTGATGCTCATGCCAAACTCCTACTCCTAGTGACGGACGGGACTCAAACTCGTTCCCAATTGAATTTCGCTTTATTACCGCTACCGAAGACTTTCAGCGCGCCGGCCTCGCCGACCGCGTTCGGTCGGACGAAGATCCAGTTCTGCCACGCGGACAAGCGACCGAAAATGCGCGTCTCCATGGTTTCGCCGACGCCGAAGCGCAGATTCGCTTCCATGCCGGTCAGCGCGTCGGGGGAAAGGCTGCCGCGCTCTTCGAGCGCGATGCGGATCTCGTCGTCCCAATCGAGCTCGTCCGGCGTGACGGTGACCAAGCCGAGCTCCAAGGCCTCGTTAGCATGGAGCTTGCGCCCCACGGCCGCCTGTATTTTGGCGATGGCATCCGGTTCGCCGTAAAAGCGGGACTCGATCCGCGCCAAGTGATTCACGGCCGGAAACGCGCCGAAGTTCATCTGCGACAATTGAATGACGGGCGCATCGACGGCGTCGTCGGGTAACGCGAGCATGTAGCTACGGTCGGCCGCCAGCGCCAACTCGAACAACGTACCCACAAAGCACGAGCCTTTATGGACCAGAGCGAACAACGTGCGTGAGCTGACGTCGAGACGGGCGAGCGTGCGGCGCAGCATGCCGATGACCTCCCGCACGAACCAGTTGTCCTGGTGCCGCGCGAGCGTCGCATCGACGGCCAGCGCGAGATCCGCATTCCCGCGCGTCTGCAATATCCACGTGCCGAGCTCAAGCTCGTTCGTGCGCAACATGAGGATGGCGTTATCCAGCTCGCGCGCCATTTGCAGCGGCCACCACGAAGCGCCGGCGGCGAGAATGTCGTTCACGTCCTGGGGCTGAGCTTTGTCGGGCGCGGACACCGTTAGGGTCGCACGGCGCGAGGCGCGATCGAATTGGACATCGACGAACTCATAGTGATAACCCGCCTGGTCGATCGTGCGTTTGAGCGGCGCAAGCGCCACGCCCTTCGTGTTCTGCGGACGGTCGCTTTGCGCGGCGAGCTCCAACGCCCGCCGCTTGACGTGATCCTGGAACTGCGCCGGCTTCACGACGTCGTCGACCAGCCGCCATTCCTTCGCGCGCGTTCCGCGCACGCCCTCTACCGTGGTGCAAAAAATATCGGCGTGATCGCGCCTGACTTTGCGCTTGTCGGTGACGCGCGTCAGCCCGCCCGTGCCCGGCAGCACGCCGAGCAAAGGAACCTCCGGAAGACTCACCGCCGAAGAGCGGTCGTCGATCAAGATAATTTCATCACACGCGAGCGCGAGTTCATAACCGCCGCCCGCGGTCGTACCGTTACAGGCGGCGATGAACTTAAGGCCGGAGTACTTGCTGGAGTCCTCGATGCCGTTGCGCGTTTCGTTCGTGAACTTGCAAAAATTGACCTTCCACGCGTGCGATGAAAGACCGAGCATGAAGATGTTCGCGCCGGAACAGAAAATACGATCCTTGGCGCTGGTGATCACGACGCTGCGAACCTCGGGGTGCTCGAAACGAATGCGCTGCAGCGCGTCGTACAGCTCGATATCGACACCGAGGTCGTAAGAATTGAGCTTGAGCTTGTAGCCCGGTTTCAATCCGCGATCTTCGTTGACGTCCATCGCGAGCTTCGCCACCGGACCCTCGAAAGACAGACGCCAGTGAACGTATCGATCCGGGTGGGTTTCGTAGTCGATAATTTGTTTGGATTCGCTTTCGGCTTTCAAAGCAACTTGGACCATGACATTCTCCTGACCGAATCAAGCTAGTACGGCTTGACGTAATCTCTTTAAACTTTCTTCCGGCGTCTGTCCGGAAGTGTCGACCTCGGCGTCCGCCTTCGCATACAGCGCTTGGCGCGCATTCAGAATGCGCCGTAAGTCTTCCATCGCCTCTTCGTTGTCCTGCATCGGGCGAAGGTCGCCCTGGGCGGCGACGCGCATCATGTGTTCTTCCGGCGATGCCTTCAGCCAAACGGTGAAGCAATTCGAAAGCAGAAGATTGTAGGTGTCGAGTTCCGAGACGATGCCCCCGCCCACCGAAATGACGCCGTGCTCCTGCGTTTCAATGACGTGCTCGAGACACCGCCGCTCCATGCGGCGGTAACCGCCCTGCCCATAAAGCAGAAACACTTCACTCAGCGCCATGCCGGCTTCGCGTTCGATCTCGCGATCCAACTCGATGAACGGAACGTGCAGTTCCGCAGCGAGCAGACCGCCGAGCGTCGTCTTCCCCGCGCCGCGCAGCCCGATCAACGCGATGCGTTGCTTGCGCGCCGATTCCTGCCCGCCCAACTCCCGCATCAAACGGAAAATCGTTTCTTCCAGCCGATGTTCCGGCAATCGCTCGAGCAGCCGCCGGATCAACCGGTGCTCCACCGTGCGCCCCTGCTCGCTTAACAATTCCGCAAGCGACACACCCAGCGCTTGGGCGATGCGGCGTAACAGCACGATCGACACGTTGCCCGCCCCCGCCTCGAGCTGCGCCAAATAGCGCTCCGAAACGTCGGCGTCCCGGGCGAGCACCTTCCGCGCCATGCCGCGCTGCTCGCGTAACTCGCGCACGCGCTTACCGAGAGCCGCGAGAAATTCCGTGTCTCCCGGGGCATTGGTGGAGGCTACGGATTTAGAACCTTTCAAGTCGGCGGACGATGGCTGCGCCAAATCGACCTCTATAAAGTGCAGGCACGCTGTTGCCAATCGGGACGGAGTATGCATAATAATGCACTCATAAAACTGATTCAAGCATTATAATTCACTTTCGCAAGATTTGAGGGTGGGAAATTTTGAAACTCCAGAACTATGTAAGTGGGCATTGGATTGCCGGCGACGGGCCGGGCACCGCACTGATTGATCCGGTCCTGGGCACCGAGCTTGGTCGCGCGTCCACCGAAGGACTCGACTTCGCCGCCGCGCTTGATCATGCGCGCCGCGTCGGCAACCCCGCGCTTCGAGAACTGACGTTCGCGGAACGCGCGGGGTTGATCGGCAAAGTCGCGGAAGTTCTCACTGCGAACCGCAGTTCTTATTTCGAAATTTCTCTCGCCAATTCCGGCTCCACGGAAGCAGACACCAGCTTCGACGTGGACGGCGCCATCTTCACCCTGAAGTACTACGCGCGGGCGGCCGCCGCCCTGGGCAACGCCCGGTTCTTGATCGACGGCGCTCCCGTCCCCTTGAGCAAGGATAAAGCGTTCCAAAGCTTGCACATCGCGGTGCCCATCCGCGGCGCCGCGATACTCATCAACGCTTTTAACTTCCCGGCGTGGGGCCTGTGGGAAAAAGCCGCGCCCGCGTTGTTGTCCGGCGTTCCGGTTTTCGTGAAGCCCGCCACCGCAACGTCATGGCTCACGCAACGCATGGTGGAAGACGTGATTAAGGCCGGCGTGCTCCCGCCGGGCGCCCTTTCTATAGTATGCGGCTCCGCCGGCGATCTGCTCGATCATGTGACCGCGGCCGATGTCATTTCGTTCACCGGCTCGGCCGATACCGCCGCGCGCATTCGTACCCATCCGGCGGTGGTGCGCGCCTCGACCCGCATCAACGTCGAAGCCGATAGTCTCAACGCCACCTTGATGGGACCGGACGTCAAAGCCGGAACCGCCGAGTTCGATCTGCTCGTGAAAGAAGTCGCGCGCGAAATGACACTCAAGGCGGGACAGAAGTGCACGGCCATCAGGCGCATCCTCGTCCCTGCTTCGCAAAAGGATGCGTTAGCCGAAGCGCTGATCAGCCGGCTCGCCAAAGTAGCGGTAGGCAACCCGCGCAACAAAGACGTGCGCATGGGGCCTCTCGTCAGCAAGTCGCAGCAACGCGCCGCTCAAGAAGGCATCGAGCGGCTGAAGCGCGAAGCCCGCGTATTGTTCGATAGCGGCGGGAAGGACTTCAGGCCGATCGACGCTGACGTGGCGACCGGCGCATTCGTTCCGCCGACGCTGCTGTCGTGCGATGACCCGCTGCATTCGCGCGCGGTACATGACGTTGAAGTGTTCGGGCCGGTCGCCACCCTGCTTCCCTACCTGGATTTGCCGCAAGCGTTCGCCATCGCCCGCCTGGGTCAGGGCTCGCTTGTCGCGTCCGTGTTCAGCGGCGATGCCAACGTCCTTGAATCCGCCGCCCTCGAGCTGGCCGACAGCCACGGACGGATCCTCGCCGTCAACGCCGCCGTCGGCCAATCGCATACCGGCCATGGAAACGTGATGCCGATGTCCTTGCACGGCGGTCCCGGCCGCGCGGGCGGCGGAGAGGAATTGGGCGGCTTGCGGGCGCTCGCCTTCTATCACCGCCGCAGCGCCATCCAAGGCCCGGAGGACAGACTCAAAGCGCTTGCCGAGCGCGGGGTTGAGTTGCGTAATTAAGCGCTTAAGCGCTAAGGTGTTCGAATAATCTTCGAGGAGCGGATCATGACCCCCGAGCAGTTTCGCGATCTGATCGCGCCGATCACGAAGCGCATCCAAGGAAAGACTCTGGACAAGAAATTGGAGGCAGACCTGAACCAGGCGTTTCCGGCGAACGGCGAGGCGTTTCAGAACGTCTTCCGCGCCTGTCGCGCCGCGGTCGAGGCGGGGTGGATGTGCAATCGCGAGGCCGGCGGTATCAAGTTCGGACGGGTAATTAAACCGAGCCCCGATCTGCACGGCTACAGCGTCGATGTGGTGGAAATGAACGACCTCAAGGGTCCGCATCACCGCCATCCGAACGGCGAAATCGACATGATCATGCCGCTCACTCCGGCGGCGAAATTCGACGGACACGGGGCCGGTTGGTTGGTCTACGGCCCGAACAGCGCACACTACCCGACAGTCAGCGACGGCAAAGCCCTCGTGCTCTACTTGCTGCCCGACGGCGCGATAGAGTTCACGAAAGCAAACTAGCGAACCGCCGCAGGAGACACGGTTATATGCCGAAGTTGAGCTCAGCCGATCACAGCGTCAGTCCTCCCATCATCGACATACCACGCGAATACAACGCGGCGCACGATCTCATCGAGCGTAATTTGCAAGCCGGGCGTGGATCCAAAGTCGCGTATATCGACGACAGCGGCTCTTATACCTACAACGACTTGTCGGAACGGGTGAATCGTTTTGCCAACGCGCTCGTCGGCATGGGATTGCAGATGGAGCAGCGGATACTGCTCTGTCTGCACGACACCATTGATTTCCCCACCGCGTTTCTCGGCGCCGTCAAGTCGGGCATCGTGCCCATCGCCGCGAACACGCTGCTCACCGCCGCCGATATCGAATACATGCTGAGCGACAGCCGCGCCCGCGCGCTGGTCGTGTCGGCGCCGCTGCTTGCGGCGTTCAAGTCGCTTTTCGGCAAGTTGCCTTTCCTGAAACACGTCATCGTGTCGGGCGGCGACGCCGGCGAGCATCTGTCGATGTCGGCGGCGCTCGCCAAAGCGCCGCCGCGTTTTGAAGCGGCGCCGACGACGGCGGATGATATCTGCTTCTGGCTGTATTCCTCCGGCTCGACCGGAGCGCCCAAAGGGACGGTTCACATCCACTCGAGCATGATGCAAACGGTCGAGCTGTACGCGCGCCCTATCGCCGGCATCAATGAGAACGACGTCATTTTCTCCGCGTCCAAACTTCCGTTCGCTTATGGCTTGGGCAACTCGCTCTCCTTCCCCCTCGGCGTCGGAGCGACCGCAGTGCTGATGGCGGAGCGGCCGACGCCGGCCGCGATGTTCGCGCGGCTGCGCAAATATCAGCCGACCATTTTCTGCACCATCCCGACCGCGTATGCCGCCATGCTGGCGAGCCCGGAACTGCCCCGGCCCGATGAGTTGCGGCTGCGCCGCTGCACCTCGGCGGGCGAACCGCTGCCGGAGGATATCGGCCGGCGCTGGAGCGCCCATTTCGGCGTGGATATTCTGGACGGCATCGGCTCGACGGAGATGCTGCATATTTTTCTTTCGAATCGTCCCGGCGAAGTAAAGTACGGAACGACGGGTAAACCGGTTCCCGGTTACGAAGTGCGTATCGTCGACGACGAGGGCCGCCCGTTGAAGCAGGGCGAAACCGGCGAACTGCAGATCCGCGGTACGACCAGTGCGATTCTTTACTGGAACAATCGCGAGCGCACGCGCAACACCTTTCAGGGACCGTGGACTCGCAGCGGCGACAAGTACACGCAGCGCGACGATGGTTATTACATCTACGAGGGACGCAGCGACGACATGTTGAAAGTCAGCGGCCTTTACGTCTCGCCCGCGGAAGTCGAATCCGCGTTGATCTCGCACGATACCGTGCTCGAAGCGGCCGTGGTCGCCAAAGAGGACGAGGAGAAGCTGATCAAGCCGTACGCCTACGTCGTGCTCAAACCCGGACACAGCCCGTCGCCGAAACTCGCCGATGAATTGAAACAGCACGTGAAGGCACGACTCGCGCCCTACAAATACCCGCGCTGGATCGAATTCATCGGCGAGTTGCCGAAAACCCCCACGGGGAAAATTCAGCGCTTCAAGCTGCGCACCGCGGCGCAGTCGGCCAAAACCGCGAGCGAGCCGCGCAGCGCCACGACGCAATGAGCCGCAGGCACGACAGGGGCCGGCGGTTCTTTTCTTGCGGCTACGGCGCCGCTAACGGGTTTCGCACCAACAAGAGTGAATCATTTCCAACCAAAGCCAGCATTAGGAGGAATTCAATATGAAGACCGAAAAAGAAAACGGGGGGAAACGGCGCGTCATCATGCGCGGCCTGCTCGCGACCGCAGTCGCGATGGTCGGCGTGCTGCCGCTTACACCTTCCCAGGCAGCGGACAAAATCAAAGTCGGCTTTATGCTTCCTTACACCGGCACGTACGCATCCCTTGGGAACACGATCGCCAATGCTTTCAAGCTCGCGGTGGCGGAAAGCGGCGGCAAGCTCGCGGGCCGGGAGATCGAGTACTACACGGTGGACGACGAATCGGATCCCGCCAAGGCCCCGGAGAACACCAACAAGCTGGTTAAGCGCGACCGGGTCGACGTCCTGGTCGGTACCGTGCACTCGGGTGTCGCCATCGGCATGGCGAAAATCGCGCGCGAGACCAACACCCTTATGATCGTTCCGAACGCCGGGGCGGATGAGATCACCGGCCCGCTCTGCGCGCCGAACATCTTCCGCACTTCGTTCAGCAACTGGCAGCCCGGTTATGCGACCGGCAAAATCATGGCCGATAAGAAATACAAGACCGCGGTGACCTTGACGTGGAAATACGCGGCCGGACAGCAAATGGTCGACGGTTTCAAAGAAGCGTTTCAGAAAGGCGGCGGCAAGGTGCTGAAGGAAATGACGCTCCCCTTCCCCAACGTCGAATTTCAACCGTTCCTTACCGAGATCGCGTCGCTGAAGCCGGACGCGGTCTTCGTGTTCTTCGCGGGCGGCGGTGCCGTCAAGTTCGTGAAGGATTACGCCGCGGCCGGGCTGAAAGGCAAGATTCCGCTTTATGGCACGGGATTCTTAACGGACGGCACGCTCGAAGCGCAGGGCGCGGACGCACAGGGCATCATTACCGCGCTGCACTACGCCGACGGCTTGAACACGCCGAAGGACAACGCGTTTCGCGCGGCTTATAAGAAGGCGTACAACGCCGAGCCCGACGTTTACGCCGTCCAAGGATACGACGCCGCGCAACTACTGCGGATCGGCCTCGAAGCGGTAAAGGGCGACGTCAGCAAGAAGGAACAGATGTACAAAGCGATGGGCGCCGCCAAGATCGACAGCCCGCGCGGCACCTTTACCCTCTCCAAGGCCCATAATCCGGTACAGGATTTTTACGCCCGTCAGGTGAACGGTAAGGAGAACAAGTCGACGGGTATCGCCGTGAAGGCGCTGGCGGACCCGGCCCATGGGTGCAAGCTATAGCAGCACTGCATCACGCTAGCTGAGAGCGCGGATAAACAGCGCGGAGGCGCAGACATCATGGCGGTGGCAAGTAGTGCCGCCGTCATGATTGCGGCACGCGGTGCACGTTGCGTTACATATATAGGTATAGAAAGGGGGGCGCACTTTTTGCCTAAAGAGGGCTCACGCCCTTTATAGCAGGAGTGCAATGAATGACGCGTTGAATTCTCGGTCCCGTTTTATTCGTCGTGCCGTGATGGCACCGCCGTCAGCATCGGAATTGCTTGCTTCCGGCACAAGCGCTGTTCGCGCAGCCGCCGAAGCTAATGCCTTATTCCGGCACCTATGCGTCGCTCGGGAATGAAACCACCGACGGGTTCAAACTCGGCGCGGCCGAGCACGGCGGCAAGCTCGGCGGTCGCGAGTCGAGTACGTAACCTTCGCGATACCGTATGGGCGGATGATCCGCCCTTTTCGCATTTTATACTTTTCGCATTTTATAGAAGATGGATGCGTCTGTTTATTTAATCCAGATACTGAACAGCATTCAGTACGGCTTGTTGCTGTTCCTCGTAGCGAGCGGGCTCACGCTCATTTTCGGCATCATGGGCATCATCAATCTCGCCCACGGCAGCTTCTACATGATCGGCGCGTACATGGCCTTCTCGTTGTCCGCGCTGACCGGCAATCTATTCCTCGCGATCCTGCTCGGTATCATCCTGAGCGTGATCCTCGGTATCGTACTCGAGTGGCTGCTTTTCAGCCGGCTGTACCGGCGCGAACACCTGGAGCAGGTGCTGCTTACCTTCGGCTTGATCCTTATCTTCGAGGAGCTGCGCAGCATTATCGCCGGCGACGACGTACACGGCGTCCCGATCCCGGCGTTCCTCAATTATTCGATTCCCCTGACGGAGAACCAGAGCTACCCGGTCTACCGTCTGTTCATCTCGGGCGTATGTCTGCTGATCGCCGGCGCGATGTATCTCTTCATCCAGCGCACCCGGCTCGGCATGATGATCCGCGCCGGCAACACCAACCGCGAGATGGCGCAGTCGCTCGGCGTCAACATCAATCTCATTTATCGGCTGGTGTTCGCGCTCGGCATGGCGCTCGCCGCCTTCGCCGGCATGCTCGCGGCGCCGGTCTCTTCGGTGTTTCCGGGGATGGGCAATCAGGTGCTGATCCTCTCGTTTGTCGTCGTCGTGATCGGCGGCATCGGATCGGTATGGGGGGCGCTGGTCGCCGCCTTGCTGATCGGCTTTGCCGACACGTTCGGAAAAGTGTTCGTCCCCGACTACGCCGGCATCGCGGTTTACCTCTTGATGGCCGCGATCCTGTTGTGGCGGCCCGAAGGTCTGTTCCGGCGCGCGTGAAATGACGCCGTTACCCAAGACATTGCAAGCCACTTTCCTCGCCAGCGCGCTCGCGATCGCGCTATTTCCGCTCGCCAACTCCCCGTTCTACATCGAGCTCGTCACCAAGATCATGATCATGGCGATCTTCGCCATGAGCCTCGACCTGCTGGTCGGATACACCGGGCTGGTGAGCTTCGGGCATGCCGCCTACTTCGGCATCGCCGCCTACGCGGTCGTTCTGATTTCGCCCAAGTACGAGGCGGCGAGCCTGTGGCTGACGCTCCCCGCGTCGGTGCTGATCGCGGCGGCGAGCGCCTTCGTCATCGGCCTCTTCGTGCTGCGCACCAAGGGCATTTACTTCATCATGGTGACGCTCGCGTTCGCGCAAATGGTTTATTTTCTGTTCCACGACACCGGGCTCGGCGGCGGCTCGGACGGCACCTACCTCAACTTCAAGCCCGAAGCGAAGCTCGCCGGTTACACGCTGTTCGACCTGGGGAATACCCGGCACTTCTACTATTTCGTATTCGCGCTGATGCTGCTGGTCTATCTGTTCCTGCGACGCCTGCTGCAATCGCCGCTCGGGCGCGCGTTCATCGGAATCAAAGTCAACGAGCATCGCATGTGGTCGCTCGGCTATCCGGTCCTGCGCTACAAGCTCGCGAGCTTCACGATCGCCGGCGGTCTCGGCGGCCTCGCGGGTTATCTCGCCGCGTGCCAGTTCGGCTTCGTCAACCCGGAAATCCTGAGCTGGCACCAGTCCGGCAACGTGCTGCTGATGGTGATCCTGGGCGGCATGGGCACGTTGTACGGCCCCATTGCCGGCGCGTTTGCATTCGTGATGATGCAAGAATATTTTTCGGCTCTCACCAAGCACTGGCAACTGTTGATGGGCGGCCTGATCGTACTGGTGGTACTGTTCTTCCCCGGCGGCCTCGCGAGCCTCGCCGATCGTTTCAAGACCCGCGGAGTCAAGAAGCCCGTGGTGGCGGAGGCGAAGCATGGCTGAGGCCCTGCTTTCCGCCGCCGGCGCGACCCGTCACTTCGGCGGGCTCGCCGCCGTGAATAACGTCTCCATCGAACTGCAGCGCGGTCAACTGCACGCCGTGCTCGGACCGAACGGCGCGGGCAAATCCACGCTTATCAATCTGCTCTCCGGCGACTTGCCGCTTTCCGCGGGGACCATCCGTTATAAGGGGCGCGACATCTCCGCGCTGAGCATGGACCGCCGCTCGCGCATGGGCGTCGGACGCAGCTACCAGAAAACCAATATCTTCCCGAGCTTCACGGCGTTCGAGAACTGCCGCCTGGCCGCGCAGTCGCGCGACCCGCGCCCGTTCAACATCTTCGCCAATGCGCTGCACAACCGAGCGGTCTCCGCCGCCGCGGAACGCGCGCTCGAACAAGCGGGCCTCGCCGGACGCGGCGAAATAGTCGCCGCCACGTTGAGCCACGGCGAACAGCGCCAGCTCGAGATCGCCATGGTGCTCGCGACCGATCCCGACGTGTTGTTGCTCGATGAGCCGCTCGCCGGCATGGGCGCGGAAGAATCGGCGCGTATGGTCGAGCTGTTGCGCAAGCTCGCGGCGGATCACGCCGTCATGCTCGTCGAACATGACATGGACGCGGTGTTCGCGGTGGCGGATCGCATCACCGTGATGGCCAACGGCCAGGTGCTCGAAAGCGGCCTGCCGGAGCAGATCCGGGCGAGTGCCGCGGTGAAACAAGTTTACTTGGGGGAGGACGAGGAACGTCATGTCTGAGGTTCTCCTCGAGGCCCGCGGCCTGCACACGTACTACGGCGCGAGCCACATTTTGCGCGGCATCGATTTCACGGTGCGCGGCGGCGAAACCATCGGCCTGATGGGCCGTAACGGCATGGGCAAGACCACGTTGATTCGCAGTCTGCTGCGGCTGGTACCGAGCCGCCACGGCGAGCTGCACGTGCGCGGCCGCGCCATGACCGACGCACCGCCTCATGCCGTCGCGCGCCGCGGCATCGCCTATGTTCCGGAAGGACGCGGCATCTTTCCCAACCTGAGCGTGCGCGAAAACCTGGTGATGGCGGCGCGCCCGAGCGTCGACGGCAAGCGCCACTGGACGCTCGAACGGATTCTCGCCACCTTTCCCCGGCTGGCCGAACGGCTGCACCACGGCGGCGCCCAGCTCTCGGGCGGCGAGCAGCAGATGCTCACTATCGGGCGGGCGCTCATGACGAATCCGGATCTGCTCATCCTCGACGAAGCGACCGAAGGATTGGCGCCGCTCATCGCCGTCGAGATCTGGCGCATCATCCGCCAGATTCGCGAGAGCGGCATCGCCACCGTCATTGTCGACAAGAATCACAGCGCGGTAACGGCGATCACCGATCGCAACGTCATCCTGGTGAAAGGAAGCATCGTATTTGAAGGTCCGAGCACCGAGCTACGGTCGCGCTCCGATATTTTGCACAAGCATTTGGGTGTTTAATGGATTTTGTCACGGTTCAAGGGCATCGCCTCGAGTACCAGCTCATTCCTTCCACGGACGCCGCCGCTCCGGTCATCGTGTTCCTGCACGAAGGACTCGGGTCGGTGTCCATGTGGCGCGATTTTCCGACGCAGGTCGTCAGCGCCACCGGCTGTCCCGCCCTCGTCTATTCGCGTTACGGTTACGGGCAATCGGATCCGCTCACGGCGTCGCGGCATGCGAGTTTCATGCACGACGAAGGCTTGAAGGCGCTTCCGGAGCTGCTCGACAAACTGAAGATCGACAAACCGATTCTGTTCGGCCACAGCGACGGCGCGTCGATCGCCATCATCTGCGCCGGCGGCGGCGCACGCGCGTTGACCGGCCTGATCGTCATGGCGCCGCACGTGATGCTGGAAGATCTATCCATTCGAAGCATCCGGGCCGCCAAGCAAATGTACGAAACGACCGACTTGCGAGCGAAGCTCGCGCGCTACCATGCGGATCCGGATTCGGCGTTCTGGGGCTGGAACGACGTTTGGTTGAACCCGGACTTTTTAAATTGGAATATCGAGGAATTTCTGCCGCGCATCCGCTGCCCGGTGCTCGCGATTCAGGGCGAAAACGACGAGTACGGCACGATGGAACAAATCGACCGCATCGCGCGGCAGCTGCCGGACACGGAACTCGTGAAATTACCGGATTGCGGCCACTCGCCGCACCGCGATAAGCCGAGTGCGGTACTGGAAGCGGTCGCGCGGTTCGTGGAAAAAATCCGCCGCCCCGCGAGCGCCGGGAAGGCGCCGCGGATCACGACCGGTACCTAGGCGACACCACCGAGAATTTTTGCGAGGAGTAAACATGCACGGTAATATCAGACGCGGACCGTTCGAGCGCGAAAAGTTGATTCGCCTGCAGCACTGCGATCCGGCGGGAATCGTTTTTTATCCGCAGTATTTTCTATTGTTCAACGAGCTCGTCGAGGATTGGTTCAACGAAGGCATCGGGATCGACTTCGCCGACCTTCATCTCAAAGACAATCTCGGCATTCCGCTCGCGCACGTCGAGGCGGATTTCCTCGCGCCCAGCCGGCAAGGCGAGCGTCTCCTCATGCGCTTGGCGGTCAAAAAGCTCGGTAACAGCTCGCTCACGCTCGCGATATCGGTGCACAGCAAAACCGGCGAAGAACGCGTACGCGCCACGCTGATCATCGTGCAGGCGTCGCTCGAAACGAACGGCGCCATCCCGTTCCGGCCCGACGTGCGAGCCCGCGTCGAACAGTTTCAAGTACCGTAGAACCGCTACGCGGCGAACAGCCGTTGCACCAGGCGCTTCGCCACCACCAGCGTGGCGCGGCGCCGGTAACCGGCGGAAACCAGGTGCGTCTCCATCATCCCGAGCTGCTTGCGGATCAACTTATCGAGGGTCACCAGCGCCGCGTCGCGCGTCATGCCTTGCAACACCTCCAAGCCGGCGAATCGGAGCGGCCGCGATTCGGTGCCGGTGGCGGCGACACAAAGCTCGCCGACGCGCTCGCCGTCGCGGCGTAACGCGACGGCGACGCCCGTCAAGGGAAAATCGATCGCGGCGCGGATGCGGATTTTTTCGTAACCTGAACGTAAACCGCCGGCCGCCGGCAGGCGCAGCGCGACGAGCAGCTCGTGCGGCGCGAGATTCAAATAAGCCCGTCCCTCGTCCGTGTAGAGTTCGCCGAGCGGCAGCTCGCGCCGCCCTTGCGCTCCCGCGATCTCGGCGATCGCACCGTGCACCATCAGCGCCGGCGCGAGATCGCCGCTGAAGGCGGCGTAGCAGCGATCCGCCTTCAACGCGACGCGGCAGGTATCGCCGGCGAGCTTGAGGCAATGCTGATTGCCGGCGCGCCACCATTCGCTTTGGTTGTAAAAGCGACAGCGGGTATCGAGACAAAGATTGCCGCCGACCGTGGCGACGGCGCGGTGCGTCGGTCCGGCCACGCCGGCGGCCGCCTGCGCGAGCGCCGGGTAGTCGCGCGCGACTTGCGGGTGCGCGGCGAGTTCCTCGAGCGTCACGCCCGCCCCGATGCGTATCCCGTCGGCATGCGCCCCGAGCCGATGCAGCTCCGGGATGGCGCCGAGATCGATCAGCGTATCGACCTCGATCAGCCCGCTGCGCAAGTTCGCGAGCAGATCCGTGCCGCCCGCGAGAAAGCGCGCGTGCGCGGACGCCGCTCGCGCCGTGACCGCTTCCGCAACGGAGCGCGGCTTCAGCAATTGAAAATCGGGCAGCGGTTCCACTACGCCGCTCCTTCTTCGTACGCCGGCTCGGCGCGCCGGCGCCGCGCTTCGCGGCGCTTGCGATCGGCGAGCACTTTCAACACACGCTCGGGGGTGAGCGGCAGCTCGGTAAACCTGACGCCGATCGCATTCTCCACCGCCGCCACGACCGCCGCCGGCATGCTCGCGAGCGCGCCTTCGCTCGCTTCCTTGGCGCCGAACGGACCGTTCGGGTCGATGCTCTCGACGATGTGCACCTCGACGTCCGGCGATTCCACGATCGTCGGCACGTGATACTCGAGCAGGCTCGCGTCGATATGGCGGCCGTCTTCGTAACGGGTTTCTTCGGACAAGGACTGGCCCATCCCCATCCACACCGACCCCTGCACTTGTCCTTCCACCGACAGCGGGTTGATGGCGCGGCCGCAATCCATCGCGCTCCAAACCTTTTCCACCTTCACGGTGCCGAGCTCTTCGTCCACGCTCACTTCCGCCACCGTCGCCGTGTACGAAAAACCCATGGTCGAGCCGACCGCGCCGCCCTTGTGCTTCCCGCCTTGAAATTCGACCGGGCACGTGAACGTGCCCTTGGCGGTGATCGTCCCCGTCCCCTTGAGCGCCTCGGCGACCACGTCGTTGAAACTCGCGGAACGGTTCGAATCGCCGTGGACGCAATAGATCTCGCCCATACAGTTGATCGACTCCGGCGCCGCTTGCAGCCGTCGCGCCGC
>Ga0070741_10012018_pt1 | contig 15782 bp, 13 predicted proteins | sample Coa_R1_4_FD_66440 | JGI IMG/M metagenome (GOLD analysis project Ga0070741, IMG submission 66440) | Surface soil microbial communities from Centralia Pennsylvania, which are recovering from an underground coalmine fire - Coalmine... | ecosystem: Environmental > Terrestrial > Soil > Unclassified ...
GACTTAGGATCCAGTGGGCAACCGTGCGGGTTCGACTCCCGCTCCTCGCACCAACTACAAGCGGACCGAGAGCGTGAGCAGCGCCTGGCGGCCGTCGGCGCTGCCGCCGAGCAGCACGCCGGTCTTGCGGTGCAGCGCGGGCAAGAGCACGCCGAACGCGCTGCCGGTCAGCGCGCCGACGATCACGTCGGTGGGAAAGTGATCGCCGGCGAGCACGCGCAGGATCGGCTCGATGGTCGCCACCGACAACAGCGCGGTCCACACCAGCGCGCACCAGCGCGAGCGCGGATGGCGCAGCTGAAACGTGAACGCCACCGACGTGGCGAGCGTGAACGCGAACGACGTGTGGCCGGAGTAGAATGAGAACGTCGCCTCGGCCGACGTGCGCTCGAAGCCGCCCGCGCCGTCGAGATACAGGAACGGGCGCGGCCGCCGCACCGCGCGGCGCACCACGTCCTGCACGGCGCCGTCCCACGCCAGCGCCTCGGCGATCACCACGAAGTCGGTGAGCCACGAGCGCCAGTGCCGCGGCCCCGCGTCGATGAACGGGATGAGCAGGAACGCGACCGGCACCAGGCCGACGCCGGTGGCGACGCCGCGCAGCGACGGGTTGTAGTAGATGGCCGAGCGGTCGAGCGCGTTGACCTGCGTGACGTCGCAGGCCGGCGTCGACGGGGCGCCGCACGACGGCGGCGGCGCGTTCGAGACGAAGCTCGAGCCCGCCCACAGCGTGGTGCCGAGCGCGAGCAGCGGGAGATCGATGTCGAGGCGCAGCCGATAGGGCGAGTCGCCGCCCGCCGCCGCCGGCCGTGCCAGCAGCGTCGCGATCGCGAAGAGCAGCGCGCGATGGAGCGACATCCGTCGCCCACGGTATAGGCACCGCGCGCGCCCGCGCACCTGCTCGTCAAGGGCAGAAGTCGCCGCGTGGCTCGCGGCGCCACCACGCGCCGGTCGCGCGCCTGGTCGCAGGATCGGTGAACCAGTATTGCCAGAGCACGGCGCGCACGTGGGCGGGCGGCGCGCCGGCGAACGGATCGGACGCGAACAGGCGCAGCACCGGCGGCGAGCCTTCGGCGAGGCGCTCGAGGGCGCGCTCGACCCACGGCGAGTCGGCGCAGTCGCCGAGCGACGCGAACCACAGGTTCCACTCGAAGCGCGGCTGGTACGGCGCGAACACGCCCGGCGCGGATCGCGGATCCTGAGGCTTATAGCGGAGCGGATAGGCGATCCAGTTTTGGCCGTCGCGCGAGCCCTGCAGCTCGATTTCGTAGCGCGCGGGGGTCATCACCGCGAACAGGCCGTAGCTCGACGCCACGCGGAACGGCTCGAGCGCGCGCACCGGCGCGCCGACGAGCCCCTCGCCGCCGACGAAGAAGCCGGCCACGGTCGCGTAGGCGATCCAGCCGAGCACCGCCGCCGCGAGCCGCAGGCGCCAGCGCGCGATCGGCCGCGGCTCGACGGGCGGGAGCGGCCAGCCGCGGCGCGCGAAGAAGTCGTCGTCGAGGAGCATGAGGCCGAGCGCCAGCACCAGGTAGTTGAGGAACGCGTAGTTGGCGGTGAGGATGATGGTGAGCTGCAGCGACGAGACGATGGCGAAGCACGCCAGGCGGAAGCGGCGCGGCGCGAGCGCCAGCCAGACGACGCCGAGCTCGATGACCAGCACCGCCAGCGCGCACGCGGCGTGGACGCCGTGCGGAAGCTGCTGCACCCACCAGCCGAGCCACGTCGGCAGCGGGCCATTCTCGTAGTAGCGGTCGAGCGCGGTCAGCTCGCGCCAGCCGCGATCGCCGCTCGCCAGCTTGACCACGCCCGACTCGAAGTAGATGCGCAGCCACTCCCAGCCGAGCAGCAGCACGCTCGCGAGCGACGGCGGATCGGACGCGCCGAGGCCGGGACGCGCGCCGCGCGGGAGAAAGAACAGCGAGAGCAGCGTGGCCTCGAGCAGCATGCCGTCGGATTGGTAGGAGGCGAAATCCTGCGCGGCGGCGATGAACGACAAGAACAAGATCCCGCACGCGGCGGCGGCGGCGCGCGGCCAGACGTTGAACGCCAGCAGCAGCGACGCGACGAGACCGGCGGCGACGAGCGCGGTGAGCGCGCCGTCGCCCGCGCCCAGCCAGAGCAGCGTCGGCGCCGCCCAGAAGCGCGCGAGCCCATGCTCGCCCGCCACCGCGTCGAGGTACTCGCGCGCCGGCAAAATGCCGCGCGGGCCGATCAGCCCGTGGATCTGAAACGCCAGCGAGTAGAACACCGACGCGTAGATCATCCCGAGCGCGCGCCCGAAGAAGAAGCGGGCCCACAGCCGCCGCGCGCCGGGGCCGAACAGGCGCGCGAGCGCGTCGGGCGCGCTCATCCGCGACGGAACAGGAAGCGCGAGAAAAATTTCCGGTGGCGCGCCACCAGCCAGTAGCCGAGCTCGACCAGCCAGACGAACGGCGGCCACGAGGCGACGCGCGCCAGGCGCGGCCAGCCGATCGCCGCGAGCACGTGCAGCGCCGCGCGGCCGGCGCGCAGCACGCGTCCGTCGGGCGTGAGCACGTGCACCGCGCGTCCGCACGCCTCGCGCAGCGCCGGCGTCATCGGCGGCGACGGCGCCTGCTGGAACGGCACGAACTCGAGCCGGTGCGCGGCGTCCTTGCGGCCGGCCCACTCGACGCTGCGGCGGCAGAAGCCGCAGTCGAGATCCCACAACACCAGGTCGCGCTCCACGATCACATTGTAGAGCGTCTGCGCGGCCAGAGCCCGTAGACGACCAGCGGCGCGAACCACGCCAGCTCCACCGCCATCACGTGCAGGCCGTACGCGCCGAAGAGCCGCACGCCGATCGGCGCCACCGGGAGCGGGCGCCAGGGCGCGAACCAGCGCTGCGCGGTGAACGGCCACGCGAGCGCCACACCGAGGCCGCCGTCGGTGAGCGTGTCGAGCAGGCCGTGGCTCGCCAGCACCAGCGCCGCGCCCACGCCGAGCCGCGCGCGCCGCGCGACCGCGCCGATGATCGCGCCGGCGACCAGCGCCACCACCAGCGAGTGCGCCGCGCCGCGATGGCCGAACTGCGACGCGTAGGGAACGCCGAACGCGAAGCCGATCACGTCGGCGTCCGGCAAGAGCGACAGCGCGGACCAGGCGACGAAGTCGTGGAGCGTCGGCTTTCCCGCCAGGCGCGCGGCGGCCAGTCCGACGGCGACGTGTCCGATGCTCGCCACGACGGCAGCATAGCAGCGGCGGGCGCGGTACGCTTCGGGCGTGCGCTCGCTCGTGTGGCTGCTGTCGCTCGCGCCGACGCTGCTCGGCGACGTCGACGGCGTGCGCGTCGTCGGGCAGGCGAGCGCGCCGGCCGAGGTGCGCGGCACGGATGAGCTGGGCGACGTCGCGTGGTCGACCGCGCCGCGCGTCGGGGCGCGCGCGATCCTGGCGGTCGATCCGGCGCGGGCGCGCGTGGTGGCGCGCGCGGGCGACGATCCGCTGATCGTGGTGAGCGGCCGCGGCGTCGCGATCGCCGCCGATCTCGCCGACGCGTCGAACGCGCCGCTTTTGCGCTGGGGCTACTGGCCGTATCTGCTGCATGCGGCGGATCGGCGGATCCGAGGGCTTCCAGCCGAGCGGTTCGCCGACTGGCCCGACTCGCCGGTGCCGCACGCGCGGCTCACCTCGGCGTTCCTCGCGGTGGCGGCCGGCGCGGCGCTCCTGCTCGCGCTCGCGTTCGCCGCCGCCCGCCGCCGCGCGCGCGCGCACCCGGACGAGGCCGCGCGCCTCTTCGCCCCGCTCGCCGCCGCGCACGCCGGCGCCGCGGGCTGGAGCCGCCCCGGCTTCGCGCGCCCGCTCGGCGGCTTCTTCCTGTTCGTGTCGGCGACGCTGCTCGCGCTCGGGCCGTACCTGTACGTGACCGCGGCGCTGGTGCCGTCGCGCGTGCAGCCGTTCCCCGACGTCGACGGCGCGTGGGCGGCGTGCGACGAGCTGGCGCTGTTGATGTGGTCGCTGGCCGATCTCGGCATGACCAGCGCGTTCGTGCAGCGCTTCGCCGAGCGGCGCGTGCGCGATCCGGCGGGCGCGCTCGAGGCGGCGCAGCTCTTCGTGTGGTGGGAACTGGCGTCGGGGCTGCTCTTGTTCTGCGCCGGCGGCGCGCTCGCCTGCGGCATTTTGCCGCATACACGCTACGCCCTGCTGTCGCGCGTGGTGCTGCTGCGCTCGACGGTGCAGCTGTTCGGCGCGTTCGGGATCTTCACGTCGTTCTTCCAGGCGGCGCAGCGCTTCCACTACGCGCTCGGGCTCGATTTTCTGCAGAGCCGGCTGCTGGTGATCGCGCTGCCGATCCCGCTGGTGCTCGCCGGCCGCGCCATCGGGCGCGCCCACGCCGCCGTCGGAGAGACGACCGGCGCGCTGGCCGGCATCGCCGCCGGACAGCTCGCCGCGGCCGCGGTCGCCGCCGCGATCGGCCTGGCGCTCTATCGCCGCCTGAAGCTCCCGCTCGCGCCGCTCGCCGCCGCCGGCTTTTCGCGCCGCACGTTCGTCGAGCTGGCGCGCTTCGGCCTCGGCGTGGTCGCCTCGAAGGCGTCGTTCTTCTTCGCCAACACCGTCGAGATCGCGCTGCTCACCGCGCTGCTCCCGGCGTATCCGACGTGGCTCGGCATCCGCAACCTGATCGCCACCAAGCTGGTCTTCGTCTTGTGGTTCGCGTATCCGTTCTTCGACTCGGGCGTGCCGGCGTTCGCCGAGGCGCTGGCGGCGCGCAAGCACGCGCTCGCGCGCTACTACGTCGTGCGCTACTGGCAGTTCGGGCACCTGTTCACCGCGCTGATGGTGGCGTTTCTCGTCGGCGCGGGGCGGCCGCTGGTCGAGCGCGCGCTCGGCGCGGAGTGGCAGCCGGTGGCGACGTACCTGCCGCTGGCGGCGCTGGTCGGGCTGCTGCTGCCGCTGGCGTGGACGTCGGATGCGTTTCAGCGCGGCGCCGGACGCTCGGGGCTCGACGCGGCGCTGCTCGTCGGCGAGATGACGCTGCGCCTGGTGCTGCTGGCGCTGCTGGTGCCGCGGCTCGGGTTCGCGGCGGTGTTCGTGGCGCAGCTCGGCGGCATCGCGGTCAAGTGCGCCGCGTCGTGGTGGATCAACCACCGCTGGCTCTTGCGCCTCGAGCTGCACGCGTGGACCTCGATGGGCGCGCCGCTCGCATCGGGCGCGGCGCTCTACGGCGCGATCGCGCTGGCGGCGAAGCTGGCGCCCGAGTCGCGCGCGGCGGCGATCGCGCTGTTCGCCGGATCGGCGATTGGAGCCTTTCCACTCGGCTTCTTTGCCTGCGGGGCGATCGGCGGCTTCGACGGCGCGGCGCTCGACGAGATCGATCGCGCGGCCGAGCTGTCGGCGCCGATGCGGCCGATCGCGCGCGCGCTCGCCCGCTGCGCGCGACTCGGCGCGAGGCTGGCGCCCGTCGCCGCGCGGCCGCTCGCGCTCGCCGCCGACGCCGAGCGCGAAGCCGACGAGCTGGCTAGAGCCTGACGACCAGCTCGAGGCGCGCGCCGGTGAACGGCGGGAAGTCGCGGCACACGCCCGAGATGCACTTGATGCCGCCGCGCGTGCCGCCCGCCCAGAAGCGCAGCGACGAGGCGGTGGTGAAGTTCCACTGCACCGAGCCGTTTGGAAAAAACGTGTTGGCCTTGGTCGACGGGCGCGTCGACCACTCGAGGCCGCCGACCAGCACCAGCCGCGGCGTCCACTTGAGCGAGACGTACGCCTCGCCCTCGGTCCACGTCGGGAACGTCAGCTTGCCCGCCATGTCCGTGTCGGTGACCTCGTCGCCCTGGCGAAACAGCGCGCGCCCCTGCGACTCGATCGACAGCCGGTGCGGCAGCGCCTGCGCGAAGTCCCACTCGAGGTGGCCGATGTGCTGGAACTCGCGCCCGTTGCACGGCGACGGATCGGCGTCGCCGCACAGCTCCACGCGATAGCCGCCCGACGGGAAGAGATGCGAGCGCCCCTGCTGCCAGCGCAGCTCGCCGCCCGCGTAGGGATCGTGATAGGTGCGCACGACGCGCGAGCCGGTGACCGCGCCGCGATCCTCGAAGTAGGCGTAGCTGGCGAACACCAGGAGCCAGGCGTTCACGCGATAGTCGAGGCGCGCGCGCGGCCCGCTCACGTCGTACACGGCCGCGAGCAGCTCGGTGTCGATGCGCTCGGCGGTCGGCGGGTTGTTGTAGTTCACCGGCTGGAACTCGGGGAACGTCGACGGGATCGACGGGCGCCAGCGCTGGAAGTTGACGTAGTGCTTGGCCTCGAGGAGCAGCGAGAGGTGGCCGAAGTAGCCGGTGGCGGCGCCGTAGAGCGCGTAGCCGGTGGAGCGCACGTCGTTCGCCTGCGCCATCTGGCCCGCGCCCTCGAGGTACAGCGACAGCCACGACAGCAGGCGCGGCGCGTCGACGGTGCCGCCGTACATCAACATGGCGTTGCGGTTGCGGCTGAGCTGATCGTTCGGGCCCTGGTTGAGCACGCCGCCGACCTCGTGCAGCCCGACCAGCACCTTGTCGAAGAAGCGGTACTCGACGCGGCCGGCGGCGATCATATCGAACGGGTCGGGCGCGAAGCGGCCGGTCGCCTCGTCGATGTTCTGGATGTTGGTCGCGCCGATCGCCAGCGTCGCGCCGAAGTCGCCCTCGTGCATCACGAAGCGCGCGCCCTGCAGCGTGGTGTCGATGCCGAGCTCGTCGAGCTTGCGCAGCGACAGCACCATGCCGCGGCCGATCGAGATGTAGAAGTCGCCGAGCTTCATCTCGACGGAGCGGCCGGAATATTCGAGCCCGAACTTCTCCGGCCAGAAGAAGGTCTCGGCCGGCCAGCCGCTCTGCGGGAGGTTGCAGAAGCGCGCCTGCTCGCGCGCGGTGACCATGCTCGGCGGGCCGCACCAGTTGAGCGCGTGCGTGCCGCCGGCGTCGGTGAACGAGTCGGGCGTGCCGAAGTAGACGCCGGTGTCGAAGCGCGTGAACAGGCGCCAGCGCTTCCACGTGACGTCGACGTTGAGGCGGCTGGTGACGTCGTAGAAGTGGTTCTCCGGCTGCGGCCGTCCGGAGTTGTCGTGCTCGACGACGAGGTAGCCGAGGTCGCCGTGATAGACGCCGTAGAGCGACTCGGTGATGTCGATGCGCAGCGGCTGGCCGAGCAGCTTGACCTCGACGCCCTGGCCGAAGCCGAGCTGCTTCCAGTCGAACGCCGCCGCGGGACGCGCGAGCGCGACGGTGGTGAGCGCCGCCAGCGCGACCAGCGGGCGGCGCAAGCTAGTTCCCGACGAGGCTGGCGACGTCGGCCTGGATCAGCTTCTCGTCGCCCGACGAGAAGCCTTCGCGCACGCGCGCGATCTGGCCCTTGCGATCGATCAGCACGGACAGCGGCGCGGTGCGCTTCGGGTTGTAGATGTTGACGACCTTGGTCTCCTCGTCGAGGAGCACCGGGAACGACAGGTTGTAACGGCGCGCGTACGTCGGCACCTGCGCGACCGTCTCGGGGCCGTCCATGGCGACGCCGAGCACGACGAAGCCTTTGTCCTTGTACGACTCGAACAGCGTCTCGAGGTGCGGCAGCTCGGCTTCGCAGGGCACGCACCACGTGGCCCAGAAGTCGATCAGCACCACGTCCTTGGCGAGGAAGTCGGAGAGGCGCACGTTGCGCCCGTCGGTGTCGCGCAGCGTGAAGTCGGTCGCCTGCGCGCCGGTGCCGAGCGACTCCTTGGCCACCGCGTTCGCGCCCGCGCCCGAGCGCACACCGGTGCCCTGCGTGGAGGGCCCGCAGCCGCAAATTCCGACGAGCGCGACGGTGGAGAGAAAGCGGAAGGCGATGCTCACGGAGCGTATTGAGCGAGGGTGCTGTCGAGGTCGGTGATCTCGCCGACCTGCATGAGCTGTATCTTCATGTCGCTGGTCGACACCAGCATGTTGAGCGGGAAGGCCGCGATGTCGGCGTACTGGTGGATCGCGTCGGTCGGGTCGAGCGCGATGCCGACGTGCAGCGAGTGGAACGACGCCCAGAAGTTGAGGTCCTTCTCGGTCGCCGGCGTGCCGCGCTGCTGGCCTTCGATCAGCGTCTCGAGGAAGCGCACGCCCTTCGGCTCGTACTTGGCCTGGATGGTCGGCACCTGCGTCTGCTCGTCGTTGCAGGGCGCGCACCAGCGGGCGACGCCGGAGATGAACAGGAACTTCACGTTCGGATCGTTGTGGTACGACGCGAGCGAGATCGGCGCCATGGTGAGCGCGCCGTAGTCCGCCGTGCCGGCCGCGCCCTGCGGATCGACCTTGCCGACGAACTGGATGTTCTGGATGACCGAGCCCTGGGTGTAGCCGTAAGGACCGCCGACGTAGTTCACGTTGGCCGGGTTCTGTTGATTCGGCGTATCGTCGGTGTGCTGCGGAGCGCTGCACCCGAACATCGCCAGGGCCGCCGTCGCCAAAATCGTGGTCCTCATGGTCGATACTCCCTTCCCAATACGCTGCGCGTGTACCGCAAAATGCCACCAAAAGTCAAGCGCCGGAATTCCATTGACACCCACTACGGCGTCTCGGTATCTAGCCGCGCATGCGTCTAACCTACCTTATCATGGTCGGCTGCGTCCTGGGCTGTGGCAACGCGGCCACCACCAAGATCGGCACCGCCTGCAAATCAGATGGTGACTGCAACGTCAAAGGCCAGTCGTGCGTCGCCGGTCTCGTCGGTGGAATGCCGACCGGCCCGAAGATCTGCACCCACCCGTGCGCCGGCGAGTTCGGCGACTCGGGCTGTCCGATCGGCTTCGACTGCACGCAGTCGAGCGCGTCGGGGTTGACCTGCAACAAGGCGACGTACTCGGTCGACGCCATGGGCGTGCCGGTGCTGTTCGGAAAAGCCTGCGCCGCCGACGCCGACTGCGCGAGCACCGGCGATCCCAACGCCGCGCCGAGCTGCCGCAAGAACCTCGACCCGACCAGCGTGTTCGGGCCGTTCTCGTCGCCGGCCAAGCCGCTCAAGGCGCTGGTGCAGGATCCCGCCGCGTACTGCACCGGCGTGTGCGCCGCCGACAGCGACTGCCCGATCGGCTTCGCGTGCCTCGCCGACTTCGACAACCCGACCGCCGATCCGTCGAAGAAGAAGTGCCTCAAGCGCAGCGTGTGCGATCCGTGCTCGCTCAACGATCACTGCCCGAGCGATTTCCCGGTCTGCGTCCCGACCGCCGACGGCATGTCGCACTACTGCACCAAGACCTGCAACATCGACGGCGACTGCCCGGGCGGCGCGACCGCGACCACCAACAACTCCGCCAATTACATGCAGTGCAAGCTCGGCACCGACGTGGCCAACAATCCCAACAAGTACTGCTTCCACTATTTCGGCGCGTGCCTCGGCGCGGGCGGCGTGTGCGATCCGTGCCGCCTCGAGGCCGACTGCAAGAACGGCACGCACTGCCTCTACAACACGCAGTCGTTCGAGCGCTTCTGCACGCGCACCTGCACCACCGACACCGTCTGCGCCACGCCCAACAACGCGACGTGCGACGACAGCAGCATGACCATGTCGACCGGCCTGTGCACCGGCGACACGGGCAAGCTCTACCCGGGCGATCTTTCCTGCAAACTGTAGTCGTCAGTCCCGTCGACGAATCGTTGACAGACAGCTGTCCCACCCGATAAGCTGAAGCGACTAATCGGGTCCAATCGATCGGTTCAAATCGGAGGAGCTTATGTCGAGGTCGTTCGCCTCGCGTCTCATCGTGGCGACTGGGGTGATCTTCGCGTTCGGCGCGGGTTGCGGCGGTGGCTGTGGGCTCAAGCCGCTGCCGATGAACCCCGCCCCGCTCGGCTTTCCGACGAACCAGGTAATCGAAGGCGGCATCCAGGCGCGCGTCACCAAGCCCGGCATGGACAAGCTGGTGGCGACCATCCCGTCGCTGTTCGGCGGGCTCGCGGGTAACAGCGGCTTCTGCGCCGCCGGTCCGTCGACCATCGCCAACATCGGCGTGGCGTCGCTTCAGGTGTGTGAATCGAACAACTGCCCCGGCGGCGCGCAGGGCTGTCCCGCGGTGCTGTTCCTGGACTCGAAGAACCGCCCGTCCACGCCGTCGTTTCCGATCGTCGCCGCCAACAACGAAGACAACGTCGACGGCATCAAGGTCACGCTGCAAGACGGCGACACCGCGCTCGGCACCAACCCGATCGTGCACGTCGACGCCACGTTCGATCTCGAGCTGCCGCTCGAGCTGGATCTCAACTCGATCTTCGGCAACTCCAACTGCACGCTCTACGCGTACTCGCCGCACCTCATCGACAACAACGGCGCGCCCGAGAACATCACCGTCGACATCGCGCTCGGCGTCGACCCGACCACCGGCGAGCTCAACTTGACGCTGGCCAACGTCGCGTCGACCAGCCTCAACATCACCTCGACCGGCTCGGGCGGCGCGTGCTCGTTCATCTCGCCGGTGTTCAACACCGTGGTCGGCTTCTTCACGTCGATCTTGAACAGCTTCATCGGCAACTTCGTGATCAACACGTTCCTCAAGCCGGCGCTGAACAGCTTGATCCAGAGCTTTCTACCCAAGCCGCTCGGGATCGCGGGCGTGATGAACGCCGCCTCGCTGCTCGCCAGTTTCCATCCGCCGCAGGACGCCAACCTCGAGATGTTCATCGTGCCCGGCGGCTACGTCGCTTCGTCGACGGGCGGGCTCACGCTCGGCGTGATGTCGGGGATGAACTCGGACCGCGACGAGACCACGCGTGATCCGGGCAACACGTCGGAGGCGTCGCTGTGCGTGCCGATCCGCCCGACGCCCGACCTGTCGATGCCGCCGTGGATGCTGCCGTACAACGCACCTCGCAAAGACTTCCAGCTCAACCGCGCGGGCGAGTTCTCCGGCAATCCCGATCCGATGTTCATGGGCACGACGCAGGACGTGGCCATCGGCGTGTCGCGCACGTTCCTCGATCTCGCCGGCTTCCACATCTACAACTCGGGCACGCTGTGCCTGGCCATCAGCGGCGACACGCTGGCGCAGCTCAACGCCGGCACGCTCTCGGTGATCGTCGGCTCGCTCGGCAACATCGTCGAGGATCGCAAGGCGCCGCTCGCCCTCGTGCTGCGCCCGCAGACGCCGCTGTCGTTCACGCTCGGCAAGGGCGACATGACCGACCCGCTGATCCACATCGGCATCCAGGACATGCGGATCGATTTCTACGCGTGGATCGAGGAGCGCTTCGTGCGCCTCTTGACGCTCTCGCTCGACACCAACATCGGGCTCAACCTGACGGTCACCAAGCTGGCCAACATGAAGCCGGCGATCCAGCCGATGCTCGTCGGGCTGAGCGCGTCGAACGTCAAGATCCGCGTGTCGAACACCGACCTGTTGCAAGAAGATCCGGCGGCGCTCGCGCAGGTCTTCCCGTCGCTGATCAACATCGCCACCGGCGCGCTCGGCGGCGTGGTCAAGCCGATCGCGCTGCCCGCGGTGGCCGGCTTCAGCCTCGACAACTTGCAGATCCAGCGCGTGCAGACGGCGCAGGACGACTTCCTCGCCATCTACGCCGCGATCGTCTCGGGCGGCCCGGCGCAGCTCGTCGACTGGTCCGATCCCGATCATCCGCATCTCGTCGGCGAGCTCGACACCAGCGTGGTGGTCGACTCGGTGAACGTGCCGACGCAAGCCGAGCTGCGCGCGCTGTTCGATCCGGGCCTGCCGCTCGGCGCGGCGCAAGGCAACCGCCCGTCGGTGACGCTGCGCCTCGGCGCCGATCACGCGGGCAACCAGCCGGTCGAGTGGGCGTGGCGCATCGACGGCGGCATGTGGCACAACTGGACGCAGGATCCCAATCCCACGATCGTCGACGACACGTTCCTCCTCCAGGGCAAGCACGCGATCGAGGTGCGCTCGCGCGTGGTGAACGACTGGACGACCGAGGACACGACGCCGTCGCGCGTGGACGTGATCATCGACTCGCTGCCGCCCGAGCTGCACCCGGTGGTGGACGCGAAGGATCCGTCGCTGCTCGACTTCGGCGGCTTCGACATCGTCTCCGACACCGCCAACCTGCAATACGCCTGGAACGACCAGAACGGCAAACGGACCGAGTGGACGCAGACCGCCTCGATGCCGATCGCCGCCGCCAAGCTGCTCGTCAGCGACGGCCGGCCGCTCGTGCTGTGGGCGAAAGACGAAGCGGCCAACATCGGGCAGGCGGTGGTCGACCCCGGCATGCTCGGCTTCCACGGACGCACGACCAATCCTCCGACGTCGGGCTGCGGCTGCGAGCTCGGTGGCGCGAATCAGGGCGGGCTCGGCGGCGGCGCGATGTTGGCGCTGCTCGTCGGCGCGCTGGTGGTACTTCGGCGCCGCGCGACGGCGGCGCTGGTCGCGCTCCTCGCGCTGACGCTGTACGCGTCGGGCTGCGGCTGCCAGAGCAACGTCTCGGGCTGCAACATCGACGACGACTGTCTGAAGATGAAGTGCGCGCCGGGGCAGATCCCGCAGTGCCAGCAGAACATGTGCATCTGCAACCCCGACCTGCCGTTCGGCGACGTGGGGCGCTTCCAGTCGATGCAGATGATCGGCTCCGACGCGTACGTGGCCGCGTACAACAACACCTACGGCGATCTGATGATCGGCCACATCACGCCGCCGGGCGTGATCTCGAACTGGGATTTCGTCGACGGCGTGCCCGATGATCCGCCGGACAATCCGGCGTCGCACGTGCGCGGCGGCGTGAGCGGCAACGGCGACGACGTCGGCCGCTACACCTCGATCGGCGTCTCGCCCTCGGGCGATCCGGTCATCGCCTACTACGACCTCACGCACAAGGCGCTCAAGTTCGCCTCGTTCGGCGCCATCCGCTGGCACCAGCACACCATCGACAAGGGCCTCACGGCGATGGACGACGTCGGCCGCTGGGCGTCGATGAGCATCGGGCCGAACGGCAACCCGGCGATCGCGTACACCGCGATCGTCTACTCGAACACGCAGTCGGGCCAGCCCGAGGGCCAGCTCCGCTGGGCGCAGGCGAAGACCACGCGGCCGCAGGGACCGAGCGACTGGTCGGTGGTGGTCGTCGACTCGCGCCCGCTGCCGAAGATCGCGTCGCCCGACATGGGCTCGTCGAGCGCCGACGGCGGCGCCAGCGCGCCCGCGCCCGGCGACGTGCTCCTGCCCGAAGGCATCGCGCTCATGGCGTCGGTCGCGCGCAAGAGCGACGGCACGCCCGGCATCGTCTACTACGACCGCACGCGCGGCAACCTGCGCTACGTCGAGCTCGACGCCGCGACGATGAAGTGGGGCGTGCCCGCGATCCTCGACGGCGAGGCCATGGACGGCTCGGACACCGGCGACGTCGGCCTCTACCCGTCGCTCACCTACGACGAGCAGAACGTCGGCCACATCTCGTACGAGGACGCGACGCGCGACAACCTGCTCTACGTCAACATCAAGGACAAGACGCCCGAAGTCGTCGACGACGGCTACCGCCCGATGGACGAGATGACGCAGGACGGGCTCAACTCGCCGGTGTATCACCTGGTCGGCGACTCGTCGTCGATCGCCGCGGCGTCCGGCGCGATCGTGATCGCGTATCAGGACTCGACGGTGCTGCAACTGCGCGTCGCGCAGCTGGGGCAGAACGGCAAGTGGACCACGCAGGTGGTCAAGGGCCACAACATGCCGTTCGCCGGCTCGTACGGCTTCTACGCCAACCTGCGCATCGCCAACCGCCAGGGCATCATCTCGAGCTACGCGATCAATCAGCACCTCGACACGCCGCTGTTCTACGTCGAGGTGTTCGCGGTCGATCTCGGCCTCATCATGTAGCCATGGAGCTCGGGCTCGAGGGACGGCGCGCGTTCGTCGCCGGCGCGTCGGCGGGATTGGGGCGCGCGATCGCCGACGGGCTCTTGGCGGAACGCGTCCGTTTGGCGATTTGCGCACGTGGAGCCGAGCGGCTCGAACGCACGCGCGACGAGCTCGTGGCGGCGCGCGGCGGCGAGGTGCACGCGATCGCGGCCGACGTCTCCGACGGCGCGCAGGCGGTGGGCGCGATCGCCGAGGCGGCCGACGCGCTCGGCGGGCTCGACATCTTGATCGTGAACTCGGGCGGCCCGCCGCCCGGCCCGTTTCGCGCGCACGACGAAGCGGCGTGGCGCGGCGCCGTCGACTCGCTGCTGCTGTCGTCGGTGCGCATGGTGCGCGCCGCGCTGCCGCACCTCGATCGCTCGTCGCAGGCGCGCGTCATCTTCCTCGCGTCGCTCGCGGTCAAGCAGCCGATGGAAGGCCTCGTGCTGTCGAACTCGGTGCGCGCCGCCGTCGCCGGTCTCGCCAAGTCGCTCGCCGACGAGCTGGCCCCGAAGATCCTGGTCAACGTGGTCCTGCCCGGCGTGATCGACACCGATCGCATCCGCGCGCTCGATGCCGCCCGCGCCGCCGCGGCCGGCCGCCCCGTCGAGGAGATCGCCGCCGAGCGGGCGCGCGCGATCCCGCTGAGACGCATCGGGCACCCCGATGAATTCGCCGCGCTGGTGGTGTTCCTCGCCTCGGCGCGCGCGAGCTACATCACCGGCGCCTGCTTCCAGGTCGACGGCGGAGCGTGCCGCTCGCTCCTGTAATCGTGCGCGGCGCGCCGACGCATCGCGGGCGGCCCGTCGACGTCGCGCGGCTCAACGCCGTCGAGCCGCCGCGCGCGGCCGCGCCGTTTCCGTTTCTCGTGGTGCCGGGCTACACGCCGCGCTTCGGCTGGCGGGCAGGCCTGCACCCGCGCGCGGCGCTGCGCCTCGAGACCGCGCTCGGCGATCTGCGCGGCGGCCTGGCGCCGGCGGTGATCGTCTCGGGCGGCGCGGTGCACTCCGACGACAACGAGGCGATCCTCATGCGCGAGTGGCTGCTCGCGCGCGGCGTCGAGCCGGCGCGCATCCTCGTCGAGCCGTGCGCGCGCCACTCGACCACCAACCTGCGCAACGCCGGCCGCATGCTGCTCGAGCTCGGCGCGCGCGAGGCGCTGATCGTCACCTCCGCCGGCCTCGCCGGCCAGGGCCGCTACTTTGGCCACCCGTGGATCTCGACGTTCCACCTGCGCTGCGTCGTCGAGCTCGGCTACCGCGTCGGCGAGCTCGAGCGCCTCTCGGCGGTGCACGTGCGCTTCCGCCCGTCGCCCGACGTGCTCCGTCCCGGCCCGCGAGATCCGAAGGATCCCTAGAAAAAAATCAAGCGCGCAACTTCTATACGGCTTGGTCGATAATCTTGGAGCGGACGAGGGGACGGCTGGACCGGTGGGGGGGATCGGTCCAGCCGAGTCCGCGCTTCACTTGGCCGTCGAGACCGATCGATGCGGCGGCCGCTCGACCGGCTTTCCCGGCGCGAGCGCGAACGACAAGTTGTTGAAGGTGACCTCGCCCGAGCCTTCGCCCCGCAGCGGCGCCGACGGCAGCGCGCCGTAGATCGCCAGCGGCCCCGACGGCGGAACGATCGCGGCGCACACCCAGAGCAGCGTGCCCTGCTTGACGATCACCTCGGCGAAGAAGTCGCCGCTCTCGGTGGCGCGCACGTCCTCGAGCGAGCTGGTGCCCGGCTTCCAGCACTCGCCGTCGGTGACGTAGACGCGCGTCTCGCCCTTGGCATCTTTCGGCGCGGTGACGTGGCCGCGCAGCTCGACCTCGGCCGGCACGCCCGCCGCCGCGATCGCCGGCGACACGCTCGGCGGCGGCGGCGGCGCGGGCGGCGACGATGAGCGCGAGCACGCGCCCGCGAGCAGCGCCGAGATCGCGACGGCTCGACGGAGGCGCATCATTCCTGCTGCAGGATCCGCCGC
>Ga0070741_10012019_pt1 | contig 15781 bp, 13 predicted proteins | sample Coa_R1_4_FD_66440 | JGI IMG/M metagenome (GOLD analysis project Ga0070741, IMG submission 66440) | Surface soil microbial communities from Centralia Pennsylvania, which are recovering from an underground coalmine fire - Coalmine... | ecosystem: Environmental > Terrestrial > Soil > Unclassified ...
AGGTCGCTCGGGGTTCCGAGGACGGGCACGTTCTCGAGCTCGGCTCGGATCGGACGCGGCTGAGCGTCGAGGAAGCCCACGACGCGCAGACCCCACTCGGGATGCTGGACGAGCTTCCGCGCGACGAGCTGGCCGACCTCGCCCGCGCCGACGATGAGCGTCCGCTGGGCGTAGGAGCGGTGACGGCGAACGCCGGCGCGGATCGTCGCGCGCGCGGCGACGACGGCGACGAGCGCCGTCGTCCAGAACACGATCGCTCCCGCCGCGGGCACGTGGTGCGAGAGCGCCCAGATCGCGACGAGCGCGCACCAGGTGCCGAGGGTGACCAGGTGGACGAGCCGACCGAGCTCGTCGAGGGTCGAGTGCTCCGGCCGGCGGTGGTCGTCGTCGTACAGCCCGTAGGCGTGCGCGGCGGCCAGCCAGACCGGCAGCGTCAGCACGAAGACCGTCGCGCTCCAGCCGCCGGCGACTCCTCTGTCGGCGGTCGCCGCCGCCGCGTACGCGAGCGTCAGCCCGACCGCGTCGGCGGCGGCGAGCGCGCGCCGCACGAGCTTTCGCCTGATGCTTCGAGAACGTGCTCCGTCGTACGCGGCCTCGGCTGCGCGACGCAGGGGCACACGCACCGACGCGACGACCGCGTCGGAGGAGGTCGCCCCGGTGTCCGTCACCGCGTCACGGAGCAATCGTGACCGCCGCCTGCGCCGCCCGTCGCGGCCCACCTTCGGTCCATCCGCATAGTGGATCGACGCGCCCTCGTCATCCCTCTCGCCCCCGTCCGCAGTCTTTCTTCGGACTATATCCCGATCGACGAGGGTTGAATCCTCGCCAGAAGGCGAGCTTTCGGCGAGCTTTACAAAATCGCTACGGGTTGACGCCCGCGACCGCGGCCGCGTCGCCGCCGCCGACGCCAGCGCGCTGGACGAACTCGCTGATCTCGGGGCTCGTCGGGTAGAGCCTCCGCGCGCGCTCGACGGCGCGGCGGCGTGCGTCGCCGCCGACGGTCGCCGCGAGGTCGAGCCACGACTGCCAATCGTTCGGGTCGACCGAGACCGCGGCCAGGAAGCTCGCACGCGCGCCCGCGGTGTCGCCTCGTTCCAGCCGCGCCTCGCCGAGCGCCTTGAGCGGCGCCGGCGACCACGGCATCCAGCGCCGGGCCACGCTCGCGGCAGTTGCGGCCTTCGCGTACCGGTGCGTGCGGTTGGCGGCCTGCGCGTCCGCGAGCGCGTTGTTGCCCGCGAGCCCGACGAACGCGAACGCGGCCGCGGCGACGGCGGCAGCGGTGCCGGCGGCGCGCAACCGAGCCGGGACGCTCCGCTCGGCGTCGTCGCGGCGCGCCACGAGCAACAGGCAGCCGACGAAGAGGCCGGTCAGAGCGACGCCCGAGAGCTCCCAGTCCCAGTCGACGCCGAGGTGGAGGAGGAAGGCGCCGTACGCGGCGGCGATCGCCGGCACGAGGGGGGCCGCCCGCCGGCGGAGGCCCGCCACGAGCGGAATGGCGAGCACGATCACGAGCAGTGCGAGGCCGACGGCTCCGAGCTCGGACAGCGTCTCGACGTAGAGGCCGTGCGCGTCGCGAACGACCTCGTTCGCCTTCGGGCTCTGCTCCCAGGTGCGCTCGAAGCTCCCGGCGCCGCGCCCGATCGCCCAGCGTCCGTGCAGCGAGCCGACCGCGACGCTCCACAGCTGCGCTCGGCCGTTCCCGTTCAGGCTGACGAGCCGGGTCGTGAGGTCGTTCGTCGGCGGCGGCGGCAGGGGATCCACGAACGAGTCGTATGCGCGATCGGCCTGGGCGACCGGCCCGCCGCCGTGGACGAGCCCGAGCCCGAGCGCGAGCACGGCAGCGGCGACGAGCGCGAACGCGCAACGGCGCTGCACGCTCGCGCTCACCCGCAGACGCCGTTCGAGCCGGCGTACGAGCGGCACGACGACGGCGGCGGCGACGGCGAGGAGGAGGAGCGCGACGGCCAGACGGTGGCCCGCGTGCGTTGCCGCGGCGAGCGTCGCGTTCTCGTGGGTCAGCGGCCCCGCGCGGTCGGCGAGGACGACGGCGCCGGCCGGCGCGAGGGCGAATATCGCAGCTTCGACGGTGAAGCGGAGCCGCCGCGGCGAGGTCGCGACCGCGACCAGCAGCCCGAACGCGAGCGCCACCCAGGCGCCGCGGCTGAACGTGAAGAAGAGCGTGACGGGCAGCGGCACGAGCGCGGCCGCGCCGAGCAGGCGCGACGTGAGCGCGCCGTTCGGATCGGTCGCAAGCCCGAGCGCGAGCAGGATCCCGAGCACGGCGAAGACGCCGAGCCCGTTCCAGTAGCCGACCGGCTCGAACAGGCGGTATCCCGCGACCGGATCGCGCGGTCGAAATGCGCCGGCGGCAGGTGCAAGCCGGGTCGAGAGCGAGTAGCCGCAGATCGCCGTGATCGCGGCGACGAGGGCCGGGACGAGCGTGCTCAGCCCGCGTCGGCGCGCGAACGCGAGCAAGGCGCCGCAGCCGGCGAGGGGGACGAGCCCGCGCTCGAGCTCGAGGACGGACTGCGCGCGGTCGACTGACCAGGCGATCGAGAGGGCGACCCACGCCGTCAGGGCCAGTAACGCGGCGAGAAAGGCGACGTCGTAGCGGCCGGCGTCGGTCCGGCCGCTCGCGACCAGCCACGTCGCGACGAGGCCGAGGAACGCGAGCGTGCTCCAGCCCCACGAAGGCGCGAAGTAGCCTCCTTGGTCGCGGACGACGAGCGCGACGGCGAGCGCGGCAAACGCGGCCGCGACGAGCGTCTCGGGCCGCGCCAGGCTCCGCCGCTGCACTGCCGCGGCTACGCGCGGACGCGACGCGAGAGGCGCGACCTGTCGCCCCTTCCGTTCCGTGACCGTGCGGCGAGCTGTCCGCGGTCGGCGTAACGCGCGTAGCCGTCGACGGAGGGAACGTGGACGCCGGCGGCGACGACTCCGAGCGGGGTCACCGGTGCCGCGGCGAGTTGCCGCTTCAGGTCGTGGAGCGCGGAACGGTGCACGAGTCCGAGGCGCGACACGACGACGATCCCGTCCGTCCGGGCCGACAGCCGCGCGGCGTCGCCGACCACGGAGATCGGCGGCGTGTCGACGAGGACGTAGTCGAACCGCTGGCGGAGCGGTACGAGCACGCGCGCGGCGACGGCGTCGGACGCGACGAACTCGCCGGGGTTCACGGGCAGGGGCCCGGTCGGCAACACGTACAGCGCTCCGGGCGAGGACGCCTGCACGGCGTCGCCTCCGGGTTGCCCGCGGTCGAGGTCGGGCAGCTCGACGCGGACGAGCGCGTCGTCGAGCTGCGTCCTGCCGACTGCGACGTCCGTGAGCCCGGTCAGCCGATGGATGTGGAACAGCGTCGCGAGCGCGGGCTGCCGAAGGTCGAGGTCGACCACCGCGACCTCGTTGCCGCTCGCGGCGAGCGCGACGCCGAGATTGGCCACCGTCGTCGACTTCCCCTCCTGCTGCAGGGCGCTCGTGAACGTCAGCACCTCCGCGTCCCGGTCGGGGTTCGAGAAGACGATGCTCGTCGCGAGCCGCCGGATCGCCTCGGCGTACGAGCCTCGCGGCTCGTCGAGCATCGCGACACCCGCGCGCAGCTGTCGCGGTGGGGCGGGCACGCGGCCGAGGAGCGGAAGCGCGAGCGCGTGCTCGACCTCCTCCTCGGTGCGCACGCGCCGGTCGAGCGCCTCGGCCGCGAACGCGAGCCCGAGTCCGAGCACGAGGCCGAAGCCGAGCCCCAGCAGCCCGTCGCGCTTCGGCGTCGGCTTCACCTGCACACCCGCGGTTGGATGGGTGAGGACGGCGTCCTGCGACTGGAGGAGCTGCATCGTGTGCAGCTGCTGCTCGCTGTTCAGGAGGTCGCGATACTGCGGCGTCGCCTGGAGGCGGAGCGCGCGCAACCTCGTGAGCTGCTGGTTCAGTTGCTGCCGGGCGCGGAACAGCGCGTTCGTGTCGAGGCCGAGCTTGTAGGTGACGAACGCGTCTGCGTACGCGTTCACGAGCTGAGCGGCCCTTGCCTGGTCGCGATCGTGGACGACGAAGTCGAGCACGTCGGCCGTCGCGCTCGGGGTGACCGACGACTCCCCGAGCAACCCGGACGGCGTCAGGTCGGAAACGCGCGCGTTCTTGAGCGCGAGCGCGGCGATCGCGCCGCTGCGAGCGATCGTCGCCTGCGTCTGTGCATAGCGGGCCGGATCCTCCGACAGCGCCGGATCCTGCGGTGCCCCCGTGACGACCGCGGCGATGTCGCTCCGCGTCAGCAGCACCTGCGACCGTGCTCGGTACTCCTTCGGCTGGCGGAGCGCGAAGGCGACCGAGAGCGCGACGACCAGGACCGTGGTCGCGAGGACGTACCACTTCCGACGCCTCAGGATCCGCAGGTAGTCCGTCAGCCCACGCTGCTGCGCGCCCGCCTCGGTCTGCGCGTCGATCACAAAGTCCCCCCGATCGTCTGGGCCCGAGCTGGATTAGTATCAGGAGCAGCGGGTACGGAGGCCATTATGCCTAGGGTACGTCGGAATGAATCATCGTCAACCAGCCGCAGCGGTCGCGAGGATCGGCGGAGACCTCGGACGGCGGTTGCGACGCTCGCGGTCGCCGCGCTGACGACGGTCGCGTTCGCCGCGTTCGCAGGGCAGGCGCGGGCGGCCGCGACGGACACCCCGATCACGGCGGCCGACGACCAGTACCTGCAGCAGCAGGTGCTGACGCCGCCTCCCGAGACGCCGCCTCCCGCGATCACGCCGGCGGTGACTCCCGTTCCGACGAGCCCGCTACCGACAACGCTCGCTCCGGCGACGCCGCCTGCGGCCGCGCCGACGACGCCCGCTCCGACCTCCGTCACGCCGACCAAGCCGTTCACGCCGCCGAAGACGACGCCGCCCCCGCGCGTCCCGGCGGTGGCCGCGGCGCCCAGGCACGTGGCGGCCAAGCAGACGCCCGCGGCGCCCAAGCCGACGCCGGCGCCGAGCGCGCCGACGCTCCCGTTCACGGGGCTCTCGCTACTCAAGTTCGTGCTCGCCGGCCTCGCGCTCTTCGCGTTGGGGTTCGTCCTGCGCCGAGGCGTCGCGCGGTCGGACTCGTAGGCGCCCGCTGCTCCGGGTCGCATTCGTCTGTACCGGCAACCGAGCCCGGAGCCCGCTCGCGGCTGCGCTCCTTCGTCGGCATCTCGGCGGCGCGCCGCTCGCGGTGTCGTCGTACGGCACGCTCGACGTCGAGGGAATGCCGGCGTTGCCGGATGCGATCGCGGTCGCGGCTGCGCTCGGCGTCGACCTGAGCGCGCATCGCGCGCGCGCCCTTCGGCGAGGGCTACTCGTCGACGACGACCTGGTGATCGGCTTCGAGCCGTCGCACGCAGCTGCTGCCGTCGAGGTGGGTCAAGCCCGCACAGAGCGCGTCTTCCTTCTCCTCGAGCTGCCCGAGCTGCTCGACCGCCTAGCCGTCCCGAGCGGCTCCGGCGCTCGGCACGCCCGTCAGGTGATCGCCGAACTCGGCCGGCTGCGGGACGCCCGCCCACGGGGCAGCGCCATCCTGGCCGACCCGATCGGCGAGTCGCGACAGGTGTTCGCGGAGGTCGCGCGGGTGATCGACGCCGTCACGCACGCGCTCGCCGCCGCGCTCGCCCCGTTGCCGGCGGAGCGTCTTCGACCTGTCGTCACGCGGCAGCCTGAAGGATGAGCGCCTGGGTCGGCGGCAGCGTCGCCGACGTCACGACCTGGCCGTCCGCGGTCACGTAGCGGCCGGGCAGGACAAAGCTCTGCGTGCTCGTCGGCGACGGGTTGATCAGCACGAGGCCCGCGCTGTACCGGCGAAGCCAGCCGGAGCCGACGCGCCGCTTCGCGTCCAGAGGCAGGCCGATGTTCTGCGTCCAGGCGCTGTTCCACGCGTCCCGGCCCTCGGTCGCGTCGAAGACGAAGGCACCGCCGCCGCCGTTCCAGTCGAGCAGGAACGACGCCTTGGCGTAGCTCATCGCTCGGGTGTCCCCGGGGTCTCCGTAGGTGACGCCGACGAAGTCGCGGCCGACCGACTGCGCCACGCGTACGAGCCGTTGCCACCCGTCCCAGTTCTGGCTCCACGAGCCGCCGGTCGATCGGAGCGTGCCGTTGCCGTCGGGAGTCTCGGCGAAGTACTCGTTCATGAACCCGCTCACGTACGGCGCGAGCTCGCGCCACCACGTGGCGGTGTTCGCTCCGGTGTCGCTGCGAGCGTCGCCCGGAACGTAGCCGGCCGCGTTCACGAGCACGTAGTACCCCCTGGAACGGAGCGCCGGCCCGACGGCGCGGATGAACGACAGCTGCGCCGCCGCCCACGCCTGCTGCGTCGGGTACGCCGACGCCTCGGTCTCGGTGAGCGGCTCGAGGTCGTACAGCACGTCGTCGATCAGGACGCCGTCGTCGTGGTGCCGCGCAAGGAACGCGAGCACGTTTCGCAGCCATGCCCGCTGGTACTGCGGGTTGCCGACGTCGCCGACGTAGTTCGACGGGTAGCGGCTGTTCACGAGCAGGTCGCCGGAGGCGTCCTTCAGCAGCCAGCCGTGTCGCGCGGCTTCCGCGTACGGGACGCCCGTGTTCCACTCCGTGTTCACGTCGGTCCCGGCGAAGTAGACGAGCGACCGACCCTTCTGGCGCGCGGCGGCCGAGGCGCTGGCGGTCGAGACCATCAGCAGCGAAGCTCGGTTCGACCCGGTCGCGAGACCGCCGCCGAGGCTGAGCACGCCCGTCCCGGCCAGGGTGTGGGCCGTTCCCTGTGCACCGGCGGCCGCCGCGAGCAGCAGCAACGCGACCGCGCCCAGCACGACGGCTCGGGCGAATCTCGCCACGCAGGACTAGCCAAGCAAACAGCACGGACAACTGCAACTACGAGCCGGAAGTTATCCGGTCGATCCTGACGAAATCTCCTCCGCAGTCGCCTGCGGCCGCTGGCTGACCGGCATCCGGGCCTCGCGCACCGCGCGCGGGATTCGTTGCAGCTTCGTCTTCCAGCTCTCGCCGGGGGCGGGGACGAGGTCGGTGCGAATCGCCGCCATCGACTCGAGCAGCGCCGGCGCGAGCGGCCGCCCCCAGAACGGGTGCAGGGCCGCCTGGAGGTGGTTCTCGAAGACCGTTCGCTCGCGGACCGCGTTCAGGTGGCGCGCCCAGATGCGCAGCGCCGCCGGGCGCGGGCCGCCGGCGAAGAGCGCGTCCACGGCTTGCCGCGTCGTCCGCCAGACGCGACGGATGCCCCACGCCGCCGCGAGGCGGTCGAGCTCGGCGCGCTCCTCGCCGGCGGCGAGAGCCGCCACGTCCACCAGATCGCGCAGCGTCTGCAACGGCCCGTGCGCCCATGCATGCGCGGTGAGGAGAAGCGCATGGTGGAGCGGGCGCGGCGCCGAGATCCCTTTCACCCCGACGATCGACGGCACCGCGGCCTCGAGGATCTCGGCGAGCGGTGGCGCGTGCATCCCGCGCGGCCAGTTCGGCGACGCGTGGACCTCGACGACGAGCGGCACGACCGGCCAGCGCAGCGGCGGCAGATGGTGGTGCTCGAGCGGCTCGAATCCCTTCGTGTCCACGTCGACGAACCCGTGCTCGCGGAGCGCCCGGTGCAGCGCGGCCGCATCCGGCGTGAGCACGTCGACGTCTCCGAACCGACGCCCGTTCTGCGGGTAGAGCGCGGCGACCTCGGGGCCCTTGAGGAGCACGATCGGCCCCTCGCCGAGCTCCCGGATGCGGCCGAGGAGCGCGGTGGCGCTCAGGGCTGCGAACGACGCCGCGCGCTCCTCCGCGGCGAGCGCTTCGGGTACGGGCTCGCCGGCTGCGCGGCGTCGGCCGGCGGCGAGGGGGGCGAGCTTGTGCACGACGACGCCGTCCACCGAGGCACGATCGATCAGCGCGCCGACCGCAGCCCAGAGCTCGGTCGCGAAAACCACCCCCCTGAGTAGTACGACTCCGGAGTGGGCAGTGTACGTTTTCGACCATATTCCCGGCCGTTGGTGGAGGAGCGCGCGATGAAGAGATCGGGTCTGCGGGTGAACGCCCCGCAAGTGATTCACGAGACGATCGACGGCGAGGTCATCATCATCAACCTCGCGACGGGCAACTACTACAGCGTCAAGGGCGCCGGCGCGGACATCTGGGACGTGGTTCAGGCGTCGCCGGGCGCCGACGCGCACGAGATCGCGGCAGCGGTCGCTCGTCGCTTCGACAACCCGCTCGATGCGGTCGAGGGAGAGATCGGCCGGTTCCTCGAGGAGCTGCGGCGAGAAGAGCTCGTCGCCGAGGTCGACCAGGCCGTGCCCTCCACGTCGGTCGCGAACGGCGTGGCCGCGACCGACGGCGCGAGGTCGTTCGAGACGCCCGTGCTCGAGAAGTACACGGACATGCAGGACCTCGTCCTGCTCGATCCGGTCCACGAAGTGGACGCTGCCGGGTGGCCGCATGCGCGCCCGGACGTCGCGACGACGTGACGGCGGCGTCTGCGGTCCGGTCGGCCGACCTCGGCTTCGGCGAGCTCGAGCCGCTCGCCGCGAGCTTCGAGGCCGCCGTGCGCGCGGCGTCGGTCGTCGAGGAGCGCGACGTCCGGCTCGCGGACGCGACGGTGCGCCTCCGCTCCCCGCACCCCGAGATGCTGCGTCGGCTCGGCCGGGCCTTCGCGCATCTCGAGCTCGACGAGCCGGCAGGGCAGCCGGACCTGACGGTGAACCTGTGGGACGCTGAGTCGGGCGGGTCGCCGCCGCCGCTCCCGAACACGGAGGACGAGGAGGCGCCCGGCGCGTTCTTCTACTTCAGCAATCACCAGCTCCGCGCCGGCTTCCAGCTCGGCACGAGCGGAGACGCCCGCGTCCTCGCCGTCTACCCGAACGCGCCGACGCCGGCGCTGAGCGTGCTCGAGACGAGCAACGCCAGAGGCTGGTACTGGGTCGCCGACGCGCGCCGCATTCCGTACTGGGAACAGGCGACGCCGCTCGTCTACCTGCTCGACTGGTGGCTGCGCGCGCGCGGCATGCACATGCTCCATGCCGGCGCCGTCGGCACCGACGAGGGCGGCGTCGTGCTCGTCGGCAAGAGCGGCTCCGGCAAGTCCACGGCCGCGCTCTCGAGCCTGGACGCCGACCTCTTCTACGCGGGCGACGACTACATCGCCGTCTCGCTCGACACGCAGCCGCAGGTCCACTGCCTCTACGGCTCCGGCAAGCTGATGCAGAATCATGTCGAGCGGCTGCCGTTCCTGCTCGACGCCTTGGCGAACCGCGACCACCTCGCGATCGAGAAGGCGGTCGTGTACGTGAACGAGCACTGGCCGGCGAAGATCACTGCAGGGTTCCCGCTGCGCGCGGTCGTCCTGCCGCGCATCACGCCCGGTCTCGTCGAGGCGAGGTACTTCGAGGCGTCGCCGGTGGCCGGCTTCACGGCGCTCGCACCGAGCACCGTCTTCCAGATGCACACGCGGGGGCAGGACTCGCTCGTCCGGGTGCGTCGCCTCGTCGAGCGCGTCCCCAGCTACGTGCTCGAGCTCGGATCGGACATCGCCTCGATCCCGCACGCGATCCGTGACCTGATCGCCACCGTCGGCGCCGGCGCCTGAAGCCGTGGAGAGCCGCCCGCTCGTCAGCGTGATCATGCCCGCCTTCCAGGCGGAGGAGTTCCTCGAGGACGCGATCGCGAGCATCCTCGCGCAGGACTACGACCCTTTCGAGGTCGTGGTCTGCGACGACGGCTCGACCGATCGCACGCCCGAGATCCTCGCGGCGCATCCGGAGCTGCGCACGATCCGGCAGTCGAACGCCGGCGCGGCGGCCGCGCGAAACGCTGCCGTCGCGGCCTCTCAGGGAGAGCTGCTCGCGTTCTTCGACGCCGACGACCTCTGGCCGCCGACGCGGCTGGCGGCGCAGGCAGGCTTCCTGGTCGGGCATCCCGAGGTCGGCTGTGTCCTCGGCCGGCAGGAGTGGATCGACCCGCCGCCGTGGCTCGCGCGCGACGCGGTCTACGGCGACGTCGACGGCATCCCTCTCCTCTCGGCGATGATCAGGCGCCGCGTCTTCGAAGCCGTCGGCGGCTTCGACGAGTCATTCACGCACAGCGAGGACATGGACCTGTTGTTCAGGCTCCGCGAGCGTGGCATCCGGATCGAGGTGATCCCGGAGATCATCCTCTTCCGCCGCTTCCACGGCCGCAACCTGACGGCCGCGCCACCGTCCACGAGCCCGCTGCTTCGCTCGCTCCGCCAGAAGCTCGAGCGGGAGCGGGCAGTCGGCGGGGGAGCGGCGTGACCCGCCCGCTCATCAGCGTCATGATCGGCGTCTACAACGCGGCGCCGTATCTCGGCGAGGCGATCGACAGCGTCCTCGCCCAGAGCTATCGGCCGCTCGAGCTGATCGTCGTCGACGACGGCTCCGACGACGGGTCGGCCGACGTCGCCCGGTCGTACGGCGACGCGCTCACCTTCGCCCACCAGGAAAACGCCGGCAACGGCGCCGCGCGCAACCACGCCGTGCGCCTCGCCTCGGGCGCGCTCTACGCCTTCCTCGACGCCGACGACCGCTTCGTCGCCGACAAGCTCGAGTTGCAGTTCGCGGCCCTGGAGTCGGATCCGGCGCTCGACGTGGTCTTCGGGCACGTGCGCGAGTTCGTCAGCCCGGAGCTGAGCGAGGAGCAGCGGGCGACCGTGCGGCCGCCGGCGCCGCAGCCGCTTCCGTGGACGGCGCCGAACCTGATGCTCATCAGGCGCGAGTCCTTCGCCCGCGTCGGCCCCTTCGCCGAGGACGTGAAGGTCGGTGTCACCGTCGACTGGTACGCGCGCGCGGTCGAGGCGGGGCTGCGCAGCGCGATGCTGCCGGAGGTCGTGCTCGAACGCCGGCTCCACCTCGCGAACAACGGCCTGCGCGAACGCGACTCGCGGCAGCAATACCTCCACGTTCTGAAAGCGGCACTCGACCGGCGTCGAGCGCAGGCGTCTTCCGCCGCCGCCGAGGCGGCGTTGCTCGGTCGACGTGAGCCGCAGCCCTGACGCCGGTGGGCGCGCCGCACGGTCGGCAGCCGGAGACGCCTCGTCAGCGGAAGCGCTCCGCGTCGTCGACCGGCTCGTAGCCGAGCGTCGCCCGCGCGTCCTCGATGTCCCAGATGCGCCACGTGTTCGCGGAGACGCCGTAGAACACGCCGAAGCGGACGTCGGCCGGCGCCTCGATGCACCGCAGGACGAGCTGCACGAGGTCACGGTGCGTGAGCAGCGTCGCGTACTCGCGGACGTCACGCGGACGGTTCGACGCGCTCACGGAGCCGATGCGGAGGCAGATGACGGAGAGGCCGTGCTCGTCGGAGTAGAACCGACCCGCCGCCTCGCCGGCGGCCTTGCCGACGGCGTAGAAGCTGTCGGGCCTGATCGGCCAGTCGGCCCGCAGCCGCGGCAGCGCGGCCGGATCGAGGCCGTCGTAGCGGCCGGCGACGACGGATGCGTACGGCTCGTCCAGCTCGTACATGCCGGTGACGTGGTTCGTGCTCGCGAAGACGACACGGCGGACGCCGGCGCGGCGCGCCGCCTCCAGCGCGGCGACCGTGGCGGCGAGGTTGTTCTCGCGGACGTCCTCCCAGGGCGTGCGCACGCCCGCGTCCGCCGCCAGGTCGACGACGGTCCCGGCGCCTGCGAACGCGGCCTGCGTCCGGTCGAGGTTGCGCGTGTCGGCGACCACGTCGACTCCTTCGAGGGGCATCAGGTCGATCGTCCGGATCGCATACGCGTCGCTCAGCCCGTCGCGGAGGATCCGGCCGATCGTCCCGCCGCCGCCCGTGATCGCGATCCCGGGCCGCGACCCGCCCAGGGGCTCGATCCTTCCGAGCCGGTGCGAGACGCGGATGCCGAAGTGACGAGCGCGCATGAACGACGACCGAGCGAATCCGGTGGACCGCCTGCCGGGCATGGGCCTGCGGATGGTATGCGGGCGCGGCGCGGGCGGGAGTCGCGGGCAAGGGCCGGCGCTTGACCGCCCGCACCGACGCGACCTCGAACCCTCCCGACGGCGCGCCTCCGGTCGCCGCCGAGGAGGTGGGCTCGATCGAGGCCACGGGCGGCATGACCTCCGCCGTGCTGAGCGGGTTCGGCTGGAAGACGCTCACGATCGGCGTCTCCGAGGTGACGCGCGTCGTCGTCGCGATCGTGCTCGCGCGCCTGCTGATACCCGCAGACTACGGCGTCGCCGGGATGGCGTTCGTCTTCTCCGGCCTCGTGACCCTCTTCTCGGACCTTGCGCTCGGAGGCGCGCTCGTGCAGCGGCGCGAGATCACGGAGGAGGATCGGTCGACGGTGTTCTGGGCCTCGCTCGCGTTCGGCGTCTTCGTGATGGGCGTCTCGATCGCGCTCTCGGGGCTCGTCGCGGACTTCTTCGGACGACACGAGGTGCGCAACCTCGTGATCGGTCTCTCGTTCTCGTTCCCGCTCGCCGCGCTCTCGACGACGCAGGTCGCGCTGCTCACGCGTCGGCTCTCGTACCGCAGCCTCGAGCTCCGCGAGATCGCCGGCGTCCTCTGCGGTGGGGTCGCCGCGCTCGCGCTCGCGTTCGCCGGCTTCGGGCCGTGGGCGATCATCGGCAACTCGCTCGTCGCGTCGGCGGCTTCGACGCTGCTGCTCTGGCGTCTCTCGTCGTGGCGGCCGCGGCGCGTGTTCTCGCTCGCGCACCTCCGCCACCTGAGCAGCTTCGGCGCGCGCTTGTTCGGCATCCGCCTGCTCAACTACGCGAACCTCAACGTCGACAACGCGCTCGTCGGCCGCTTCGCCGGCGCGTCCGCGCTCGGGGCCTACTCGCTCGCGTACAACGTCGTGTTCACGCCGATGATCCGGATCGCGAACCCGATCTCGGGCGTGGTCTACCCGGCGCTCGCGCGCATGCAGGACGACGTGCCGCGCATGCGCAGCGCGTGGCTGCGCAGCAAGCGCCTTTCCGCCTCGTTGCTCGCGCCGGCCTTCATGGTCATCGCCGTAACGGCGCCCGATCTCGTGCGTGTCCTCTTCGGCCAGAAGTGGCACGCGGCGGTGCCGGTGATCGAGCTGCTGGCGGTCGCCGGGGTCGCCCACTCGCTCGTCACCCTGAACTGGACCGTGCTGCAGGGGACGGGGAGGGTGGGGATCGCGCTCCGGCTCGACTTCTTCGTCACGGCCGTAACCCTGGCGGCGTTCGCGGTCGGCGTCCGCTGGGGCGCCGTCGGCGTCGCCGCCTCCTACGCCGCCGTCAAGTGGCCGCTCGTCCTCGTCGACACCTACGTCACCACGCGCGTCATGCGCTTCAGCTTCCGCGAGGCCCTGCTCGCCGGGGGAACGATCCTGCCGCTCGCTGCGGTCGCGGCGGCCGGAGCCTGGGGCGTCCGCCACGGCCTCGAGGTCGCGGGCGCGCCCGCGGCCGCCCAGCTCTTCCTCGCCGGGGCGGCTGCGCTGCTGCTGTACGCGGTGATCCTCGTCGTCGCCGCGCCCGCCCTCGTCGCAGAGGTGCGAGACGTGCTCCGGGAGCGGATCCCCCTGCTCGCGCGGCCGCTGCCGACCCTGCTCGAGAACAGGCTCGGCCGCGACCACGGGCGGCGAGCCGCCGCGACCCGCGACATCGGCCGCTACCGGCCGACCCGTCTCCAGGAGCAGCTGTTCGCCGTTGCGCTCGGGGACGCGGCCGGCGCACGGCACATCTGGCGGCGCCTGCCGGAGACCTTCTCGGTCACCGACCTCGAGCCCGGCTCGTTCGAGCTCCTGCCCCTCGTGTACCGAAACCTGTCGGGCGCCGGCGAGGACGACCCGCGCCTGCCGCTGCTGAAGGGGATCTACCGGCGCTCGTGGGTGAAGAACAACCTCCTGCTCGAGCAGACGAGCGAGATCTCGGACGCGCTTCGCGCCGCCGGTATCGCGACGCTCTTCCTCGAGGGCCCGACGCTCGCAACGCGCTTCTACGGCGACCTCGGCCTGCGCCCGACGTCGTCGATCCACGTGCTCCTCGCCGGGAACGACGTCGCCGAGGCGACGAATCGGCTCGAGCGCCTGGGGTGGGCGGCCGGGCCGGGGAGCGACGCGTTTCCCGGCTGGCGCGTCCTCTTCGACCAGAACGGCAGCATGTGCATCCTGCGCTCGTCGCTCGCGCTCGACTTCCGCGGCCCCGACGACGAGCCGGCCGAGGCGCCGCTCTGGCGCGACGCCCAGCGCTACAGCGTCGGCGGGACACGGGTGCTGGTGCCGACGCCGACAGACGCGCTGCTTGCCGTCTGCGTCGCCGGCGCCCGCTACGGGCCGCTGCCCCCGACACAGTGGCTCGTCGACGCGGTGATGATCCTGCGCGGTCAGGAGGTCGACTGGGACCGCCTGATCGAGCTGGCGGTGACGCGGGGGCAAGCCCTTCGGCTGAGAGAGGCGTTCGACGTGCTCCTCGGTCTCCCGCTCCGGATGCCGGAACGGCTTCGAGTCGCCCACGACTGGCTCTGCCGCTGGACGCCGACGCGCCGCGAGCGCCTCGCCTTCGAATTCTCGTCCGGGAGGCTCGCCGGGCACGGCGCGCTGGCCGAGGTGCTGTCGTCGCTCCTCGCCGCCACCTCGGGCGCCTCGCTCGCTCGCACCGCCGCGGCGCTGCCGGCGCATCTGCGTGCGCGGTGGGGACTTGCCCACGCGTGGCAGTTGCCGCTCGCCGCCGGCCGCCGCGTTCTCGCAGCGGTTCGGAGACCGTAGGTGGCGCAGATCGCGATGACGTTCGACGACGGCCCCTCCGCGTGGAGCGAGCCGATCGCCGAGATCTTCGCGACGAACGGCGGGCGGGCCACCTTCTTCGTCATCGGCAGCCTGGCAGGCGAGCGCCGTGGCGTCCTGCGCCGGCTCGTTGCCGCCGGGCACGAGGTCGGGAACCACACCTGGTCGCACCCGTGGCTCGCGCGCGATTGCGACGACGACCGCGTCCGCGAGGAGCTGAGCCGGACGAACGCGGCTCTCACGCGACTGCTCGGTCAGACGCCGCGGCGTTTCCGCGCACCGCACTACGACGTCGACGCCCGTGTGTCGGCGATCGCGGCCGAGCTCGGTCTCGCCCACACACGCGCGGACATCACGCCACCGGACTGGCTCCCGACCGCTTCGGCGGCGGTGATCGCCACGCTCGTGCTCGCCCGGGCGAGGCCGGGCGCGATCGTCGGGCTCCACGACGGCGTGCCGCCGGCCTCGTCGACCGCGAGCAGTGACCGGCAGCCGACCGTCGATGCCGTCGCGACCGTCGTCCCGCGTCTTCGTGCGAGCGGCTTCGAGCTCGTCACCGCGTCGGAGCTGCTCGGATGAGCCGCGCCCACCTGGTCGTGTACGGGCGCCCTGGAGCGACCTTCGGGATCACCTCGACGAGACGCGCGTAGACGATGTACCGATGCGTCGCGAAGAAGCGGGGGTGGCAGGCCTGCAGTGCGAGCAGCTCGCTGCGGCCGGAGCGAAGCACGGAGAGGTCGGTTGCGGGAACGACGACGTGCCCGGTGACGCGGTAGGCGAACGTCGCGTACGGGAGCTCGAGCGTGATCGGATCGCCGCGCCTGAGCGCGTCGATGTGGGCGAAGGGCGCGAGGAACGTCGTCCGGTGCCCGGCGATGTAGACGAGCCGGTCCTCGCCCGGCATGAACGACTGCAGCGCGCGGCCCGGACCATGCTCCAGCGACGCCTCGCCGGTGCCGTCGACGAAGATCATGTCGAGCCCGAGGCGCGGCACGACGATCCGCCCCAGCGGCTCGCCTTCGCGGGACTCGAGCCGGTAGCGCCGCGCGTCGGCGGCGATCACCCTCGCCTCGGCGGCGGCGATCGCCCGCCCCGACGG
>Ga0070741_10012020_pt1 | contig 15779 bp, 14 predicted proteins | sample Coa_R1_4_FD_66440 | JGI IMG/M metagenome (GOLD analysis project Ga0070741, IMG submission 66440) | Surface soil microbial communities from Centralia Pennsylvania, which are recovering from an underground coalmine fire - Coalmine... | ecosystem: Environmental > Terrestrial > Soil > Unclassified ...
CGTGGCATTCGCCCGCCGGTCTCAACCTCTATTGCACGACCATTCTGCGCCCCGAGATGCCGCTCGGGGACGTGCCGCGGCTGAGCCTGATGGCGGGGGTGGCAGCGGCGCAGGCACTTGAGCGCGAGGCCGCGGGGATGGTCTCGCTCAAGTGGCCCAACGACGTGTGGCTCAGGGGTCGCAAGGCGGGCGGGATAATCGCCGAGGCCGTGACCGACTCGCGTCAGCGGCTTGAATGCGTTCTGCTCGGAATTGGCCTGAATATCAATCTCGCGGCGGATGATATTCCTGAGGAGCTTCGCGACAAGGCAACTTCGCTCAGGATTGCGACCGGACGAGTGCACGACCGGATCGCAATTGCCGATTCGCTTTTCACTCTGCTTGAGTATCGCTATATGGAGGTCGTAAGCGGGGGCTTCGATGCCGTGCGCCCGGAGTGGGAGCGTTTTTCAGCGCTTACCGGCAAAAGGGTCACGGTCATTGACGGCCCAAGGCGCGAGTCCGGAATCGTAAGGAGAGTCGATTCGGACGGCGCGCTGCTCCTCGAAGTCGAAGGCGGCCTGCGCAGGATTCTGGCGGGCGACGTCAGTATCGAGGGCGCCTACGGCTGATCTCGAAGGGAATGGATGTGGCGTCATGCGGTGACCGGTAATTCACGCGGCGGTTTCGCGAATGTGGGAGCGAGGCGCGCCGCGTTATTTCATCCAGAGAGGTAACTCCTATGGCTGTGGAGGATATCGGGCGGCTGAGAAGCATCGCTGTCGTGGGCCAGGGCGGCTCGGGAAAGAGCCAGCTCGCGGAGGCGATGCTTTTCACCGCCGGAGCGACAACCCGTCTGGGCCGTCCCGATGACGGGACGGCGGTAATGGACTTCGAGCCCGAAGAACTTCAACGGGGAGTGACGATCAGTTCCTCGTTTCATCATTTCAACTGGAAGCGCGTCGAGGTGATCTTCGCGAATACCCCGGGATACAGCGCTTTCCTTCCGGACACATTCAACACACTCAGGGCGGTGGACGCGGCGGTGATGGTGGTATCGCCGGGGGGAGACCTGAAGGTCGAATCCGAGAAGATATGGAACACGCTCAGCGAGGCGGGGATGCCGCGGGTGGCGTTCGTGTCGCGGCTCGATCGCGAGCGGACCAGTTTCGATGCTGCGCTGAATGACCTGGAAAAGGTGCTCAAGGCGGCGCCGGTGGTGTTGACGCTGCCGATCGGAGAGGAGACCGCGCTAAGCGGCGTCATCGACGTGCTTGCGATGAAGGCGCTCAGGTACTCGGACAACTCCGGCAAGGCGCGCGAGGAGGAGCTCTCGGGCGACATCAAGGAGCGGGCGGAGAAGGCGCGCAACGCGTTGTTCGAGGCGGTTGCGGAGACCGACGATGCGCTGCTCGAGGAATACCTCGACAAGGGAACGCTGCCCGAGGACAAGGTGCGCGCCGCGCTGAGGGCGGCGGTTGCGGCGGGGCGGATCACTCCGGTGCTGTGCGGTTCGGGCGCGAAGAATATCGGAGTCGGCCCGCTGCTCGATGCGATTACGACGCTGCTGCCCGCTCCCAACGAACGGCCCGCGATTCGCGGGCAGCATCCGGCCAACACTGAGGGGCAGGAGCGGGCGGCGGATCCCAACGGGCCGTTCGCGGCGATGGTGTTCAAGACGGTGATCGATCCGTTCGCGGGCAAGCTCTCGATCTTTCGCGTGGTATCGGGCCGCGCGCAGAGCGACGCGACGGTGTACAACTCGACCCGCGAAACCAGGGAACGGTTCGGCCAACTGCTCCGTTTGGAGGGAAAGAAGCAGTCGCCGCTGTCCGTGGCGCTTCCCGGCGAGATCGCCGCAGTCGCCAAGCTTAAGGACACGGTCACCGGCGATACGCTGTGCGATGAGAAGGCGCCGATCCTGTTCGATCCGCCGCCGCGTCCCACGCCGGTCATCTCCTTCGCCATCCGGCCCAAGTCCAAGGGCGACGAGGAGAAGGCGTCGGCGGCGCTGCACAAGCTGGTGGAGGAGGACACCGCGCTCGAGATGCATCGCGATGCCCAGACGCACGAGATCATCCTGTCGGGGACCGGCCAGATGCATATCGAGGTCACGGTCGAAAAGCTCAAGCGAAAATTCAATGTAGAAGTTGAACTGCAGTCGCCCAAGGTTCCCTACAAGGAAACGATCAAGGGCCGGGCGGAAGCGCAGGGGAAGTACAAGCGCCAATCGGGCGGGCGCGGCCAGTACGGCGATTGTTGGCTTCGGGTCGAGCCGCTTCCCCGCGGCAAGGGGTTCGAGTTCGAGGACAAGATTGTCGGCGGCGCTATCCCCCGCCAGTTCATCCCGTCGGTCGAAAAAGGCGTGCGCAACACGCTCGCGGAGGGCTTCCTTGCGGGCTATCCCGTCCTCGACATCAAGGTGACGGTTTACGACGGCAGCTTCCACGAAGTGGATTCATCGGACATGGCCTTTCAGATAGCGGCTTCGATGGGATTGAAGGCGGCGCTGGAGAAGGCCCGTCCGATCATCCTGGAGCCGATGGTGGCGCTGGAGGTTTCCTGTCCGGACGAATGCATGGGCGACGTGATCGGCGACCTGAACTCGCGGCGCGGAAAGGTGCTCGGGATGGAGAGCAAGGGCAGCGGCCAGGTTATCAAGGCCGTGGTGCCGATGGCGGAGGTGCTGAAGTATGCGCCCGACCTGCGATCGATCACGTCGGGGCGCGGCTCCTTCGAGCAGCATTTCTCGCACTACGAGGAGGCGCCGCCGCCGGTGGCCGATAAGATCATCAAGGAAGCGCAGGCGGCGCGGGAGCACAGCAAGTCGCAATAGTTGCGGCTGCGAAGGGCGGGCAGGGGGGCTGATCCGGGATGGCGGGTGCCTCCGGGACGGCGGTATTGATCGGCCGCGCCGTCTTATACAATTGAAGCGGCTATGGCTTCGCTGGGAAAAGGGCTGGTGTTGATGGGCCTTTTGCTGGTCGCGGCGGGCGCTCTGGTTTGGGGACTCGGACAGATACCCTATCTTGGCCGTCTCCCGGGGGACATCTACATCCGCCGCGGCAACGCAAGCTTCTACTTTCCGCTGACCACCTGCATTTTGCTCAGCATCGTGATCTCGCTGGTGCTGTCGCTTTTGATGAGGCGATGAGATGCCGAAGCGAACGGCCGATCCCGCGTACCGGCGCGCCGAGATAAAGCGGCGCCGTCGCGAGCTTATCGCGGTCGGAATCGCGGCGGCGACGCTGGTTGCCTTCGTCTTTGCGCAGACCGAGCTTCCGCCGCTGTCGCGGCACACGTCGCTGGTATCGAACCTCGCGGTCATCTCGCTGTTCAATTTAAGCTTCCTGCTTTTGGGGCTGCTGCTGTTCCTCGTGGGCCGCAACCTGGCAAAGGTGATATTCGAGCGGCGGCGGGGGCTGATCGGGTCGCGGTTCCAGGTCCGGCTGGTGGCGGGGTTTATCGCGGTCGCGCTGGTCCCGAGCGCTTTTCTGCTCTATGTGTCAGGCGTCTTTCTGAACGCCGATATAGGGAGCTGGTTTCGGCCGGAATACCAGCAGGTGCTGGACGACTCGCTGGAGATAGCGAAGACCTACTATCTCAATTCGGCCAACAACGCATCGCACTTTGCCCGTGTGCTTGCGGAGCAGATTTCATCGCGGCAACTCCTGTCCTTGAAGCGGCGGCCCCATCTGAAGGACTACATCGAGAAGCGCCAGCAGGAATACAACCTCGGCACCGTCGAAGTGTTCTCGGCGGATCGCAAGCTGCTTTTAATCGCTCTGAGTCCTCGGACGCCGACCGGGATCGGAGTGTCGCCGGATGCGCCGATACTGCTGGACACGCTCAAGGGCCAGGTGATGACGCGGACGGATCGGCTTGGTAACTCCGACGTGATTCGGGGCAGCGCGCCGATCTACGCATCGCCGGAATCCGACACCGTCGTGGGCGCGGTGGTGGTGGACTACTACCTGCCGAAGAGCCTTGCGACGCGCGCGGCGGGAATCTCGCGGTCGGCGGAAGACTACTTTCAGTTGAGGATACTTCATCAGCCGATTCTGAACAGCTACATTCTCGCGCTCTTTCTCATCGGCCTGGTGGTGGTGCTGCTGGCGAGCTGGTTTGGGATGTACCTCGCGCGGGGTATCACCGTGCCGATCAAGCGGTTGTTGCAGGGCACCCAGGCCATAGCGGCCGGGAATCTGAACTACTCGATTCCGCAGGTCGGCGATGACGAGATCGGGCGGCTGATTGGATCGTTCAACCAGATGACGGCGGATTTACGGACCTTCGCCGCCGAACTGGAGCATCGCCGGCGATACACCGAGACGCTGCTGCAGAATGTGTCGGCGGGAGTCGTGGGGCTCGATTCGGAAGGCGTGATCACGACGATCAATCCGTGCGCCGAGCGGCTGCTCGGGCTTCGGGCCTCCGAGACGATCGGGCGCAACTACCGAGAAGCGTTTCAGCCGTCTCTAGTCCATGCGCTGGACGATGCGCTGGCGGCGGCGACCCGGCCGGCCGAAACCCGCGCGAGCGTCAAGGCGGAGGTCGGAGGGGGCGAGACGGAGCTGATGATGACGACGAGTCCGCTCACCGCGGATTCGGGCGAGGCGCTGGGCTCGGTGCTGTTCTTCGAGGACGTGAGCCAGATTGCGAAGGTGGAGCGGATGGAAGCGTGGCGCGAAGTCGCGCGCCGCATCGCGCACGAAATAAAGAACCCGCTGACGCCAATCCAGTTGTCGGCGGAGCGGATGCGCCGCCAGTTGGTGGAGAGGGGGGGCAACAACGCCGCGCTGGTGGAGGAATGCACGCGGGCGATTATTGGAGAAGTCGAGGCGCTCAAGCGGCTGGTAAATGAATTCTCGGCCTTCGCCCGGATGCCGCATCTGACGCCCGCGCCGGGCAATCTGAACCAGATAGCCGAGGACACGGTGGCGAGCTTCCGCGCCGCTCATCCGGCGGTCGATTTCGCCCTCAAGCTGGCATCGGGGATGCCCGAGCTGATGATCGACCGGGAGGCTATGAAGCGGGCGCTGGTGAACCTGCTCGACAACGCGGTTTCGGCGACCACGGCATACAGCCACAACGGCGACAAGCCGCATATAGAAGTGCGGACGACGTTGCGGGGAGGGCTGGCGACGCTGGAAGTATGGGACAACGGACCGGGAATCGATCCGCGCCTTAGGACGCGGATCTTCGAGCCGTATTTTTCGAGCAAGAAGGGGGGCACGGGACTCGGCCTGGCGATTGTATCTGCGATAGTTACCGACCATCACGGCTTCGTCCGCGTGGCCGACAACCAGCCGAGGGGAAGTGGATTCATAGTGGAGTTTCCGGTAAGAAACCTGCAATTCGCGAAGGCCGCCGGATAATTGCGGGATCTTGCCGCCGGAACGCAATCCAGACGAGGAAGAGCGAATCGTGAACGAAACCGTTTTGGTGGTGGATGATGAGGAGCGGATCCGATCCTCGTTGCGCGGGATCCTGACCGACGAGGGCTTCCGCGTGGTCGATACCGCGGATGCGCCGGCGGTGATGGACATGATCCATCGCGAAGCGCCGGCCCTGGTGCTGCTGGACGTCTGGATGCCGGATATCGACGGCATCGAGCTGTTGCGGCGAATCAAGGCCGAACGCCCCAAGGTGCCGGTCATAATGATATCCGGCCATGCGAACATCCAGAGCGCGGTGGCCGCGACCAAACTGGGCGCCGCGGATTTCATCCAGAAGCCGTTCTCGGTGAGCGGACTGCTCGCCTCGATCTCGCGCGCACTCGACGGCGGCGATGAGACGGGGCCAGCGCGGGCCGCGTTGCCTTCGGGAGTGTCCGAAGAGGTTCCGGCGGCCAAAACCGCCGAAGGCGCATTCGCGCAGCGGACGATCGCGAGATCGATCGTCCTGGGAGGGCAGGGACTTCACACGGGGCTGAAGACCGGCGTGATACTGCATCCCGCCCCGGCGGGATTCGGGATCGTGTTTTCGTCGCTCGCGGACGATACGCCGGTGCCGGTGCGAATCGAGAACGTGACCGATACGGGCTACAACACGACGCTGAGTTCGGGCGGACGTTCGATCCGGACCGTGGAGCATCTGCTTTCGGCGCTGCACGGATTTGCGATCACGAATCTTCTGGTCAAGACCGACGACGAGGTTCCCGCGCTCGACGGTTCCGCGCTGGAGCTTTGCAGGCAGATTCGCGCATCGGGAATCACGGAACAGAATGCGATGGTGGAGCCGATTCGGGTCAAGGAGAGGATCCTGATCGGAGAGGAAGGCGAGGGGAGGGAGTACATTTCGATCGAGCCTGCCGATCGGCTGATAATCGACTACACGCTGGACTATCCGAAACCGATCGGCCGCCAGCAGGTGCATTTCGAGCTGACCTCGCCCGACAGCTACGTGGAGCAGATCGCGCCGGCGCGGACGTTCGGATTCGTTCGCGAATTCCGCAAGTACACGGAGATGGGGCTTGCGAGCGGGGGCAGGCTTGACAATCTGATCCTCGTCGATGACCAGAAGGTCGTGAATACCACCCTCCGTTTCCCTGACGAATTCGCGCGGCACAAGATTCTCGATCTCATGGGCGATCTTTATCTGCTGGGGCGCCCCGTGTTCGGCCACGTGACCGCATCGAAGACGGGACACAGCGACAATCTCGCCCTGGTCAAGGCGATCAGAAAGTCGGCAGCTTCCTAGAGCGCCGTTTTCCGATCGGCCGCGCGGCGCGCCGGATGGACTTGAACAACAAAGTGGTGCTGGTGACCGGCGCCGGAAAGCGCGTTGGCAGGACGATCGCCGAGGCGTTCGGGGCCCGCGGATGCGCGGTCGCGGTTCATTACCGGAGTTCGCTCAAGGGCGCCGAGGAAGTCGTGAACGCGATCGTATCGCGAGGCGGAAGGGCGCGCGCGTTTCGCGCCGACCTCGAGAGCGTCGCGGAGATCGAGGCGATGGTGGAGGCGGTGGCGGGAGCGTTCGGAAGAATCGACATCCTCGTCAATTCCGCATCGGTCTTTTACCGCAAGCCGCTCGAGGAACTGACGGAGCGGGATTGGGACGAGAATCTGGACACGAATCTCAAGGCGCCGTTTTTCCTGTCGAAGTTTGCGGGACTGCGGATGCGCAAGCAGGGCGCGGGGAAGATCGTGAATATCGGCGATTGGGCCGGTATCCGGCCCTACAACAACTATCTTCCGTACACCGTGTCGAAGTCGGGGCTTATCGGGCTCACGCGGGCGCTCGCGAAAGCGCTGGCTCCGGAGGTGCAGGTCAACTGCGTGGCGCTGGGTCCGGTTCTGGCGCCGGACCAGTACGGGCAGGAAGAAATCGCGCGGCTGGTTGCCGGGACGCTGACCAGGAGGATGGGGTCTCCGGAGGATGTCGCGCGCGCGGTGCTCTTTTTCTGCGAGGGTACAGATTTCGCGACCGGCGCGACACTGGTGCTGGATGGGGGCAGGCTGCTCGCATGAGAGGTCGCTTCGTTTTCGATCATCTTCAGAGGCGGCGAAGCGGAGCCTGCTGCCCGGTGTGTTGGGCGGAACGCGAACGCCGCCCGTGGCGCGGCTTCACGAAAGATCCCGCGGCCGTCTGATGCGCGTATCGAAGCGTTCGTTTCGAATCGATCCGGTTCGTTCGCGGATCGCGGTGCTGGCGAGCGGCGGGCTCGACAGCTCGGTTCTGCTGGCGCATCTGGCGCGCCGCAAGCGGCAGGTTTTTCCGATCTATATCCGAGCGGGGCTCAGATGGGAGCGGGATGAGCTGTTCGCGCTGCGGAAGTTCCTTGGCACGCTCAGGCGGCTTCGAGTGGAGCCGCTGGCGGTGCTCGAGCTTCCCATGACCGACGTCGCATCTAATCATTGGAGCGTCACCGGGCGCGGCGTTCCCGGTTATCGCGCATCGAGCGCATCCAACTACATCCTCGGGAGGAACCTGAGCCTGCTGGCGAAGGCCGCGATCTTCTGCGCGAAGAACAGGATCGGCGAGATCGCGATGGCGCCGCTGGAGGCGAATCCGTTTCCGGACGCGCGGCCGGCTTTCTTCAGGGCGATGGAGCGGGCGGTGGCGATTGGAGTGGGGCTGCCGCTCAGGATTCGCGTGCCGTTCGTTGGGATGAGCAAGGCATCGGTGATTCGCGAGGGCAGGGGACTCGACTTGGGACTCACGCTGTCGTGCGTGCAGCCGAAGGGATTGCTTCATTGCGGGGCGTGCACCAAGTGCGCCGAGCGGATAGAGGGATTCGCGGCGGCAGGCGTGAGTGATCCGACGCGTTACGCCCGAAGAGCCTGAGTGCGAAATCTCGACGCCCGGGTTTCGATTTGAACCCTGGGCAGGATCCCGAGGAGGGATGGGGGATCGGTCAAGAGCGGCGCACCTTGTGGAATTCGATTTTCGCCGACTTGACGAGTTTCTTCAGCAGGGCCTTCACTACCTCGTCCTCGTTGTAATCGAGCAGCACGATCGCGATTTTCGGCTTGACCTCGTTGAGGGTTGAATAGGTCTCGCCGCGCCGTTCGGTCACCTTGATGAAGCTGTAGCCGAGGTTGGAGTCGATGATGGGAGTGAGGTGGCCGACGGGGGTTGAGAAGACCTGCTTCTCGACGACGGGAGGGAGTTGGCCGGGGCGGAAGTAGCCGAGGTCGCCGCCCTTGGAGGCCGACCTCGAGTCTTCGGAGTTTTCGCGGGCGAGCTTCGCGAAATCTCTGGTGTGGAGGGCTTCCTTGTACAGTTTTTCGATCTTCGCGCGAGCCGCCGCTTTTTGCGCATCGGTCGGGTTGTCGGGGAGTTTGACGGCGATATGGGAGATTCGGACCTCGCCGGGATCCTTGATGAAGAGATCGCGGTGCTGTTCGTAGTATTTCTTGATTTGCTCCTCGGTGGGGCGGACCTTCGCCGCGCGGAACTCCTCGTCGAGCATCTTCTCGATCATCATTGAACCGCGCACGGCATCGAGGAGCTGCGGGTCCTGCGAGCCTCCGCCGGAAACCTCCTCGCCGGACAGTCCGGTGAGCTTGAATTCGCTGGCGCGCGCGGCGACCTGAGGATCGGGGATGACGATCTTGCGGCGCTTTGCTTCGTCGATCAGAAGCTGGCGATTGATCAGGTTCTCGGTCGCATCCTTGAACACCGCGCGCGACTCCTCGGTGGAAGTCGCGTTGATGAGCCGGGCTTCGGTCTTGGCGTAGTCGTGGATCTGGGCGGCGGTTATCGGTGTTCCGTTGACGGTGACGAGGACGGGATCCTTCGGGTCGGGCTTGACGAGCGGCAGGATTCCGAGGAAACGCTGCTGCCAGCTCAAGTTGGCGGGACCGATATTTACGGAGATTTGGGCGGATGCAGTGGCGATGGTACAAACCACGGCTATCGCCGCCGCGGCGCAGAGAGTACGGCTGGTAAGTCTTGTCGAATGGTTCATTGCGTGTTCAATGGAAGGGCGGCGTTGCACGGTTTGGGGTTGCGGGTCATATGAGGCAGTTGCGCACGGTCAGCCTGGCGGTCGCGATCGTGGCAAGTATCTTCGCCCTGATTTCGGGAGCGATCCTGTTCTTCGTGATCGAGCCGCCATTTCTCGCATCGATATTCCTGGCCTGCTCCGCCATCGCGATCATCTGCTTTCTCATCGCGGGCGCGGCGGGCTATTTCGCGCCCTGATCGGCGCGCGCATCGCGCGCTCGGGGCAGGATGGCCGGCCTGTATTCGGTCCGGCATGGCGCGCCGGGCGCGAAGTAGTGAACGGTCTCGCCGCCGTCTCCCAGGAAGATGAGGCTCGACGACCGCGTTCCGTATCCATCGAGATGAAGGCAAAGGGCGTTGGGTCTTCCGTTGCGCGGGTCGAGTTGCGTGCTGTGATCGGCAAGAAGAGCGCGGAGCTCGTGGCGCAGCGACACGGGGTCGCTCAGGAATTGAGGTCTTTCAGCGAGCCGCGCGAACCCGCCCCAGGCGCGGCTTATCTTTGGGCATTCGAAGTCGTTGACATCGAGGTTGGTCAGAAGATGAAGGCCGGGGTCGAGGGCGACGATCTCGATATGGTCGCCGCGATTGTAGGCGACGAACGCGCCGTCCCGCGAAGCCATCAGGAGGTTGAACGGGTTGTAATTCTCGCCGCGTTCGGTGCCGGCGAAGCGGGCGGCCTCGGCGGCGGTCCGCCGCCGCAGCGCATCGAGACAAAGCATCCCGCGCGAGCGCGCGTCGGGATTGGCCTGGTCGACGGGACGGCGGTTCAGGAGGCCCGCGACGAGGCCGTGCTCGTTGATGCCAAGCCAGGTTCCGCCGGCGCGAAGGTCCTTGCCGCCGACGATTGCGGGCTCATCGCAGAGGACGGTTGGCTCGGTCGCGGGGCGATCGAGGAATTCGTCGCGATTTGCGGCGATTATCACCGGCCATCGCGGAGCGACTCTGTAGTAAATGGCAAGCGTGCACATCGGCAAATCCAAACTTAGAAGGTAGGGCGCCGCCCGCACAAGTACCCTTTCGAAGCCCGAGAAGGGCGATTCCTGCCCGTTGGGGGGCCGCCGCCCCGCGGCATCATGAGGCGGGGCGGTCTGCTAGACTCGAAGATGTGAAGGCGGGCGGCAACTGCGACGTTTGCGTCATCGGGGCGGGAATCGTCGGCAGCTCGATCGCGATGGCGCTTGCGGAGCGGGGTCTCCGGACGGTCGCGGTCGATCTGGATTTGAGCGGGCGGCTCAGCTCGAGCGAGAAGAACGCGGGCGGGGTGCGGGCCACATGGTGGCAACCCGTCAATATCATCCTGTGCCGCGCATCGATCGAGTACTACGAGAAGATCGCGCCGCAGGTGGGGTTCCGCCAGAAGGGATACCTGTGGCTTTATGATGATGCCACATGGCCCGAGGCATTGGCGCATCTCGACCTTCAGCGCCGGCTGGGTCATCCGATTGAATCCCTGACGGCGGCCGAGGTGGCAAAGCTCGTTCCCGAGATCGATCGGCTCGAAGGGATAGCGGGAGCGACGTTCTCGCCCCGCGACGGGCTTATCAATCCGAACCTGCTCAAGCAGCACTATCGCGCCGATGCGATCCGCCGCGGGGCGCAGTTCCTCGATCGCGTGTGGGTGGTCGGGATCGATGCGTCCGCGGGCGGGGTGACGGTGGCCTGCTGGCAGTCGGACGGGGCGATGTCGGATGCGGGGCTGATGCGACTGATGACGCAGGATGGGCCGGGCGAGGCGGAAACGGGTCACATGTTCGAGATCAAGGCATCGGCGATGGTTATAGCGGGCGGGGCGTGGTCGCCGTATCCGCTTCGGTTGGCGGGGCTTAGGAACTACAGCGAGCCGATTCGCCGCCAGGTGTGTTTGGTGGACAATCGGACTACGAATCTCGAGCGCTATGGGATGATCGTGGACACCTCGGGGGTTTATTTTCACAACGAGGGGCCGCATATCATGGCCGGCTATTCGCCGGCGGAGGAGCCGCCGGGATATCACTTCAACTACGACGGCGAGGCGTTCTTTCAGAAGGAGATATGGCCCCGGCTGTTTGCGAGGATGAGCTGCATGGAGCGGCTGAGGCACGTGACGGGATGGGCGGGATTGTACGAGGTCAGCCCGGATCGGAGCGCAATCGTGGGCCGCGCGGCGCGGGGAATCTTCGAGGCGCATTCCTTCAGCGGAAGGGGAGTGATGCAGTCATACGGGGCGGGGCAGGCGCTGGCCGATTTGATTGCGAACGGCAGGTACGGGGCGCTCGACGCCTCCGCGCTGTCGCGCGACCGCTTCGAGAGCGGCAAGCCCGCGTTCGAGCCGCTGCATATCTAGCGTGAAGGAGCGATCGAAAGCGGCAGGCCGCGGGTGTGAGAGGCATTTTTCCAGGACTTAAGGGCGCTATCGGCGCCTGCGATCCCAACATTTCGCAACATTTTCGAGGACGGGGCGCCGATGGTTTGCGCGCGGGAGGCGATGGCGGCCGAGGCGCAGACAAATTTCCGCGAGTATTGGGCGGCGAAACACGGCATGATGAAAGGGAGAGGGCGCGCGATGAGGTTTGAATTTGCGGCGGCGTCCATCGAGAAGGGTGATGCTCCCGCGCAGAGATGATGCGCCGATCGGATTTTGCTGGAAAGTCGGCCGGCGGCGGGCGGCCGTGAATGGGTTGTGGGACGCCGCTGACGGACGGTTGATGAGATGCGAGGGGCGCTCCGCATCAGGGCGAGAACACGGCGGGCGAGGGAAGGCGACTGTGGGTCGCGCTATCACGGGAGCGAGCCAGGATGAGCGCGCGGGACGGCGCGCCGATGAAGCCTGCAGGAGCGTTTGAGATTGTCCTTTCGAGGATGCCCGGATCGGCCCGAACATCCGCAAGCCGGACGAACGACCGGGTTTCCTCGACAGGACAGGGCATGGTATGCAATGGCATTCTGCGCGGAAGCGTGGGCCCTGCCGCATCCGGTGAGGAGGATTGATGTTTTCATCGATCGACGAAGTTATCGAGCGGTTCGCCAAGAACAATTATATTGCGAGCCGGCGAATCGCGACCGTCATCTACCTGGCGTGTTCGCTCAAGAAACCGGTCCTTGTTGAGGGGCCTGCGGGCGTGGGCAAAACCGACCTTGCGAAGGTGCTGGCGGCGGCGCTCGGCCAGGACCTGATTCGGCTTCAGTGCTACGAAGGGCTGGATGAGGGCAAGGCGCTCTATGAATGGGAATACGCCAAGCAGCTTCTGTACACGCAGATTCTCAAGGACAAGATCAGCGAGATCCTGACGGGAGCGAAGGGGCTGGCGGAGGCGGTCGATCGGATCGCGCGCGAGGATGAGGTGTTCTTTTCGGAGCGGTTCGTCCTGCCGCGGCCGCTGCTCAAGGCTATTACGTCGGAAAAGCCGTGCGTTCTGCTTATCGACGAGATCGACAAGGCGGACGCGGAGTTCGAGGCGTTTCTGCTGGAGTTGCTCTCGGACTTCCAGATTTCGGTGCCGGAGCTCGGCACGATGAAGGCGCGGCACGTGCCGCTGGTGATTCTGACCTCGAACAATGCGCGCGAGATGTCGGATGCGCTGAAGCGGCGATGCCTCCATCTGTATATCGATTTTCCCGATCGCAAGCAGGAACTCGCGATCATCAAGCTCAAGGTGCCCGAGGTCGCGGACAAGCTTGCGGATGAGGTGGTGGCAGTGGTTCAGTCGCTGCGCAAGCTCGACCTCAAGAAGACGCCCGGAATCAGCGAGACGCTGGACTGGGTGAAGGCGCTCACGCTGCTCAACGTGCAGAGCCTCGACCAGGAGCTTGTGAACGAAACGCTGGACACGATCGTGAAGTACGAGGGCGACGTTCACAAGGCCCAGGAGGAGCTCAAGGACTACGTGCGGCGGGTTCGGGCGCGGCGGGGAGCGGATGCGGCCGGGAGCAGCGACAAGGATCTGCTGAACTGAACGGGGCGGGGCGCCGATGGAAGAGAAGCTGGTCGAATTCGCCAATCTGCTGCGTCAGAACGGCGTGAGGGTTTCGCTGGCGGAGACGCTGGATGCGTTTTCGGCGTGCGAGACGACCGGGCTCGGCGAACGGGACACCTTTCGCTCGGCGCTGCGCTCGACGATGGTGAAGCGGGCGGCGGATCTGCCCGTGTTCGAGGAGCTGTTCGACGTTTATTTCTCGGGCCTCGGCGAGATCATCAAGCAGGCGAGCAAGGCGGTCCAGGACGCGCTGTCGATGTCCGACCAGGAGTTCCAGAAATTCCTGGAGCAGGTCGAGGAGATGCTGAAGAAGGAGGGCAAGAAGCTCTCCGAGATGACGCGGCAGCTCCTGCGCAACAATTCGGGCGCGATGGAAAAGCGGCTGAGGGAAGCGGCGCGCGCGGCCCGCCTGCAGGGAATAGAACGCACGATCGAGGAGAACTACTTCGCCCGCGCCCTTGCCCGGGAGCTGGGTCTCGACCGGATCGAGGGCGAGATCAAGGAGCTGCGCGAGCAGCTCGAGAAGATGGATCTGGGGCAGGGGATGAAGGCGCGGATGGAGGAGTACCTGGAGCGCCGGCTCAAGGCGCTCGAGGACATCATCCGCCGCTACGTGAGGATGGAACGCGAGAAACGCGACATCCGCCAGCGCGAAGAGCAGCGGATGAACCAGATCGCGGAGAAGAGCTTCTATTACCTGAGCGAAGAGGAGCTCAAGAAGATGCAGGAGGCGGTGCAGAAACTCGCGCAGCGCCTCAAGAACGTCATCACGATCCGGCGCAAGCGGTCGAAGAAGGGCCGCTTCGACATCAAGCGCACGCTGCGGCACAACCTGGACTGCGGCGGGGTGCCGTTCAAGCTGCGGTTCGAACGGCGCAAGAAGGAGAAGCCGCAGGTGGTGATCCTGTGCGACGTTTCGGACTCGGTGCGGAACGCATCGCGGTTCATGCTGCAGTTCGTGTATTCGCTGCAGGATTTGTATTCGCGGGTGCGCAGCTTCATCTTCGTGTCGGATCTCGGCGAGGTGACGGAGCATTTCCGCAACAACGATATAAAAGATGCGTTGGATGTGGCGTTAAAGGGCGATATTATCAATGTGTACGCCCATTCGAATTTCGGTCACGCGTTTCGCAGTTTCGTCGCGGACCATATCGGAGCGATCAACAAGCGGACGACCGTGATCGTGCTGGGCGACGCGCGCAATAATTACAATTTGCCGCACGACTGGTGCCTGCGCGAAATACGCCAGCGTGCGAAGCGGATCATCTGGCTGAATCCCGAAAGCCGCAACACCTGGGGATTCGGGGATAGCGAGATGGAACGCTATGCCGCTCACTGCGACATGGTCGAAGAGTGCCGCAATCTGAACCAGCTCTACCGCGTGGTCGATCACCTGGTGGCGCGCTGAGCGCATGGCTAGGCGCCCTCAAGCGTCTGCTCAGGTTGACCACTGGCTTTCTTTGGTCCAAGATAATTCGCAGGGATGGACCAAAGGCTGACAAGTCCCTTCTCGCCATTCCGGCGAAGGTAGCGAACCTATCCATGGCCGCTCACAGAGAAGATTTCATTCTTATGATGGTCGGCGGGATCACCCTCGACCCGTCCACCAAGATGCCGATCGTTGTGCTCAAGGATCCCGACAATAAGCTTAACCTGTCCATCTGGGTCGGACCGCTGGAGGCGACGGCGATGGCGACGGAGCTGGAGGGAATCCGTCCGCCGCGGCCGATGACGCACGATCTACTGCGCAACGTGCTGACGGAGTTCGGGGCGACGGTCGAGGCGGCCGAGATAACCGAGCTTCGAGAGAGCACCTACTACGCGCGGATAATTCTGAAGACGCGCGAGGGAAAAGTTTTGGAGATCGATTCGCGGCCTTCGGATGCGATCGCGCTGGCGCTGCGCACCAAGTCGCCGATCTACGTGGCCAAGCAGGTCCTGCTCGACTCCAGCGAACCGCAGGAGACGCAGCCCGAGGCGGCATCGTCGGACCAGAACCTGGCGGGCGTTTCTCGGGACAAATGGTCGGAGATTCTCGAGCGGATGTCGCCCGAGGACTTCAAGTACAAGATGTGATCGCGCTTTCGGGCGCAGCCAATCCGGCCTGCGTTGCCTTCGGGATGAAGGGAACGCGCGCCGGGGTCTGACTTCCGCAATCCCTATGCCGTCCACCCGCCGCCACCATCACCACATCACCCGCAAGGAGCTCAAGCAGCCGGACGAGTTCCTGGCGTTCTTCGAGGCCGCAAGCGAGTTTTTGACAGACAACGTGCGCCAGGTCGTGATCTCGGCGGCGGTCGTGCTCGTGTTCGCCGCGATCGCGATTGGAACGTACCTGTACGAAAGCCGCGGCGATCGAATTGCGGGAGAGCAGTTCCAGCAGGCGCTCAGCGC
>Ga0070741_10012021_pt1 | contig 15778 bp, 11 predicted proteins | sample Coa_R1_4_FD_66440 | JGI IMG/M metagenome (GOLD analysis project Ga0070741, IMG submission 66440) | Surface soil microbial communities from Centralia Pennsylvania, which are recovering from an underground coalmine fire - Coalmine... | ecosystem: Environmental > Terrestrial > Soil > Unclassified ...
TTGAGTGAGCACCTGTCCGTCTTCTTCAAGCGCGGGAATCAGGGCCTGAGGGTGAATGGCTTTGTACGTTGGTGTGAGATGCTCCCCGCCACCGCGACGCAGATGGATCGGGATATATTCGTACGACAGGCCTTTGAGGTTAAGGGCGATGCGAACACGATACGACGCCGAACTGCGAAAGTAGTTATAGAGCTTCATTCTCGTCCCTCCTTTGAGAAAGGGCACGACAGCACTGTGCCCGTGCCTGAGGTTGCCTAGCGAAACGCCGGGATCACTTTATCGGCAAACAGCTCCAAGTGAGGTTGGGCCCACGACGCCGGGAGCCCTGGGGGAATGGTCCACGAATAGTAATGTGTCAGCGGTGCTTCGGCGGCATACTCGCGAATTTTCTTGACGCAGGTGTCAACATCGGTGACCATGAAGAGGCCGAGCTGCCGGAGGTGATCAATATCGCGAATCATGTCACCTGGCATGTTCTGCCACGGCTGCTGCCAGCCGACTTTAGCGGCCCACGCCGCATACATATTTAATTGGTACAAAATGTGAGGGGCCGCTTCATGCCAGGTTTTCTCGGGATCGGTAGAGGGAATAAGCCAGGCATAGCCTCCCGCGAGTTTGAGATTATCCAGTGACTTGCCGACCTTTGGCAGTTCAGTTTTGAGCCGCTCGTAAAAGCCCTTGAGTGGGCCAGTACCAATATAGCCGTCAGCATATTTAGCCGCGCGTCGAATTGCCGGCGGGGTAAATCCGCCGACCCACAACGGCGGTCGTGGCTTCTGGATTGGCTCCGGCGTGAGCTGAGCGTTGTTAACCTCGTAATACTTGCCTTTGAAGGTGAGCGTCTCGCCTTCCCACAGGCGGCGAACGATTTCGAGGCTTTCGTTGGTGCGGCCTCCGCGTTGATTACGCTCGACACCGAACGACTCAAACTCTTCGGCTTTATAACCAGCGCCGACCCCGAAATCGAAACGTCCACCGGAAATCACATCAACCGTCGCACCATCCTCAGCAACTCGCACCGGATTCTGGAATGGTAACAAGACAACGCTGGTGCCGATACGAATTTTCTTCGTTCGTGCCGCGATGGCAGCGGCTATAGGCAGAAGGGAAGGGGAATAGCCGTCTTCAATGAAATGATGCTCAGACAGCCAGACATCATCAAATCCATGCTGTTCAGCCCAGACGATCTGATCGAACACTTCGCCGTAGATTTTGTCGTACGGGCGCTTCCACTGGGGTGGATTGCGAAAGTCGTACCACAGACCGAAGCGAAGCGGGGGACGTTTTGCTTCACTCATGACGCATCCTCCTGCGAGACGAGCTACGGCTCGGCTCACCGCTTGTCTCATAGGTCAACGACTTAGGAGGTGCAATGGGGAGGAGAACGGAATAAGTGACGAGTGATGAGGAATGAGTCAACAGGCGCGGCTCGCATATTCACCTAACGTCCTGCCGCCCATACCTGTCCGATGGAAACCGCATGTGGAGCGAAATGTTGAATGGCGTAGCCGCCCACCGCAAAAACCAGTGCAGTGAGTATGGCGGGAATCCATGTCCAGCGAACTGCAGACCCTAACCAATCGCGTGGTTCGCCTTTGCGGAATCGCGTATAGAGAGTGCCAGCTAATGTAGTATCGATAAGGAGTTCAAATACGAACGCTGGCGCGAGATAGATAACATAGAGTGCCGCGAGTGCAACGGTAAGAGCCAGCAGTATCGGAATAAGGAGCAAAACTCCTTCGTCGAGATCAATGCCAAAATCCACATGCCAGTGTTCAAAAAATGAGCCCGAACTTCCAGAATATTCCATAGGAGAATCACTGAGGTGAGGTGTAGGTTCAGAAAAAAACTCCCACGACCGACCCGCACCGCCGCCACCAAAGTGGCCTCCACCGCTCAGCTCGGGTCTCGCAGACCCCGATGAGGGAAAATCAAAATCAAGTAAACCAGGATCGAGGTCTCGATATGATTTGTGACGACTCCTTCGTCCGATCCATAGCCACACTAAGAATAAGAACACGCCGTACGCAAACAGTACCGCCAAAGGATAACGAAATATCATTTGTGCGAGGCCAAGATGGAGAAGTAAAAACGAGGCCAAAAACCCTATGACTCCTGTAATGAACAGGATAATAGCCATATACAGTCGAGCTGTTCCGGGGGCAGGCAGCTTACGTGAAGAGGAGAACCGGGAAGGAGTAGAGGTAGCCATTCTGGCTATATTAATCGGTCCCCAGATCTCTTACTAAAGCCTCATTCGACGGCGACTTCTCAAATAGTGAAATGATCAACTTCGTTCCCTCGACAGGGGTAAGATCCGCGACGCGTCGCCGCATGATATGGGAGGCTTTGAGTTCGGCGGGAGTGAGCAGTTGATCTTCCCGGCGGGTGCCGGATTTGGCGATGTCAAGTGCGGGAAAAATGCGCCGGTCGGCGAGACGGCGATCGAGTACGACTTCGAGGTTGCCCGTGCCCTTGAACTCCTGGGCAATGACATCGTCCATCACACTGCCGGTGTCGATCAATGCCGTGGCAACGATCGTCAACGACCCGTTGCCTTCGAGTTGCCGCGCGGTACCAAAGAAGCGTTTCGGGAGTTCAAGAGCACTAGCGTCGAGTCCGCCACTCATAGTGCGGCCGCTACGAGAGTTGAGATTGTGCGCGCGTGACAGGCGGGTGAGCGAGTCAACCACAACCACGACATCATGCCCGGCGAGCGCATCGACGATCACGCGTTCGAGACAAGTCGCGGCAGTGGCCAAGTGTTCTTCGAGGCTGCGGTCGTTTGACGAGGCAAAAACTTCTGCCTTCACAGAGCGCCGAAAATCGGTGACTTCTTCAGGCCGCTCGTCGACGAGGAGACAATAGAGTTTTGCTTGGGGGGCACCGGCACTGACCCCATTACAGATGTCTTTGAGGAAGGTAGTTTTCCCTGTCTTAGGAGGCGCAAGGATGAGGGCGCGTTGGCCAAAGCCGATGGGGCACAACAGGTCGATGACGCGCAACGTGAGTGGCGCTCCAGGCCCGGCCAGTGGAATGCGCCGACTGGGTGCCAGGGCGACATGAGCTTGGAAGTCTCGTAGGGCTTCCGTATCTCCGCGCCCTTTGCGGGGCCCCTCTTGTTGCTGCCGTGATCGCTGTTGTCTCCACCGCCCACCACCTGCGCTCCGTCGAGGATGTTGCATCTCTTATCCTTACTCCAATCTTGCCGCGATTACCTTATTGTAGCGTACTTTTGCCCTTTTGTACTATGTCGCACAAGGAATTTCTTAGTGGCTGACAGTTGCTTCTTCCCTCAGATATAGTGCGCGCCATGGCGCAGCACACATATCGGGTCGGAGTCGATATTGGCGGAACGTTTACCGACATCTTCCTCTTGTCTGACGACGGGGGCGAGCTGGCGATTGGGAAAGTCTTAACGACTCCGCGTGCCCCAGCGGAAGCCGTTGTAAATGGTCTGCGGGCGCTATTGGCTGAACGAGGAATTGCGCCGCAGCGTGTCACGCACCTCGTGCATGGCACGACACTCATTACCAATGCCATCATCGAGCGCAAAGGTGCAAAGACTGGACTGATCACGACCAAAGGCTTTCGTGATGCGTTAGAGATTGGTCGCGAGCGACGTTATGACATCTACGACATCTCGCTAGAGAATCCCGAACCTCTTGTCCCTCGTTTCCTGCGGCGAGAAGTCGACGAGCGCTTAGATAATACCGGTCAGGTTATGAGGGCGCTCGATCCACAGGAAGCACTGGAAGTGATCCGTGGACTCGTGAACGATGGTGTTGCGGCATTGGCCGTCTGTTTACTGCATTCGTTCCGTAACCCCGCCCACGAGCTGTTGATCAAGAAACTTGTTGCCGAATATTTCCCCCACATCTTTTGCTCGCTGTCGTGCGAGGTGATGCCGGAAATCCGCGAGTACGAGCGAACTTCGACAACCGTGGCGAATGTATACGTGAAGCCGCTCGCGCAGCAGTATCTCAATAAACTCAACGCTGATCTGCGCGCGCTCGGGTTGCCGCGTGACATTTTCATCATGCTCTCGAACGGCGGGATCACGAGTTGTGGCGTGGCTGGTGAATACCCAATTCGCCTGATTGAATCAGGTCCGGCGGCCGGCGCTCTGGCTGCGGTTTTTTACGGCACTCATCGGCAACTCGATCGCGTAATCTCTTTTGACATGGGCGGAACCACGGCGAAGATTTGCCTGATCGATCATGGCAAGCCGCTACTGACAACAGACTTTGAAGCGGCACGTGTCTACCGTTTTAAGAAAGGTAGCGGTCTGCCGCTTAAGGTGCCGGTGATCGAAATGATCGAGATCGGCGCCGGCGGCGGAAGTATTGCCCGGGTTGATACACTGGGGTTGTTAAAAGTCGGACCTGATAGCGCGGGGTCAGAGCCCGGACCAGTGTGTTACGACCGTGGTGGTGCGGATCCAACGGTGACAGATGCCGACCTCGTGCTCGGCTATCTGAGTCCGGAGTATTTCCTGGGCGGGAAAATGCGTCTCAATCTCGACAAGGCACGTCAGGCTATTGAGGAAAAGATTGCTAAACCGTTGAAAGTTGATCTCTTGCGAGCCGCGTGGGGTATTCACCAGGTTGTAAATGAGAACATGGCGAACGCGGCGCGTATTCATCTGGTTGAAAAGGGACGTGATCCGCGTGACTACAACTTGATTGCCTTTGGTGGTGCGGGTCCGGTGCACGCGTATCGGGTAGCCGAGCGACTTAAATTAAAAACCCTCGTCTGTCCAATTGCGGCTGGGGTGACCTCTGCCTTCGGTATGCTGACCGCGCCGTTAGCGTTTGATTTTGTGCAAAGCTATGTCACGTCACTTGCGGAGATCGACTTTACCGTTTTGGATCGCTTGTACACGGACATGGAAGCCCGCGGGCGTGAGCTGCTCACGGCGGCTGGAGTGGAAGGAGATCTGACCCTCTCGCGTTCTGCTGATATGCGCTACCTGCATCAAGGATTTGAAATCCGTGTTCCTCTCCCCGAAGGGCGACTGACTGCGGAGCGTTTGTCTGCACTCCGGCTCTCTTTTACCGAAGAGTACGAACGCCTCTACAAACGCTTGAACCCTGGTGTGGAAGTCGAGGTCGTGAACTGGCGACTAGTTGCTTCGGGGCCGCGACCCCCCATCAAGTTGCCGTTGCCAAACACCGCCGAGCGGACCATCGCTGCCGCACGCAAGGGCGAACGACACGTGTACCTGCCGGAACACAACGGATTTGTCTTGTGCAGTGTCTATGACCGTTATCTGCTTCCTGTTAGTGTCAGTTTTGCTGGCCCGGCAATCGTCGAAGAACGCGAATGTACGGTGGTGATTGGTGTGAACGCTCGGGCACAGGTGGATGAAGAACAGAATTTGGTCATTACCTTGCCGTGAAAGGGGCTGTCCAGAGTCCAAAGCCTGTCCTGAGCTCGGTCGAAGGGTCCAAGGTCTAAAGTCCAAAGTCTTTTTTCTACTGACTACTGAATGCTGACTACTGACTACTTTTGACGTTTTACGTCTTCTCTTTAGCCTTCAGCCTTTAGCCTATAGCCTTTTTTATGTTTCACGTTTCACCTCCCGCGTTCCATCAGTCGCGTGGACTCGATAGTATGCTGGCATCCAAGTACTGCGGAGGTCGACAAGAGCCCATATGCGCTGCCCACACTGTCAGCATGAAAATCGTGACGGAGCGAAGTTCTGCGAAGAATGTGGCAATAAACTGGAGCTTGTGTGCCCGTCGTGTGGGGCGACGCTGCGCGCGAATGCGAAGTTTTGTGACAATTGCGGTACCCAAATAAGGCAAGAGGAAACGGGGAAACGGGGAAACGGGGAAACGGCGAACGGCAACGGACGCCGGACGCCGGACGCTTCTTCCCAATCTCCGATTACCTACACGCCGAACCACTTAGCCGAACGGATTCGTGACGAACAAGCCGCAATGGCCGCGCGCGGGGCGCCGAATGGCGAACGGAAGACAATCACGGCTTTGTTCGCGGATATTAAGGGGTCAACGTCGTTGATCGAAGAACTTGATCCCGAGGAAGCTCGCCGCATTGTCGATCCGACCCTCCGGTTGATGATGGATGCGGTGCATCGTTACGAGGGCTATGTGGCGCAGTCGTTGGGCGATGGCATTTTTGCGCTGTTTGGCGCGCCTATCGCTCACGAAGATCACGCCCAGCGTGCGCTCTTTGCGGCGTTACGGATGCAAGAGGAGATGCGTCTCTACTCTGACAAGCTACGATTAGAACACGGGGTGCCGCTGCAAATCCGTGTCGGGATTAACACCGGGGAAGTAGTCGTGCGTTCAATCAGTACCGATGATCTGCATACTGACTATGTTCCCGTCGGCCATTCCACCAATCTGGCGGCGCGCATGGAAGGGCTGGCGACACCCGGTTCAATCATTATCAGTGACCACACGCACAAACTCGTTGACGGATATTTTGATTGTAAAGCGCTCGGTGCGGCGACGGTGAAAGGCGCGAATGAACCCATTCCTATTTATGAGGTCCTGGGGATCGGCCCGTTACAAACGCGCCTGCAGGCCTCGGCGAAACGGGGATTCTCACAGTTTGTTGGCCGTCAGGGTGAAATTACGCAACTGCAGCGCGCCTTCGCTCTCACGAAAGAGGGGCACGGTCAAATCGTTGGCGTGATTGGCGAACCGGGGGTGGGTAAGTCGCGCCTGTGTCACGAGTTTAAGCTGCTCGTGCAAAAGCAGTGTCTGGTCTTAGAAACGTTTTCCGTGGCACACGGGAAAGCGTATCCGTATCTGCCATTGATTGATCTCTTGAAGGGCTATTTCAACATCACGCCACAAGACGATGAGCGCAAACGACGCGAGAAGGTCACTGGTCGTATACTTACGCTTGACCGGAACCTTGAGGACACCTTGCCGTATGTTCTCTTCTTACTTTCTGCGAGCGAAGAGACCGCGGGCCTACGAGAAATAGATCCACAGATTCGTGCCCGTCGGACGCGCGAAGCGATCAGGCGACTCTTGACACGCGAAAGCCTCAATCAGCCGCTGTTGCTGATTTTTGAAGATTTACAGTGGCTTGACGACGAAACTCAGGAATTTCTCGATCTGCTCAGCGACAGCATCGCGACTGCGCGGATCCTCTTACTGGTCAATTACCGCCCCGAATACGTAAGTCCCTGGGAAGTGCGCACGTACTACACGCGGGTGCGACTCGACCCATTGGGACAGCAGGAGGCGGAAGAGTTGGTGACGACACTCCTAGGAAACGGGACTGACCTTGCTCCGGTGAAGCGGCTCTTACTGGAGAAAACAGAAGGCAATCCGTTGTTCATTGAAGAAATCGTCCGCTCCCTCATTGATCAGGGAGTATTGGTCCGCAATAGCGCCGGAAAAGCGCCGTTGCCGGTGCCTTTGCTGACGAAACCGTTAACTGAGATTCAGTTGCCATTGACCGTACAGGGGATTCTTGCGGCGCGCATTGATCGACTTGGCGCTCAGGAGAAGGGACTCCTTCAGACCTTAGCGGTCATTGGCAAGAATTTCTCATTGAGCCTTGTGCGTCGAGTCTCTCACTTAGCCGAAGAGGAATTGTTGACTCTCCTCTCGCGCCTCCAAGCCGGAGAATTTATCTACGAACAAGTGGCGTTCCCGGAGTCGTTGTATACCTTTAAGCATCCGCTCACGCAGGATGTGGCCTATAACTCAGTGCTCATTGAGCAGCGCAAAGCGCTGCATGAGCGAATTGCCCGGACAATCGAGGAAGACTGTTGCTGTGAGAACCCACAACAGACGTTGGAAGAGCAATGCAGTGAACTTGCCTATCATTATAGTCGTAGCGGTAACGTAGAGAAGGCCGTGGAATACCTTCAACGCGCAGGAGAACAAGCTCTGCGACGATCGGCTCGTGGTGAAGCAGGCAATTACTTTGCCCAGGCATTGGAGTTATTACGGACATTGCCTAGCTCCCCACAGCGAATCAATCAAGAGTTACAATTGTTGATCGTACTGGGTGGCGGACTGACGGCGAGTAAAGGGTATAGGGTTGCTGAAGTTGAGGAGGTGTATGCCCAGGTTCGGGAGTTGCTGCCGCAAGCGGAAGAATCCCCGCAGCTAATTCCTGTGCTGATAGGATTGTGGCGGTTTACCAGTGTCCGGGGGGAATATCAGACCGCGCATGCAATTGCCGAACGACTACGGCGATTAACCCAAGGACTTGAGGGGACCGACTTCCTTCTGCCTGCACACTTTGCGTTGGGGTATTCAACTTTCCGCCTAGGGAATTTTGCCGAGGCACGTCAACATCTGGAAGAATGTGTCTCGCTTGACCTGAGGAACCAACAGCCAAGTCGTTTCGAGAGCCTCGTCTATCGAGCCTCGATGCAGGGAATGGACCCTCGGGTAGCGAGCTTCTCCTGGTTGGCCTGGGTCCTGTGGTACCTTGGCTACCCGGACCAAGCGGTGCAACGTAGTCAAGAAGCTTGTCTTCTGGCGCGTGATCTTGAGCTAGCCACGAGTGAAGCCGCGGCGCAATACTTTGCCGCGGCGGTCTATCGACTGTGCCGCGATAATCGTACTGTCCTTGAACGTACGGAGAGGGTCATTGCCATTGCTACCGAACGAGAGTCGCCCTTATGGCTTGCCAATGGAACATTTCTCCGTGGTTGGGCACTCGCTGACCAGGGGCAATTTGAGGAAGGGATTACGATGATGCAGCAAGGGCTCGCGGGTTGGCGTGCTCTCGGAAACGATCAGCTCGGGCAACCTTCGAGCCTGCTTGCCGACATGTATCGCCGGGCAGGAAAAGCAGCCGAAGGGATACGCCTTATGGCTACTGCCGTACCTGAACTGCAACGGAGCGGCGAACGATGGTGGGAGGCCGAACTATACCGAATTAAGGGGGAGTTGTTGTTTGCCTCAACAGATACGGGACTGGAGTCGGAGGCCGAGCAGTATTTCCATAAAGCAATCATGGTGGCGCGACAACAGGCGGCCAAGTCGTTAGAACTGCGAGCAACCATGAGCCTCTGCCGCCTATGGCAACAACAAGGCAAGATAGAAGACGCGCACCTGTTGCTCGCGGGAATTTACGAGTGGTTTACGGAAGGGTTTGAGACTGGCGATTTACAAGAAGCAAAAGCGCTACTGAGCAGTCTAGCGTCTAGTGTCTGAGGTCAGGGAAGTATGGAAACTATCGACCCCATCGCGCTTGAAATCCTGTGGAATCGCTTGATTTCGATTGTCAATGAGCAAGCAACCGCCTTGCAGAATGCCTCGTTTACGACGGTTGTGCGTGAAGCCGGGGACTTATCCGCGGGCGTATTCGACGTGCAAGGCAACATGATTGCACAGGCAGTGACAGGCACCCCGGGCCACATCAATACGATGGCGATGGCCGTACGGCATTTCCTCAAAGAGTACCCGTGGGAATCGTTAGCGGAGGGGGACAGCCTCATCAGCAATGATCCGTGGCTGACCTCGGGACACCTGAATGACTTTACGGTGGTCACGCCGATCTTTCGCCGGGGCAAACCTGCCGCGTTGTTTGCGAATACGTGCCATGCGGTTGATGTCGGCGGTCGGATGCTAGGGGCAGACGCACGGCAAGTGTTTGAAGAAGGTATCTACGTGCCAATCATGAAACTCTTCCGTCGGGGGGAGCCGAATCGCGATCTCTTCCGACTGGTCAAACAAAATGTGCGTGCGCCGGAACTCGTTGAGGGAGATTTGATGGCGCAAGTTGGCGGCAATGAAGTCGGCGGGGCGAAATTGCTCGAATTTATGGATGAGTATGACTTTACTTCCCTCGCCCCGCTGTCTGACGCAATTTTGGCGACCTCAGAAAAGGCGATGCGTCAGGCGATTGCCGAGCTGCCACAGGGAACCTACCGCCACGAGATTCGTACCGACGGGTTTGACGAACCAATTGTGATCCCTATCGCCGTAACGGTGAAGGGGTCTGAGCTGTTTGTCGATTTTACCGGGACCTCGCCGCAGTGCGATCGAGGGATCAATGTGCCGTTTGCCTACTGTGTTGCGTATACAACGTACCCTTTGAAATGTGCGGTCTCGCCGCATGTGCCGAACAACGAGGGCAGTTTTCGGCCCGTTCACATCAGCGCCCCCGAAGGCTGTATTTTGAATTGTCAGTTCCCGGCGCCGGTTGGCGGGCGACATATCATCGGCCATTTTCTTTCTACCGCTGTGTTTGGCGCCCTCGCTCACGCCGTGCCCGATCGTGTCTTAGCTGACGGTGCTGCTAACATCTGGATTACACAGTTTACCGGGAAAGACCTGAGTAGTAAGTCGTTTACCTATGTGTTCTTCTCGTCCGGCGGGATGGGGGCGCGCCCGGACAAAGACGGTATTTCTGCTACCGCTTTCCCGAGCGGCATTCAAGGGGTACCTGCGGAAATCATCGAAAACGTTTCGCCGCTCGTGATGGAGCAACGTGCTTTAGTCCCCGACTCTGGTGGGCCGGGGAAATTTCGCGGCGGCTTAGGGCAGGAAATGGTTCTCTCTGTTCGTACCAACGAATCCGTGGTGCATTCAGCGATGTATGATCGGACCAAATTCCCGGCACTGGGATTCTCCGGTGGGGAGAACGGCGCTTTGGGTGATTTTTTCTTATCTAATGGTACGCACCCGCATCCCAAAGCCCAATATCGATTACAGCCTGGACAGAAAGTAACACTGCGGCTGCCGGGTGGTGGAGGCTTCTTTCCGTCTTTTGAGCGTGATCCTGAACTCGTGCGACAAGACGTCCTCAACGGCTATGTTTCGCTGCACCTCGCGCGAGAGCAGTATGGCGTTGTTCTGAATGAAGGACTCATCATTGATTGGGAGCAGACTCGGCATCTGCGGGATGCGCGCCGGTCGTGATGTTGTTATATTATACTCATGTCTGCTGCGGTCGAACGCCCTCTGCTGTCTTTGGCTCCAACTCCTGACGGATCGGCAGACGGACGGCGATCGGAAGAGCGCCTCCAACAACTAGAAGCCGAGCAAACGCGATTACTCTATGCCCAAGCGCCGATCGCGTTTGTCGTTTCGGTATTTAACGCGACCATTTTAGTTTTTTTCCTTTATCCAAAAGTATCAGCTTCCCGGCTTGCCACATGGTGGTTGATACTGATCGGCGTCTACTGTGCCCGGCTCGCGTTAGTGAGACGCTATCGCCGAGCGGCACTGACGGTACCCCAGACTCGCCCATGGCGGATCGGCTTTTTTATCGGTGCCGTGTGTGCCGGCTGCGCCTGGGGAGTTGCGGGGATTATTATATTCCCCGCACAGTCATTACCGCATCAGCTCTTTCTCGTGTTTGCCATCGGTGGGATGGCAATAGGCGCGATCACCTCGACGGCGGCGGTGAAGCACGTGTACTTGGGTTTTATCCTCCCGCTCACGCTGCCGGTTATCTGTAATTTCTTATTCCGAGGAGAAAGCCTATTCTTTGCTATGGGGGTGTTATCACTGCTTTTTGTCGTCGGCGTCGCTGGGATGGCATCACAATTCAATGCCATGATCGTTGAATCCCTGGCCTTGCGCTTTGACACCCGCGATTTGCGCGAGAGTAAAGAAGTCCTCCAGCATTCCCACGACATTCTCGAACAGCGGGTGCGCGAACGGACCGCGGCCTTACAACAAGAGGTGAACGAACGCGTCCGCGGCGAAGCGCAGACACGAGCCATGCTGCAAGCTATTCCTGACGCCGTATTCCGTGCTACTCGCGAAGGAATCTTTTTGGACTACAAACCACGAGACAGGTTTCGCACTCTTGTGTCCCCCAGCTCTTTGATCGGAAGACACTTTGCGGACGTCGTTCCCCCCGACATTGCCAAAGCAGCTTTGCAGGCAGTCGAGCAGGCTTTCCAAACAGGGGAGACACAAATCTATGAGTACCCGTTGACGATTCAAGACGAAACTCGGGATTATGAGGTGCGCCTGGTGGTGAGTGGTCCTTATGAAGTTGTTGGCATCATTCGTGACATCACACAACGGAAGGAAGTCGAACGATTGAAAGATGACTTAGTGTCAACCGTCAGCCATGAATTGCGCACGCCACTCACGAGCTTACGCGGCTTCACGGAATTGCTGCTGACGCGGACCTTCTCGCCCGAAAAACAGCGTGACATACTTCTTATCATGCAACGCGAGGCCGTCCGGCTGACCAATCTCATCAACGACTTTCTCGACCTCCGGCGCATGGAAGCAGGCCAGGAGATGTATCACATGGCTGCTATTCAACTCGAACCAGTGCTCGAGCAAAGTCTTGTCGCTTTTCTTAATGAAAGTGGCCCTCATACGTGTCGGATTGAGATTCCGGCACCGTTACCAAAGGTCATGGCCGATGAAGATCGAGTCCACCAAGTATTGACGAACCTTCTTTCGAATGCCATCAAGTTTTCTCCCACGGGTGGTGAGATCGTCCTTGGCGCACAACAACGTGACCGCGATGTACTTGTTTGGGTCAGAGATCACGGCATCGGTATTCCCCAAGAAACGCTGCCGAAAATCTTTGATCGCTTCTTCCGAGTTGAGAATGGTACAACTCGTACCATTAACGGAACGGGGCTCGGACTGACCCTGGTAAAAGAAGTTGTCACTGCTCATAAAGGCGACGTCTGGGTAGAAAGTACCCTGGGGCAGGGAAGTACATTCTTCTTTACCTTGCCGCTCTCGGATGAGTCGCGAACGAGTCTCTCTCAAGCCTAACGCCAGTCTTAGATGTCTCAAAGAAGCTAAGGCAAGTCGGAACAAGTCGAAGCTCTTCAGATTCGCCCCGACTTGTTTTGACTTGGCGTTGGCTTGTCTCGGCTGATTTCAGCTCTGTTTGATCGCGACGGCTTCGACTTCGATCAGAAGCCCTGGGAAGGCTAACCCGGCGACAACCACCGCGGTACTGGCCGGTGGATTATTCCCGAAAATCTCGCTCCGCACGGCTAACATGTCCATGAATTTGCTTTGGTCGGTGATGTAGGTGTTGATCTTAATAATGTCTTCCATGCCAGCCCCGGCCGCAGCAAGGATGACTTTGATATTCTCATACACTTGTCGGGCTTGTGCTTGCATATCTCCTTCGCCAACAAGCTTTCCTTCCGGGCTGTACGCGACTTGTCCGGAGACATAGATCGTATTGCCGATCTGCTTGGCCTGCGCGAGAGGAAGCCGATCATCCCACGCCCAGCCAGGGTCAATAGTCTTTTGCTTGATCGGTGCAGCTTTTGTTTGCCGAATCGATCGGGCGGCGGTTCGTGACGCCGTCCGTGTCGTACGCGCAGATTTTTTTGCTCTTTGTAATCGCTGGGCCGTTTTTTTTGCCATAGATACTCCTCCTTTTTCTTGCTGCATGATTGGTTTTGCTATCTGTTTTGTCAAGGAAATAATGATCATGACGATTTCGGCTTGACAGCTCCGGGAGTCTGCCCAAAGATAAGGCCGACACTTCGAAAAGAGTGCCATGAGGAGAGGACGGGATGAGGAGTGTATTTGTAACCTGGGGTCACTTTGCTTTGTGGAGCAAACAGTTTCTGCGACAGCCTCTTGTGCCATTCGCTTGTGGGCTAGCGATTGTCTTGTTGTTCTGCAGTCCCCCCTGGGCCAATGCCCAGAGTCAAGCCGCGACAAAGCCGACGGGAAAGAGTAGCGCGCAGGCGGAAAAATACGCCTCGGCCATTCTCGTGGAGGCGGAAACCGGCAAGGTTTTATTTGAAAAAGACCCACACCTGCCGCTGCCACCCGCGTCTATGGTGAAGATGATGACCGCGTTGATCGTCATGGAAAAAGTGCGCGACGGTGCGATCAAACTCAGCGATATGGTGACCGTGTCACGGTGGGCGGCGAAAATGGGCGGCTCACAAGTGTTCTTGAAAGAAGGCGAGAAGATGTCGGTTGAGGAGTTGATGAAGGCGATGATGATTCACTCCGGCAACGATGCGACGGCTGCGCTTGCTGAGTATGTTGGCGGCTACGCGAACGCGTTTGTCGATCTGATGAACGATCGCGCCGCACAGCTCGGCTTGAAAGATACGCGGTTCCACAGCGTCCATGGCTTACCCCCGGACCCCGGCCAACAGGACGACGTCATGAGTGCGGCAGACTTAGCCACCCTGGGCAGGGAGATCATGAAGTTTCCGCAAATTGCGGAGTGGGTGGCGAAAAGCCAGGAACCGTTCCGTGACGGGCAGTTTACGCTGGTGAATCCGAATCACTTATTGAAGACCTATCCCGGCGCCGACGGGATTAAGACCGGCTATCATAATAAAGCCGGGTTTTGTGTCACTGGTAGTGCAAAACAAGGAGACCTACGCCTCATCGTTGTTATCATGGGGGCCCCGACACGCGGGGGATGCTTTACCAGTGCGGCACAACTGTTGAACTACGGCTTTGCGACGTATCGCATGCTCCTCCCGGTCCAAGGCAAGGTGGTTCTCGAAGGCAAAGACATTGCCGTTCGTGGCGGTGTCGCCGATCATGTTGCGATTGCGGCCAAACAGGATGTGAAGATTCTCCTTAAAAAAGGAGAAGAAAAGAAAGTGTCGGTGACGGTGCGAACCCCAGAGCGCGTCTGGGCGCCGCTGACCGTCGGACAGCCTGTGGGAGAGATTGTTGTCTCCTTTGACGGAACGGTGGTCAGTACCGTCCCTGCGATTGCTACGCAAGAGGTTGGTCAAGCGAGCTGGTGGAAACGATGGTGGCCGTTCTGAAGATAAGGCTGAGGGCGGAGCTAAGAAGAGCTTTTCACTCGGCCCTCAGCCCCGGTCTTTCCGGCTCAGTCCTTAGTCCTCATAGCACAGTCCTTCCCTTTGGCCTGCGGAAGCGGGCGCGGAGTGCAGCGACCCAACTCCCGAGCCCGATGAGGAATCCTCCCACCAGAAGGCGGATATTTCTTTCATTGATCCGCGCGTTGGCGTGAAGGTGGTGCACGGCAAGCGGATCGCTGCTGCGGCAGACCCGGAGGCAGAACGGGACCGCATCCTTGCTGAGAGTCCTGAGTTTGAGACTGCTCCGTGGGGAGCGGCGGGCGACTTCCACATTGACGACGTGATCGGCCCGCGAGCGACACGGTCAGTGATTATCCGCTCGTTCGACTATGCTTGCGGTGAGCGTTTCCCCCGACCGGTCGCCGAGCGGCCACTGTTGGCATGGCCATTGCGGTTGTAGTCTGTAGAGACGCGACATGTCGCGTCCCCCCTCGTCATGTGTGAGGAATTACCCGTTGATTGTCACTTCGGCAACGTCGAACGTCCGCGAATTACTCAAGATGCCGGTGATTTCAACCTCTTTCTGAAGATTCTCTTCCGCCGCCAGCTTGGTTAGCAGTGCCTCCGTCCCACGTAGCCAGACCCGGGCCGGCCACACCACGTGATGCCAACGGCTAGGGTTGCTCACCCATTCGACCTGCATAACCGCCTGACCCTGCTGATAGACTAACTGATACAGTCTCAATGCTTGAGGTTGTGTTCTGCGCACTTCGTTGATATCGCAACCCGTACAGAAGACTTTCCCCTTGATTCGCATCGTCGCGGGCCGCTCGATACCAACGAACCCCCCACTGCCGCCGGTAAAGCCGTACGCACTGGTAGTGAGTACCGAGAAGACTAGCGTCACCACGAGTGCAGTGCTCATCATAGTCTTTGCTATTTTCATGATCTATCTCCTCGAAATTCGGAAGCCGTTCTCTCGTACTAAAAGACTCGATACGTTTTAAAGCAAAGTGTTTTTGGTTACGCGGCGAGCCGATAGTCCGCGGCGTGGGTCGATGTCGACGAAGTAAGCTTTGCTTTCCG
>Ga0070741_10012022_pt1 | contig 15778 bp, 12 predicted proteins | sample Coa_R1_4_FD_66440 | JGI IMG/M metagenome (GOLD analysis project Ga0070741, IMG submission 66440) | Surface soil microbial communities from Centralia Pennsylvania, which are recovering from an underground coalmine fire - Coalmine... | ecosystem: Environmental > Terrestrial > Soil > Unclassified ...
CGAATGCAGCAGCATTGCTCGAACGCCGCGGCCATCACGGACTTCCTCCAGGGGCATCCTCGGATCGAGCGTGTGTACTACCCGGGCCTGCCGAGTCACCCCCAGCATGAGCTGGCGCAGCGCCAGATGACCGGCGGATTCGGCGGGATCGTGACCGCCGTCCTGCGCGCGAGTCTCGATGAGACACGGCGGGTTCTGGAGCGGTGCACGCTCTTCTCACTCGCCGAAAGTCTCGGCGGCGTGGAGAGTCTCATCGAGCATCCAGGTCTCATGACACATGCTTCGCTGCCGGCGCAGATGCGTGCTTCGCTGGGAATCAGCGATGGGCTGATCCGGCTGTCGGTGGGGATCGAGCATCCGGCGGACCTGATCGAGGACCTGCGCCAGGCTCTCGGCTGATCATTCAATTCGCCGGCGCTCGCGCGACCCGCAAACTCACGCGGGCGACCGCCCGAACTCGAGGGCATCGGCGTGAACGCACTGCCCTGAGGCCCTCCGGTCGATGACGGTGTGCCAGGCGGTGACCACCTCATCCACGGATATTTGATCGACACGCGTCGATCGCGGAGGCCCGCCGACACCGACGGCGGCGGAGCCCCGCGTGCGCGGGAGCCAGTATTCGGCCGGCTGAGCGCCGAACAGCACGACAATGGGCAGGCCGAGCGCGCCTGCCACGTGAGCGGGACCGGTGTCCACCGAGATCATGCTGTGGCCAGCTTCGCACAGCGCGAACAACTGCCGCAGAGTGCCGCTGAACAGTCCCAACCTGGGTAGTTGCGCGGCCGCCCGCAGCTGCTCCAGCATCGGCACCTCGGTGATCGATCCGCACAGCACCAGCACGGCCTCCTCGCGGACCTCGTGCACGTGACCCAGCAGCTTCACCCAGCGCTCGAGCGGCCACCACTTGTCGTCCGTGTTGCGACGGCGCCAGCGGTCGCGCCGCCAACCCATGGTGCGATGATTTCCGGGTTGAAGGAGGATCAGCTCCCGCCCGTACCAGTCGAGAGACTTCAGCCAGTCGTCACGTTCGCGGCGCTCGTGTGCCAGTACGTGCAGCCGCGGCCCGTCGATCGACCGGAGTGATGGCGGCAGGTAGTCGCTGGCGCGCAGCAGGTCCGGTGTCCGCAGCGCCAGCCGCACCAGCCGGTCCACGAGATGCTCTGGGGCCACCAGCGGCTGATCGTTCGGATACACGCAGCGGCGCGGATCGATGCCACTGAGCTGCAGCATGCGCCGTATCCGCGGAAGCTGCCGATAATGCTGCTCGCAGACGTAAATCGGGCCGGGATGAGATTCCCGCAAAGCGCGCCGCAGGGATCTCCATGGCGTGTCGAGCACAAACGGCAGGTGACGATGGAACGACCAGACATCTGACACATCCGGATGACCCTCGTACATCTCGCCGGTCCACGTTCCGGTACCGATCACCTGGCAGGGCCGGCCATACCGGGTGTGCAGCAGTTTCAGCGCCGGGGTGAGCATCACCATGTCACCCAGGCGACAGAAGTAGAAGACAGTCGGTTTGAGGAGCAATCGGATGACCTGCAGCCCGCCAGGAGTTTATCGGCCCGGTGCCAGACCGGCCTCGCTGGTCAGGTAGACCGCGAAGGTACCCAGCCAGTGCCCCCCTTCGTAATGCTCGCCGGTGACGGCGGGTAGCGACTCGGCGCGATGCCGGGCGGCCGCGGCGAGCAACGCCGGACGTCGCGAATCGTCGCGACTCAGCGCCGCCGCGATTCCCTCGAGCATCCAGGCGCGACTGAGATTGAGGCCGTCGATGTGAGCCAGCTTGGGATCCGCGCGGTCCGTGACGATGCCCGGCAGGAGCCAGTCGGCCCCACCGCGCGGGGGAATCTGCGGCAGGAAGGTGCGCAGCCACGCAGCGAACGCGGCCTGATCGAGCACGCGGCGCATGAAATCCGCCTCGGCGAGGCAGGGGGAGAGAAAATCCTCACCCGAGGGCTCATAGCTCAACGGACAATCCCGGTCCTGCTTATAGAAACGCTGCGCGGCATCCTTGAGCAGCTCGCGCATGCGAGCGTCGTGCGCGCCGCCGGCCCAGTCCCACATCAGGCCGAACGAAAAGGCGGTCTGGTCGTGCTCTCCGATCCGGATCGGATAATGCAGCTTGGGGATCCAGCTCTCGAGGCGGGCGGCCGCCTCGCTCTCGAGCGGCACAAGCGTAGCGGACCACTGCTGAGCCTGCGGGTCGTTCCAGTTGCGCAGCTCGGCAGCGAGCTTCAGCAGCCAGGACAGGCCGTAGGGCCGCTCGAAGGAGGCGCGGTCTGCTCCTCGAATGTAGGCGAGCTCGCCCGCGATATGTCCGGGTGTCAGGCTCGCGCCGAGCGCGGCGCGTGCTTCGGCCGCGAACCGAGCCTGCGGAAACAACCGTAGCAGGCGCACGAGCAGCCAGTGGCCGTGCACGTCGGAATGCCAGTCGAAACAGCCATAGAACGCAGGAGTCAGCGCATGCGGCGGTAATGCATCCGCGTCGCTGTGCAGCACATGCGCGATCTTGTTGGGATACTCACGATGCAGGCACTTGAGCGCGAGATCTGCGAAGCGCGCCGCGGCCGCAGGCTCGAGTTGCGGGACCGCGCTGCTGGCACCAACAGCCTTCGCGGCCAGCATACTGGATGGCGTAAGTGCGAGGATGAAGGGCACCAGCAGCGGCATGCGAATTTGTCTTGGCACGAGTCTCCCCATCGCCGATCGGATCTGTGCCTGGCTGTCTCGCAGGAGGGCCGGCGAGGCATGTTAACGCGGTGTGGCCCGGCCAATCGAGAACTGCCCAGCCCGGGCACGCCGCGCAGCCTCGGTCCGGCTCCTCCCTGGGACCGATCCTTGCTTTGACTGCCGCCCACGGAGAGCCTCACATGAACATCGGATTCATCGGCCTTGGAAAGATGGGACAGGCGATTGCCGCACGCCTCGTGCATGCGGGCCACCGCGTGCGGGTCTGGAATCGTTCCGCGGGACCGGTTAAGGAATTGGTAGAGCGTGGTGCGGAGGCCGCGGCACGACCAGCGGAGACCGCACGCGGCGAGCTGCTCGTGAGCATGCTTGCGGATGATGCGGCGATGCGCGCGGTGCTTCTGGACAAGGGCGTGCTTGAGGCGGCGGCGCCCGGTCTGATCCATCTCAACCTGGCCACCATCTCGGTGGCGCTCGCCCGCGAGCTGACCGAGCTCCATCGCCGGTACGAGGTGAGCTACGTGGCGGCACCCGTGTTCGGCCGACCGGAGGTGGCCGCTGAAGGGAAGCTCAACATCGTCGTTGCCGGCGAGCCCGCCGCGATCGAGCGAGCAAAGCCAGCACTGTCTGCGATCGGCCAGAAGATCTGGCCGGTCGGGGAGCGCCCGGAAGCGGCCAGCGCCGTGAAGATTGCCGGCAACTTCATGATTGCCAGTGCCATCGAGGCAATGGGCGAGGCAGCGGCGCTGGCACGCGCGCACGGAATCGGCGCAAAGGAATTCATGGAGATCGTGACCGGGAGCCTGTTCGCGGCTCCGGTGTACAAGGGCTACGGCGCCCTGATCGCCGAGGAGCGCTATCAGCCGGCAGGCTTTGCCGTGACTCTGGGATTGAAGGATATCCGCCTGGCGCTGGCAGCGGGCGATGCGGCGCATGTGCCGATGCCCTTCGCCGCACTGCTGCGCGACAACCTGCTGGAGCTGATCGCCACCGGCTCGGCCGGACTCGATTGGGCCTGCCTTGCCGGCCTGGCCGCACAGCGCGCAGGACTCGAGCACCGAGGCAGTTGAACCTGGCTCCGCAGGGCTTCTGAACCGAAGGCTGGATTTCGCTACACTCGCCGCTCTTCGACCGGGAGCCGGATTGACCCCAGCCCAACCCGGCGGCGCTGTCGCCGTCGCGCCCGTCTCATTCGCAGCGTTGCGCCATCCGGGCTTCCGGATGTATTTCCTCGGTACGGCGACGGCGATGCTCGCGGACAACATCGAGCACGTCATCAGCTACTGGGCCATTTATCAGAAATTCCACTCGCCGCTGCTGGGCGGCGTCGCGGTGATCTCACACTGGGCGCCCTTTCTGCTGTTCTCGATCTATTCCGGGGCGCTCGCCGACCGCTTCGATCCGCGGCGGATCATCCAGATCGGTATGTTGCTGTTCATGGGCGTGTCGATCGCCTGGGGTGTGCTCTTCCTGACGGGCTGGCTGCGCGAGAGTCATGCATGGCTGCTGTTGATCGTGCATGGATTTGCCGGCGTCCTGTGGATGCCCGCAAGCCAGCTCCTCCTGCATGACATCGTGGGTCCCGAGGAGCTGTCGAGCGCGGTACGCCTCGGAGCCACCGCGCGTTATCTCGGCATGCTCACGGGTCCGGGGGTGGGCGCCGTGTTGCTGCTCGCGCTCGGGCCGGCGCGCGGCATCCTGGTGAACTCACTCATCTACCTGCCGATGCTGCTCTGGCTCTGGAAGGCACCCTATGGCCCGCGCTTTCGCCGGCGCGACGCCGTGCGCACCCGGGAGGTGCGCGGCTTTGCTGATCTGGTGGCCGCTGTGCGGAGCATTCGGAATAACTCCACGGTTCTCTGCATGATTCTTCTGGCTGCGCTGGCCGCGCTGTTCATCGGTAATGCCTATCAGGCGCAGATGCCCGGCTTTGCGGTCGATCTCGGGCACGGCGATCCCGGCCTTTCCTACAGCATGCTGCTCGCCGCCGACGCGGCCGGTGCGCTGACTGCGGGATTCGTGCTGGAGAGCCGTGGCCTGCTGCACCCGGCGGCCCGTACGGCGCTGATCCTGGCGATGTTGTGGTGTATCTCGCTCGGCGTATTCGCTCTGGTGCGGCTCTACCCGCTCGCTCTGGCCCTGCTGTTTGCGGCTGGATTCCTCGAGCTGTCGTTCAACTCGATGGCGCAGGCGCTGGTGCAGCTCAACGCCCCGGCCGCAGTGCGCGGGCGGGTGATCGGGGCCTACTCGATGGCCGCCAGCGGGATGCGAATGTTCAGCGGATTGACGGTCGGCATTGCCGGCGGTCTCATCGGCATCCACCGCTCGCTTGCACTGAGCGCCGCGGCGCTGTTCATCGCAGTCGCGACCCTGTTCTCCTTCACTTCGCGGCGTTGATCCTTCACATCGAGGCGGTGACACCCGGTCCCGAGTAGCGCCGCGGCTGCCGGCCGCCTGCCAGCGGCAATTGGCTCTCGTCGATGATCTGTCCATTCTTCATGACCAACACGATGGAGCTGGCGTTCTCGATGTTGAGGCTAGGGTCGCGGCTCAACAGCACGAGATCGGCCAGCTTGCCGCTTTCCACCGAGCCGAGCTGATCAGCCCTGCCCAGAAACACTGCGCTGTTGTAAGTCGCGATCCGGATGACCTCGAGCGGCGCGATGCCGGAAGCTGCCAGCAGCTGCAGCTCCCGCTGCGTCGCCGCGCCGCTGCTCTGGTCGGTGCCGCAGGCGACGATGCCGCCGGCTGCATCGATCTTTCTGACGTTTTCCTCGGCAATGGGCGTCATGACTTTCATCCATGCCGTCCAGGGACGTGTCTTCCACTCCGCGCGCGTCTGCGTCTTCAGGCTCTCGCGCTCCTGTGCGCTCAGTGAAGCCACGTACAGCGGCTGATCGAGATACTCGGGGTGATCGACGAGGCGGTTGTAGTTGTCACCGATCGTGAGCGTACTGGCGAAGGGGATCTTCTTCGCCGCCATCAGCTTCACGAATGACTCGCTGACCGGCCCCTGGATGACCGGATGCGCCAGAGTATCGCTGCCGGCATAGATCGCCTCGAGCGCTCGCAGCTCGCTCGAGACGTGTACCGTGGTGCGGATGCCGTGCTGATTGTAATAGCGGATGATCTTCCCGAGCAGCTCCACGGGCATCAGGGGAATCATGGGTCGCGATCCCCAGCCTTCCTCCTCCAGTGTCAGTTTCAGCATGTCGGGCTGCTGCTCGGCAATGTGACGATCGAGCAGCGCCTTGTCCTTCTCGAAGTCGCTGATGCGCACGGCGATGCGGTCACCGTGGCTGCCCGGATAAGTGATGAGGTTGCCGGTGGCGAAGATGCGCGGCGACAGGATGCGGCCGGCACGCTCGTCCGCTCGCAGCGGCAGGATGTGCTCGGCGCGATTGCCGGCATCGTAGACGGTCGTCACGCCCGCATAGAGGAAGCTTGCCAGTGCGGCAACGCCCTTTTCGCGGTTGGGTGGCGGCATCCCGCCGCTGGAACTGCCCCCGCCCTCGAATCCGCCTTCGAGGTGGATGTGCACGTCCATCAGACCCGGAATGAGATATTTCCCCCGGCCGTCGATGCGCCGGCCGACCAGCCCGCGCGCGCTCGCGCTCGGTGCGACTCGTGAGATCCGCGGGCCCTCGATCGCAACGCTCATGTCAGGTTGAGGGGCATGCGTGCCATCGATGAGCGTGACATGTTCGATGACGATGGAGGCAGCGTGTGCCCCGCTCATGGACGCGAGCAGCGTGGCGGCGCCGATCAGCAAATGGCGGCTGAGCTTCACTTGGATCTCTCCGGGAGTGCGATGCCAGTCGAAACAGCCGCGGCGAACGAGCGCGCTAGGGAGTGGGCTCGGGAGCGATCACGCGGGTCGGCAGATGGGCTGCTCGCCAGCCTTCGATGCCATCGGGAAACCAGTAGACGTTGCGGTACCCATACTGGATCGCACGTTTTGCGCCGTTCCAGCTCAACCAGCAGCGCGCGTGACAGTACACGACAACCGTCCGGCTGGTGTCGCTGCCCGTCGCGCTGGCCAGGCGTTCGCGGTAAAACTTCTCGATCGGGCCGGGAATGGCACCGAGGCCGGCGCCCGGGATCCAGATCGCCCCCGGAATGGCTTGATGCGGCAAGGGCAGCCACGGCGTAGAGGCAGGCAGATTCTCCGGTCGCCGGGGCGCGTTGGAGACGTCCACGATGACGGCGCGCCGACCTTTCAACAATTCGGATAGCTTGCGGGCGTGAATGACCTTGCCGCCTCGCACGGTGGCGGGAACCGGGCTGTTGACCGGCCCAGTCCAGAAACCCGCAGGCTCGGGGGCGGCGGCGCGAGCAACGGAGACGGCAAGAACGCCGAGCGCGAGCCCGAGCCGGTACCGGCCGCGCCGCGGAACTCCCTCAGGTGCCCGGTACATCGAAGCTGTGATCGAAGGTCGAGTTGCTGCTGTCCTGAGCGACGACCTTCATCTGCCCCTTCTCGCGCGGCACGAACCCGAAAGTGATGACCGGGTCGGTGCTGAGCGAGATGTCGGCGTCCATATGGAACACCTGGCCACCGTTGTAGGTCGCATCGATCGTGCGGATGAAGCGTGCCGGGGTGTAAAAGCGAGTGAGCTGGTTCATCTGCATGCCGTTGAAATTCGGATGGCGGATCATGAGTTGCGCCTGCAACGGCTTGCCGGCATTGAATGGACTCAACAGCCGCAGCTTCATCCGACCGATGTCCTGCAGGGCGGCGGCATCATCGGATCCCGCAGGCGCCGAGCAGCCACCGGAGGCCTTCACGAACTTTGCCGTCGCGTACAGCTGGCCGTCCGTACTCTCCGCGATCGCATGAATGTTCGTGTATTGATTCACTCGCACGCGCAGCTTCAGATCGTGTGGATCGGCCTTCGGTCCGAAAACGAAATGCGCAGCCAGCGGCGCCGGATTGTCATCGATGATGAGGTAGACCGCTTTGACGGCTTTGCCGCCGGCAATCTGCACCTGGACGGGGACCAGGGCTGCATCGAGTGCACGAGGCGGGGCGTCGATCGAGATGACTCCGCCACCATCCTGCACCTGCCGGTGCGGAAAGATCGATTCCTGCAGCTGCTTCCAGCGCGCGCCGCGGTCTGCGTCGTCGTCGTCGGCGTGGGCAGCAGGACCGAAGGGAACCAGCGCCAGACAGGCGAGGGCTGCTGCGACGGCGCGCGCGCGCATCACTCCCATTCGAGCTCCTTGTAAGCTCTCGTGACGTTGTGCCCGTTGTAATCGTCGAACAGTTTCCATCGGTCTCGCTCTGACAGTGCCACGGTGCTGACGGCCTGCTCGATGTCGCGTCCCGTGGCAATTGCCTGGCGCGTCTCGCGCTGCAGCGTTTCCAGGTAGCGCTGCAGGGGCTGCGCTGCAGATGGCCAGTCTACGCTCGCCGGACCATGACCGGGTACTGCGCGCCGCGCGCCCACCCGCTTGAGCTCCGCCAGCTCATGCAGCCATCCCTTGAGACTGCCGTCGAGCGAGGGCACGCGCTGCACAAAAAGCAGGTCCGAGGCGAGCAGCGTCCCGGTCTGACGATCCAGGGCGCTGAGGTCACAGTCCGAGTGAGCGAGCCCGTGCGCCGTCAATTCCAGCACGCGGCCCCCCAGGTCGATCGGCAGGTGGTCGTGGACCAGCAGTTTGGGAACCACGACCGGTCCAGCCCGACCCTTGCCGAGCACCTGCTCCAGCCGGGAACGATAGTAGTCCCCGCGTAATGCGAGCGCGTTGGGCAGGCGCGCGTGCCCTACGAACTGCGGTCCGTCGGCGCTGAAGGCGCCCGCCCCGAAGATGTGGTCGGGGTGCACGTGCGAGAGAATCACGTAGCGAATGGGCAGATTCGTGGCTTTGCGAATGGCCGCGCGCAGGCGCGTGCCGTCGGCGAGACTTCCTCCCGGATCCATGACGGCCACGGCGTCCCGACCGATCACGAATCCGATGTTGGCAATCGCATCGTCGTTGTCAGCCGTGACATCTTCATCGACTCCACGGCGAACATGGATACCGGCAGCGACCTCGCTCGTCGTGAACGCGTGAGGGGGGCTGACTGCGCTGCGGGCGAGCTCCGATACCGACAGTGTCCCCGCGCCCAGGCACACTGCCCCGGTGCCCAACAGCACCTCGCGCCGGGACCAGCGCTGCTTCACGCTCGCATCCCCATGCTTTGTCGCAGCTCACGCGCCGCACGCGTGCCACTGCGAAGCGCGCTGGGCACGGTAGCCGCATCCTCCTCGGTGGCTTCTCCGGCGAAGAACAAGGTTTGTTCGAGGGGGGCCGCCAGCAAACGCCGCGCGCCCGTACCGCCCACCAACACGTAGCTGTAGGCACCCTGCGAGAGTGGGTCGCGCTGCCAGTTGTGGAAGTAGGTTGCTTCGAGCTCGAACGCCCCTGCCGGCGCCGTGTGGAAGAGCGCCGCCAGGCTGGCGAGCGCCTCTGCCACGATCTCGTGCGGAGGGCGTTCGGACAGGCGCGCGGCTTTGGGTCCGCCGACCCAGGCGGTCAACAGGGGGGCCCGCAAAGGGCGGGGCGCCCAAAATGTCGGAAACGCCGCCCCCGGAGAGTGGAAGAACGCCGCATCCCGGTAACGGCCCCCATCCAGACGCTCCCAAAAGGCCCTGCGGAATCGCAGGCTGAGCTTCAGCACCGCTCCGGAGGCCAAGCCCGACAGGGCCTCACGTTTTTTGTCGAGCGATGGAATGAACTGCACGAAGTTCGCCGAATCCTGCGACTGCAGCACACCCAGCGGCAGGGTGACGATGGCGCGCGCGGCTCGTGCCTGGAAGGGCTGATCCTGCACGATCGCATCGATCTGCACCGCGCCCGGCTTCCATCTGACCTGTCGGACCTGGGTCTGCAGCTGCAACCGGATCCGGTCCCGCCCGAGCTCGCCCGCCAGTGCAGCCAGCACCGAGCTGTAGCCATCCGCGGGCCGAAGCTGTGCATCATCCAGCATTCCGCCCGAGCCCCACTCTTTGGCGACGAAATGTGTGCTCACCCGCGCCGGGTCGGCGGCGTCAAAGCCTTCGACGAAGGTGCGCGCCATGTTACGGGCTTCGGGCGAGAGACCCTGTTGGACGCTTCGATCCAGAAACGCCCCGAAGGAGAGGTCCGGCTGTTGCAGCACGTGAGCTCGCTCGAGGGCACTTTGGATCTGCGCGAAAAGGTCTTCGGTCCGTTGCTCCAGGCGACCTTGCCGCATGCTCCAGTGCGCTCCCGATGTATCGAGTGCCGCTTTGCCGGCAGCCTGCAGCAGCTCCAGAGTCTCAGGCACGCGTCCATGGATGAATTCCGCCCCGAGCTCGATCGGCGCGGCGAGGTCCGGCTCGTGGCGTGTCCACACGCGCCCGCCGACACGATCGCGTGCCTCGAGAATCAGGACCGAGCAATCGCACTCGCGCAGTGCGCGGGCTGCCGAAAGCCCGGCAACCCCCGCGCCGATGATCACTACATCCCAGGAGGCGTCCGCCATGTCTCGCATCCCGCAAGTGCTGTGCCAGGAATTGAATAGAATGTGCCATGCCCGCGCCCGTTGCACAGCGGATCGCCCTTAGCCCCCACCCGTCCACGCCAGCTGATGCGATCGGCGGATTGGAGGTCGAGGTGCGTGCCGAAGCCGGAGCCGTCCTGGCGCTGGGTTATCGCCTCTGGGCTGACATGGCGCGAATCCGCCTTCCCGGCTCGGGGGAGGCGATTGATACAGCCGCGGGTCGCGCGGAGGAGCTGTGGAAGCATACGTGCTTCGAGGCGTTCCTCGCGGATGCGCGCTCGAGCGGCTACTGCGAGCTCAACTTCTCGCCCGCCGGTCAGTGGGCCGCCTATCACTTCGACGAGTACCGCCGCGGCATGCGTGCGCTGGAGCTTTTCGGGCCGCCGCAGATTGCAGTGCGCCGCTCACCTGAGCGGCTGGAGCTGGACGCGCTCGTGCGGCTGCCGCGCGAGCGCGAAGCGGGCCCTCGGAAGCTGGCGCTCTGTGCGGTGATCGAGGAGGAGAATGGTAGGCTGCACTACTGGGCAGCCCAACACCCTGAAGGCAAGCCCGATTTCCACCATCCGGACGGCTACGTCCTCGAGCTGACCTTCAGACCATGAAATTTGGAATCGATCGACTGCTGGATGAGCCCGAGTTGCGCCGGCCGCTGCTGGGGCGCCGTGTGGGGCTGCTCGCGCATCCGGCTTCCGTGACCCGCAATCTCGTCCATTCTCTCGATGCGCTGTGTGCACTCGGTGACACCCAGGTGACCGCCGCTTTCGGCCCGCAGCACGGGCTACGCGGAGACAAGCAGGACAACATGGTGGAGTCCGGGGATTTCCGCGATCCTGTGCACGGCATCCCGGTGTTCAGCCTGTACGGCACGGTCCGCCGCCCCACGGCGGAAATGATGGATACCTTCGATGTGCTGCTCGTTGACCTACAGGATGTGGGCTGCAGGGTCTATACCTTTGTCACGACACTCCGCTACGTGCTCGAGGAGGCCGCGAAGCGGCGCAAATCGCTGTGGGTGCTCGATCGGCCGAATCCCGTGGGACGGCCGGTGGAAGGTCTCACGCTCCGACCCGGCGCCGAGAGCTTTGTCGGCGCGGGCCCGATGCCCATGCGCCATGGCCTCACGATGGGCGAGCTTGCGCTGTGGTTCGTCACGAGGCTGCGGCTGGATGTCGATTGCCAGATCATCCCGATGGACGGCTGGGAGCCGGCCCTCGAGCCGGGTTACGGGTGGCCGGCGGGGCGGCGCACGTGGGTGAATCCGAGCCCGAACGCTCCGGGCCTCGGCATGGCGCGCTGCTATCCGGGCTCGGTCATGCTCGAAGGCACAACTTTGTCGGAAGGGCGGGGAACCACTCGCCCCCTGGAAGGGTTGGGCGCGCCCGATGTGGATGCGCGGGCGTTGCTGGCCGAGATGCGCGCGGTCGCCCCCGCGTGGATGCGTGGCTGCCGGCTGCGTTCCTGTTGGTTCGAGCCGACCTTCCACAAGCATGCCGGCAAGCTCTGCGCTGGATTCCAGGTGCACGTGGAAGACTCTGCCTACTACGACCACGAGGCCTTCCGTCCCTGGAGGCTGTTTGCCTTGGCGCTGAAGGCACTGCGCCGGCTGCGGCCGGACTATCCGATCTGGCGCGATTTCCCGTACGAGTACGAGACCGAACGGCTGGCCATCGATGTGATCAACGGCAGCGATCTGTTGCGACGGTGGGTGGATGACCCGGCGGCAATGCCTGCCGATCTCGATGCGCTGGCCGCCCCCGATGAGGCCGCCTGGGTCCGTGAGCGCTCGGGCGTGTTGCTTTACTGATCGGCGCAAGCGGCGCGAGATGCGCCGATGAAGATCCGGCTGCCGGCCCTCCTGGCGCTGCTGGGCATGAACGGAGGTATTGCCATGTCTGCCGATCCCACACCACCTGCTTCCCTGATTCCGCGTGCGGCGCTCTTTGGCAACCCGGTGCGCGCGCAGGCCCTGTTGAGCCCCGATGGGCGCTACATTTCATTCCTCGCGCCGCGCGAGGGCGTGCTGAACGTGTGGGTGGCCCCTGCGGACCGGCTCGAGCTCGCGCGGCCCGTCACGAATGATCGCAGGCGTGGCATTCGGCAGCACTACTGGGCGGAGGACAGCCGCCACGTGCTGTTCCTGCAGGACGAGGCCGGCGACGAGAACTGGCGTGTCTGCAGTGTGGAGGTGGAGAGCGGCCGGCAGATCGATCTCACACCGCCGCAGAATGTCAGGGCTGAGGTCGTCGGTCTATCCCAGGAGCGGCCGCAGGTCGCGCTCATCGCACTCAACGAGCGCAGGCCCGAATTTCACGATCTGTACGAGATCGATGTCGGCAACGGCGAGCGCAAGCTGGTCGAGCGCAACGAGCAGGAGTTCGCGGGCTACCTGGTGGACCTGCAGCTGCATCCTCGTGTGGCCGTCAAGACTCTGGCTGATGGCGGCGGGGAGATTTACCGGCGCACGCAATCGGGCTGGGAGAGCCTGCTGCGCTACGGACGCGACGACAGCCTCACGACGCGCCCGATCGTGATCGAGGCTGCGGGCAGTGCGCTGCTCCTCAGCTCGCTCGGGCGCGACAAGGCCGCGCTCGTTCGGGTGGATCTGTCCAGCGGCAAACAGACCGTGCTCGCGCAGAATGATCAGGCAGATGTGTCGAGTGTCTGGCTTGATCCGCGGACCCGCACACCGCAGGCCTACGGCGTCGAGTATCTGACCACGCGCATCGAGCCTCTGGTGCCCGGCATTGGACATGACATCGAGCGACTCACCGCGGCGCTCGGTCCGCAGTTCGATGTCGAGAGCCGAACTCTCGATGACAGCAGATGGATCGTCGTCGTCGATGATCCCCAACACTCGAAGTCCAGCTACCTGTACGAGCGCGGCAGCGGTCACATCAGCAAGCTCTTCGACCACCGTCCCGCGTTGGCTGAGGCTGCCTTGCGGCCCATGACACCTTTGACCCTGCAGTCTCGAGACGGTCTGACACTCGTTGCCTACCTGACTCTTCCCGCCGGCACGCGCGAGGGCGCCGTCCGTCCCGCCGAGCCATTGCCGATGGTGCTCGACGTTCACGGCGGACCCTGGGCGCGGGACAGCTATGGCTTCAACCCGGAGCATCAATGGCTCGCGAATCGCGGCTACGCCGTGCTGTCGGTCAACTACCGGGGCTCGACCGGATTCGGCAAGAGCTTCATCAACGCGGGCGACCACGAATGGGGTCGCAAGATGCAGAACGATCTTCTCGATGCGGTCGATTGGGCGATTCGTGAACGCATCGCGCGAGCCGACAAGGTGGCCCTCATGGGAGGCTCCTATGGAGGCTACGCGACTCTGGTGGGACTTACCCTCTCGCCCGACCGGTTTGCCTGCGGTGTGGATATCGTGGGTCCCTCCAACCTCGAGACGCTGCTCAGCTCGATACCCCCTTACTGGAAAGCGTTCTACGAAGACATGGCGCGGCGTATCGGCGATCCGCGCACGGCCGAAGGCCGCCGGCTGCTGCAGGAGCGCTCGCCCCTCACACACGCGGGCCGGATCGAGAGGCCGCTGCTCATTGCGCAGGGCGCCAACGACCCGCGCGTCAAGCAGGCGGAGTCCGACCAGATCGTGCGGGCCATGAGCGAGCGGCACCTTCCGGTCACATACGTGCTATACCCGGATGAGGGTCACGGCTTTGCCCGCCCGCAGAACCGCCTTTCGTTCTATGCCGTCGCCGAGGGCTTCCTGGGCAACTGTCTCGGCGGGCGTGCCGAGCCCATTGGCGCCGACTTCGACGGTGCCAGCCTGCGGGTCAAGGCCGGCGCCGAGGCGATTCCCGGGCTGCAGGAGGCCCTGGCCCGCCTCGAAGCCTCGCCGGCGGCGCGGCAGCACCCCGAATCCGTCCAGGGTGACGAGCGGCACTGAGCCAGTTCTGGTGTAATTCCGGGCGCATCATGCACGCCGCACCGGAAATCACGAGCTACCGCAAATACTGGGCCGAGCGCTTCGGCACGGCCCCGTTCCTGCCCCTGTCGCGCTCCGAAATGGAGGTCCTCGGCTGGGACAGCTGCGACATCATCATCGTCAGCGGGGATGCTTACGTCGACCATCCGAGCTTCGGCATGGCGATCGTCGGGCGCGTGCTCGAAGCACAGGGCTTCCGGGTCGGAATCATCGCCCAGCCCGACTGGCGCAGTGCGGAGGCGTTTGCCGCACTCGGCAAGCCGAATCTGTTCTTCGGTATCACGGCCGGCAACATGGATTCGATGGTGAACCGGTACACCTCCGACCGCCGCCTCCGAAGCGATGATGCGTACACCCCCGGTGGTGAGGGCGGCGGTCGACCGGATCGCTCGGTGATCGTGTACGCCCAGCGCGCGCGCGAAGCCTTCAGGAATGTCCCCATCATCATTGGCGGTATCGAGGCCTCTCTGCGCCGCATCGCGCATTTTGACTACTGGTCGGAGAAGGTCAGGCGCTCGGTTCTGCTCGATTCCCGCGCGGATCTGCTCGTGTATGGAAACGGCGAGCGACAGATCTGCGAGATTGCCCATAGGCTCGCTGGTGGCGAGGGCATCGAGACCATCACGGACGTGCGTGGGACCGCTTTCGTGCGCCGCGCTACGCCGGAAGGCTGGATCGAGATCGACTCGACGCATCTCGATGCGCCGGGCCCGGTGAGTCCGCCATCTGATCCGTACGCCATGGAAAGCGACTTGCGGCGCCAGCCATCCGAGGCGGGCGCATGCCCCTCTGCGGCAAGCGGCGCAAGCCCGGCCCCCGAAAAGGTCGTCCGGTTCATTCGCCGCGTCCGCAACGCCGACCGTGATCGCAGCGTCATCCGCCTGCCCTCACACGAGCAGGTGGCCGCCGATCCGGTGTTGTATGCGCACGCCTCGCGCATCCTTCACCTGGAATCCAACCCCGGCAACGCGCGCTCGCTGGTGCAAAGGCATGCCGATGTGGATGTGTGGCTCAATCCACCGCCGATCCCGCTGAGCACCAAGGAGCTGGACTGGGTGTACGAGCGGCCGTACAGCCGGCGGCCGCATCCGCTCTACGGCAGCGCGACGATTCCCGCATACAAGATGATCCGCTTCTCGGTGGCCATCCAGCGCGGCTGCTTCGGCGGCTGCACATTCTGCTCGATCACCGAGCATGAAGGTCGCATCATCCAGAGCCGCTCGGAGGACTCGGTGCTGCGTGAGATCGAGGAAGTGCGCGAGCGCGTCCCGGGATTCACGGGCGTGATCTCCGACCTCGGGGGCCCCACGGCGAACATGTACAGGCTCGCGTGCAAGAGTCGGCAGATCGAGAGTGCCTGCCGGCGGCCCTCGTGTGTATATCCCGGGATCTGTCCCAATCTGAATACCGATCACACGCCGCTCATCAGCTTGTACCGCCGCGCCCGCGCGCTGCCGGGCATCCGCAAGGTGCTGATCGCCTCCGGTGTCCGTTACGACCTGGCGATCGAGTCGCCGCAGTACGTGCAGGAGCTCGCGCAGCACCATGTGGGCGGCTACCTGAAGATCGCTCCGGAGGCGATCGCGGAGGGTCCGCTGTCGAAGATGATGAAGCCGGGTGTGGGCGCGTACTAC
>Ga0070741_10012023_pt1 | contig 15777 bp, 13 predicted proteins | sample Coa_R1_4_FD_66440 | JGI IMG/M metagenome (GOLD analysis project Ga0070741, IMG submission 66440) | Surface soil microbial communities from Centralia Pennsylvania, which are recovering from an underground coalmine fire - Coalmine... | ecosystem: Environmental > Terrestrial > Soil > Unclassified ...
CGCGCGCGCGACGTGTACCGCGCCTGGGCGCTGATCGAGCGCTCCAACACGGCGTCGACGCGTGCCTTCGAAAAGGCCGCCTACGCGTCGGTGGCCGACGTGGTCTACGCCCGCATGGGCCTGGCGTCACGCCTGGTCGTCCGCCCGCCCGATCCGGAAGCGCGCGCGTTCCTCGGCCTGGCCTGACGATTCGCAAACGCTCCGCCGCTGCCTAAAACCTCCGGACGGAGGTTGGCTGAATGCTCGACGCTCTAACGTTCCAACGCGTGGCTCACGAGCTCCACCTGCGCGGGCTGCGTCGCGTGGCGCGCGTGATCACGCGGCTGTCGCGCCACCTGTTCGCGGTGTATCTGCCGGCGGAGACGCGCATCGGCGCCGGCACCGAGCTCGGCTACGGCGGCATCGGGATCGTGATCCATCCGCGCGCGCAGCTCGGCCGCGACGTGCTGGTGTCGCCCGGCGTGGTGATCGGCGGACGCTCGGGGCTCGAGGGCGCGCCGGTGATCGGCGACGGCGTGAAGATCGGCGCGGGCGCCAAGATCCTCGGGCCGGTGCGCATCGGCGCGGGCGCGCTCATCGGCGCCAACGCGGTGGTGATCGGCGACGTCGAGCCGGGCGACGTGGTGGCCGGCGTGCCGGCGCGCCCGGTGCGGCGCAAGCTGCGCGTCGTCGACGGCCAGGGCTAGTCGGCACACCGCTCGCAATTTCCCCACTCGGAGGCTCGCGAAATGGAGATGGTCGTCGAGCAGTGGAACTCGCGTTCCGTTGCGCGGGAGCGCACGGCGCGCGCGGAGGTCTGGTGGGTTCTGCACCTGACGGCGCGCAAGCGCGGCTCGATGGAGCAGCAGCTGGTGGCGCTGGCCGAGCGGCTGCGCGCGCGCGGCGTCGGGTTCACGTGCGTGTTCGCCGCGCCGCCGGCCGAGTGGCTGGCGCGCGAGCTCGAGCGGTGCGGCGTCGAGGTGCGCGCGCTCGACTTCGCCGCGCGCTCGTCGGCGCTCACGCTCGGGCGCTGGCTCGGCGCCGCGCGGCCCGCGCTCGTGCACTTTCATTTCGTGCGCGCGTTCTCGCCGCTGGTAGCGGCGGCGCGGCTCGCGGGCGCGCGCGTGGTGGTGAACGATCACGTCACGCTCACGCGCGCCTCGGCGTCTCCGATCTATGAAGCCGCCAAGCGGCTGCGCACCCGGATCTTCGGCGCGCTGTGCGATCGGCGCGTGGCGGTGTCGAGCTTCGTCGCCGAGAGCGTGCGCGCGATCGAGCACGTGGCGCCCGATCGCGTCGAGGTGATCGAGAACGGCGTCGACGTGGCGCGCTTTCGCGACGCCGACGGGCGGGCGGTCCGCGCCGAGCTCGGCGCCTCGACGCGGCCGCTGATCGTCTGCGTCTCGCGCCTGCAGGGCGAGAAGGGCGTCGAGTCGGCGGTGCGCGCGCTGCCGATGATCGGCCGCGACGCGCTGCTGGCGCTGGTCGGCGACGGGCCGCTGCTCGCCGACCTGCGCGCGCTGGCCGCCCGGCTCGGCGTGGCCGATCGCGTGCGCTTCCTCGGCGTGCGCGACGACGTCGAGCAGCTGATCGCCGCCGCCGACGTGATCGTGGTGCCGTCGCACTGGGACGAGGCGTTCGGCCTCGCCGTCGTCGAAGGCATGGCCGCCGGCCGCCCGGTGGTGGTCACCGCCTCGGGCGCGATGCCGGCGATCGTCGGCGACGCGGGCCTGGTCGTTCCCAAGCGCGATCCCGGCGCGCTCGCCGGCGCGGTCACCCGGCTGCTCGACGATCCGCTGCTGGCCGCGCGCCTGGGACGCGCCGGCCGCGCGCGCGCCGAGGAGCGCTACGGCATGCAGCGCTTCGTCGGCGACGTGCTGGCGCTCTACGACCGCCTCGCCCCGGCGCTCGCCGCATGAGCGCGCCCACCCTCGTCGTCGGGTTCGATCGAAAACGGCTCGCCGCGCTGGTGCGCGCGACGCTCGGCCAGGCGAGCCCGCTGGTGCTGTCGCGCCTATGCTCGGCGGTGCTCACCTTCGCGCTGCCGCTGGTGCTGGTGCGCCTGCTCGATCCGACCGCGTTCGGCACGTACAAGCAGTTCTTCCTCATCTCGCAGACGCTGCTGCTCGTCGGGCAGCTCGGCCTCACGCAGTCGCTCTATTACTTCTTGCCGCGCGGCGGCGAGGAGCGCGGCGCGTACGTGACGCACGCGCTGGTGGCGCTGTCGGCGCTCGGCGCGCTGTTCGGCGCCGCGCTGTACGCGCTCGCGCCGTGGCTGGGCGCGCGGCTCGGCTCGGGCGAGCTCGGCGATCTGCGCGCGCCGCTGGCGCTGTACTCGGCGCTGATGCTGGCCGCCGCGCCGCTCGAGGGCGCGCTCACCAGCGAGAGCCGCATCGGCAAGGCCGCGCTCGCCTACGTGCTCACCGACGCGCTGCGCGCCGGCGCGCTGATCGCGGGCGCCAAGCTGTTCGGCTCGATCGGGATCTTCTGGGCGGCGGCGGTGGTGGCGCTCCTGCGCGTGGCGGCGCTCGCCGCGTTGGTCGCGCGCGGCATTTTGCCGCACTCGCGTCCGAGCTGGAGCGCGCTGCGCAAGCAGCTCGCGTTCGCGCTGCCGTTCGCCGGCGCGATGTGGCTCTACGTCGGGCAGCGCTACTTCTCGCAGTACGCGGTGTCGGCGCGCTTCGACGCCGCCACCTTCGCGCTGTTCGCCGTCGCGTCGTTCCACTTGCCGGTCGTCGACATCGTGTTCACGCCGATCACCGAGGTGCTGATGGTGCGGCTCGGGCGCGCGCACGGCGGCGGCTCGCAGGCGGCGATGCTGGCCGAATGGGACGACGCGGTGAACAAGCTGGCGTCGCTGCTTTTGCCGGCGGCGTGCGGCGCGTGGCTGCTCGGCCCGACGGTGCTCCCGCTCCTGTTCACGCACAAGTACGCCGGCGCGGTGCCGCTGTTCATGCTCGCCACCGTCGAGATCCCGCTGTGGATCCTGCCGTGCGACGCGCTCCTGCGCGCGGCGGGCGACACGCGCTTCCTGTTCGCGTTCTACGGCGCGCGCGTCGGCATCTCGGCGGGATGCGTGCTCGGCGGCATCCGGCTGTTCGGGCTGCCCGGCGCGCTCGGCGGCGCGATCGTCTCCGAGGCGCTGAGCCGCGCGTGCCTGATGCTGCGCGGGCGGCGCTTTCTCGGCGTGGCGTTCGGCGAGCTGCTCGATTGGCCGTCGCTGGCGCGCATCGCCACCGCGTCGGTGGGCGCGTCGCTGCCGGCGTACGCGGTGCGCTTCGCGGTCGCGCCCGGCGCGGTGATGATCGTCGCCTCGGTGGCGGTGTACGGCGCGGCGTACCTCGCGCTGCGCGCCGCGCTCAAGCCGAAGCCGCGCACCGCCTGCGTGACCGCGACGGCGTGACGCGCACGGCGGTTGCAAACCTGCTCCGCTCATGTCGCGACTCGCCTGGATCGTCCTCTTCGCCGGCTGCGCGCCGTCGGCCGCGTCCACCGACTCCGCCGCGCCGGCCTCGCCTTCGCGCGCGCCCGCGGCCGTGTCCGCCGCGCGCGACCTCGCCCTCGACGGTGGAGCTTGTTTGCCCTGCGATCGCCCACCGGCTTCCACTTGCCTGGATGTCGCCACCCGCGAGTCGTTCGTCCGCGCCGGCGCGTGCGACGCCGGCTGCCGCTTCGCGCCGCTGGTCGAGGCGTGCCCGCTCGGCTGCCACGACGGCGCCTGCGACGCGCCCGCGACTCCCGCGCCTGCGCCGACGGCCGCGCCCACCTGCGCGCAATCGTGCGACGCGCCGCCCGCGCCGACGTGCCTCGACGCCGCCACGTTGCGCACGCCGCTCGCGGGCGTCTGCTGGGCGCAGTCGCTCCCCGGCGGCGGCTACGGCGCGGGCGTCTGCAGATTTCCCACGCTCGATCGCGCGTGCGCGCGCGGCTGCGTGAACGGCGCGTGCGCCGCGTGCGCGCCCTCGTGCGCCGGCCGCGCGTGCGGCGACGACGGCTGCGGCGGCTCGTGCGGCGCGTGCGGCGGCGGGACGTTGTGCTCGGGCGGCGCGTGCGTCGCCATCCCGCCCCTCGGCTGCGGCGATCTCGGCGGCCTCGAGCCGGGCGCGCCGTGGCCGATGATGCGCGCGTGCCCGGGCCGCCAGTCGCGCTCGGCGTTCGTCGGCGCGCAGCACGCGCTCGTGCGCTGGGTGCTCGACCTCGCGCCGTATCGCCTGATCGCGCCGCCGCTCGTCGCCGCCGACGGAACCCTCTACGCCGGCGATCGCGCGCTCGCGCCCGACGGCACGCCGCGCTGGCAGATCGGCGCGAGCGGCCACGCGATCTGGATCGATCTGATCGGCCGCGGCGGCGCGCTCTACGGCGGCGAAGAGTGGCAGGCGAATTTCAACGTCGTCGCGTTCGACGCCGGGGGCGCGCGGCTGTGGTCGAGCGCCGCCGTCGTGTGGGCGCCGCTCGCCGCCGCCGGCGACGGCACGCTGCTCGCGCCGGTGCGCGACGCGCAGGCGGTGTCGATCGCCGCCTTCGCGCCCGACGGCGCCGCGAAGTGGCGCGCCGATCTCGACGCCGCGCAGGCGTGGGGCCCGCGCGCGCCCGCGCTCGCGCCCGACGGCAGCCTCTACGCCGCGGTGAGCGGCGCGCAGGCGGCGCACCTGTTCGCGCTCGCGCCCGGCGGCGCCGAGGCGTGGCGCGACGACGGCGCGTTCGGCGACGCGGCGGTCGCGCCCGACGGCACCGTCTACCACGACGGCCCCGAGCTCGCCGCGCGCGACCCGTCCGGCCGCCTGCGCTGGAGCTTCCCCGGCGCCGGCGCCGCCACCACCGCGGGCGACGGCCGTCCGCCCGCGGTCGCCGCCGACGGCACCGTCTACGTCCCCGCCGCGCAGTCGCCCGTCTTCTACGCCGTGCGCCCCGACGGCACGCTCGCCTGGAGCGCCCCGGTGCGCGCCGCCGCCTCCGCGTCGATCGGCGGCGACGGCACCCTCTACGTCGCCGCCGCCGGCGACGGCGCGACGCCCGCCACACTCTACGCGCTCGATCCCGCCGACGGCCACGCGCGCTTCACGCTGGCGCTGTGCGACGGCGCGCCGCTCCAGCCGGTGATCGGCCTCGACCAGCTCGTCTACGTCGCCTGCGGCACGCGCCTCTACGCCGTCGGCCCGTGACGGTCTATGCTCGGCCGTGCGCGCGCCGAAAGTGAAATCAGTTTCACTTTTCTCCGCAAAGGTGAAATGGCTTTCACTTTTCGCGTTTCTCGTCGCTGGCGGAGCCGCGCGCGCGGACAATCCGTACCGCGAGGCGGCGCGCAACCTGCTCGAGCGCAAGTGCGGCGACTGCCATCGCGCCGATTCGCCGCGCGCGCAGGAGAAGGCGCTGGCGGTGTTCACGCTCAACGAGCCCGACTGGTCGAGGCGCATGACCGCGACGCAGCTAAAGGACGCGCTCGATCGCATCGCCGGCGGTGACGCGAGCAAGGACGAGGTGGCGGCGTTCACCGCGTTCGTGAAGGCGGAGAAGGCGCGGCGCGCCGCCGCCAGATGAGGAACGCCGGCAGGCCGATCACCGCCGCCGAGAGACACGCCAGCTCGCCGAGGATGGCCATCGCGCCGAACGATCGCAGCGCCAGGTTGTCCGCGACCAGCAGCGCCGCGTAGCCGATGATGGTCGTGAGCGAGCACAGCGCCACCGCGCCGCCCGTCGAGCGGACCGCGCGCTCGACCGCCTCGGCGCCTTCGCCCTCGAGCCGGCAGCGCATGAGGATGTTGATGCCGTAGTCGACGCCGATGCCGAAGGTGATCGGCAGCGCGATGAAGTTGAGGAAGTTGGTGCGCACGCCCAGCCACGCGGCGGCGCCGAGCATCCACGAGACGCCGGCGACCAGCGCCGCGATCACCAGCCACGCGCCGCGCTCGCGCATCAGCAGCAGCACCAGCAGCGCCACGCCGACGAGCGAGACCACGGTCGCGCGCGGCGCATCGTGCGCGATCGAGCGGATCATGGCGGCGAAGATCACCGCGTGCCCCGACGAGCGCACCACCGCGCCGTCCGCGAGCGGCACCTCGGCGATGAGCGCGGCGATGCGCAAGAGGTTGCGCCCGTCCCACACCGATACGTGCTTGTCGTGATAGACCAGCACCACGCGGCCGAGCGTGCCGTCCGTCTCGGTGAACGGGCGGCGCACCGACGCCGGCAGCTCGCGATCCTCGACGGGCGCGAGCGTCTCGGGCGGCCGCTCGGCGCGCAACTCGGCGAGCTCGACGTCGTCGGCGAGCGCGACATCGGGCGAGTCGATGAGCGCGCGCAGCCGCGCGAGCGCCGCCAGCTTTTTTTGCTGCGTCGCAACATCGCCGGGCAGAAAGCGGTCGAGCGTGGTCACGTCGCCGATCAGCGGCGGGCCGGGCAGGGCGCGATCGCGCTCGAGCACGCGGCGGCGGATCTCGGCGGTCTGCTCGCGCCGATCGGCCACGATCACCGACGGCGTGAGCGTGAGGCCGAAGATGCGGTCGACGCGCGGCGCGATCGACTCGGCGCCCGACTCGATCGAGCGGCGGTTGCGCAAATTGCGAAAGTCGTACTCGAACGGATCGCGCAGGTAGCGGCCGATCGGCACCAGCGACGTCACCGTCAGCGCCGCGAACACCCAGAGGCAGCCGCGCGGCGCGCGCGAGGCGATGCGCGCCACCGCGTCGGCGAAGCGGAACCGCGGCTCGCCGAGACGGCGCACCACCGCGCGGCGATCGAACGTCGCCCACAGCGCCGGCAGCACGGTCATGGTCGCCAGCCACGCCGCCAGCATGCCGACGGCGCCGATCGCGCCGAACTGCGAGAAACCGCGAAAGCGCGTGGTCAAAAGCGACCCGTAGGCGATGGCCGCGCCGAACGACGCCACCAGCGTCGGGCGGACCGTGGCGGCGAGCGCGACCTCGGCGGCTTCGCGCGGCGGCGAGCCCGCGCGCCGCGCCTCCTCGTAGCGGGCCAGCGCGATGATCGGGAAGTTGATGCCGTTGCCGACGACGATCGAGCCCATGAACGCCGTCGACGCATTCAGGTAGCCGAACAAAAGCTCGGCCGCGCCGAACGCGGTCGCCACGCCGATGAGCGCCGGCAGCGCCACCAGTCCGAGCGCGCGAAAGCGCCCGTAGAACAAAACGACCACGAGCCCGACCAGCGTCACGCACACGGCCGTCGCCCACACGAGATCGCTCTCGAGCGCCTGCCGCTCCTCGAGCTGCGCCATCACGTCGCCGGTGAGACGCACCGTCATATTGGCCGGCGGGCGCGCGGCGGCGATCAAGCGGCGCGCGGCGTCGAGGAGCCGCTCACCGGCGCGCTCGGCGAACAGCCCGCCCGGCGGCCGGCACACGATCGCCACCAGCCGCCCGCCTTCGCCCTCGAAGTAGCCGGTGGGAAATTGCTCGAGCCGCGCCGCGCCCGCGCGCAGCCGCTCGAGCACCGCGCGCGGCGAGTCGTCGCCGGCGAGATCGGTGAGCAGCGGGTTCTTGTGCCGCGCGATCTCGTCGCGCAGCGAGCGCTCGAGCGCGTCGAGATCCTCGAGCGACGCGTACAGCCAGCGGCGGTCGCGAAAAAATTTCTGTTCGTCGCGCACGTCGTAGGCGGCGCTGTCGATGACGTCGGGCGGCAGCTTGCGCAGCTCGGCGGTGAGCGCGGCGGCGAAGCGCAGGTTGGCCTCGCGGTCCGGGCTCTCGACGGCGATTTGCAGGATGGCGGTGGCGCCGACGCGCTTCGACAGCCGCTCCAGCTCCGCCACCGCCGGATCGCGCGACGGCAAGAGCTCGGCGAAGTTGGTGCGCAGCTCGAGGCGCGACGCCAGCGCGGCGGCCGCGGCGGTGAAGGCGAGCGCGACCGCGAGGACTACGTGCCGCCATCGCCAGATCAGATCGCAGTAGCGCGCGCTCACCCACCGTCACGCTAGCATGGAGGAGCGAACTCGTTATATACGGGCGTCGTGGCGCGCTCGGCGGATGTGCTGATTCTCGGCGGCGGCGTCATCGGCTGCCTGAGCGCGCTCAGGCTCGCGCAGCGCGGGCTCGACGTGGCGCTGGTCGAGCGGGCGCAGCCGGGCGCGGAGGCGTCGGGCGCGGCGGCGGGCATCCTCGCGCCGCAGGCGGAGGCGGGCGGACCGGGGCCGTTTCTCGATTTGACGCTGCATAGCCGAGCGCTCTGGCCGGCGCTCGTCGAGGAGCTGGGCGCGACCGGCATCGACGTCGGCTGGCGCGCGGGCGGCACGCTAGCGGTGGCGCTCGACGAGGCGGAGCTCGCGCACCTCGACGCGCGCGCGGCGTGGCAGCGCGCGGCCGGGCTCGCCGTCGAGAAATTGAGCGCCGCCGAGACGCGCGCGCTCGAGCCGCAGCTGGCGCCGCTCGCGGGCGCGCTGCGCTTCGCCGGCGATCACCAGGTCGAGCCGGCGCGGCTGATGCGCGCGCTCGAGGTGGCGGCGGCGCGCGCGGGCGTGCGCTTCATCGCGGGCGAGGCGCGGCGCGTGCTCCACGACGGCGCGCGCGTGACCGGCGCGCTCGTCGATCAGGGCGGCGACGGCGCGCGCCTCGACGCCGCGCACGTGATCGTCGCGTGCGGCCCGTGGTCGTCGCTGGTCGACGGCGCCGGGCTGCCGGCGCGCGCGGTGACGCCGCTGCGCGGCCAGTTGATCGAGATCGAGCTGCGCCCGCCGCCGCTCGCGCACGTGATCTTCGCCGACGGCGGCTACCTGGTGCCGCGCGCCGACGGCCGCGTGGTCGTCGGCTCGACGGAAGAGGACGCCGGCTTCCGCAAGGAGGTGACCGCCGAGGGGCTCGAGCGCTTGTGCGCGCGGGCGCGCCGCGTGTGCCCGCCGCTCGCCGGCCGGCCGGTCGCGCGCGCGTGGAGCGGGCTCAGGCCGCGCTCGGCCGACGGCCTGCCGTACCTCGGCGCGACGGCGATCGCCGGGCTTCTCGTCACCGCCGGCCATCATCGCAACGGGATCCTGCTCGCGCCCGTCACCGCCGAGATCGCCTGCGCGCTGGTGACGAACGCGCCGCCGCCGCTCGACCTCGCGCCGTTCTCGCCCCTGCGCGCCGGCTAGGCGTCACGCGGCACCCTGCTTGCAGCGTTCTCGACGAGATGGAGCTGCGCTGCAAAGTGTTCCGCGCCGACGACGCCGGTGAGCTGGAGGAGGCGATCAACCGCTTCCTCGCCGAGGAGCTGCCGCCGCTCGGCCCGGTGCAGTTCGAGGAGATCACGCAGAGCGAGAGCCCGAACGGCGTGACGGTGGTCGTCTGGTATTCGCTCGCCAGCGAGGTGGCCGACTCGCTCGAGGAGGCGCAGGACTACGAAGGCTCGGACGAGCTCGACGGCAAGGAGCTGGCATGAAGCTGGACGTGCGACGCATCCTGGTGCCGACGGATTTTTCGCCGCCGTCGGAGCGCGCGCTCGAGATGGCGATCGAGTTCGCGCGGCGCTTCGGCGCCGAGCTGACGCTGTTTCACGCGCACGAGCTGCCGGCCTACGTGTTCCCCGACGGCGTGATGCCGGTGTCGCCGGAGATCCTGGTCGAGCTCGAGCGAACGATGAGCGCCGAGCTCGAGCGGCTGGCGGCGCGCGCGCGCGCGGCGGGCGTGCCGGCGAGCATCAAGACCGGCGTCGGCGCGCACGACGTCGAGATCGTGCGCTTCGCGTCGGAGATGAACGCCGACCTGATCATCATGGGCACGCACGGGCGCACCGGGCTGCGTCACGTGCTGCTCGGCTCGGTGGCGGAGAAGGTGGTGCGGCGCGCGCCGTGCCCGGTGCTCACCGTGCGCCCGACGGAGCACGCCGAGAAGCACCCGTAGCCGGCCGGCTCACTCCGGATGCTCGCACGCGCGGTCGTGGAGCTTCTGAAACTCCTCGCGCAGCCGCTCCAATTCCTCGTCGGAGAGATCTTCGAGATGCACGAGGCGGTTGCGCGCGCCCTTGACGCCGCGGAGCAGCTCGTCGAGTTTGAGCTGCGTCGCCTTGCCGTCGCGGTTCTGGGTGTTTTGAATCACGAACACCATCAGGAACGTCACGATGGTGGTGCCGGTGTTGATCACCAGCTGCCACGAATCGGAGAAATGAAACAGCGGACCGGTCAGCGCCCACACGGAGATGCACGCCACCGCGACGATGAACGCGCGCGACGAGCCGACCACGCGCGACACCGCTTCGGCGAACCTGCGAAAGCGTGAGGGATCGATCATTCGTTCACCCGATTACGATCGATACAGAGCAGCGCGCGTGCCAATTGCCGAGCGCGGACCGATCCGCTAGGTTCGCGGGCGCATGCGCGAGCGCGGGTCGAGCTTCCGTCGAGGAATCGCGGGCGGCGCCGTGCTCGGGGCGGCGGTCGGGCTGGTGCTGGCGCTGTTCGAAGCGACGTTCGTCGCGCGCAGCGCGTGGGGCTACTTCGACGGCGCGGGCGAGCTCGGGCGGTTCGCGCTCGGCGCGTGCGGCGTGCTGGCGGCGGGCGGCGCGCTCGCGGGCGCGGCGTGCGGCCTCGCGGCGGCGGGGATCGCGCTCGCGGCGGCGGCGCTGGGCGGGCGCGGCGGACGCGAGGCGTGGATCGCGCGCATCTACACCGCGCTGGCGACGGCGCCGGTGGCGCTCGGCTGCGCGCAGATCTTCCGCGGGCCGCAGGCGCAGAAGATCGCCGGCCACGATCTGTACGCGGTGGCGATCGGGCTCGGCGCGCTCGGCGCGTGGTACTTCGCGGCGCGGCGCTGGCTGGCGATCGCCGCGGCGCTCGACGAGAGACGCGTCGGCGCGCGCGCGGCGGCGGGGCTCGCGCTCGCGCTGGCGGCGGCGGCGTGGGGCGCGTACGTCGCCGACCAGCGCGTGCTGCCGCGGCTATACCCGTTCTTTCACCGCGGGCTCGGCGCGCTCGCGGCGGGGCTGGTGGCGCTCGCGCTGGCGACGCTCTATTTGCGCTTCGCGACGCGGCGCCTCGCCGAGCCGCGCGCGGCGATCTGGATCGTGGTGGTCGCGCTCCTCGGAGGCGCGCTGGCGCTGCGCGGGTTCGAGCGCGCGCGCGGCCTGCGCAGCCTCGCGCTCGAGCGCACCGCGCACCTCGCGCGCCTGTTGCGCCTCGCGCCGTCGAGCGCCGCGCCCGCGCCGTCGCAGCTCGCGAGCGCGACGGGCGCGCAGCCGTCGGCGCCGCTGCCCGCCGGCCCGCGCCTCGGCGACGTCGACGTCTTCCTGATCACCGTCGACGCCATGCGCGCCGATCGTCTGCAGCCGCGCACCGCGCCGTTCATGACCTCGCTCGCCGGGCGCGGCGCCCGCTTCGAGCGCGCCTACGCGCAGGTGCCGCACACGTCCTTCTCGGTCGCCACGCTGCTCACCGGCAAGCACGTCTACTCGCTGTCGGCGCTCGGCCTCGACGCCGCCGGCCACGAGACGCTCGCCGAGGTCCTGCGCCGCGAGCGCTACAAGACCGCCGCGTTCTATCCGCCGTCGGTGTTCTTCATCGATCACGATCGGCTGAGGCCGCTCGAGGACTCGCGCTACGGCTTCGAGTACGTCAAGTACGAGTACCTCGCCGCGCCGGCGCGCACCGACCAGGTCATCAAGTTCCTCGAGACCGAGCGCCCCGAGCGCGCGTTCGTCTGGGTGCACTACCTCGAGCCGCACGAGCCGTACGACGCGCACCCCGGCTACTCGACGGCGTCGTCGCCGCTCGCCGATCGCTACGACGGCGAGATCCAGTTCGTCGACGCCGAGGTGGCGCGGCTCATCGGCTGGGTGCGCGCGCACCGGCCGCGCGCGCTGGTGGTGCTGGCCGCCGATCACGGCGAGGAGTTCGGCGAGCACGGCGGCCAGTACCACGGCACCACGCTCTACGAGGAGCAGGTGCGCGTGCCGCTCGCGTTCGTGGCGCTCGACGGGGGAATCGCGCCGCGCGTGGTGCGCGGGCCGGTTGGCCTCGTCGACGTGGCGCCGACGATCCTGTCGCTGCTCGACATCCCGCCGTCGGCGCGCATGCGCGGGCGCGATCTCGGGCCGTGGCTGTCGCAGGCGGGCGCGCCCGACGACGCGCTCGGGCCGGAGCTGGCGGAGATCGATCGCAAGAAGATGATCGCGCTCGGTTCGGACAAGCTGATCTGCGATCTGGAGAGCGACTCGTGTCAGCTCTTCGACCTGGCGGCCGATCCGTCGGAGAAGCGCAACCGCATCGACGATCCGGCGCGCGCGGAGGCGGCGGCGGGGTTGCGCGCGCGGCTCGACGCGTGGATGGCGGCGGAGACGCGCTTCGAGCGGGCGGGCGGCGCCGACGATCCGGCGCGGCGCGCGCTCGAGCGCGGGCGGCTCGGCGATCGCGCGGCGCTCGGCGAATTGGGCGGGCTGCTCGCGTCGGGCGACGCGGCCACGCGCGCGGAGGCGGCGCGGCTGATCGCGCGCCTGCCCGCCGACGCGCAGGTGAAGCCGCCGCTCGAGGCCGCCGCGCGCGATCGCTCGCCCGAGGTGGCGCGCTGGGCGCAAGTGGCGCTGGCGCGGCTCGGCGACGGCGCGGCGCGCGCGCAGGTGTCGTCGTGGCTCGGCGCGCGCTGCGACGCCGCGCGCTCGGGCTCGGCCGCCGAGGTGGAGCTGTGCGCCCGCGCCGCGCTCGCCGCCGGCAACGTGAGCGAAGAGGGCCGCGTGCTCGATCGGCTGGCCGACGAGCTGGAGCTCGACGTGCTGGTCACCCGCGCGCTCGGCGCCAGCCACGACGAGCGGGCGCTCGATCCGCTGCTGGTGCATCTCGGCCCGGTGCGCGCGCGCGCCGAGGTGGTGGCGGCGATCGGCGAGCTCGGGCTGCCGCGCGCGCTCGACACGCTCGATCCGTGGATCGCCGGCGAGCCGTACATCCCCGTGCGCGCGGCGCTGGCGCGCGTGATCGCCAAGCTGGCGCGTTCGCCCGAGGCCGGCGCGCGCCGCGCCGACGCCGTGCGCGTGCTCGAGCGGCTCGCCGAGCGCGAGCCCGAGCCGCCGGTGATGCGCGCGCTCGTCGAGTCGCTGGCGTCGCTCGGCTCGCCCGCGGTCACCGACGCCGCCCACGCGCGCGCGCCGGCGCCCGGCGAAGTCTGGTTCGTCGGCGACGGCGACGCGGTGGAAAAAATCGCCGCGCCGCGCGCCGGCGCGCTCGCGGCGAAGTCGGCCGGCGCGCGCTGGGCCTACTGGCGCAAATCCCGCTAACGCGCGCTCATTGGATCGCAGAGGATTGAACCGCCATGCCGCCGCAGACGCCAAAAAGAAGGACGCCAGAAAATTTTCTGTTAGCGGTTCTTCCTGGCGTCTGCGGCGGCATGGCGGTTCATCAATCTGCTTCGTCTAGAAGCAGTTTCAAAACTGCCCGCGTGAAAGTGCGATCAAATCGATCGGTTAGCCGTCGAGGGCGGCAATATTTTGCGAGTGATCAGCGGCCATGATCTACCGTTGTCATGGAGCGAGTCACCGACGAGCAGTGGGCCAGGATCGAGCCGTATCTGCCGAAGTGGAAGCCTGGCAAACGAGGCGGCCGACCACCGGCCGACAATCGACAGTGCTTTGAAGGAATCCTTTGGGTGCTTCGCACCGGCGCTCGATGGAAGGATCTGCCCAAGGAGTACCCGAGCCCGTCGACGTGCTGGCGTCGTCTGGGCGAGTGGGAGCGCAAAGATGTTTGGCTCGCTCTGTGGCGAGCGTTTCTCGCTCAGCTCGACGAAGCCGCGCAGCTCGACTGGAGCGAGGCCTTCATGGACGGGACCTTTGCTCCCGCAAAAAAGGGGGGCCTTGCGTCGGAAAAACACGCAAAGGTAAGGGGACAAAGCTCATGGTACTGGTCGACGGCCAGGGTGTTCCTCTCGGAGTGCACCTTTCGTCTGCCAGTCCCTCCGAGGCGCGACTCGCCGAAGCGACGCTCGACAACGTAGCCGTTCCTCGACGGCGTGGTCGGCCGCGCAAAAAACCCGAACGCATCATCGCCGACACCGGCTACGACTGGCGCGCACTCTGGGAGCGAATGAAGAAGCGCGGTATCGACCTCATCGCTCCCCATCACCCGACGCACACGAATCACTTTCAAGATGGCCGCAAACTTCGTCGCTACCGTCGGCGATGGATCGTCGAGCGCACCAACGCCTGGCTCTTCAACTTCCGTCGCCTCGTCGTGCGCTATGAAAACAAGCTCGAGCACTACCGAGCGTTCTTCTATATGGCCTGCGCCTTAATCGCGCTGAGGCAGTTTTGAAACTGCTTCTAGCGCGACGATTCGCGCAGCCAATCGAGATAGGGCGCGTGGCCCTCGACGATCGGCAGCGCGATCACCTCGGGCACGTCGTACGGATGCAGCGCCACCACGCGCGCGCGCAGCGCCTCGAACCGCTCGCTCGTGGTCTTGATCGCGCACAACACCTCGGCGTCGTCGTGCACCGCGTCTTGCCAGCGATAGATCGATCGCACGTCGCCGAGCAGGTTCACGCACGCCGCCAGCCGCTCCTCGACGAGCGTGCGCGCGACCGCCGCCGCCCGCTCGCGATCGGGGAAGGTCACGAAGACCACGTAGGCGCTCATGCGCGCGAGTGTAGTGCTTGGGTGATGGGACAGTCTGAAAAAGAGTGGGGCCTTTTGGCGAGGGTGCGCCCGCTCGATTAGCGAGCCGTGGCAGCCTGCCTCTAAACAAACGAACCGCCCGAGCGTTGGAGCGCCCGAGCGGTTCTAGGAGGCCACGTGTGCGCCGTCGCGCCGCAAGGTGCGGCCTTGACGCTCGAAGAGCGCATCCTTTGCCAGCGCCTGCATCAACTGCGGCTCCGTCGGGGCTCAACGTCACAACGCTGTCAAAGCGCATCGGCCGCACGCTCGCGCACTGGCACAACGTCGAACGCGGCCAAACACTGCCGAGCCTCATTTCACTGTCGTGGTTCTCCCGCGTCGTGGGCGTCGAGTTGATTGACTGCTTCAAGTGGGGTGCGCCCATGACGCCGCGCGAGCCGTTTTACGTGCGCGCCATGTTCGGCGATCTCGACCATCTCGATCACGCCCAGCACGAACTTGATAGGGCACAGCTTCTCTTGAAGCTCGCCGTCGAGTGCGATCAGCGGAAGGGGCCGAGCATCGACGGATGCCGCTCGACGGTGCGCTCGCCGCGATTACGCCAGCGTTCGTCGAGTTGGTCCCGGTGCTGCGCATCTTCGCCATGCGGTCGCGCGCGAGGAGCGTAAGCGGCGCGCGAAGCTGTACACGAGTCGCGCGACGCCGCTCCAATTGCAACCCCGCAAACGCAAGCCCGTGGTCCGCTCGCAGCGTCATCGCAAGTAGCGTCACTTCGCCGCCGCTGGTCGCGCCACCAATCTGATCGCGTCGATATGCCGCAGATGATCTTCGATCGAGGCTGCAAAGTTATTCGGATAGTCCGCGATCTCTCTGAGCATGTCCCGACACGCTTCTAGCTCCTCCGTCGAGAAAGGCCCTCCCTGCTCAGGGATAGGAGCTATGACATTACGAAAGTTCTGAAGATGATCATTGATCGTGCTGAGCAACATGTTTGCGTATAAAGCCTTTGAAGTTTCAACGGCCATCGCATCCGGTACATCGGGCGGGCGCCATTCAACCCGCCAAATCTCGACGCAATATTTTACGTGAGTGCACAGCGGAACAAGATCGTGATCAGTACCAAGACCATAAAGGCGAGTGACATCGACGATCGCTCGACGCTCAATTGGGCCGAGGTAGAGAAACTTGAGTAACTTGTGGCGCACCGAAAAACTCTCCGGATGGCCTGCTAATGCCGTGGCGAGATCCTCCGTCGTCCTGTCATAGATGAACTGATCGCAC
>Ga0070741_10012024_pt1 | contig 15776 bp, 13 predicted proteins | sample Coa_R1_4_FD_66440 | JGI IMG/M metagenome (GOLD analysis project Ga0070741, IMG submission 66440) | Surface soil microbial communities from Centralia Pennsylvania, which are recovering from an underground coalmine fire - Coalmine... | ecosystem: Environmental > Terrestrial > Soil > Unclassified ...
AAAAATGCGCCCCGTCATCAGGAGGGGCGCGAAATTGCGCGGTTTTACTGCAGTTTGCAGTCCTTGGCGTAGCCGTCGGCGCGGTTCGCGAAGATTTTTTCCACGACCTGCGTCTCGAATTTGCCGTCGGCGCGCCTGGCGACCTTGGTGAGGTAGAAGTCCTCGATCGGGTATCCGTTGATGTTGAACTTGAACGGCCCCCGCACCGACGTGAACGTCGCCTTCCTGAGCGCCGCCCGCACCGCGTTCTGGTCGGCGAGATTGCCTTTCACGGCGGCGACCGCGCTGTTGATCAGCATCGCCGCGTCATAGGCCTGCATGGCGTAGGACGCCGGCACCGCCTTGTAGGCCGCCTCGTATTCGGAGACGAATTTCTTGTTGGCCGGATTGTCCATGTTCGGCGCCCATGTCAGCACGCCATACACGCCGACGGCATTGTCCTTGAGCACGGGCAAGGTCGCTTCGTCGGCCGTGAAAGCCGACACGATCGGAATCTTTTCTTTCAACCCCGCCTGAATGTACGTGTTGAGCATGTTGATGCCGAGTCCGCCCGGCATGAACGTGAACAGCGCGTCCGCCTTCGCCGCGGAGATTTTGGACACTTCCGGACCGAAATCGGTCGTATTGAGCGGAACCAGCGATTCCTCGACGATCTCGCCTTTATACGCACGCTTGAACCCGGCAATCGCGTCCTTGCCCGCCGGATAGTTGGGCACAAGGACATAGACACGCTTGTAACCGAGTTTGTTGGCGGCCTCCCCCACGGCCTCGAAGATCTGGTCGTTCTGGTAGGACGTCACGAAAAAATTCGCATTGCATCCCGCGCCGGCAAAATTCGACGTGCCGGCATTGGTGCTGATCAGGATTTTTCCGGCATCGATGACCGGCTTGTGAATGGCAACGAGGATGTTTGAGAAAATCGGCCCGACGACGAAATCGACGCGATCCCTCTCGAGCATGCCGCGGACTTTCTGAATTGCGAGATCGGGCTTGAGCTCGTCATCGGCAACGAAGAGTTCGACCTCCTTGCCGCCCATCTTGCCGCCGAGGTCCTTCAAGGCGAGTTCAAAACCATTCTTCGACTGTTGCCCGAGTGTCGAAGCCGGACCGGACAGCGTGTAAACAAGGCCGATCCGGATCTTGTCCTGCGCCGCTGCGGCGTTGACTGCAAAAACAAAAGCCGCGGTAACCGCCAATCTGCATACATATGCACGCATGGTCGAATTCCTCCCAGAACATCAGCCTTTGTCGGGTCTATTGGTTCAATAAAGGCCAAGCGAGTCAATCGCCCCGGTGAGCGACCTGATTGCGTCCATAGCCGGCAGGCCGCATTATCTCCGCGGTTCAGGGCGTCGGGCGCAGGGCTATGAAGGCAATAATTGCCGGCGGTGGCATCGGCGGGCTTACCACAGCCCTCATGTTGCACGCGCGCGGCATCGATTGCGAGGTTTTCGAACAGTCCGACAGCATTCGCGAGCTCGGCGTCGGCATCAACACGCTGCCGCACGCGATCAAGGAGCTGGCGCAGCTTGGTCTGCTTCCCAAGCTCGACCAGGTCGGAATCAGAACGCACGAACTGTTCTACATGAACCGCATCGGCCAGGAGATCTGGCGCGAGCCGCGCGGCACCGACGCAGGCTTCGAATACCCGCAGTTCTCGATCCACCGCGGCCGCCTGCAGGCGGTGATTTACGAGGCCGTCCGCGCCCGGCTCGGCGATTCCCGCGTTCTCTGCGGCCACCGGCTCGGCTCGTTCACCCAGGATGAAGGCGGCGTCACCTGCTATTTCTTCGGCCGCGACGGTTCACATCGGGCGACCGTCCGCGGCGACATCCTGATCGGCGCCGACGGAATCCACTCGATCGTGCGCGAAACGCTTTTTCCCGACGAAGGCCCGGCCCGCTGGAACGGTTCGATGCTCTGGCGCGGTGCGATCGACTGGCCGAAATTTCTCACCGGGCGCTCGATGGTGATCGCGGGCGGCATGGCGGGGAAGCTGGTCGTATATCCGATCGGCGAAGGTGCCCGCGAGGACACGCCGCTTACCAATTGGGCCGTCCTGGTGAAAATCGGCCCGGGCGGCGTCCCGCCACGCAAGGAAGACTGGTCGCGCCCCGGCAGATTTGAAGATCTGATGCCGCACGTGCAGCGCTTCAATATTCCCTTTGTCGACGCGAAAGGGCTGATCGAATCGACACCTGAGTTCTGGGAATACCCGATGTGCGACCGCGATCCGCTGCCGCACTGGTCATATGGCCGCGTGACTTTGCTCGGTGATGCCGCACATCCGATGTATCCGGTCGGATCGAATGGCGCGTCACAGGCCATCCTCGATGCGCGTTGCCTCGCCGACCGGCTGAGCGAAGCCGAGCATGTCGGACAGGCACTTCGTGCCTACGAATCCGAAAGGCTGCCGATGACGGCGCAGATCGTGCAGTCGAACCGGTCCGGCGGTCCGGAAGGCGTGATCGATGTCGTCGAGCAGCGCGCGCCGGACGGCTTCGACAACATCGACAACGTGCTGTCCTACGAGGAACGCAAGGCGATCGTGCGTGGCTACGCAGCCAAGGCCGGATTCGCCAAGGAGCAGGTCAACCGGGGCGGCAAGGTCGCCTAGGCGCCCGGAGGCGGCAGGAAGTTGACTTCGTGCTTGGCCGAGAGTGCGACGACATCGGGCGGATTCTGCTCCTTCATCGAATGGATCGCCCAGAACAGATCGTAAAGCTTGCGCGTCGGCGTCACCCAGAAAATGCATTTGATGACCTGATCGGACTTGTTGAACAGCCCGTGCGGAATCCCCATCGGCAGCCTGATCAGGTCGCCGGCCGTCGCTGCGAACTCCTTGCCGTCGATCAGAGCGTCCATGCGCCCTTCCAGCATGTAAACGAATTCGTCCTGCGTCGGATGGATGTGCGGCGGCACGAACGTCGTCGGCGGCAACGTCGCATGCCACGAGAACGAGGTTTCGCAGAGCTGCTTGGGAACGTAAGTCTGCCCCAGAATATTCCACACAATCCCGTCGATCCCGGAATTGGCCTTTGTGACGCCCGCTGTCATCGCCTGCATTGCCCACCACTCCTTTTCAATTTCCACGTAGCGGAAGGTACTCGCCTCGGTCCCCCATCGTGCTGCGCCTTCACTATCAAAATCAGACAGCGCAGGCTCGACGGCAAATTTGCCGCGGGACGCCGCCCACCCGCGTATCCTCCGCAGGTCGCAAATATACCCTCTACTTGCCTGATTATTATCGGAAAATGCGGTCCTGCGCGAACGCCCTGCGGTAACTAGCGCGGCGCGAACTGCAAGCATAGACTAAGCCGCAATTCAATAACGAGCGCCAAAAGGGTTCTCAGGTCCCTTTCAATCGCGTTCGCACTCCTTGGGAGGAGCATCATGGTAAGCGACGTAACACGTAGAAACTTTCTGAGCAGCGTCGCCGTCGGTGCCGCTGCGATCACTGCGGGACAGGCCAGCTATTTTGCGGGACCACGGCCGGCACACGCGGCTTTCAAGCCGAAGGGAAATATCCCGGACAAGCCGTTCAAGACCGGACACATCACGTTCCTGACTGGCCCCGCCAACCTTCTCGGCGAGCCCGGCCGGAAAGGTCACCTGATGGCGGCCGAAGAAATCAACGCCGAGGGCGGCCTTCTCGGCAAGCGCAAGATCGAAACCATCATGGCCGACGAAGCGGCGGGCACAGACGCCAACGTCAAGGAGCTTCGCCGCATGAAGCTCTCCGAAAACATCGACCTGTTCACCGGGGTGATCTCCAGCGGCAACACGCCGGCACTCGGCCCCGTCGCCGAGGAATTGCAGGTGCTGACGTTGTTCAACGACGGTTGCACCGACTTCCTGTTCGACAAGGCGGTGCCAAAGCCGAAATACACCTTCCGCGTGACCAACATTCAGTCAGCTGACGGCGTAACGGCCGCGGTCGGCGCGGCAAAGGCGTGGCCGAACGTAAAGCGTGTCGGATCAATCCAGCCGGACTACAGCTATGGCCGCAACGTGCATGAGCATTTCATGCTGGCGTTCCAGAAACTCGTTCCCGGCTCGACCATGGTATCCGAGGCGTGGCCGAAACTTGGCGCGACCGACTTCACCCCGCATATCACCAAGCTGCTGTCCGACCAGCCGGAACTCCTGATCTGCGGCTTGTGGGGCGGAGACTATGTGGCGTTCTACAAGCAGGCGCTGCGCTACGGCCTCTTCGACAAGATGAAGGTCGCCACCACATTGGCATTCGGCGGTCAACCGCATGCGATCGGCAAGGATCACCCCGAAGGCGTCCTCGCCGGCTGCCACGCCAATTATTTCTTCACGCATCCGGCGAAAGGACGTTGGCCGATCAATGACTCGTTCGTTCAGCGTTACTACAAGCGCTGGAACGAGTATCCGAGCTTCGAATCGGACGGCGCCTACACCGCGCTGTACCTGCTCAAGGCCGCAGTCGAGAAAGCCAATCTGCTCGTCGGCGGCTGGCCTGAGGATGATGTCATCATTGCCATGCTCGAGGGCATGGGGATCGATTCACCGGCCGGCTACATCTACATCCGGCCCGACAATCACCAGGGCTACAAGGATACGATCATCGGGATGACCAAGAACGATCCCAACTACGAATTCCCCGTCTGGGATCCGAAGTCGATCATCACGATTCCGATCCGGGATATCACCGCACCGCCAAATTGGCCGAAGCCGGGCACGACGCATAACGAATCCACAGCAGCGGCCAATTGGCTGAAAACGACCTGGCTCACCTGAAGCAGCCTGGTTAAAGCGGCCGTGTTTCATCGACACGGCCGCTCCCTTTCCGAGCTAAAGCAAGGTCTCGGCGATGCACCCGGGCATAGTCACGCCGGTCGGGCGAAAACCGTCTTCCGATCGACAGGCGCCATGCCATCTCTCTCCGCGCGTGATCGCCCGCGGCGCGCTCCGCACAATTCTTGTTGTCGGCCTGGTGATGGCGAGCGGCCAGGGCGGCGCCGGCCATTTGGTGGGGCATTTTCCTTCGTACTATCCCCATGAAATCACCATCCGGGCCATCGAGCCGGCGGCAGCCGCCAAAGGCCTCAACGAGGACACGCTGCACGCCTATGTCGGTGCCGCGCCGGCGTTTGCCGGAACGGTGCCGCAACACGTCGAGGCGGTGCGATCACTCGGCTCGATTCTGCTTCTCTCGTTCAAGACCACCGCGGCGCGTTTTGCGTCGCCTGACGCCCGCTGTGGCGCCGCGCGCGGTCTCATGGCCGCGCTGCGCGAGGAAAAGCGCGGCGGTTTCGTTTTCCATCCCTATCCGGTGACGCCGTACCACGCCGACTACCTGCATCATCTCGATCGTGTCGAAGCGGTCATGAATACGGTCGGCGAGGCGCCTGTGCTGGCATCGTCCGAAAAGATCGGTGCCAGGGGTCAGCTTGCGGAGGCGATCGTAAGCACCCGATGGCAGCTCGCCGGCGATGACGCCGACGTAACGCTCGAGGAGATTCCGGTCGACGTTCTGCTCGCGAACACCGGCGTGGCGTTTGACGGCTGGTCGGGCCCGCCCTGGGCGAAGGAAGGCTGGTTCGAGGCCTATCGCCTGCTTGCACCCGCGTTCGACGGCACGGCACGCGAGGCCCTGGATGATGAATATGCGCGACTTGCGCGCGGCGGAACGCTCGGCCTCGCAGACCGAGCGGACCTCGAGCGGCGACTTGTCTCCGCACTCACGCGCGGCTGCGCCCGCATGGTGGTGGGGTACACGGCCAGGGAAGAATTCGTCGATGCCGCCTACCCGGCAGGAATCGAGAATGTCGCCTACGATTCACTGAGCGGGCTCAACAGTCCGGTTTTTATCCGCACCGTGAAGCTCAAGGAATATCCGTGGAACGGCGAGCTGCATCTCGGCGTGCGCGAACGCTCGACGGCAGCCTGGAATCCGGTGGCTGGCTTCACCGATCCGATGGGACGGCTGATATGGTCGGCCGTGGGCGACCCGGCGATGATCCAGTTTCCGTTCAACGCCAGCTGGATGTCCAACCGCGTACAGCCCACCGTCACCAGGGTGGAAGGCCAATCGGGCGGCGTCCGCGTGCCGCCCGAGGCATTCCGGTTGCAGCCGGGCACGGGAATGCTCGAGGCAGTGGGCGCCAACGCCTTTGCCTCTGCGAAGGTCTCCTATGAAGTGCTGGCCTCGCCATTCGACGACGGCTCCGAGATGGATGCGGCTGACGTCGTCTATCCGTTCGTATTCGCCTATCGCTGGGGTGCGAAGGCGAATTCCGCCGGCAACAATCACGAACCGCGGCTGGAGGGGACGCTGGCGGCAATGCAGGCGCACCTCGCCGGGCTCAAGATCGTGCGCGTGGAGCGCACGAAACATGTCATCGCGGAAAACTGGGAGATCTTCACGAACACGCCGATCGTGGAGGTCTATCTTCGCGGCGTCCCGCACGATGAGTTGCAGGTCGCGGCGATGGCGCCGCCGTGGAGCACGATCCCCTGGCACCTGCTGGTGTTGATGGAAGAAGCCGTCAACCGCGGCTACGCGGCGTTTTCCAGGGCGGAAGCCGAGCGGCGGCACATACCCTGGATGGACCTGGTCCGCGACCCGGACCTGCGGGCAAAGCTCCTCGCCCTGGTCGCGCAGTTCGAGCGCGACAGCTACCGTCCCGAGCAGTTGAAGGAATTCGTGACCGCCGAGGCGGCGCAGGCGCGCTGGCATACGCTCGCCGCATTCGCCGCGAAGAACGGACATTTTCTGGTGACCAACGGACCCTACCGGCTGGCGCGGTGGAGCCCCGATGGCGCCGTGCTGCGTGCCGTGCGCGAGGTCAGCTATCCGCTTGGCTTCGGCACCTTTGACCGCTTCGTGCACCCGCCGCGCGCCGTGATCGAGTCCGTCACCCACGATGCAGGCAGAATCACGGTACGGGCCGGAGTGGAAATGGTCCTGAAGGCGGGGCGCAACTACAAGTCGACGAAAGAGCCGCTGCTGCGCACGACCTTGCGCGGAACGTACGGCCTGCTCGTCGTTTCGCGTTATCTTCTGATCGGTCCCGACGCCAAAGTACGCGCCCTCGACAAGATGCATTGGGGCGACGACGGGAGCTTCGCAATCGACCTCCCCAGGCGGTTGCCGCCCGGCGAATACACGGTCAACCTCGCCGTTTTCCTTGACGGCAATTCTATGGTTCCATCAGCAAGGTCGCTGCGCTTCCGCGTCGGCGGGACAGCATCGCCGAACTAGCGCAAGCAATGCTGACGTAGGGGCAAAGGCACACGGGGCGGGAAAGACGGCGGGGAACTATGGACATCCTGATTATTCAGATCCTGAATTCCATTTTCTACGCCTGCATTCTTTTTCTCATCGCGGCCGGCCTCAGCCTCATTTACGGCGTCATGCGGATCGTCAACCTGGCGCACGGCAGCCTTTACGCGCTCGGTGCCTACGTCACCGCCTGGGCGATCGGCACTTTCGCCGCGAAAGCCCCGCTTTGGGTGCTTTTTCTGCTGCTGCCGTCGGGCGCCATCGTGGTCGCCGCCGTCGGCGCCCTGATCGAGCCGACCCTGCTGCGGCCGCTCTACAAACGCCCCGAGGAATACCAGCTGCTGATCACCTTCGCGCTGCTGCTCATCCTCGAAGACGTCATGCACTTCCTCTTCGGAGGCGTGCCGCTCACGGCGGGCGCCGTGATCGACAGCATGGGCACCATGCGGGTCATGAACCTGCGCTACCCTGTCTACAACCTCGTGGTCATCGCGATCGGCGTCGCATCCGCCGTATTCCTGTGGGCGGTCATATACCGCACCAGGTTCGGCGTCATTCTCAGGGCCACGTCGCAGAACATGCGCATGGCGTCGGCGCTCGGCCTGAACGTCAAGTGGGTTTTCGTTCAGGCGTTCGCCCTCGGCTGCTTCATGGCCGGCCTCGGAGGCGCGGTCGTCGTGCCGGCGCAGGCAGCCGTGCTGGGCATGGGCGTCGAAGCGCTGATCCTCGCGTTCGTGGTCGTGGTCATCGGCGGCCTCGGCAGTCTCGAGGGCGCCCTGATCGGCGCGCTCATCGTGAGCTTCGTGCGGACGGCCGGAATCCAGTTCTTTCCCGAAATTGAACTGGCGGTTCTCTACCTGATTGCCGCCCTCGTCCTGCTGATCAAGCCGACGGGCATGTTCGGAAGGGCGTGACGATGCAGGACAACGCCAAACGGACCGGACCATCGACTCGGCTGCTCGTCGCCTGCGTGATCCCGATTCTCATCGTGCTCCTGGTGGTGCCGAAATTCCTCGACGTCTACCAGACGCAGCTGTTCACCTACGGGCTGATCTACGCGATCGCGGCGCTCGGATTCAACCTGTTGCTCGGCTACACGGGCCTGCTTTCTTTCGGCCATTCGGCGTATTTCGGCCTCGGCGCCTACTGCGCGGCTTTCCTGGTCAAGTATTTCGGCATCGGTTCCCTCGAGGTCTATGTCCTGGTCGGGCTGCTGATGACCGGCCTGACCTCGGCCGCATTCGGCTATGTCTGCGTGCGCCACACCCGCATCTTCTTCGGCATCCTGACGCTGGCGCTGTCGCAGGTGCTGTGGACCCTGGCCTACAAGTTCTTCTGGGTGACCGGCGGAACCGACGGCCTGCGCGTGGCCTTCGCCAACCTGACGATGCTTGGCGGGCTGATCGACTTCAAGGGCCGCAATGCCTACCAGTCGTTCGCGCACTCCTACTATTATTACGTGCTGTTCATGTTCTGCGTTTGCACCGTGCTGATGTGGGTGATCGTGCACTCGCCTTTCGGCAAGGCGCTGCAGGCCATCCGCGACAACGAGACGCGCGCACAGTTTCTCGGGATTCCGATCCGGCGCTACCGCTGGATCGCATTTCTGCTGTCGGGCAGCTTCACCGGGCTTGCCGGTGTCCTGTGGGTGCCGCTGAACGGCCTGGTCACCCCCGACATTCTTTACTGGCCGTTTTCCGGCGAGATCGTGTTCATGACCGTGCTCGGAGGCTTCCGCACCTTCACCGGACCGATCATCGGGGCCGTGGTATTCAACTATCTCAAGGTCTATGCGGTTGCCAGCACCGCCTACTGGCAATTCATGCTCGGCGCCGTGCTCGTCGTGCTGGTGCTGGCCCTGCCGACGGGAATCGTCGGCACGCTGGCACGCCAGCTCGGCAAGCTTGGAAAGAGGGGGTGACCATGAATCTCCTCGAAACCATCAGTCTGAAGAAGTATTTCGGCGACACGCATGCCGTCGACGACGTCAATCTGACCATCGCCGAGCGCGAGTTCGTCTCGCTGGTCGGTCCAAACGGCGCCGGAAAGACGTCGCTCGTCAATGTGATCAGCGCGCTGCTCCCTTCCGATTCCGGAAAGATCCTGTTCAGGGGCGACGACATCACCCACGTCAGCGTGACCGATCGCGTCAAGGCGGGAATTGCGCGCAGCTTCCAGATCGTCAACCTGTTCGATGACCTCACGGCGTTCGACAACGTCACGCTCGCCATCTTTTCGCGCCAGGGCAAGACCACAAATCTGATGTCTCTCGCGCATCTCGATCACGCTGTGAGCGCCGAAGCCGACGCGGTACTCCGCAGTTTCAACCTGACCGACAAGCGCAACGAGCGGGCTCGCGATCTGTCGCAGGGCGAGCGAAAGCTGCTTGACGTGGCGCTGGCTTACGCGCTGAGACCGAAATTGCTGTTTCTTGACGAGCCGACCAGCGGTGTCAGCACGCGTGACAAAGGACAGATCATGGATACGATCGCCTCCGTGGTGCGCGGCGAAGGCATCACGGCCGTGATCGTCGAGCACGACATGGACGTCGTGTTCAAATATTCCGACCGGATCGTGGTCATGCAGCAGGGCACGATTCTCGCCCAGGGCACGCCCGACGAGATCAGGATGAACGATCAGGTGGCCATGGTCCTGCTCGGCACGTCCGGGCCGGATGCATTTACCCGAAAGGATTGATCGACGTGCTCGAGCTCAAGGCAATCGACACCTATCGCGGTCCCGCCCACATCCTTTACGGCGTGTCGCTGCACGTCGAAAAGCAGGAAGTCGTCTGCCTGGTCGGGCGCAACGGCGCCGGCAAGACCACCACGATCGAAAGCATCATGGGATTTCTGCCGCTCCGGTCGGGGCAGATTCTCTTCGCCGACGAGGATCTGACGAAACTTCCGCCGCACGAACGGGCCAAGCGCGGCATCGGGTTTTCGCCGGAAGACTGCGGGGTTTTTCCGGAGCTGACGGTCCGGGAAAACCTGATGATCAGCCGCTGGTTGGGCGACGAGGTCGCGCGGAAGCGGGACGGCACGGAGCGGCCGGATCCGGAAGCCCAGGCGTTCGGTATTTTCCCCGAAGTTCAGTCGCTGCTGCAGCGCGAGGGCCTGCATCTGAGCGGTGGACAGCGCAAGATGGTGGCGATCGCGCGTGCCATGATGCTGTCGCCCAAGCTGCTCCTGCTGGATGAGGCGTTCGAGGGACTGGCACCGGTCGTGGTCAACCGCTTCATCGAAGCCGTGATGAAGATCAAGGCGATGGGAATTTCGATATTGATGGCCGAGTCCCATCTGGCCGCGGCCACGCGGATCGGCGACCGGCTTTACGCCATCGACCGCGGCGAAATCATTTTCCACGGGTCACCCAGGGAGGCGCTCGCCAACGAGAAGGTCGTGAAGGCGTTGCGCGGATAAGCATCTGTTCGGAATGACGATGGTCGCCGCAATGCGTTCCCGCTGCACCTGGGCCATTCTCGCCATGGCGATCGTCGTCGTCACGCCGGCGAGGAGCGGGCACGAGTCGCCGGTCTATCCCTCCTTCTACCCACACGAGATCGAGCTTGCCGCGATGACGCCCGATCGCGCGGCCGGGCTGCTGCTTTCAGGCAAGATCCAGGCCTACGTGGGCAACGCGCCGCGTTTTGCCGCGGCGCCGCCGGGCCACATCGGCAGCATTGAATCGCTCGGCTCCTTCGTGATCGTCCGGGTCAATCCGGCCTCGCCAAAGGCCGGAGACGAGCAGGCGGCCTGCGCCGTGGCCGACGCGGTCGTCCGCGGCCTCGCAGCCAGGCACGCGGGATTGGTGGCCCATCCGTTCCCCGTCACGCCTTTTAATGGCGACTACCTGGATTATGTCGATCTCGCGGAAGCCGCGAAGACACGCGTCCTTGGCAGCGGCGGAGGCCCAGCGAAGTCCGATGCCCAACCAAAGCTCAGGACGGGCCCGCAGGATCCGGACTGGGACGCCGAGATCACCGAAGTGCGCGCGGCCGACCTCGTCGCCGGCGCAGGATTTGCGGTGAACGCCTGGTCCGGCCCTGCCTGGCTGAGAACGGGATGGTTCCAGGCCTATCTTCTCCTCGGGCAACTCGCCGGCGACGACGTGAGGCGGAAAGTCGAACCGCAGCTGCGACGGCTGGAATCCGCCGCCTATGACAATGCCGTCGAGCGCATCAATCTGCAGCGCGCGCTCGTATCCTCGCTCGCCGCCAATTGCCGCGTGCGTATCGCCGGCTACACCGTGAGACGCGAGTATTTCAGTTCCGCGTCGACCGGCGGCATCGAAAACATCTCCTATGACCCGGTGACCGGCTTCAACGCGCCGATGTTCGTTCGCACCGTCAAATTGAAGGATTTTCCCTGGAACGGCTGGCTCGCGCTGGGGATCGACGCTGTGCCCGCTGCCGCCTGGAACCCGATCGCCGGCTTCAACGATGATTTCGGGCGGATGCTGTGGTCGGCAGCAGGCGATCCGGGATTGATCCCCTCACCGTACGATCCGGCATGGATGTTCAATCGCATCTCGGACGTTCAATCGTCCAAAGGACGATGAGCCGGACCATGTGCACGGGATCTTGCATTTCGTTCCTCCGTCGGCCCCTCCTGGTCCTTTCTTTGGCCGTTGCGGCGGCGATGACCGTTTCCAGCACGAAGGCCGATGAGCTGACCTTCGATTTGCGTGTCGAGCGCGGCCAGCTGCCGCGCAACAAGCAGCTGATTAGGGTCAGGCAGGGCGACGTCGTGAGACTGCGATGGAGTTCGGATCGGCCGATCGCACTGCATTTGCACGGCTACGACATCGAACAAAAAATCGAGCCGGGGGTCGTGGCGGATATGACGTTCACGGCGCGGGCGACCGGGCGATTCCCGGTTGAGGAACACCAGGGTCGGTCAGGCGGTCACACGCACGGGGCGCCCATTGCTCAGATCGAAGTTCTTCCGCGCTAGCGCGAACGCGTGGCGCTGCGGGTTTCACGCCGCTGCGCCGGCGCTGACGATCCTTGCGGCCACGGTGCCGGCAAACGCCCACGGCTTCGGCCAGCGCTACGACCTGCCATTGCCGCTTTCGCTCTATCTTTACGGGACGGCTGCCGTCGTCATCGTCACTTTTGCCGCCGTCGGCCTGCTGGTTCGGCAAAAAACAGAAACCCGGCGGCGGCCCTCGCGCCATTTGCAGGCCGGCCTTGCCGTACATCCGGGCATCATTCTGCTGCTCAAGCTCGTCGCGACCGGCCTGTTCGTCGTCACCGTGGCGGCAGGCTTTGCCGGCGACCAAAGTCCCTACCGGAACGTCGCGCCGACGATGGTCTGGATCATCGTATGGGTCGGCGTTGCCTACGTATCGGCTTTCGTCGGCGACATCTGGGCGTTGATCAACCCATGGCGCGCCATCTTCGATGCGGCCGCCTGGATCGGGCGGCGGATCGGCAGAAGTGAATTTCCGTATCGCCTGCCCTACCCGGCGTCGCTCGGCGTGTGGCCGTCGGTGGCGCTGCTTCTCGCCTTCTCCTGGATCGAGCTCGTCTACCCGACACCTGCCGTGCCGTCGCACATCGCATGCCTCGCCGCCGGATATTCGGTCCTGACCTGGGCCGGCATGGTCCTGTTCGGCCGCGACACCTGGTTGCGGCATGGTGAAGTCTTTTCGGTTTTCTTCGGCACCTTCGCGCGCTTCGCACCGGTGGCAATGCAGGCGGGCCGGCCGCCAAGACTTATCCTGCGGCCGTTCGGCGCGGGCCTCCTCGACAACCGCAACGCCTCACCCTCGATGACGGCCTTCGTGCTGCTGTTGCTTGCCACCGTCCTTTACGACGGGCTTCTGAACACGCCGGAATGGTCAATCCTGGAAAACGCAATTGGTGCGCAAGTGCACGGCCCCGGCGAGCTTGGGGTTGTCGCGGTCAGGAGCGCCGGGCTTCTTGTTTTCTGGCTGCTGTTTCTCGGCGCGTACACCGTTGTCGCCGCAATGATGAGTGCCGCCGCGGGAGGACCGCCGCCGCGTGCAATCGCGCAGCGCTTTGCCCTGACCCTGGTTCCGATCGCGATCGGCTATCACGTCGCGCACTACCTCGTGTTTCTGCTGGTCCAGGGCCAGTACATCGTTCCGCTGATGTCGGATCCGTTCGGCTGGGGATGGGACCTGTTTGGAACGGCCGGATACCGCGTGGACATCGGCATCGTCGGCGCGCGCTTCGCCTGGTACACCGCGGTCATTGCAGTTCTCATCGGGCACATGGTCGCCGTCTGTCTGGCGCACCGGGTGGCGATGCGGGAGTTCGGGCCGCGCCGCGCGGGCATACGGTCGCAGGTTCCTCTGACCGCGCTGATGGTGATTTTCACCTTCGTCAGCCTCTCCATTCTTGCCGAACCGATCGTCGAACGCCGAGAGGCCGCGAGGCCATCCGCGACAGCGGCCGCCGATGTCGCCATTCCGCCCGACGCGTTGCTGCCCGAGCCCGGGACCGGACGCCTGCAGGCGGTCGGAGCGGACAAATTTGCCAGGCTGAAACTGACCTATCGCGTGCTCGGCTCCGCTTTCCATGACGGCACCCGGACCGCAGCCGCAGATATCCTCTATGCCTACATGTTCGCCTATCGCTGGGGCACGCCGAACAGCGAGCACTATGATCCTTATGTCGACGCTGCAACCACATCGATGCGGCGCCATCTCGCAGCCCTGCGGTTCATGGGCAGCGATGCCGTCTCACGCTCGTTCCGTGTCGGCGACGTCAATTTCGTGCGCGAGCTCTTCACGGTCGAGGTCTACACGGCGGCGTCCGCCGAAGATCCCGAACGCGACGCGATCGTCGAACCGCCGTGGACGACCCTTCCCTGGCACCTGATTGCTTTGATGGAGGAAACCGTTCGCCGGGGTTGGGGCGCATTTTCGCAAACGGAGGCGGCACGGCGCGGCGTCGAGTGGCTCGACCTCGTCCGGTCGCAGCAGGTCAAAACGCGCATGGCATCGCTGGTCGAGGAATTCGCGCGCAAGGGCTATCGTCCTGCCGCGCTGCAGGCGCTGGTGAGCGCGGATGAAGCGCGCAGGCGCTGGGCTGCGCTTGCTGCGTTCTACAAGGAGCACGGGCATTTTCTCGTCACCAACGGGCCCTATCGGCTCAAGCGCTGGTCGACGGACAGCGTCACGCTCGAGGCCTTCCGGGACCTGACTTACCCGCTCGGCGTCGGCTCATACGATGCCTACGCGACGCCGCGGCGCGGTTTCATCACCGATGTCAGCGAGGAAAAGAACCGGATCAGGCTGTCCGGCGATATCGAGACGATCTTCAAATTCGCCCGCAGCTACCGGATCGAGCGGATGCCGCTGCAATCGGTTGAGCCCGAGGCCTTGAAGCGGGCGGCACCGGAGTGCCGGTATCTCGTGATCGATGACAAGGGCGCCGTCGTGCTGGCGGGCGTCGCTGCTTTGAGCGACGACAAGGCGTTCCGGATCGACCTGAACAGCCTGCCGGCCGGCGACTACACCCTCACGGCCGTGATCGCGGTCAACGGAAACGCGATGAACGCCGACGTTCGCCGCATCCCCGCGCGAGTCACGTCCGGTCGATGAAACTGTCCTTGAGGCGATCGAGTCGCGCAAAAACGGCAGAATTCGGCAGGCTGACGGCGGCGGCTTGCGGATACGGAGGGCTGAAGAAAAGTCCCGCATGCCGGCCAGCCGGGTGCGGGACCCTGAACCACGCGCTCTGCCGGTACATCCGTGGTCAGAGCTGCGTGGTGTCGGCGTCTGCGATCAGGCAGCCTGCAGATTGTCCGCAGCTGACTTTCCCGTGCGCCGATCCGTGACGATATCGAACGTGACGTTTTGCCCCTCGTTGAGGGTGCCCATCCCGGCGCGTTCAACAGCGCTGATGTGAACAAATACGTCTTTGCCCCCATCCGCCGGTTGAATAAAGCCGAAGCCCTTTTGGTTGTTGAACCACTTCACAGTACCCTTGTTCATAAGGTGTCCTTTCACTGACAGTATACACGTGGGAACCTGGCGCACATTTGCGGCCAGGTCCCGGTTAGTCGATTGTTTGGAGGAAGGTTCTGAAACGTGCGCCCGTCAGTAACGAGGCGAAGCGGCCCAGTTGTTCGGCCAAGTATCGATGGCCACACATTTAGAGGTTGAATGAGGCGACGTCAAGGCACGAAAGTCACCGAGGGATTTCGTGGTTACCGCAAGCTCATCGGCATTCCTCGCCCCGGTGCGGCTCCTGTGCGGCTCCTGTGCGGCCTGGCCGCGAACCCGCGGTCCATTCCTTTATCTCTTGCTATTCACCGTACGTCTCCGCGATCCGGTCCCATGTGCTCGCGATGTGTTCGAGCATCACCCGGTGTTGTCGTTGTGTCGCCGTCATCGCCAACGCACGACATTCGCTGGCCTTCTCCAGGCACAGCTCCTTCGACAGGCGCGGACGGGTTTCGGGCATGTGCCTTGCCAGGCGGAATTGCTCGGAACAGCAAATCACCTAAGTCGCCATCAACGCGGAGTCACTTTATTTGCGCGGCTT
>Ga0070741_10012025_pt1 | contig 15773 bp, 14 predicted proteins | sample Coa_R1_4_FD_66440 | JGI IMG/M metagenome (GOLD analysis project Ga0070741, IMG submission 66440) | Surface soil microbial communities from Centralia Pennsylvania, which are recovering from an underground coalmine fire - Coalmine... | ecosystem: Environmental > Terrestrial > Soil > Unclassified ...
TACGGCACCGAGGAGCAGAAGAAGCGGTGGCTCGAGCCGCTGCTCAACCAGGACATGTTCTCCGCGTACTCCATGACCGAGCCGCAGGGCGGCAGCGATCCGAACCTGTTCAAGACGCACGCCGTGCGCGACGGCGACGAGTGGATCATCAACGGCGAGAAGTGGTTCACGTCCGCCGGTCGCGTCGCGGACATCCTCTTCGTGATGTGCACGAACGGGATGTTCGTGGTGCCGCGTGAGACGCCCGGCGTCGAGATCATGCCGGAGCCCCGGAACCACAACCACATCATCTACCGCGACGTGCGCGTACCCCTCGACCATCTCCTCGGCCCGGAAGACGGGGCGAAGGTGCTCGCGCAGCGGCGGCTCGGCGGTGGGCGCATCCACCACGCGATGCGGACCATCGCGCAGTGCAAGCTGGCGTTCGACATGATGTGCGAGCGCGCGCTGAGCCGCGAGTCGCACGGCAAGATCATCGGCGAGCACCAGATGGTGCAGGAGAAGATCGCCGAGTCGTACGCCGCGATCCGGATGCTGCGCCTGTTCGTGCTCGAGACCGCGTGGAAGATCGACCAGACGTCCACGCAGGAGGCACGGACTGACATCGCCGCGGTGAAGTTCACGATGGCGAAGGTGCTGCGCGAGGTGTCGTACAACGCGCTGCACATCCTCGGCTCGCTCGGCACGACGGACCTGACGCCAATCCAGGCGATGTACGCGGCCGCGCCGACGATGGGCATCGCGGACGGTGTGGACGAGGTGCACAAGGCGACGGTCGCGCGCCGCGTGCTCAAGGACTACCGCCCGCACGAGGGCTACTTCCCGACCGAGTTCATCCCGTACAAGCGCGAGGAGGCGTGGAAGAAGATGCAGCCCGTCCTCGACGCGCGCCCCGAGCTCGCCCAAGCCGCCGAGAACTACAAGAAGTACATGGCGCGCCGGCGTTAGCGGCGTCGAGGAACTACTCTTTGACGAAGTCCGCGAGCGTCCGACCATCGCGGGTCCATGCCTTCCAGCCGTTGATCGCGGTCCCGTGCGCGGCGCGTCCCGCACTCGACGGCGACGTGAAGCGGCGCCCGTCCGCGAGGACGATCTCGCCCAGGTCGATCTGTGCCCGATAGACACGGCCACCGACCGCGTACTCCGCTGGCCCGTCCGGCACCTGGTCCAGGCGCTGGCCGTAGAAACGGCGGGACGCTCGCCCTGTCCGGGTGCGCGGGGTCGCTTCGAGCACTTGATGCTCGCGCTCGCCGTCAACAGGGTCAGGCGGCATGACCCCCGGCACGATCAGTTGTCCCTCTTTTTACCGAGGGACCCGCGTCTACGGATCGGTGAGCCGCGCGTCGACCCAGGCGACGACCGCGCCGAGGTAGTCCGGCGGTGTCGACGGGTCGGTGTTCGTCAACCCTGTGTGCGTCGTCACGACGTGCAGCGAGCAGTCGGGCGTGCCGTCGTCGTCGACGCACACCGGCAGGTTCATGGAGCGGCTGTTGCCGCTCGCGGCGATCGCCGCGGCGAGCGGTTGGTGGTTGCAATCGGTCGCGCCCATCGTCACGACGGAACCGTCACGCAGGGGGCACTGCATCGGCGTGCTGCCGCACGTGTTCGTGTCGCCGTGGTTCCAGATGTGCAGCAGCGGGACCGTGAGCTGGCCGCGGCTGACGAGCTTGTCGGGTTCGTTGTCGAGGTTGCCGATCTCCGGTGTGAAACGCTGCTGGATGATGCTCGTCGCGGCGCCGAAGGCCGGGTTCGAGCAGATCCCCTGCTGGTACGCGGCCTGCCCTTGCTCGGCGTTGAGCACGCTCGCGTCGCCGACGACGCCGGCCGGCGGGTCTTTCGACTCCTGCTCCGCCCACGCGACCTCGTACGCACCCGCCGACCCCGCGCTCCCGCCCGCGAGGAAGTACCTCGACGTGGGATACGTGGACTGCGCGAACGCGATCGCCGCCTTCGTCGCGACGAGCCCGTTGGTCGTCTTCGCGGAGCCGTCGGCATTGAGGTTCGGGTTGTTCGGATCCCGAACGTCCGCGCCGCTGTAGAGATCGCGGTTGCAGTAGGACACCGCGAGGACGCGGAAGCCGGCGGCGTCGTTGCGGATGCTCGTCAACAGCCCCGGATTCGTGAGCGTGGACTGCAGTGCGGACGCAGACTGCTCGGTCATCTGCTGCGTGTCGGGCCGCGGTGTGCCCGTGCTGTCGAACCAGCCGATCCCGCCCCCGTGCATCCAAACGAACAGCGGCGCCGACGCGCTCGCGGACGATCCGACCTTCGTCCCGATCACGAACGTCTGGTAGCCGCTGATGCTGCAGGGATACGCGTTGTTCCGGTAGTAGTCGTAACGCCAGCCGTTCAGCGTCGTGGAGCTCACGAGCGTGATCTTCGACGTGTCGCCCGGTGTCAGCAGGCACGACGAGCACAACCCTGCCAGCAACAGTGTCGCGACGAGGACTCCCGTCAGGCGACGCAGCGATCCCATCCGCCCCCCTGCGCTTCGGATACGGCCCGGATTGAACCACGGTCCCGGATCCTGCGCTCGGCGCGTCGCTGCTCAGCGCTCGCTCCATTGCATCCGGCCGGGACAGCCGCAGAAGCGGCAACGGGTAGCGTTGTCGTCACCGAGGCGGCGTGAGCATGGACGATCGGACAGCGGCCGACCGTGGCACCCGTGAGGCCCGCGCACTGCAGCGGGCGAACGAGGCTCGCCGTCGCGCCGCGCGCGAGCACGACGCGGCCCTCGCCGACGACGAGGCCGCGAGACACGCGGATACGTCCGCCGGTCGCGAGCAGCACGCACACGCTGCGAGCACGCACCGTGCAGCCGAGAAGGCTCACCTGGACGCGGTCGCGTGCCACGAGCGCGCCGCATCGCTCCAAGCGGAGCACACGCGACATCTCGACGGTCCCGAACGCGTGTAGGGCGACCGGCACGACCGGCCGAACCACGGCGCCGCGTCGTATCACGGTACGTGGCGGCTCGTTCGCGGCGTCGCGGAAGCTGTTCGCTGCGTTGTCAGAGCGTTGTGAAGGGCGGAGCATGGCTGGTCAACGGAACGCGTGCGGACAAGGGGTGAAGCAGACCGTCTCGCGCACTCCCCCTACCTCTCAGGAGGGCGCATGGGATCGCCCGGCGGAACGGGCTTCGGATACGAGCTCCGAGGCGAGGACGGGCACACGGTCGTGAGCGTTCACGGCGAGCTCGACATGGCAGGCGCTCCCGAGCTCGCAGCGTGCCTTCACCACCTGTGCGCGAGCGGTGTCATGCACGTGACGGTCGACCTCGCGGGTCTGAGGTTCTGCGACTCGTCCGGGCTCGAGACGTTCCTGCAATGCCGCACCGAAGCGGAGCGCCAGGGCGCCGGCTTGGAGCTCCGATCGCCGCAGCCGATCGTGCGACGGCTGTTCGAGCTGACGAACACCGACGAGCTGTTGAGCGACCGCGCTTGACCTCGCGTCGCGCTCGGCGTCGCCACCAATCGCTCGCACTCGAGTCACGCGATGGATGACCGCTTCGACGACCGAGCGTCGCACGCGGGACGGGACACTGAGATGCCGTGAGGGCACGAATGGCCGACGAGCGAGGTCGCGTCGCCGACGAGCGGGACAAGCTCGCAACGGAGCGCGACGAGCTCGCCGACCGGCGCGAGATCGAGGCGGATGCCGCCGAGGACGCGCTTCGGCGGCGCGCGCCAAGCTCCGCTGCGGCGCTCCTGGACGCGCTGGACGTGGTTGCGCCGCCCGGCGCTCGAACCGCCGCCGGCGCGAACAGCAGGCGGAGCGGGCCGGCCGCGCCACACCCCGGACGGACGATCACCGCGCGGAGGACTCGGACTGGGCGGGCGAACGGCGCGAGTTCCTCGCCGACGATCGGCAGGCGCAGGCGGACCGCGCGGAGACGCTCGACGACGAGCGCGAGGTGCTCGCGGACGCGCGCGAACAGCAGCTTCGTGAGCTGGCGATCGACGTCGGGCTGCACGCGGCGTCCGCGACGGCGGGTACCGGGAGCGCGCTCGGGTCCACGGTCTTCGAAGCGGAGCGCGGGGAGGCCGCCGCCGCGCGGGCGGACGCCCGGCGAGAACGGCGGCGCGCCGACGCGGACCTCGCCCGCCAGGACTTCGCTCGACCGCTGACGTCGCACCTCCTCGACATCGCGCGTCTCCTCGCTCACACGTGCGAGCCCGACGACGCCACGGCGCGAATCGTCGCCGCGGCGGCGCAGGTCGTACCCGGATGCGACGCCGCCAGCTTCTCGAAGCTCGTCGGCGACGACCCCGTGACGGTCGCAGCGACGAACCCCGCGGCGCGCGCCCTCGACTGCCTGCAATACGACAGCGGCCAGGGGCCGTCCCTCGACGCGCTCTCGACGCTGCATCTCGTGATCAGCGACGAGCTCGCGGCCGACTCCCGCTGGCCCGACCTCGCGGCCGCGGTCGCCGCGGCGGGTGTCGCCGTCGGCGCCATCGCGTCCCCCATCGTCGACGAGCGCGATCCGGTCGCCGCGTTCGGGTCGCTCAACAATTACGGCAACAAGGCCTGTGCCTTCGACGCCGACGCGCGCGAATGCGTCATGCTGCTCACCGCTCACCTCGGTGCGGTCGTCACACTTGCCGCACGCGCCGCCCAAGCGGACACGACGACCCGCCAGCCCTCCGAAGCTGTCGCGACGCGAGACGTCATCGGGCAGGCCAAAGGGATCCTGATGGAGCGCGACCGTCTCACTGCTGACGAAGCGTTCGACGTCCTGAAGCGCGCGTCCCAGCGCCTCAACCGCCGGCTGCGCGACGTCGCCGACGATCTGACGCACACAGGTGAGATCGCCGAAGACGACCGTGACTTCGGGTTCGGCCGCGCCCGGTCAACCGGCGCCGGCGCGGGCCGCTGACGGCGCGCGATCACGCCCGACGATCGAGGGATTGACCGCGCTCGCGAGACGGTGCGCACGAACCGTTACCGGGATGCCCTGCGCGGCGTTGGCCTCGAGCGCCTGGCGCACGATCGGCCCGGGCTCGCCGAACACCTCGACCGTGACCGTCGTCGCGAGCGCGAGCCCACGACCGATCATCTCCCCGGCGATCTGCATGTGGTGCTCGGCCGACGCCGCGTCGCCGTGCACCTGCACGAGTGCCACCTCCGACCCGGCCTCGTCGAGGCACGCGAGGTGCGCCCACACGTCGGGCTCGTTCGCCGTCACGTACTCGACGTATTCACGCGTCAACGCCGTGAATTCGTCGAGCTGTGCGGGGTCGACGCGGTGCGTCGTGATGAACACGAAGGGTTCCGCCATCTCGTTGCTCTCCATTCGCTCGGTCGCACCGGTGGTGCGAGGGGTTACGACTTGTTCCGGTAGAGATGCACGGCAAGCGGCGCGAATACCGCGATCAACACCACTGCCGCGGTGACGACCCAGACGACCTGTGCCGCGGTCGCGCCACCGTTCAGAAGCCCGCGCTCGGCGTCGACCAGATGCGAGATCGGGTTCGCGTCGACGAACGACCGCAGCCATCGCGGCATCGTGGCGGGCTCGACGAACACGTTGCTCGCGAACGTGAGCGGGAAGACGACGAGAAGGCTGACGCTCGAGACGGCGCTCGGTGCGCGCAACGTCAGTCCGAGCACGATCCAGATCCAGGCGATCCCGAAGGAGAAGAGCAGCATCAGCGCGACGCCAGCGATAACGCCGAGTGGATCCGCCCGGTAGCCCATCGCCACCCCGACCGCGATCACGATTGTCCCGGCGAGCGCGTTGCGCACGACGTCACCGAGCAGCGCGCCGACGAGCGCGGCGGGTCGCCAGATCGGCAGCGTCCGGAAGCGGTCGAACGTCCCGGTCGTCACGTCCGTGTTGAGGCCGACGCCCGTGTAGACGCTCACGAGCAGGAGGGTCATGACGAGCGTGCCGGGCAGCAGCGAGTGCAGATACCGACCGGTCGAACCCGCCAGCGCGCCGCCGAACAGGTACGTGAACAGCACCGTGAAGAGCACGGGGATGAAGATGACGTCGGCAAGCTGTTCGGGGACGTGCTTGATCTTCAACAGACCTCGCCACCCGAACGTGAGTGACGCAGTGACCCTGCCGGCCCGCAGCCGGTGCGGCGGTGTCGCCGTCACGGCCCTCATGCGACCTCCTCCACCGGCGCGTCGGGGTCGGCGCCGTGCCCGGTCAACGTCAGGAAGACCTCGTCGAGCGTGGGCTGACCGAACGCGAACTCGCTCACGGCGACACCGGCTCGCGACAGGTCCAGCAACGCGCGAGCGACCGCGTCCGGATCGGACGCGCGCAGCTGGAGGACTGCCCGGTCGCGGCCGAGATGGACGTCCTGCGCGAACGTGCGCGCGAGGAGCTCCGCGGCGTCGCAACGACGTTCGGGATCACGCACGCGCACGGTGACCGAGCCCGCGCCGACGCTCGCCTTGAGTTCGCTCGTCGAACCGTCCGCGATCACGCGACCGCGATCGAGCACCGCGACACGGTCCGCGAGCTGGTCGGCTTCGTCGAGGTACTGCGTCGTGAGCAGGACGGTGGTGCCCCCACCGACGAGACGGCGCACCATCTCCCACAGCTCGACGCGGTGGTGGGGGTCGAGACCCGTGGTGGGCTCGTCGAGGAAGAGCAACTCGGGTGCGACGACGAGACTCGCCGCCAGGTCGAGGCGACGACGCATCCCGCCCGAGTACGTCTTCACCTGACGGCCGGCCGAGTCCGTGAGATCGAACGCCTCGAGCGACTCGTCGGTGCGACGCTTCGCCGATCGCCACGTGTGACCGAGCAGCCGCGCGACGAGGACGAGGTTCTCGCGGCCGGTGAGATCGGGGTCGACCGATGCGAACTGCCCCGTGAGGGCGATGCGCGAACGGACCTCGTCCGCAGCGCGCGCGACGTCGTGACCGAGCACCCGGGCGCGACCGGCGTCGGCGCGCACGAGCGTGGCGAGGATGCGGATGAGCGTTGTCTTGCCCGCACCGTTCGGACCCAACAGCGCGTGCACGCCGCCGCGCCGGACGACGAGGTCCAGGCCGTCGAGCGCCCGTGTCGCGCCGAACGTCTTCACGAGGCGCGTCACCTCGACGGCGGGGCGCGGCAGGGACGGTTGGGTCGTCGGGGCGACGGTCACGATGCACCTCGGTATGGGACGATCATTGTCGGCACGTCGAGTATCGAGCTCAGCCACGACACGGTCCTAGCCTCGATGCTTGGCGATTCCAGGACGATCTTTGGGACTGGCGGCGCGGCCGACCCTGCGCTCCGTGCCGGCCGGCGACGACCGACGAGGTGACGACGATGGCGACGACACGACGCGTGAGCCGGCGGGGCTCGGGCCCGCCCGTCTACACGTACGAGCCGGTGTCGGGCATGCCGCCGATCAGCGTGGACCGGCTGGAGCTCGTCGACCTCGCCGGTACGGCCGGCGAGCACGCGCACGCGCACGACTTCCTCACCCTTGCGTACTTCGAGCGTGGCGGCGGCACGATCCGTGTCGGCTCGCGTCGCTGGGAGATCGAGCCGGGAGACGTGTACGTCGTCGCGCCCGGTGAGGTCGTCGGCGCGGTCGTCGACGCCGCGGGCGACGAGTACGGGCGAGGGTGGGCCGTCTACTTCCCGATCGACGGCCTCGGTGACGCCGTGCCGAACGCGCTGCTGTCGTGGCGCGCGCACCCGTTGCTGTTCCTCTTCGCGCGCGGTGAGGGAACGGGAGTGCAACACCTGCGAGTCCCGGCCGAAGACCGGCCGCGGTGGACGGCGCGGATCGCGGCGCTCGACGAGGAGCTGCGCGCGCGACGCGACGGGTTCTCCGAGGCGGTCGTCGCGCATCTCACGCTTCTGCTCGTCGACGCGGCGCGACTCGCAGCCGATCTCGTCACCGATCTGCGCGTCAACGAGGAACCGCTGCTCGCCGACGTCTTCGACTACATCGAGCAGCGATACGCGCAGTCCATATCGCTGAAGGACGTCGCCCGCGGCGTCGCCCTGTCGCCGGGCTATCTCACCACCGTCGTCCGCCGGAGGACGGGACGCACCGTGCAGGAGTGGATCACGGCGCGGCGGCTGTCCGAGGCGCGCCGCCTCCTCGTGACCACGGACCTCGCGGTTGCCGACATCGCGCGTCGAGTCGGCTACGAGGATCCCGCGTACTTCGTACGCACGTTCCGCCGCGCGCACGGGACGACGCCGTTGCGCTGGCGGCGCGCCGGTCGCCCGGCCGCGGACGCACGGATCGCCGAGAACGGCGATACTGAGCTCTCGGCCGTCTGAACCGGGGATCGTCGGGTGTTCGTGGGGCGCGAACGCGAGCTGACGCAGTTCGAGGGCGCGATCGCGACCGCGGCTGCGGGCGGTGCGGCGGTCGTCCTCGTGCTCGGAGAGGCGGGGATCGGCAAGTCGACGCTCGTCGCGCACGCCGCCGCGGCCGCCGGTGTCGAGCTCGTCGTCGGGCGCTCGTCGCGAGGCAGCGCCGAGACGATCCCGTTCGCGTCGCTCGTCGACATCCTGCGCGCGGTGCGACGCGCGCACCCGGAGCTGCTCGACTCACCGGACGCGGAAGCGCTCGCGCAGCTCGTCAGCCGGCGCGCCGCGGTCACGGGGCCGGAGTCGTCACCGCTGGCCGTGTTCGACGCGACCCTCACGCTCTTCGCGCGTCTCGCGGCAGTCGGCACGCGCGTGGTCCTGTTCGAGGACCTGCAGTGGGCCGATCCCTTGACCTGGGACCTGTTCGACTTCCTGGCGCGGTACCTCGTCGACGAAGGAGTCGTCGTCGTCGGGACGTACCGCGCGGGGTCGACCGTGCGTGACGTCGAGGATCGCCGGCGCCTCGCGGAGCTGAGCCGGTTGCCGCTCGTCCGTCGCATCCAACCCGGACGCCTGGCGCGAGGGGACGTCGCGCGACTGACTGCCGCGGTCGTCGGTGATGCCGTGCCGCCCGAGGTCGTCGACGAGATCATGGCGCGTGGTGACGGAAACCCCCTGTTCACCGAGGAGCTCGCGGCGGCCAGCGCCGCAGGCGAGTCGATACCGCAACTGCTGTCGGATCTCTTCGCCGCCGACATCGGCCACCTCGACCACGACGCAAAGGCCGTCCTCGCGGCGCTCGCGACGCTCGGGCGTGAGACGCCGGACGCGCTGCTGCGCGCGGTTGTCGACGTCGACGACGCCGCGCTCGACAAAGCGCTGCACGCGGCGCTCGCCGCGGACGTCATCGTGCTCGACGAGCGTGCCGACGGATTCGCGTTTCGTCACGCGCTGATCGGCGACGTCGTCGCGTCGCAGCTGCTGCCGTCCGAGCGACGGCGACTGCACGGCCGGATCGCGGACACGCTGGTGACGAGGCCGGAGCTCGCGGCGACGCCGACGATGGCCGCGGGCGAGCTCGCATTTCACCTCGAGCGCGCCGGCGACGTCACAGGGGCGTTCCACGCGATGTTGCGTGCGAGCGACGAGCTTCAGTGCGTCGCGCCCGCAGCGGCGCTCGCGCAGGTCGAGCGCGCGCTCGCGCTGTGGGACCAGGCCGGCGCGCCCGACGACGAGCGCGCCCCGCGCGAGTGGCAGGCGGCCGAGCTGGCGTACGTGACCGGCGACGGTGCCCGTGCAGTGACGTTCGCGACCGAGGCGCTCGCGCGCCGTGCGCCCTCGCGCGGTGAGGCGTGGGGCCACGAAAGGTTGGCACGCTACTTGTGGACCGCGGGGCGGCTCGCGGAGAGCGAGGTCGAGTACCGGCTTGCGGCTGCGCTGGTCGACCCGGACGACCGCACCGTCGACACCGCGATCGTGTGCGCCGGGCTCGCGCAGGGCGAGTTCCTGTTCTGCCGCTACGCGGCTGCGCAGACATGGTGCGAGCAGGCGCTCGCCGTCGTGACCGATCCGGACGTCGACCGGGCGACGTGGGTGCACGCGACTCGCGTGCTCGGTCTCGTACACAGCCACCTCGGCGACACGGACGCCGCGATCGCGCTCTGCGAACGCGCTGCTGCAGCAGCCGAGCTCCCGGACGACCGGGCACTCGCCACGATCTACCTCGCCGAGTCCCTCCTGCACGCCGCGCGGTTCGATGCCGCCGTCGCCGTCGCGCTCGACGGTGCCGCGGAGGGACAGCGGGCCGGCTTCGATCGCAGCATGGGCGGCTACCTGTCGGCGATGGCGGTCGAGGGCCTGACCCGCCTCGGCCGCTGGTCGGAGGCGAGAGCACTGCTCGAACGGCTCGCAGGAGTCGACGCCGTCCCGCCGACGGCGCTGCGTCTCCGTGTCGCGGCGGCCGCGCTCGCGGCGCGTCGCGGCGAGCGCGAACGCGCCCGGGCCGAGATCGCGCGTGCCGAGCAGTTGCAGGTCGACCCGTGGCACGTGATCCACCTGAGCGCGGGACGCGCGGACGTCGCGTTGCTGTGCGGCGAGCCGGCGGTCGCGGCGAGCGCGGCCGGCGACGGCTGGACGAGCGAATGCGGACGGGACCACCGCTGGCCGGCCCGCTTCGCACTGCTCGCCGTCGCGGCCGAGGTCGAACAGGCACTCGACGCGCTCGCGCGGCGGGAGCCCGTAGACGTCGACGCCGTCGTGGCGTGCCTCGCGCAACGCGTCGCGGACGCACGCACGGCGTGCACGCGTCCGGACACGGGCGAGCTGCCCGTGGGTGTCGCGCCGTTCCTCGCGCACGCCGAAGCGAGCATCACGCGGCTGACGACCGGCGATCCGGAAGCGTGGGCGCGCGCGGCGGCCGCGTGGGACGAGCACGCCGATCGTTGGGGTGCGGCGGTTGCCCGTGTGCGCGAGGCCGAGGCCGCCGCCGCGGTCGGTGAGGCGGCGCGCGCGAGCGACGCTCTGCGCGCGGCGCACCACACCGCCGTAGAGCTCCAGGCGACGCCGTTGCTCGCCGACATCGACGCAGTCGCGACGCGCACGCGCCTGCGTGTGGAGCAGGAGCCCGTCACCGCTCTCGGCGCAAGCGACGCGTCGCGCCTGGGGCTGACGTCGCGGGAAGCCGAGGTCCTCGCGCTCGTCGCCGCCGGCCGCACGAACCGCCAGATCGGTGCCGAGCTGTTCGTCTCCGAGAAGACGGTGAGCGTCCACGTCTCGAACATCCTGCGCAAGCTCGGGGCGACGAGCCGTGTGGAGGCGGCGGCCGTCGCGCAACGCCTCGGGATGGCGTGAGGCGAACCGTGCGGACGAAGCGGCGCCGTGGCCGGACGGCCGGGACGGCGCTGCCCGAGGGAGCCGTCAGATCTGAGGGGTCGCGCCCGATGTGCGACCGGGCCCCTTAGGGCGAGGGTGGGCGCATGGCAAGCACCGCAGCGCACCGCACCGAGCCCCGAGGAGGCCAGATGCAGATCGCACTCGCGCTCTACCCGAAGTTCACGATGCTCGACATCGTCGGGCCGTTCCAGATCCTGGCCGACGTCCCCGGCCACGAGGTCGTGTTCGTCGCCGCCGAGGCCGGTCCCGTCGTGGACCACACCGGCCGGGCGACGCTGATCGCGGAGAAGTCCTTCGCCGAGGTCCGCGACCCGGACGTCGTCGTCGTGCCGGGCGGCCTCGGCGACACCGAGCTCCAGCCCGAGCTCGTCGAGTGGCTCCGCGCCGTGCACCCGATGACGACGTGGACGACGAGCGTCTGCACCGGTGCCGTCTACCTGGCCGCGGCCGGGATCCTCGACGGACTCGACGCCACGACGCACTGGGCGCGCGAGCACGCGCTCGAGCAGCTCGGCGCGCATTACACGACAGAGCGCGTCGTGGAGCGCGGCAAGGTGATCACCGCGGCCGGCGTGTCGAGTGGCATCGACATGGCGCTCGTGCTGCTCGACCGCATGTACGGGCCCGAGATGGCGCAGATGATCCAGCTGGCCGTCGAGTACGACCCGCAGCCGCCTTTCGACACCGGCGCACCGGCCAAGGCGCCCGCCGCGCTCGTCGACGTCGTCCGGCAGCTCATCGGCGAGGGTCCCGCGCTCCCCGCCCCGACCGCGGGAGGCGCACGATGAGCGCTCCGACGGTCACCCCCGACACGCGCACGCAGCTGCGCACCGCGTGGACCGAGGAGATCCGCGCCGCGCGCACCGCACGCGTGAGTGGCGACACGCGTGCGGAGTGGGCACACCTCGAACGGGCCCACGTGCTCAGCCAACCGCTCGCAGGTGCCCACGTCCGCACCCACGTCGCGATGCTCGCGACAGCGTTGCGTCGCCGCGACCGTCGCGAGATCGTCGGGCAGCTGTTCCGAACCGTCGTCGCCGGCCCGGCGTCGATGACCGGCAGGTACCCGGTCGGCAACACCGGCGGCGCCGACGTCAGCCCGTTCGCTCCCATGCCCGTCCCCGACGACCTGCGGCCGCTGCTGGCCGACACCGTGGAGGCATCGTGAACCACAGCGCGCACGAGACGACGACCGAGACGACCGACACGACCGCGACGTTCTCCACCGACGTCACCGGTCTCGACGACGCGACCGGAGCCACCGCCGTCGAGCTCGACGACGGCGCCACCTACGAGCTGCACATCGCGCCCGTCGCGAAGACGCTCGGTGACGACCGCGTTCGCATGCTGTCGTACAACGGGTCGATCCCGGGCCCGACGTTGCGCGTCCGGCAGGGATCCGAGGTCGTCGTGCACGTGCGCAACGACGGTGACACCGAGGCGACGGTGCACTGGCACGGGTTGCGGCTCGACAACGCGTACGACGGCGTCCCGTTCGAGACGCAACCGCCGATCGACGTCGGCGGCGAGTTCACGTACCGGCTGCGCTTCCCGGACGCCGGCCTGTACTGGTACCACCCGCACATCCGGGAGGACTACGGGCTCGACATGGGTCTGTACGGCAACATCGTCGTCGAACCCGCGGACGCCGGCTACTGGCCGGCCGTCGACCGTGAGGTCGTCGTCACGCTCGACGACGTCCTCGTCGAGGACGGGCGCATCGCCGCGTTCCACGAGGCTGGTCCGACGCACGTCGCGATGGGCCGCTTCGGCAACGTCATGCTGACGGGTGGTGAGACAGACCTCGCGCTCGACGCCCGAGTCGGCGAGGTCGTGCGCTTCTCCTTCACGAACACCGCGAACACGCGGCTGTTCAACGTCGCGCTCCCGGGTACGCGGATGAAGCTCGTCGGCGGTGACAGCGGGCGCTACGAGCACGAGACGTTCGTCGACGAAGTCCTCCTCGCGCCGTCAGAGCGGGCGATCGTCGACGTGCAGTTCGAGTCCCCGGGCACCGTCGCGCTCGAGCACCGCACGCCGGGACGCACCTACACGCTCGGCACGATCGACGTGACCGAAGCGCCTGGTCCCTCGTCGGACACGTCCGCGTTCGACGAGCTGCGGACGGACGACGAGCTGGCGGCGTGGCGCAGCCGGCTCGACGCGCACATCGCGCGCCCGCCGGACAAGAGCCTCGCCTTCAAGTCGCTCATGCCGTTGCTCTACGGCGACACGGACACGACGGCGGCCGCGTACACGTGTCCGATGCATCCCGACGTCGTCGCGACGGAGCCCGCCACGTGCGCGAAGTGCGGGATGCGGCTCGTCCCGCAGACCGCGAGCGCCGACGACGCGCACGACCACGGTGTCGCGCACGAGCACTCGCACGGCCACGAGACGGCCGACGGGCTCGAGTGGGAGGACCTCATGCCGGAGATCAACGCGGCGTCCGACGCGCAGAACATGATCTGGAAGCTCGTCGACACGAGCACCGGCAAGGAGAACTGGGAGATCGACTGGGCCTTCCGGGTCGGCGATCTCGTCAAGATCCGCCTCGTCAACGACATGGACCAGGACCACCCGATGCACCATCCCTTCCACGTCCACGGCGCGGGACGGTTCCTGATCCTCGCCCGTGACGACGTCGTCGAGTCGAACCTCGCGTGGAAGGACACCGTCCTCGTCCGCTCGGGGGAGACCGTCGACATCCTGCTCGACGTGACGAACCCGGGGTTGTGGATGGCGCACTGCCACATCGCCGAGCACAACCAGAGCGGGATGATGTTCTCGTTCCCCGTACTCGAGTCGTGACGTGGAGCGCGTGATGCACGACGAACGGCGTGCGTCCCGACGTCCACGAATCGTCGCCGTCGATCACGAGGCGAGCACCCGGGCGCGGCTCGCCGACGAGCTCGACTCCCGCTACGGCCGTCACTACGACGTCGTCGTGGCACGGTCCGGCGAAGACGTGCTCGCGGACCTCGACGACGCGGCATCCGCGGATGTCGCGCTCGTCCTCGCCGAGCGCCGCGACGACCACTCGCAGCTCCTCACGAGGGTGCGCGCACGGCATCCGCACGCCAAGCGCGCGCTGCTCGTCGGATGGAACGAGAACCGCTCCGCACGTGAGGAGGTCGTGCAGCTGCTCGCACGTGGCGACGCGGACTACTACGTCACGAAGCCGATGGGGTCACCCGACGAGCGCTTCCATCGCGCGGTCACCGAGCTCCTCGACGACTGGTGGCGGTTGCGGGGCCGACCGTACGACACGGTCAACGTCATCGGCGACGTCCGCTCGGCGCGCGTGCACGAGATCTGCGACCTGCTCCACCGGCACGACTTCCCGTACGCGTTCCACAGCGTCGACTCCGATGCGGGGCGTGCGGCGCTCGAAGCTGCGGGGATGACACCGACGCGGGAACCGGTCGTCGTGGTCGAAGGGCACGCGCCGCTCGTCGACCCCGCGAACCTCGACGTCGCCGAAGCGCTCGGTGCGCGGACGCGCGCCGGCGAGGGGACGTACGACGTCGTCGTGATCGGTGGCGGCCCGGCCGGACTGGCGGCCGCGGTGTACGCAGGCTCCGAAGGGTTGCGCGTCGCGCTCGTCGAACGTACGTCGATGGGCGGTCAAGCCGGGACGAGCTCGATGATCCGCAATTACCTCGGCTTCCCGCGCGGCATCAGCGGCGCGGAGCTCGCTACTCGGGCGCTCGACCAGGCGATCCTGTTCGGCACCGAGATGGTGTACGGCGGCGACGTCGTCGCGCTGCGTGCCGAAGGCCCCCTCCGGATCGTCGAGCTCGCCGACGGCACGAGTCTGACGACGCGGGCGGTCGTCATCGCGACCGGCGTCGCCTACCGCACGCTCGACGTGCCGTCACTCGACGCGTTGAACGGCGTCGGCGTCCACTACGGCTCGGCGATGTCGCAGGCGCGGGCGCTGACCGGCGAGCACGTCTGCGTCGTCGGCGGCGGCAACTCCGCGGGCCAAGCCGCGATCCACCTCGCTCAGTACGCCGCGCAGGTGACGATCGTCGTTCGGTCGACGTCGCTCGCGGCGAGCATGTCCGACTACCTCGTCAAGAGCATCGAGCGCACACGCAACATCGAGATCCGCTACGCGACCGAAGTCGCAGACGGCGGAGGTGACGGCCGCCTCGAGTGGATCGACCTCAGGGACCGCTCGACCGGCGTGATCGCGCGGACCGGCGCAGCCGCGCTGTTCGTCCTCATCGGCGCGGACCCCTGCACCGACTGGCTCCCCCCGTCGGTCGCCCGCGACGCCTGGGGGTACATCGCGACGGGCGGGCACTGTGACTGTCACGTCGACGACGACGCCACGCGTGCACCGCTCATGTTCGAGACGACGATGCCCGGCGTGTTCGCCGTCGGCGACGTCCGCCAGGGATCGGTGAAGCGCGTCGCGTCCGCGGCCGGCGAGGGCGCCGTCTGCGTCCGCGTCGTCCACGAGTACCTCGACGCCGAGACCCCGGGAGCTGACGGCGACCGGTCGTGACGCGACGTCACTACGCTCGAACGCGTGCATCACGCGGTCCACCGGCACGGCCGGCGCACCCACTGCCATCCGCACGACCGGCCG
>Ga0070741_10012026_pt1 | contig 15773 bp, 17 predicted proteins | sample Coa_R1_4_FD_66440 | JGI IMG/M metagenome (GOLD analysis project Ga0070741, IMG submission 66440) | Surface soil microbial communities from Centralia Pennsylvania, which are recovering from an underground coalmine fire - Coalmine... | ecosystem: Environmental > Terrestrial > Soil > Unclassified ...
TCATCGCTGTGGTTGCGGAGGTGATGCTCCAGCAGCGCCGAAGGCGGCTCGTTGAAGGCAATTCAGTCGGCCGAATGATTCCAAATGATCCCGCGAAAAAAGAATCATTCGAAGACACCTCCGCGGCGTGATCTACTACACACTGATCGATGTACACTCAGCTCATGTTGGTCCGCAAGCAGATCATCGTGCCGTCAGAGACGGACAAGAGGATCCGGCGACTGGCGCGCCAGAAGGGGATCTCACAGAGCGCCGTGATCGTCGAGGCCGTCGAAGCCCTGCCCGAGACCGCAACCCAGGTCGACCACGTCCTCGCCTTCGCCGGCCTGATCAAGGGCGCGCCGCCCAAGCTCTCAGAGGAAGTCGACGAGGTTGTCTACCGCTGAGGCGTGCGGGCGGTCATTCTCGATACCGGGCCAGTGGTAGGACTCCTCTCGGAGGACGACGAGCACCACGCGGCGTCGGTCGCAGCGATCAAGGCCAGCGGTCGCAGAGGAAGGAAGCTGTGCACGATTTGGGAGGTGATCGGCGAGGCCTACACGCTGTTTCGCGTGCGCTACGCCCCTGCTCGCTCAGCCGAACCCGCCCTGGTCGTTCTGCGCTGGGCTCGCGAGAGCGGCATCGAGTTGCTCGAGACCGGCGAAGGCGATCATCAGCGAGCAGCGGCAATCCTCGAGCGCTACAGCCAGCTTCGCCTGTCATATGTCGACGCTCTGCTGCTGGCGGTTGCGGAGCGAAATCGCATCGAGGAGCTCATCACGGTGGACATGCGGCACTTCAGTACCGTGCGACTCGAGCATCGAATGACCGTGACTCGAGTTTGACGGTGATTAGATGAGCCGACAGGACGAATGGACCCGGGAGACCGAAGCCGCTGCACTCGAGCGGTTGCGTAGCGCCGCCAACGCGGATCGCCCCACACCGGTCGTGCTCGTCTATACCCGCCAATCGGTCAGTGACTTCGATGCCGACGGACGCCCGCGTGGTCCCTCGCTGAGCCAGCAACTGGACGCGGTCCTGAGACGACCAGAGCTGGAAGGGCTTGCCTTCGAGCATTTCGAGGACGCCGACCGGTCGGGCAAGGAAACCTCGAGACGCCCTGGCTACCTCGCGCTGATGGAGCGCGTCCGGACGGCGCCAGCCGGGCAGATCGGCGGTGTGGCCTTCTACGACGCCGATCGCCTTCACCGCAACGACGTCGAGTTCTTCCGCTTCATGGCCGAAATGACCGAGCGCCGCATCCTGGTCTTCGACGCCAACGGCCTGATCAGCAATGTCGATCGGCTCTCCTGGAAGATCAAGGCCATCGTCGCCCAGGAGGAACGCGAGAAGGTCTCGCGCCGGGTCCGAGACAACCTCCGCTACCTACGACGCAATGGGCAGCTGCTGGGCACGATCCCGCAGGGCTACCGCCGCGTCGATGGGCGGATCGACGAAGACCCCGATGCGGCACCCGCGATCAAGGAGATCTTCCGGCTATACGCCACCGGCCGTTTCAGCCTGCGATCGCTGGCCGAGCATCTAAATCGGTCTGGCATCAAGCCTTACCGCGGCGCTGATAAGGCGAACCACAACCGCTCCAAGGCGATCATCTTCACCGGCGACGTGCTCAAAGACCTCATCGGCAACCCGTCATACGCCGGCAAGGTCCTCGTCGAAGGCGGGCTCGTGCAAGGTCTCCATCCCGCGCTGGTCGACGAGGAGACCTGGCGAGCCTGCCAGGACGTGAAGAAGCGCAACGTCAGGCGCACCAGCAAGGCCTGGACCAAGCACACCTATCCGCTGACCCCGATCCTTCTGTGCGCCCGCTGCGGCGGTCCCATGCACGGCGAGGCCGATAGCCGCAAGGGACGGATTCAGCGCTACTACGGCTGCCACGTCGCGCGACGGAACCGTTCCGCAGTCCATCCCTCTGGTCCGCGGTGCGATGCACGCATGTTCAAGAGCGAGCTGCTCGAGGATGCGATCCATCACGAGCTGTCGCAGCTGGTGCCTACCGGCGAGATGCATGTCGCGCTGCGGAGTCGCCTTCGCGCTGCCGGCCGGCCAACTGCATCCCGTACAAGCACGGCTGTGGCGGTCCAGCGTCTGGCTGCCCAGCTTGATCGCGCCAGGAGGCTCTTCGAGTACGGGGAGTACGACTGGGAGATGTTCTGCAAGAGACGTGACGAGCTCAACGAGCAGAAGCGTCAGCTTGAGAACGCGACCGAGGCAGGGTCGGTCGACGTCGAGTGGTGCGAATCCCAGCTGCTCGATTTCACGACCGCATGGGAGAAGGGTGACTCAAGCCAGCGGGAGCGCCTCGTCGCAGGCATCTTCGAGCATCTCGAAGCCGAGGCTTTGCCGGAGGGTTCGCTGCGAGTGGTCGCCGTTCCTCGCGAGGCTTGGCGACCGTTTTTTGAGGGCTTGGTACTGGAGCGGGAGACGGGCTTCGAACCCGCTACCTCGACCTTGGCAAGGTCGCGCTCTACCAAGTGAGCTACTCCCGCTCGGCCGGAAAAGGAGATTTTACCCGCCCGGCCAGCCGGTCATCCCGCCAGCGGGCTGCGGCAGGGGATTGGCCGGCGGCCCCAGCGGTCGCGCATCGCATTGACGCGCACCGCCGAAGCGTGCAGCTGCGCCCGGTTCAGGCGACCTGACAGCACGGCCGCCTTGATCGCGGCGATCGCCTGCGCTTCATAGGACGGGTCCCCGTTGGCCAGCAGCACCATGTCGTTGCCCGCCCCCAGTGCCATCACCGCCGCGTCGGGAAGCGACCACTTCGCGCTGATGCCGCCGAGACTGAGGGAGTCGGTCATGATCACGCCGCCGAAGCCGAGCTGGGAGCGGAGCTTTCCGACGACGGCCGGCGCAAACATCGCCGGCAGCGAGCCTCCGCCGAGCCCGGGCGTGTACACGGCCGTGACCATGACCGCGTCGGCACCCGCCGCGATGCCCGCGGCAAACGCGGGCATCTGAATCCGTTGCCACTGAGCCTCCGATTCGGGGTCGGTCGGGATCGCGATGTGCGGATCTCCCGCCGCCCCGCCGAGGCCGGGGAAATGCTTGAGCGTTGCCCCCTCCCCGCCCTCGTGCAGACCGTCCACGGCCGCCGCCACGAGAGTCGCGACCGCGCCCGGGTTGGACCCGAAGGACCTGTCCCCGATGATTGCGTCCCCCGAGTTGGTGCGGACGTCGGCGACCGGCGCGAGGTCGAGCCCCACGCCGGCAGAGCGCAGGCCCGCGCCGTTCGCCTGCTCGAGCGCCCTGACGTGCGAAGCGCCGCCGGCCCCCGCAGCCAGCTGCGACGGCGGCGCGAAGCCCGCCTTCACCTGGGCCACGGCGCCGCCCTCCTCGTCCAGCATGGACAGGATCGGGTGCTCGAGGCAGGCCGATGCCGCGAGGGCGGCGATGCGGTCGTTCCACGACCTGAGCCCGGACACGTTCCCGCCGAAGTTCGAACCGAACATCAGCACCCCTCCCACGTGGTCGGTGGTGATCAGCGCCTGCACCTGCGACCAGGGGACCGACGCTCGCCAGGACACCACGACGAGCGCGCCGATGTCATCGTCCAGGTTTCCGGCGTCCGGGGTTGGAGACGCGGCGGGCGACTGCGGTGGAAGGGTCGGCGACGGAAGGGCGGCCACCACGACGGCGGCCGGCTGTGCCGGCCTGCCGACGACGATCAGACTCGCCAGCAGAGCCACCACGACGACGAGCCCGACCTGGATCGGAACCCTTCCCCTTGCCACAGCCGGCGGACAGTCTAGCCCGCGGGGGCGCTAGCGGCGGAGGCGGTACTTGAGGTCCAGGTAGACCACGCCCGCTCCCCACAGCACGACCATGCCGGGAAGCACAAAAGCTGGGTTCAAATGCTCGAGCCCCACGCCCTCCATGAACCCGTAGCCAAACGTGAGGAGTGCCGTCAGCGCGACCGAGAACCCGATCGCCTGGACCTGGATCCGCTTCTGCACCTCGTCCATCCGCGCCAACGCGCGCACGAAGAGCCACACGACCAGCCCGGCGGGCAGAACCGGGACGGATGCGACGTAGTAGCGCCATGGGGAGCTCGGGTTGGCCTGGACGGCGGTGACGCAACCGACCAGCACCATCAGGTACGCGAGGATCGCAAAGCCGAAATAGATCTGGTTGCGGTGGGCGCTCCACACGAACATGGGCGCGGTCGGCAGCTCGGCCGGCGAAGCCAGGCCGGCAGGTGTCGGCACCTCGGTCCGGATGAAGGGCGACGCCGCATGGGAGAACAGCGGGTCGACGGGCGCCTCCGCGGGCGGTTGCTCGGTCACAGACCGGCCATGGTACCCGGCCGAGGGGTGAATCTCAGCCGCGATACCCCTCGCCTCCCAAACCACAGCCCTCTCCCCCGAAAGGGAGAGGGGTGTGGCGGGCTTTACCACGTCACGGTTCTCTAACGCCCCTGGCAGCCGAATCGGTCCCTGTCTTCCGAAAGTGATTGACCCTTCACCAAACCGCCGCTATAAATACCCCGGCCGTACGCCCGCGGAGCCGTCCACCACGTAATCAAGAAGGGAGTTCCATGCGCCGTTCAACTCGCCTCGGCCTGTCTCTGCTCGCCGTCTCGGTGCTGCTGCTGGGCGCCGCGACATCCGGCTACGCAAGCCATACGCGCGGCACCACCTTCATGAAGGTCAAGCCCGCGCACAGCGCTCGGGTGAAGGGCACGGGTTCCCTGCTCTACTCCCACGGCGGCGCGATCGACGCCTCGGCCCGGGTCTTCATCATCTACTGGGGCCCGCAGTGGTCGACCGGCTTTACGACCGGCGGCTACTCGAGCGCCCAGGCCCAGACCTACATCCAGGACTTCTTCGGCAACGTGGGCGGCAGCTCGTGGGCCAACTCGACGACGCAGTACTGCTCGGGAGTTCCCGTCGGCACGACCAACTGCGGGACCGGTGGAACCCACCCGAGCAATCCGGCGGGCGAGGTGGTGGGCACGTGGAACGACACGAGCGCCCTTCCTTCCAGCATCAGCCAGAGCGCCATCGCGGCTGAGGCGGCGGCTGCCGCGGCCCGGTTCGGCTACAACGCGAACGAGAACTACATGGTGTTCACGCCGACCGGCCACTCCGAGAGCGGATTCGGGACGAGCTGGTGCGCGTACCACAGCTCGACCAGCACGTCGAGCGGATCGCTTTCCTACTCGTACATGCCGTACCAGCCCGACGCGGGCACGTCGTGCGGGATGAACTTCGTCAACGGCAGCAACGACTCGTTCGGCAACGGCTACTTCGACGGCTTCTCCATCGTCGGCGGGCACGAGTACGGGGAAACCATCACGGACCCGTTCCCGAGCAGCGGATGGCTCGACAGCCGCGGAGCTGAGAACGGCGACAAGTGCGCGTGGATCAGCTCCGGCCAGGGTGCCGCGGCAAACGTCAGCCTCGGCGGCAAGAGCTTCGCGGTGCAGTCACTGTGGAGCAACGCCTTCAATAGCAACGCCGGAGGCTGCGTCCTCTCCTATTAGGCCTCGACGAGCCCCTCTTCTACCTGGAGAGGGGCTCCATCGCGGTGAAGCGGTCGACGTACGTCGCGTCGCCCACCTGGCGAAGGATCGCCAGCCCCGCCTCAGTCTCCGCAGCATCGCCCGTCAGCGCGCCCAGTTCCGCGCGTCCGCGACCGAGGTTCGGCAGCGCGCCCATCTTCGCCCACGCGTCGACCGCGGCACGAAGCTGCGCCTGGTCCCGGTGCGCGAGCCCCAGGAGCCGCCGGACCTGCGCTTCAAGGAGCGGAAGGTGCTCGCGCTCGGATCGCTTCAGCAGTCGGTCGAGCAGGCCGGCGGGAGACGTTTGTCGCATGTCGCCCGCAAGGCACAGGCGCCTTTCCAGCGTGTCCGAAGGAAACGCCCCCGCGTTGAGCGCTCGCGCATCCGTGGCATAGCCGCCTTCACCGTTGATCAGCGACATGAGCTGCCTGTGGCTGGCCTCCGGGGCAAAGCGCGCGACGATCGATTCGAACGCTTCGGAGGCCGCGGACATCAACCTTGTGTCGCCACGAGCCCGACCGATGTCGAAACCCGCGATGAATCCGCGGAGACCGTAACCCGCCGCGTGCCGGCCGGCGTCGTTCCAGCAGTCGATGCATCGATAGAAAGACGTGACCGCCTCGTCCCAGCGCCCCAGCAGCATGAGGATCAGGGTCCGCCACGCGAAGAGGTGGAGCGCCGGGTACGGCGCCTGACCGGGAAGCACGCGCGAGGCCATGAGGGCGGTGTCTCGCTCCGCAGTGGCGAGATTCCCCATCAAGGCGTTCATCCACGCGATCGATGAATAAGCGTCGAGCCGTTCGTAGAAGCCCAGCCTGTCCTCGAGCTCGAGGCGCCGCCTCGTCGTGACGAGGACGCTCGGCCAGTCGAACACCGTTGTGGCGAGTCCGCCCTGGGCGTCGAGAACGCAGCTTATGAGCTCCGCGTCGTCCAGCTCGGTGGCGATCCGGAGCGCACGATCCGCCTCATCCGACGCGGTCGCAAGCTCATCGGCGGTCGGTGGCCTGACTCCGCCGATCCAGAACGGGTAGAAGGCGTCGGCCGCCAGGAATCTCGCGATGGAGCGGCGGTCCGTCGCCTGCCCGGCCAGGTCCAGTCCCTTGGCCCTCAGGGCGTCCATCTCGCGGTGTGACATCCTGCCTCCCACCGAGCCCTGCCACCTGGTCGCGACCATGAGCATCCCGGACAGGGCTCGCAGGCGATCGTCGGCCGGCGCGTTGCGGGCCTCGTAGAGCTCGAGTGCGGTGCGAAACTCGTCCACGCCCGAGTCACCCGCGGTGAGATCCCCGATCAGCTCATGAAGATTTGGGATCAGGGCAGGCTCGACGAAGTCGAGGCTGGTTTGAATGTGCCGGACCGCCTCGGGCGTGGCACCGGCCGACGACGCCACGTCCGCAGCTTTGAGCAGCCACTTTCCAGCCCGCTCACGCGCCTGCGCCGTCGTCGCGGACCCTGGATCCAGCGCTGTTCCGAGGACCGCCGCCTCCCTGTAATGAAACGCGATGATCTCGGCGACAGTCGCCTCGCGTCCTTCGCTCACCGTCTCGAGCCATCGAGCGGCTTCGCCATGGAGGCGGGCCCGCTCGCCCCTCGTCAGAGTTCCGTATGCGACCTCCTGGATGAGAATGTGGCGAAAGCTGTACCTGTCCCCCTCGGCCGGCCGGACGAGGTCGCGGTCCGCAAGGTTGTCGCACGCGCGACGCACGACCTCGCCATCTCCATGCTCGAGCGCAGCGACGCCGGCCGCGCGAAATGCCCGGCCGAACACGCTTCCGAGCTGCAGCACCCGGCGCTCGGCCGGAGGCAGCAGGTCCAGGCGCGCCAGCACCGTGGCCTGGACCGTGTCCGGCAGCATGGCGAGCGAGCCCCGCTCCATGTACGACCTCACGAGCTCTCCGGCATAGAACGGATTGCCTTCGGAGCGCTCTGCGATGAGCGCGACGACCTCGGGCTGGTCGGAGTCGAGAAGGTTGCGCACCAGGTCCGCGACGGCGGAGGCCCCGAGCGGCTCGAGGGCGATGGCAAGGTGGTTGAGGCGGCCGCCGCCCCAATTGGGTCGACGGTCGAGCAGCTCGGGCCTCGCGAGCACGACCATCAGGACCGCGGCCTCGCCACGAGGCTGCATCACGAACTCGGCCAGGTCGAGAAGGCTGTCGCTGGACCAGTGAAGATCCTCGAAGACGATGACGAGAGGGTTGCGGCGTGCCGCGGCCTCGAGCGCGGTCCGCCACGCGGCGAAAAGAAGGTCCTTGTCGATGCCTTCGGCCCCCATCTCACCCACGGTCGCCGCAAGCAGCTTTGCGTGACGGTCCGCGTCCTCGACGCCGAGGCCGGCGAGCCAGCCGGCGATGCGAGGCCGAAGCTCGGCCGGCATGGCATCCTCGCTGAGACCCGTGAGCGTGAACAGCACCTGCCGCATCGGCCAGTAGGTGAGCTGCTGGCCGTAGGGCAGGCACTGCGCCGTGGCCACGACCGCGTGCCGGGTCAGGTTGGGCAGCCAGTCGAGGAACTCTTCGACGAGCCTCGTCTTTCCGGTCCCGGCCGGCGCGATGACGCTCGCCATGGACGGCCTCTTCTCATTGACGGCCCTGCGCGCGACGAGCTGCAGCTGGGCGAGGTCCGTCTCGCGGCCGACCAGCGGCAGGTGCGCATGACCGTGAAGCGCGGCCCGACTGGGTCCGATCACCAGGCGAGCGGGTACCGGCGTCGACTTGCCCCTCGCCGCGACCTGGAGCTCCTCGCCGAAGTCGAAGTTGTCGGAGGCGCGGACAGTCCGCTCGCTGGCGACGATCCCCCAGGGCTCCGCCGCCTGCTGCAAGCGGGCGGCGACATTCGTGGCGTCGCCTGTGATCAGGAAGTCGCCGGCGGACTGATCACGGCTCGCGACCACCTCGCCGGTGCTGATCCCGAATCGGACGGCGAGGCGCGCGCCCAGTTGCGAATCGCCGCGAATCCGTTCACGCATGGCGACCGCCGCGGCGATGGCGCGATCCGGGTCGTCGCCATGGGCGGTCGGCAGCCCGAAGACGGCCATGACCGCGTCGCCGATGAACTTCTCGACGGTGCCGCCGTGCTCGGCGACCGTCTGGCGCGCAATCGCGTAGTAACGGGCGAGCAGGCCCCGCATCTCTTCGGGATCGAGCTCTTCGCCCAGCGCGGTCGAACCCGCCACATCCGCGAAAAGCACGGTCACGATCCGGCGCTCCTCACTCGAGACGGCCACTGGCCGCTAGCCTATCAACGCCGGGGTACGCACCCGGATCGCGGCCGTTCCAACCATGCAAATCAAGGGACCATCGGCCCCGCAATCGAGGGCCTGTTCGAAGTCGCGCCGCGGGGGGCCTCCCCGGACAATCGAGTCGCCATGACGGTCGAGTTCAGTGCGCCCGTGCCCGTCGAGGCGGTGTACGGCAAGCGGAATCGCGCGGTCGGCGCGATTCGCGACGTCGTGATCGGCATGTCGGACGGCCTCACGGTTCCCTTCGCCCTCGCCGCGGGCATCTCCGGCGCGGTCGCGTCGAACGGAATCATCGTGGCGGCCGGCATGGCCGAGATCGCTGCAGGCTCGATCGCGATGGGTCTGGGCGGATACCTGGCGACCCGGAGCGAGATGGAGTTCTATGCCAAGAAACTGGCGCATGAGCGCTCCGAGGTCGTCGACGAGCCGAAGGAGGCGGAGGACGAGGTGAGGGGCTCGCTCGCGGATTACGCCCTCTCGGCCTCGGACGCCGACGCGATCCTGGAGGTGATGAGGCGCAACCCACGCCTTTATGCCGACTTCATGATGAAGTTCGAGATCGGCCTCCTCCCGGAGGACGGCGGTCGCGGTTTCCGCAGCGCGCTCACCATCGGCGGCGCCTACATCGTGGGCGGCCTGATCCCGTTGTCGCCCTACATCCTTTTTCCCTCGATCCTGGAGGGGCTGCTGGTTTCGATCGGGTGCACGCTGGCGGCGTTGTTCATCTTCGGCTACGTGAAAGGCCGCTTCACGGGAGCCAGCCCATGGGTCAGCGCGTTTCAGACGGTGTTTGTGGGGGCCGTTGCGGCCGCGGCGGCGTTCACACTGGCCAAGGCGATCACGCGCTGAGAGCAGCGCACGTGCGGCCGGCGCCCGCCGCTGATCCCGCGCTCTAAGAGAAGAGCAACGAAGGGGAGATCATCACGGCCACCCCGCCTGCGATGCACAGCGCCCCGACCAGCTTGGCCACAAGGTCGCCACCTCGCAGGTTCTTCTCGATGAAGAAGACGGCTGCGAAGACTGCCATCCACGCGATGTTCATCAGCCCGATCACAGCCAGCACCGCCATCAGCGCCCAGCAGCACCCAAGGCAGTAGATGCCGTGCGATACACCTGCCCGCACCGCCGCCTGGGAGCCACCCCCGAAGTCGTGCGTCATGACGAATCCGAGCGGAGACCGGCAAGCTCGCAGGCATGCGTCTTTCAGAGGTGTGAACTGGTAGATCCCCGCGATGACGATCACCGCCGCCCCCGCGCGCGGCAGCCAGGAAGGTGCCGTCATCCAGATCCGGTTGACTGCCTCCAGGACTCCCAGGGGCAGGAGGCCGGCGGCGGTCCACACCCCGAGGTAACCCAGCACGAAAAGAGCCGTCGGCACGTATCCCTGGCCCCTGGAACGGGTGAAGGAGGCGAATGCGACGGTGATGGGCGCGATCGAAGGAAACATCATCGCGACCATCATCACGAGCCAGGTGACGAGGTAAAGGCCGGCGCCCATCATCGCGACCATGTCCGTGCCCATCGACGCGGCCTGGCGGATGGTGATGAGCCAGGCCACCGCGGCGCACGCGAGAAGAGCTCCAACGATCACGGCACCTGCCTGCTTCGGCAGGGCCGAGACCGCGCGCGGCGACGCCGTCTGCAACGGGTGCGTCAGGCAGACCAGCGGAACGGAGCCGCGAACGCGCTCTTGCCTTCGTTGTGGAACTCCATCCCGAACGCCTTGATGCGCGACTGTGTCGGCCGGGCGATCGTCAGCGTCGTGTTCGACGGATGGAATACGCCCACGAGCTGCGTCGGCGCGGCAAAGCCCTCCGGCGTGTAGTCCTCGACGTCGATCGAGATGTCGGCGCCGATCTTCACGTGGTGCTTGTGCCCGCTGTCACCGTACTCGATCGGCTTCTGTTCGATGCCGAGCACCTCGCCGATCAACGGCGCGAGGCTGGCCATCGGCCCTCCCATCTGGCCTGAGAAAACACCGGCGAGCTTGTCTGCCTGCTCTTTGGAAGCTTTGTCGTCGATCAAGAGCCCGACGCGCCAGTTCCCGTCGAGCATCTTTGCGGGTGCGTCGGCGACGACCGATACGCTGTGCCCGCTCACGTCCACCCCGTCGATCTCACCGCGCACGATGTGGTAGTTGAGGACGACCTGGCAGCGGTCCTGCGTCGCCGGGGCGCCGAAGCTCGTGACCGTGCACGGGCAGGCGAAATCGCAGTTGCAGTTCTCGAAATAGGTGCCCTCGAGGTTCCAGCCCATGTTCCCCTCCTGGCGTTTTCCGCAACCGTAGAAGGGCCGGGACCGCCAGTCAAGAGCAACTTTGCGCAGGGGACCGCCCCGGAGCAAGATATCGGCGTGGCCGCTCCTCGCGAGATGAAGATGCCGAAGCCGAGCGAGGCGGCGAAGGCGGCCTTCACGCACCTGGTCCCGGACGAGCCGGCGGTCACGCTCAAGCCGATGTTCGGCCAGCTCTCGGCCTTCGTGAACGGCAACATGTTCTGCGGCATCTTTGGCGAAGACCTCGTCGTCCGCCTGCCGCAAGACGAGATCGCGAAGATCAAGAACGACGGCGGCCGCGACTTCGAGCCGGTCGCGGGGCACAAGATGACCGGCTACGTGATCGTCCCGGGCGCATGGCGCGAGAAGCCGCCGGCGGCCCTGATCAAGCGCGCCCTCGAAGAGACGCGCAAGATGCCGGCCAAACAGCCGAAGAAGAAGAAGTAGCCGGGGTCCGCCGCTAGCGGCGCTTGCCCTTCGGCCTCGCCGTTTGCTGCTGGGCGGGCGGCTCGGCGACGGCGACCGGCTGAGTTTCCGGCAGGACTTCCGCCTCGGGCGTGGATGGTGCGGTCTCGACAGGCGTGGGTGCCGGAGCTGCCGCGGCAGCCTTTCCCATCTGGACGTTGCCGCTGAAGGCGGCGCCGTCCTCGACAACCAGCCGCGCCACGCGCACGTCGCCGTTCAGCGAGCCTTCCGGACCCACGACCAGCTTGTTGTGAGCGGTGACGGGCCCCCTGACCTTGCCTCCGGCGCCGATCTCGATGTCGCCCGTGGCCTCCAGCGCGCCCTCGACGGTGCCGGCCACGCGCAGGTCGCCCTCGACGTACAGCTGACCGACCAGCCGGTCCCTGGGCCCGAGGACTACCGAATTGCGCTGACCGTCGGCCGCCTCGGGCGTGCCGTTAGTGGCCGGACGCCTGCTGCTCACCGTCTCCCATGCGGACGTGCCCGTTGAGGGTCGCACCGTCGTCGATCTGGAGCCTGCGCACCACGATGTCGCCGTTGAGCCTGGCGTTGCGCCCGATGGTCAGTTTGTCGCGCGCAGTCACGGCGCCATCGACCGAGCCTTTCAGGGTCACGTTCGCCCCTTCGAGCTGTGCCCTGACGTTCGCGCCCGATGCGACGTCGATGTTGCCTGTCACGTGCAGCTCGCCTTCGACACGTCCGTCCGCATGGACCGAGCCGTCGTAGACCAGCTTGCCTTCGAGGCTGTCTCCGGGGCCCATCGTGAACTGCTTCTTGGCGTCACGCTTGACCTCGCCGTTGTTGCCTTCGGCCGTACCCTCGGCCACCCCTTCCTGAACGTCCATGAGCCTTCGTTACCCCCGACTGGAAATGGCACCCGGACTCGCCGGGATCAGGCGCTAAAGGTTAGACCCTCTCGGCTGCGAATCGAGGACAGGTTGGTGTATTCCCGCCAGGCAATCAGAGTTTGCCTGCACGCGCCGCGTCGCGTGCGCGTTGGAAGCCCTCGAACGATCGATCCACCATCGCGTCGTTTGCGGTCAGCGAGATGCGAAACCACCCTGGCAACTCGAAGACCTGGCCCGGCATCACGAAGACCCTCTGCCCGGCCAGCATCTCCGTGAATTCCACGTCGTCGGGGATGGGAGACCGGACGAGGATGTAGAAGGTGCCCTCCGGCACGACGGTTTCGTAGCCCATGCCACGCAGCGCGGCGGTCATTCGGTCCCGCCGCCGCTGCAGCGCCGGAATGTCGATGCTGACGCCCTCCAGGTCGGGCAGCGCGTACTGCATCACTGCGTTGGGAAAGGCCCACGCCATGATCTGCGAGGTCACCACCGACCGCATGACCTCCGCGCGATCGGGCATCCGTGGCGAGAGGGCGATGTACCCGAGTCGCTGGCCGGGCGCAAGCAACGTCTTGCCGTACGTGTAGATGAGGATCGAGCGGTCGTAGAAGTGAAGCGGCGACTGAAACGGCCGGCCGTCGAAAAGGATCCGCGAGTACGACTCGTCCGACACCAGGTACAGCGGCTGCTTCGCCCTGCCGAGCACGGCCCCCAGCCGCCCGAGCTCGTCGGCGTCGAAGATCCGGCCGCTCGGGTTGTGGGGTGAGTTGACGATGATCAGGCGAGTCCGGTCCGTGATCGCGCGTTCGATTGCGTCGACGGGCAGGCGGAAGTCCGGCGCCTCGAAGTCCACGCGGACCGGCGTCGCGCCGAGCGAGATCATGAGCGGCACGTAGAAGAACCACGGCGGCGACAGGTAGATGACCTCGTCACCGGGATCGAGCAGGGCCCGCAGGGTGGAGACGAGCCCCCCGAACGCGCCGGTGGCCATCGATATGTCCGACGCGTCGAACTCGATGCCCACGTGCTCGCGCAGCGATTTCACCACGGCGCGGACGGCGTTCGGGTCGCTCTGCCTGTAAGCGAACCAGTCCTTGTTCTGGGGCTCGGACCACCTGGCGATGGCGCGCGGGATCTCGGGAAGCGGCATCTCGTGCTGGTTTCCGAAGCAGAAGTCCGACACGCCCGGTTCCGCGCCGTGAAGCGCGTAGCTAGACTCCGTGACAAACCACAGCACGTGGCGGAGGTACTCCGAGGCCTCGCCGACGGTCCGCGAAGCGATCCTCATGCGAACTCCCCCAGCAGCCTGTTCGCGGTCAAACCCGCGGCCCTGGACGACACCGTGATGTACGGCTCGTGGCCATAGCCCCGCTGGAGCAGGTTGGGGTGGTCGCGCAGCGTGACCCGCCAGTCCTCGAGCTGGCTCTTGTGGCATTCGATCGCCCGCAGCTTCATCATCACTTCGTCGGCGTCGAGCTCGATCACGAAATCGACGGTGTCCTGCACCTTGAGCGGCAGGCTGCCGGGATCACCACCGTCCAGCCGGATCGCCTCCGCGTAGAAGTCAGCCGCCGCCTGGTCGATCGCCAGGTGATAGAGCGCCGGTCGGTCTCCCTCGGTCATCGCCGCAACCGCCGCATCCGTGCAGGCTCCGATCGCTATGTGATCGGGATGCCCGTAACCGCCGTCGGGGCCCCATCCCACCACCGCCCGAGGCCGGAAGCGCGAGATCTCTGTCCAGATGCGCTGCGTGATCTCTTGCTGATCCGTCGCGCTCACGCCCCCGTCGGGGTAGTCCCAGAGCTCGACCCCGGCCAGCCCGAGGGCTCCCGCGGCCTCCTCCAGCTCCGCGGCCCGGATCTCCGCAAGATCCTCCTGGCGGGCACCGACCGGTTTGCCGGTCCATCCAGCCTCCCCGTACGTGGCGCACACCAGGTGCGTCGGGATCCCCGCGCGCGTGTGGCGGAGGATGAGCCCGCCGGCACCCATCGATTCGTCATCGGGGTGGGCCATGATCACGAGAAGGCCTGGCGCCGATTCCACTTGCCCGCTTAGGGTATGCGGTCCTCGATCTCCCATGCGTGGTCGAGGACGTGCCAGGCGGCGCGCCGAGCGAAATACGCGAGCGGCCACTTTGTCGCGGGACTCGACGTGTGAAAACCCTCGAGGATGGCCTTTCGAAATGCGTTCACGGCCTTCGCGTCACCGCCAGGCGGTTGCTCGAGGCGGAGGCCGATGCGCTTCGCGTACTCGACCTCGGCGCCAAGGACGTGGTCGTAGATGGGCTCCCTGTCGCGTCCTCCCCCACGGGGTCCTTTGCGCAGCGTCGCCGGAGCCGACGCGCGTGCCCTGTCGAGATACTTCCAGGCCGCCTCGAGGAGTGACCGCATCCTTTTCAGCTGGGCCGCGGTCGGGGCCCCCGCTTCGTCCCGCGCTGGAGTGCCGGGCACCCCGTAGTCGGTCGAGGCGCCGCCGGGCATCCGCTCGACGACGTCAAACTCGGTTGCCCGCGCATCGAACGTGAGGCCGGCAAGCCTCGCCACCGGCGCGTAGCGCGCCGCGTACGTCGCGAGCGTTTCGAGGGCCAGTGCTTCGTTCTTGCCTCCGCGACTCCACCCGGGCCAGTCGGCGGCACTGGCGAAGACTCGCTTGCTGCCCGTCTCGAGGTAGACGCGCACCCTGGCCGCCATCGGACGAGCTTAGCCGGGGAGATAAGGGAGCGGGCGCCGGCGAGGGCGCCCGCTCAGATGACCGCGAAGTGCGCTACGGAGTCGGGGAGGCCTTGGCCGCCGCGTTCTCCTGCGCTTCCCGGGCCGCCGACTCACCGGCTTCGTGGGTCGGGTCCTCGTTCGGCTTGAATCCTGGGCCGAACCCGCCCGGGCCGCCCGGGTGGAACGTGCCGTTGTTCTCGGCCGCCTCTCTGGCAGCGCTCTCGCCCGCTTCGTGGGACGAAGTCTCGTTCGACTTGAACGCCGGCGAAGGCGACGAGGCGGTCAGCGCGGCGCTGGCCGCCGTGATCGGCGATTTCGCGATGGCCGTGGCCCCGAGAAACCCGCCGACGAACATGGCGGCCACGATGCCGCCCGCGAAAAGAAGGGTACGGGTGTTGTTCATGGCCGAGATATTTCGGAGCCAAGCTCAAAGTGGGCTTGGAATCAGGTGTGAGTTTCGGCCGCGGGTTCAGATCCGAGCAGGGCGACACGCTTCAGGAACGTGCTGAAAAGGCGCTCGGCCCGGCGGCGGACCTCCGGCGCGACACGCACGGTCTCCTCGAGCAGCAGCTCCGGATCCGCTGTGCCCTCGAGGTCGTGGGGGGATGCGCGAACCCACCCCTCCACGATCTCGGGCGTCACCTCCGGGTGGAACTGGAGGCCCATGTTGTGTCGTGAGACGAAGGCCTGCGGCCCCACGCCGGACGAGGCTATGAGAGTCGCGCCGGGAGGAAGCG
>Ga0070741_10012027_pt1 | contig 15771 bp, 12 predicted proteins | sample Coa_R1_4_FD_66440 | JGI IMG/M metagenome (GOLD analysis project Ga0070741, IMG submission 66440) | Surface soil microbial communities from Centralia Pennsylvania, which are recovering from an underground coalmine fire - Coalmine... | ecosystem: Environmental > Terrestrial > Soil > Unclassified ...
CTATGCGACGCCGGGCCAGATGATCATCCTGATCAACGGCCTGCAATATACCGGCTACAAGAAGTTCGAATGGGGCGTGGTCGGCGAGACTGCTTGCGCGGATTCCTGGGGACGCGCGCTGAAAACCGGCGAGCCGTCGCTGTCGCTGCCGTGCTTTGCCGAGCGGCGCTATGGTGGCGTCCCCGACGAGGAGATGCTAATGGCGCTGAAACCAGCGGACCTCGCGAAAGCAATCGTCGGCATGAAGCAACTCGCAAAAAACGGCTTGCGCTATCCGATCGCGCCTTATGGCATCCAGAGCGACGTCCGCGCCGGCATGGGCGTGTCATACGGGAAGAAATGACGAAGTCATTCCGGGGCGATGCGAAGCATCGAACCCGGAATCTCGAGATTCCGGGTCCGGCCCTTCGGACCGTCCCGGAATGACGGTGTAGATTAGGAACGGAAATGAAAAAGTTCGACATCGTCGTCTATGGTGCGACCGGATTCACCGGCCAGCTCGTCGCTGAATATCTCGCCGCCCACTACAAGAATGACAAGAGCCTCAAATGGGCGATGGCCGGGCGCAGCCTCGACAAGCTGAAATCGGTGCGCGACGCGATCGGCGCGCCCGCCGACATCCCGCTGGTCGTGGCCGATGCCAGCGATCCCGCATCGCTGAAGGCAATGGTCAATGACACGAAGTCCGTGATTACGACGGTCGGCCCCTATCAGAACTACGGCAACGAGCTGCTCGCGGCCTGCGTCTCCGCCGGTGTCGACTATTTCGACCTCTGCGGCGAGCCGGTCTGGATGCACCAGATGATCGCCAAGCACGAAGCTGCCGCGCAGAAGAGCGGCGCGCGCATCATATTCTCCTGCGGTTACGACTCGGTGCCGTTCGAACTCGGTACGTTCTTCGTACAGAAGGAGGCCAAACGCGTGTTCGGCGGCCATAGCGCGCGTGTCAAGGGCAGGGTGCGCGCCATGCGCGGAACGCTGTCGGGCGGCACCGCAGCGAGCGCGAAGGCTACCTTTGATGCCGTCGCCAAGGATCTCAGCCTGGTCCAGATTCTCAACAACCACTTTGCTTTGACGCCGGGCTTCGAAGGCCCGAAGCAGCCGAAGGGCAACAAGCCGCTTTACGAAGAAGACCTGCAGTCGTGGACTGCGCCATTCGCGATGGCGACGATCAACACGCGCAACGTCCATCGCTCCAACATGCTGATGGGCTTTCCTTATGGAAAGGATTTCATCTACGACGAGATGGTGCTGACCGGTCCGGGCGAGAAAGGCGAAGCCAATGCCAGGAAAGTGATGGCCCTCAATTCCGGGAAGACCGGCCCCAATGCGCCCAAACCGGGCGAGGGGCCTTCGAAGGAGGAGCGCGAGAACGGCCTCTACGACCTCCTCTACGTCGCCGTCGCGCCTGATGGCCGTCAGGTCCGGGCCTCCGTCAAGGGCGATCGCGATCCCGGCTACGGCTCGACCTCGAAAATGATCTCGGAATGCGCGATCTGCCTGTTGCGCGATACGCCCGACGTCAAGGGAGGAATCTGGACGCCGGGCGCCGCCATGGGCGATCGTCTGATCAAGCGGCTAACCGATCACGCGGGGCTGACGTTCGCAGTCGAGGCGTGAGCGAGCGCGGGTTGTACGCATACATCCAGTCCATGCCTTTCGACGCTAACGGAATCATCAAGCCGAGCATGCGGTCGCGCAGCCATGCGCCGGCCGGGCTCATCCGCCGCTTGCTGTTGCCGTTGCGGCGCGCCAGCGCTACCACGCGCTCCGCCCGCGGCCGCCGCTCGCGTTCGAACTTGTCGAAGGTGATGCTGAACTCCTCGTCCGACTGCAACAGGCAGGCAAGCCGCATCGCGTCCTCCAGCGCGATCGACGCACCCTGGCCGGCATGAGGGCTGGTGGCATGAGCGGCATCGCCGATCAGCACGGTCCGGCCGCGCGACCAGGTCGGCAAGGTCGCCACATCGAGCGTGTCGGTGACCATGATGGTGTCGCTGGCATCGATGGCCTGCGGGATCGGATCATGCCAGCCGGCGTGGAAGCTGCGGATATGCTGCCTCAGCTCCTGCTGGCTCATGGCGCGGAAGGTCGCGGCGTCCCTGCCGTCGGAGGGCTGCGTGCTCCACCACATCGCGCCTTGATCCGGATCGGGGCTGCAATAGCCGTAGCCGAAGAAACCGCTTTGGCCGAAGGTCGCTTCGATGCGCGGCCCGATCCCGGCTTTCTCCAGGATCGCGCGCGGCATGAATCCGCCGAAGCCGAGCAGACCGGTGTCGAACGGCCGGGGTCCGTCGGGCACGACATGCTGACGCACGGCCGAATGCACGCCGTCGGCGCCGATCAGAAGATCGCCTTCGGCGCCGGAGCCGTCGGTGAAGTGCGCCACGATCGGCCGGTCGGCGCGATCCTCGATGCGCGCAAGGCGTTTGTCGAAATGCACCTCGATCGACGAACTCCAGGCCTTGTCGACCAGCATTTCGTTCAGCATGGCGCGGCGCATGTTGACCGCGGGCTGGCCGAACCGCGCCTGCATGTTCTGGCCGATCGCGGCGAGCCGCTTGCCCCTGCGGGAATAGAATTCGAAAGCTTCGGAAATCTCGCCGCCGCTGATGATGTCGGAGGCCAGGCCAAGCTCGGCGAGCACATGCATCCCGTTCGGCGCGATCTGCAGGCCGCCGCCGATTCCGGTGGAGTAGGACCAGCCCTCGTAGACGGCAGCTTCATAGCCGATCCGCTTCAGGAACAGCGCGGTCACGGGACCTGCGATGCCGGCGCCGATGATCAGGGCTTTGCGGGGACGGGTCATGTGTTGCTCCAGGGGTTGCCGGGGTGGTAGTAATTGTAAGGCTGCTAATTATCTTAGCAGTTAAGATATTAATCGACTAAGATAAGGAACTGGCCTTGTCAAGCGGAAAAGCGCACGCCGCGCTGATGCAGAAACTGGAGGAGGCGATGCGGCGCTCCAGTGCACAGGGAGCCATGTTCGCCAAAACCGTGGCCGATCGGGCGGGGATCTCCGCCTCCGACATGGACTGCATGGATTTCCTCAACCTCGAGGGGCGCATGACGGCGGGCCGGCTTGCAGAACTCACGGGCCTGACCACGGGCGCCATCACCGGCGTGATCGATCGGCTGGAGAAGGCCGGCTATGTCCGGCGCGAGCGCGACGACAGTGACCGGCGCAAGGTGTTCATCGCCGTGGTGCCGGAGACGGCTGCGAGGATCGGCCGGCTTTACGTGCCGATGCAGCAATCAATGCAGAAGGTCTGGAGCCGCTATTCCGAAGAGGAACTGCGCCTGCTGCTGCGCTTCGCCAATGATGGCTACAAGGGCGTGCTCGAGGCGACCGAAGCGCTCAAGGGTTTGCTCGATGCGCCGGCCCAAAAGGCCGCTCCGAAGCCTCGCAGGACACGCTAGAGGATTGCGATTCCTTGTACGGCACCGCGGCCGCAGCCATCGCCCAGACTGCGCCGATCATCATCCAGAAGTGCCGCCAGTGGTCGGTGTCGATCACGAAACTTTCGCCGACGGTGCCGAGGAAGGCCGAGAAGATGGCGAGATAGGCGCGCTGCCAGGGCACGCGCACGAACAGATAGCGGAAGCCGAGGATGACCGTGAGGAAGACAAGCGCGGGATAGCAGATGCCGGAGATCCAGCCGCCGGACATGAAGGCGTTCAGATAGGAGTTGTGGGTGTCTTCCGGGAAGTAGTTGTGGAATTGCAGCGGCCCGATGCCAAAGGGCAGATCGAGCGCCATGTCGGCGCCGAGGATGTGACGGCCGAACCGGCCGAAGCGGCCCTCGTCATAGCTCTGGTCGAAGCTGGCGCGCTGGCGGAACATTTCCGCGACCGAATCGAACGACAGGAGAACCGCCAGCAAAAGCGCTGCGCCGACGACGGCGAGCGCCGTTATCATCACGATCCGCGAGCGCTCGCCGCGCGACTGGCTGGTCAAGACCATCAGTGCCAGCATGAAGGCCGCGGTCAGAATTAACCCGCCCCAGGCGGCGCGGGAGAAGGCAAGCAGGATTGCCAGCGACATGATGCCGAAAGCAACAGCGCTGCGGAACGCCTTGCCAAAGCGCGCGGTGACGACGTTCTGCAGCACGAACAGCGCGGGCAGGATCAGGAAGGCGCCGAGCACGTTCGGATCCTTGAAGGTGCCCCGGGCGCGCTCATAGAGCGTCAGCAGGTCGTGACCTCCGGGAACCAGGTTGAAATAGCCGCCGATGGCAGCAAGCGAGGCGATCATCGCGCCGACGATCAGGCCGCGACGGAGCATGTCGAGCCGCGCCTCGGTGTCTTCGGACAGAACCATGGCAAAGAAGATCACAGTCACCGCCATGTACCAGGAGGTGGCGATCCAGCTGAAGATTTCCGATCTGTCGAGGAAGGGAATGGCGCCGATGCTGTAGCCGACGTTGAGCGCGGCCAGAAGTAGCGCCAGCGGCATGAACACCAGCCGCATCCGCATTCCCGTGGCGAAGAACAGGATGGCGGCGAGCAGCGTCACGACCTCATAGGGGCTCGGCTCGATGAAGACGATGGAGCCGGAGGCGCCAACCAGCCATACCAGCGCGCGCTGCAGGGCAGTGACGGCCGGCGCGCTTGCGGCGGTCGTCGTGTATCCACCGGCTGTCGCCGCATACGCCATCACGCACTCACGCTACGCTACAAAACACAACTCGCTGTCATCGCCCGGCTTGGCCGGGCGATCCAGTATTCCAGAGACGGCAGTGCTTATGCGAGAGGCCTCTGGGATGCTGGATGCCCGGCCTTCGCGGGGCATGACGGCGGAGACATCGTCAATACGCGTTCTCGTTCCTGGTCAGAAGCGCGATCGGCGTCTTCGCGAGGATCACGAGATCGAACAGCACCGACCAGTTCTCGATGTAGTAGAGATCGAATTCCACGCGCTTCTGGATCTTCTCTTCATTGTCGATCTCGCCGCGCCAGCCGTTGATCTGCGCCCAGCCGGTGATCCCCGGCTTGACGCGATGGCGCGCGAAATAACCGTCGACGGCTTCGTCGAACAGGCGCGCCTGCAGCTTGCCCTGCACCGCATGCGGCCGCGGGCCGACCAGTGAGAGGTTGCTCTTGAAGACGACGTTGAACAGCTGCGGCAGCTCGTCGAGGCTGGTCTTGCGGATGAAGCGGCCGACGCGGGTGACGCGCGGATCGTCCTTGGTGACGACCTTCGACGCCGTCGGATCGGCCTGGTGGTGATAGAGCGAGCGGAATTTGAAGACGTCGATGCGCTCGTTGTTGAAGCCGAAACGCTTCTGTCGGAACAGCACCGGTCCCGGGCTGTCGAGCTTGATCGCAAGCGCGACCAGCGCCATGACAGGCAGCGCCGCAAGCAGGATGAGACCGCCGACCAGATGGTCGAACAACCATTTCATCACGAGGTCCCAGTCGGTGATCGGCGCCTCGAACACGTCAAGCGTCGGGACCTTGCCGAGATAGGAATAGGAACGGGGACGGAAGCGCAGCTTGTTGGTATGGGCCGAGAGCCGGATATCGACCGGCAGCACCCACAGTTTTTTCAGCATCTCGAGGATGCGCGTCTCGGCCGAGATCGGCAGCGCGAAAAGCACGAGGTCGACACGGGTGCGGCGGGCGAATTCGACGATGTCGTCGACCTTGCCGAGCTTCGGGCTGCCGGCGCAGGTGTCGAGTGCGCGGCTGTCGTTGCGGTCGTCGAATACGCCGAGCACGGCGATGTCGGTGTCGTACTGGGTCTTCAGGGCCTCGACCAGCTTTTCGCCGTTCTGGTCGGAGCCGACGATCACGGTGCGGCGGTCGAGCCGGCCCTGATGCGCCCAGCTGCGGACCATGCCGCGCAGGAACAGCCGCTCGGCAATCAGCGCGGCGAGGCCGACGAAGAAGAAGGCGGAGAGCCAGAGCCGCGAAATCGCCCCGCCGAGCTTGGCGAAGAAGGAGGCGCCGATGAACAGCAGGAAGACGAACGCCCAGGACGAGATCATCCGCGTCATCTGGCGGAGCTGGCCGCGGAACACCCCGACCTCGTAGAGATCGGCCGCCTGGAAGCAGATCACCGCGACCGTCGCCATCGCGAAGATCGAGGCGACATATTCCCAGTGGAAGCCGGCGAGCCGCGTCACATAGCCGAAATAAATCGCAATCCCGATGAAGCTGAGCAGCACGAAATCGGCGACACGCACGGCGCCCGCGATCACGATCGGCGAATAGGCGGGGCGGACCTTCTGGTTGGTGACGGCGAGTGCTGCCTGCGACAAGCGGCGCCGCCGTTCGACCGGCGGGCTGCCGGGCACCATCGCGGCGGTGGCGGCCGCCGTCGCCGCGGCATCGACCATCGAGCGTGCGTTAATCGGTTCCACTGTCGTCCACACCAGTTGTTGCACGCACAGTTAAGCGCGCGCGCCCCGAGGCGGTATTCCCCCTCCGTCGGACTTAACGGTGAAATCGGAAGAAACGGTTACGTTGGTAAACGATGGTTAACAATTCACTTGCAGCCGCCTGAGCGCGGTCAGTGCCTAGCTGCGGACGGCTTCGAAGGCGTCGCGATAGCCGGCGAGCACGCCTTCGACCATGGCCTTTTGCGAGAAGTGCTGGAAGATGCGCTCACGCAACGCCCTGGCGCGGGTCTGCGCCGCCTCCGGATCCTCCATCGCGATCTCGATCGCGTCCGCTACCGCGCCGACGATATTGGGCGCGAACAGCGCGTCGGCGAAGGGCCCCAAGATTTCCGGGATGCCGCCGACATTGGCGGCGACCATCGGGATTCCCGCGGCACCTGCCTCGATGACGACATAGGGCATGGAATCGCCGCGCGAGGGCACGACCAGCAGCTTGCCTTGCGCGAAGCCATGACGCGCCTTGACATGACCGATGAAACGCACCGAATTGGCGAGGCCGAGGCGCTCGACCTGCGCCTTGAGCGCCGCGGTTTCCTCGCCGTCGCCGGCCAGCGTCAGGGTGATCGCCTTGCCGTCGGCATGCAGCCGCGCGACCGCGTCGACCAGAAGGTCGGCACCTTTGATGTGGCGAAACTCGCCGACATAGACCACGTCGGTGGCGTCCGTCGCACGCGGGACGGGATCGAATTCGTCGGCAGTGACGCCGTTGAAAACGCAGCGCACGAGGCCCTTGGGCGCGCCGATGGTGCGTTGATAGGTGTCGCGCGCGAACGCGCTTTCGAACAGAAACAGGTCGGTGCTGTTCATCAGCGTCCGCTCGAGCCGGCCATAGATCTGCCCCTTCAAGGAATCCGGCTTGTAGTGCAGCGATCCGCCGTGCGGGGTGTAGACGCGAATGATGTGGCCGGTCCGCTTGCGCATGCGGACGAAGGCGCCGGCCTTGGCGCCATGGCCGTGCAGCACGTCCGGCTTCAGCCTTTGGATCATGCGCATGAAGCGCGCCCATACAAGCGCGTCCGACGGCCATGGCTCGCGGTGAATCGCGATGCGGTGAACGCCGAGCTTCAGGCGGGGCGCGATCTCGGCGAGGGCCTGGCTCGCGCGCTCGCCGCCGGTCAGACTGTCGGCGATGATGCCGACCTCGTGACCGCGGTCGGCCTGGCCGTTCGCGAGGTCGAGGATGTGGCGAAAAATGCCGCCGACCGGCGCGCGTACCGCGTGCAGGATGCGAAGGGGACGGTCGGGCGCTCCCATGGTCAGCGATCCCCGCTGTGCGCCGATGCGTCGCCCCGCCAGGCGGACGCAGCAGGCTCATGGCAGGCGGCGACGCGAACGCCCTTCATCAGACAACCCTTGGGAAAATCTCGATTCCGATTAAGGGCTTTCATGGTTAACAAAACATGACCGCCGGTATTAAGGATCGTTCAATAAGGTGTGCAAGTCGAGGCCGGATTAACCGGGCAGCAACCCTAATAGAGTGTAATCGCAAGAAGGTAAGTGAAGTCGTGGCGTTCGCGGGAGAGTGCGATGCTTGTAGCGTTGTGGCGTAAGGCCAGGGAGAAGGCGCAGGCTGCGATGGCGGCGGCCATCCCTGCGCCCGGTCCTGCGACGCAGGCGAGGACCAGCGAAAGCGGGGACATCGATCTGCGCGCGCTTGGAGACGCCATCAGGCGCAACCGGCGCTTGATCGTCGTACCGACGGTGGCTGCGCTCGTCCTTTCGCTTCTGACCGTCAACATGATCACGTCGCGCTACAAGTCCGAGGCGCGCATCCTGATCGACGGCCGCGAGAACGTTTTCCTGCGCCCCAACAGTGATCGCAACGAGGAGCGCACCGCGCTGGACGCCGAAGCGGTGACCAGCCAGGTCCAGCTCGTGCTGTCGCGCGATCTCGCGCGCGAGATCATCAGGAAGAACAAGCTCGCCGAGCGCGCGGAATTCGATCCCGTGCTGAGCGGCCTGTCGCCGATCAAATCGTTGCCGGCGCTGTTCGGCATCGGCCGCGACCCCTTTTCGATGACGCCGGAAGAGCGCGTGCTCGATGCTTACTATGATCGCCTGACGGCCTATGCCGTCGACAAGTCGCGCGTCATCGTCGTCGAATTCCAGTCGCGCGATCCCGAGCTTGCCGCGCGCGTCGCCAATTCCATCGCAGACGGCTATCTGGTGCTGCAGCAGGCCGCGCGTCAGGATCAGGCGAGGGCAGCGAGCCAGTGGCTTTCCGGCGAGATCGACAATCTCCGCGGCAAGGTCGCCGAGGCAGAAGCGCGTGTCGAGGATTTCCGCTCGAAGTCGAGCCTGTTCATCGGCACCAACAATACCTCACTGTCCAATCAGCAGATGGGCGAGCTGAACACGCAGTTGAATAATGCGCGTGCGCTGAAGTCCGACACCGAGGCCAAGGCGCGGTTGATCCGCGAAATGCTTCAGGGCGGCAAGCCGATCGAGGCCTCCGAGGTGCTCAATTCCGAGCTGATGCGCCGCCTGTCCGAGCAGCGCGTGACCTTGCGCGCGCAACTCGCCGAGCAGTCCTCGACCTTGCTCGACAACCATCCGCGCATCAAGGAATTGAAGGCGCAGCTTTCCGATCTCGATCGCCAGATCCGCGACGAGGCTGCAAAGATTTCGCGCTCGCTCGAGAACGATGCGCGCATCGCCGGCGGCCGGGTCGAGAGTCTCAGCGCGGCCCTCGACCAGCTGAAAAAGCAGGCCGCCTCCAGCAACGGCCAGGACGTCCAGCTGCGCGCGCTCGAGCGCGAGGCCAAGGCGCAGCGCGACCTGCTGGAGTCGTATCTTGCGAAATATCGCGAGGCCAATACCCGCGAGAATATCGACGCCACGCCCGGCGAGGGCCGCGTCATTTCCCGCGCCATCGTCTCCAACACGCCGGCCTATCCGAAGAAGCTGCCGATCGTGCTGATCGCAACGCTGGCGACCCTGCTGCTCTCGACCGGTCTGATCGTGACAGGCGAATTGCTGCGCATGACCGCGCCGCGCGCGGTCGCTTCGCTCGCGGCCTCGGTGGCGACGGTGCGCGAGCCGAAGGTCGAGAAGACGGTGGCCGAACCCGCGCAGGCGCTGGACGAGCCATCACCACCCGTCGTGCCCACCGCGCTCAGCGAAATCGAGCAATTGGCCGAGACCTTGCGGGGAGCGGGGCAGGGCGCCCACAAGATCACCGTCATCGGCACCGCGCCAGGCGAGAGCATAACGCTGACCACACTGACCCTGGCACGGTTGTTGGCGCGTAGCGCGCGCGTGGTCGTGGTCGATCTCGCCGGTTCCTCGCCGACGGTCGCGGCCGTCTCGGTCGACCCGAACGCGCCGGGCCTCGCCGAATTGATGCAGGGCACGGCCTCGTTCTCGGAGGTCATCACCCGCGACAAGCTTTCGCGTCTGCATCTCGTCAATGCCGGCCGGCCGGGCTTCGACCGCACGCTGCTGCAGTCGCCGCGGCTGACGCTGGCGATCGACGCGATGCTGCGCGTCTACGAGCACGTGTTGCTCGACGCCGGCACGGCGTCCGACCTGCCCGCGGAACTGTTAACCGCGAATGCCCGCGCGGTCGTCGCTCCGGACGGATCGATGGCGCAGGATGCGCGCAAGACGATGTGCGACCAGCTCCGCGTCGTCGGCTTCTCGGAGGTCGATATGCTGAGCGAGCCTGCGCAGCCGTCGAACGCGCGCGAGCCCGCCCCGCAGGTGGTGGCGGCCTGATTTCTAACCGATCGCGCGGCGCAGGCGTTGCGCGAGATGCAGCAGCATATGGTTGCGTTTCACCAGCCGCTTGACGCGGTTGAACGCGGACATGACGCGAGCGGCGAAGCGGCCGCGAGCGGTGAGCGCGATGAAACTGTCGAAAATCGGCTCGTCGCCCTTGCAGAACAGCCGCTTGTAATCGTCCGAGCCGATGCCGAGATCGAGCGCGCGATAGCGTTTTGCGGCATAGTGATCGATGATGTTGCGCATCAGGATCAGGCCGGGGCTGTAACGCGACCGCCCCGACATGGTGTAGGTGTTGAACATCATCGAGAAACGGTGACCGTCGGCGACGCCGGCAAACATCGCGATCACCTCGTCGTCGCATTCGAGCGCGTGGAGGTCGATGACGCGGCCGCCCCCCGCAAGCGGGGCGCGGCAGGCGCTGCGGATGAACTCTTCGACGCCGGGCTCCGCGAACACGTTGGGAAGCTTCTGCTCCGCCATCCGCATCGGCTTGACGCGGAAGAACCAGTCCAGGATGCGGTCGATTTCGGCCTCGTCCGTGACAAGGTGGTAGCGATAGCCCGGCGATTGCAGCTTGCGTTCCTTGCCCTTCAGCCGCCGCCGGAACGAGTTGCTGATCCGGTTTTGCGGCGGATCGCCGGGCACCATCGAGAGAACGGGGCAATCGTTGGCGCAGGGCTGCCTCGGCAGCGTCGCAAGCGGATTGAGGATGTCGTTCCAGTGCCGCGGCTGCTGCATCAGCGCCAACACGTCGGCGACGTCGTGGCTGCGCAACGCGGACAGCAATTCGGCGAGATCGGCAGCCGTCGCCTCGCGGGCGAAATCCCTGTCCCAAAGCGCCATGTTGAAGGTGGTGTGCTTGCCGCCCATGAAGCGCGCGACCCGCACGCCATGTTCGCGTGTCAGCGCCAGCGGCATCAGCAACAGCGGCCGGCGTTCGCCGTCATAGGCGATCGCGATCAGCGGGGTTGCATTCTCGCGCGCGCCGACCAGCGATTGCCACGGGTCGAGCAGATCGAAACGCTGGTAAGGCGTGGCGAACTGGGCGTGATCCTCCAGCGTGCGCCAGACGCGCTCGGCCTCGGCGAGATCGGTGACGATGTCGACGCGCGCAATGCGGCTTGCGGTCGAGCGAGCGGGCGCACCTGCCGTCCGGCTATCGATCGCGGCAGCCATGGTCATCGCAAGGCCTGCTTGATATGGGAAGAATTACGGGTTCCCGACTCGACCGACCTTTGCAAAGAAGTGTCAACAAAGGGTAAGGACAATGCGGCAGCAAGCGGGGGTGGGTGGCTTGCATTCGGGGGCGAAGGCGCTTGCGTTCCGATAGTCAATTTCTGACCAAACTGAAGCTCGAAGTCGGCTATTTTACCGGCCGCGCCTGGCAAAACCGGGACGTCGGCGGCGCCGGCGTGATCCTGCGCTTTGTGCGCATCTTGCCGCGGCGTTCGGGGGCCTTCCACCCCCTCCAGGCGGAAGAGGTCACACCGCGATTCCTCGATCGCAGCATCCGCGCGCTGAAACGCTGGAAATATGACTTCGTGACCATGGACGAGGTCTGCCGCCGCGCGGTCATCATGTCGCAGCGGCGGCGCTTCGTCGCGCTGACCTTCGACGGCGCCTACAAGGATTTCATCACGGCGGCCTATCCGATCCTGGCGCGACACCACGTGCCGTTCACGCTCTACATACCGACCGCGTTTCCGGACGGCGTCGGCGAGCCGTGGCAGCTCGCGCTGGAGAAGATCATCGCGAAGGAAAAACGCTTCGGGTTGATGATCAATCGCGAGGAACAGCATTTCCAGATCAGGACCGTCGAACAGAAATACGAGGTGTATGAATATATCGAGAGCTGGATGCGTCAGCTCTCGCCGCCCGATCTGACCGCCGCCCTCGGCGACCTCTGCCGACGATACTCGATCGACCTCGCGGCATTATCGCGCGAGACCTACATGGACTGGGCCGACCTCGACAAGCTCGCCGCCGATCCGATGGCGACGTTCGGAAGCGCGACGGTGAACTATTCGCCGCTCTCCACGCTCAAGGACAATGTGGCGCTACGCGAGATGACGATGGCGAACGCGGTGATCGACGCCGCGCTCCATCGGAGCGTCAAGCACTTCGCCTATCCGTTCGGTGACCGCGACTCCTTCCGCCGCGCCCATGTGGTGATGGCGGAGGAGGCGGGTTTCGCCAGCGCGGTGTCGACCATTGCCGGCATCGTCGAGGCCGAAGGCCGCACCAATTTGCGCGCGCTGCCGCGCATCGCCTGGGACGGCCGGATGCGCTCGCTGCGCGCGATGCGGGTGATCCTGTCGGGCGCGGCGTTCGATCCGGTGATGCCGACGCCGAGCAAGCCGGATTTCTAACGAGCGCATGCCCCGGAAAAAGGGGTACCGGTTTTCCGAAAAGGGCATGCGCTAACTTAGACGTCCGGCCGCGACATCCAGCTCACGATCGGCATCGCCGGCAGCACCCATCCCATGCCGGCGACGACATAGAAGATCGCCTGCCGCCAGCCCGAGCTCGCAAGCCACGGCATCTGCGCCACGGCCATCATCGTGAGCGCCCACACGGCGGCCAGCACGAGAAGCGCGATGGCGCCGAGGAACTTGCGGGTGCGGATGGTCATGACGGAATTGTCAGGAATTTGGGTTGGTGACGCGGCTTGCGCGCGGGAGGGGGCGGACTATAAGGGGCGCGAGAATCCATTCAAGCTTGGTGTGGCGGTTCAGAAGTCCGCATCATTTCTGCAGCAAGCGCGTCATGCGGACTTCTGAACCAAAGCCACACCAGATCAATAAGTTGCTAGCGTCCTTCGATTCCGAAGTTCGCAGGCGAAGGCGCGGTACAGTGATGCGAACTTCGGAATCGGGACACTAGTTTGGGATGATCGCAGGAAATCAAACCGCACCGACTCGAGCGATCCGGGTGTGGCTGCTTGCCGTCGCCGCGCTGATCGCCGTGATGGTTTTGGTCGGCGGCGCAACGCGGCTGACGGAGTCCGGGCTTTCGATCGTCGAGTGGAAGCCGGTCACAGGCGCATTGCCGCCGCTCAGCCAAAGCGAATGGGAGCAGGCGTTCGAGGCCTACAGGCTGATCCCGCAATATAGCCAGCTCAATGCCGGCATGAGTCTGTCCGATTTCAAAACCATCTTCTGGTGGGAATGGAGCCACCGGCTGCTCGGCCGCGTCATCGGCGCGGTCTATCTGCTGCCGTTCCTCTATTTCCTCTGGCGCGGCGGCATGAGCGCGGAACTGAGGCGCAGGCTCTGGCTGATCTTCGGCCTCGGCGCGCTGCAGGGCGCGGTTGGCTGGTGGATGGTGGCCTCCGGACTTTCGGAGCGCGTCGAGGTCTCGCAATATCGCCTCGCAACGCATCTGGTGCTAGCGCTCCTGATCTTTGCGGCCATCGTCTGGACCTTGCGACGGCTTGGCGATCGGCCGCCGCTTCGGGTGTCGACGCGAATGAAGATCACGGGCGCGACGCTGGTCGTACTCACCTTCGTGCAGCTTTATTTCGGCGCGCTGGTCGCGGGCTTGCGCGCCGGCCTCGTCTACGACACCTGGCCCATGATCGACGGTGGGTTCATTCCCTCGAGCGCGCGGCTGTGGTTCGAAGCGCCATGGTGGCGCAACCTGTTCGAGAATACGCTCACCGTGCAGTTCGAACATCGCATGACGGCTTATGCGTTGTTCCTGCTGGCAGCCTTTCACGCGGTCGATCTGCTGCGTGCGAAAGCGCCGCGCGCCGCCGTCAACGGCGCACTGTGGTTGTTCGCGGTCGTGACACTGCAGGCTGTTCTCGGCATTCTGACGCTGCTCAACCAAGTGCCGATCCTGCTGGCGCTGTCGCATCAGGCGGTTGCAATCGGCGTGCTGACGCTGGCGGTGCTGCAAGCCGAGCGACTCGCAACGCGATCGGCTGAAGTTTCACTGCACGAGATCGCCGCGCCGGCCACGCAAAGCGGCTAGCAATAACCGTAGACGCCGCAGGCGTAGGGCAGGCGGAAGAAATAGCTGGTGTAGCCCGGGCTGGAGCCGTCATCGCCGTAATAGGCGCCCTGATAGTAATAGTCGAACGGTCGGCCGTAATAGCCGGGCAGCGTCGACGAACCCGGCAGGATCGGCGTCGTCGGCGGCGAGATCAGCGGCGGATCCTCGACATACACAGGCGCGGGCGCCGCCGGCGCGTAGACGACGGTCGTGCGATAATCGTAGTGCGGCCGGGGCAGGCCCGGCGGCAGGATGACGCGCGCGTGCCGCTTTGCATGCGGCGTTACCACCTTGTCGGCGCCAAGCGCGGCGTCGAGCGCCGAGAACACGAATAGTGCGGTCAGCGCCCACTGCAGCATCGCTCGTTTCCGAATCATGACGGTCACCATTGAGCCCCGTATCCGCGGCATGCTCGCGAGTGTTGGTAAACAGAACGTTAATTCGTCACGTGCCCAGTGCCTGCTCGAGATCAGCGATCAGGTCTTCCTTGTCCTCGATGCCGATCGATAGCCGCACGATGTCGGGCCCGGCGCCGGCCTTGATCTTCGAGGCATCGTCCAACTGGCTGTGCGTGGTCGAAGCCGGATGGATCACCAGCGAGCGGGTGTCGCCGACATTGGCGAGATGCGAGAACAGCTTCAGGTTGGACACGAGATTGACGCCGGCCTGATAGCCGCCCTTGAGCGAGAAGGTGAAGACCGCGCCGGCACCCTTCGGCGCGTATTTACGCGCGAGATTGTTGTACTTGTCGCCGGGCAAGCCTGCATAGCTCACTGACGCCACCGCCGAGTGCGCCTGCAGGAATTCGGCAATCGCCCGGGCGTTGTCGCAATGCTTCTGCATCCGCAATGGCAGCGTCTCGATGCCGGTGAGGATCAGGAATGCGTTGAACGGCGACAGCGCGGGCCCGAGGTCGCGCAAGCCGAGTACGCGGCAGGCGATGGCAAACGCGAAATTGCCGAAAGTCTCCTGGATCTTGATGCCGTGATATTCGGGCCGCGGCTCGCTCAGCATCGGATATTTGTTGTCCTTGGCCCAGTCGAAGGTGCCGGCATCGACGATGATGCCGCCGAGCGAGTTGCCGTGACCGCCGAGGAATTTTGTCAAGGAGTGCACGACGATGTCGGCGCCGTGATCGATCGGCTTGATCAAATAGGGCGTCGCCAGCGTGTTGTCGACGATCAAGGGAACGCCGGCCTTGCGCGCCACCGCAGCGACCGCCTCGATGTCGGTGATGGTGCCGCCGGGATTGGCGATCGACTCGATGAAGACGGCCTTGGTGCGCGGCGTGACCGCGGCCTCGAAGCTGCCGATATCGTCAGGGTCGGCCCAGGCCACGTTCCAGCCAAAGCTCTTGAAGGCGTGCGTGAATTGGTTGATCGAGCCGCCATAGAGTTTTCGCGCGGCGACGAATTCATCGCCGGGCTTCAGGAGCTGCTGCAATACGACGACCTGCGCGGCATGGCCCGAGGCGACCGCGAGCGCCGCGGTGCCGCCTTCAAGGGCTGCGACGCGCTCCTCCAAGACGGCGTTGGTCGGATTGCCGATGCGGGTATAGATGTTGCCGAAGGCCTGCAGTCCGAACAGCGAAGCGGCGTGATCGGCATCGTTGAACACGAACGAGGTGGTTTGATAGATCGGCGTC
>Ga0070741_10012028_pt1 | contig 15769 bp, 13 predicted proteins | sample Coa_R1_4_FD_66440 | JGI IMG/M metagenome (GOLD analysis project Ga0070741, IMG submission 66440) | Surface soil microbial communities from Centralia Pennsylvania, which are recovering from an underground coalmine fire - Coalmine... | ecosystem: Environmental > Terrestrial > Soil > Unclassified ...
CATCAACGCCATGTACGACGCGATGGGCTTCCGCCTGGCGATGGACTACGGCCACAAGCTGGAAGTCGTGTGCCACCTGCGGATTCCCGAGGCGGAGAACGTACACGGCGTCCGCCTGGAGCAGGCCCGCGCCGAGGGCGGCGTGAAGGGCTTCCTGGCCGCCCGCGACACGCCGTTCCGCGAGGACTGAGGCAGCAGCTCATCACGATTGGAGCGAGCGGCAACGCCAGCCGATAGCATCCTGAGCTGTCAGTCCGCCGCACGACCGAACCGCGTCGGTCTCGCTGTCATGGCGGGGGCCGTTACGGTAGGATGCACTCGGCATCGAGTAGACGCGTCACGGGGAGAGATGGATGCTTGCCTTGCGCATCATGGCCGTCCTGGTATTCGCCGCGCTACCGAGCGCCGGTAACGCCGCACCGGCCGATCAGGCGAGTGCCGACCCAGGCCAGCCGCCGCCGGGACTGTTTGTTGATGCTGACCTCGTGAGCGGCGTCTTAGGGCCGTCGCTGTGTGTGCTCCAGAACCGCTTCTCCCCCGGGGACCGGGTGGTCTTCCGAGCGCGGGTATTCGACGCCCAGAGCGGCCAGGTGGCCAGCACGGCCACGGTGACAGTCCGATTTGCCGACGGGACTACCCTGCCCCTGTTCTACAGCCTGCCGCGGCCGCCGCCCCACCTGGACTACGGGCCGGCTGGCGACGACATCTGGGTCAACGTCTGGGAGGTGCCGCGCGACGCTCCCCTGGGCATCGTGCGCTACACGATCGAGGCCGTCGATGGTACCCGCGTGGGGCGCTATGTACCCCCGGACGTGGAGGCCTCGCTCCTGACCATCGTGCCCGCTGGCTCCACTCCCATTCGAGCTCCCTGATGCAGCGCCGACGACGTCGCCACCGGGCAGGAGAGATCGATCGGGTCACCTACGACCCAAGCGTCGCATCCGGGACTGAGAGGAGGACCGCGGAATGAGAGTCGCCTACATCTTCGCCACTTCCGGCCATACCGCGAGCTACAAGCTCGGGAAGATGATCCTGCCGCAGCTCGAAGCCGGCATCCATGGTGCCGAGGTCGGCGCCATGTTCTTCTTCGACGACAATACCTATCTGCTGCGTCAGGGCGATCCCCTCGGCGAGCGACTGGCCCGCGTGGCTCGAGAGCAGAACATCCTGCTCATGCTCTGCGACCAGTGCGCCCTCGAACGCGGCCTGGCTGAGTTGGAAGGGGCGCCGCCGGTGGACGCGGCGGGCAACTTGAAGTCGCCGCTCAAGACCCATCCAACTGGCACGGTCGCGGGGGTGCAGGTGGGCTGTTTCCCCGACCTCTACGCTGCGCTAGCGCAGAATCCCGTCGATCACGTCATCACGCTGTGAGCCACGCACTGCGGCTCAGCCCGCACTGTCTCCCGCCTCGTCCGGATTCGAGATGACAGGCCGCCCGAGGGTGCCCCCCAGCGGCTGGCCCTGCTCGCCACGCGCACCAGCGGGCCAACTGTGATCGCGGCGCCCGGACAGGGTCAGTGGAACTTCAAGGGACGTGAATCATGAAAGCTCTCGTCTACCGAGGACCGGGGAACAAGGCGCTGGAAGAGCGCCCGATACCGGAGCTTGTGGCGCCCACGGACGCGATTGTCAAGATTGCGAAGACGACCATCTGCGGCACGGATCTGCATATCCTCAAGGGCGACGTCCCGACCTGCGCCCCGGGTCGCATCCTCGGCCACGAGGGCGTTGGCACGGTGGAGAAGACGGGACCCGGCGTCACCGCGTTTCAGCCGGGCGACCACGTCCTCATTTCCTGCATTTCCGCCTGCGGCAAGTGCGAATACTGCCGCAGGGGCATGTACTCCCACTGCACCACCGGCGGCTGGATTCTCGGCAACCAGATCGACGGCACCCAGGCCGAACAGGTGCGCATCCCCCATGCGGACACCAGCCTCTACCGGATCCCCACCGAGGCCGACGAGGAAGCCCTCGTGATGCTGAGCGACATCCTGCCCACCGGCTTCGAGTGTGGCGTGCTCAATGGCAAAGTCCAGCCGGGCGCTACGGTGGCCATCGTGGGCGCGGGTCCGATCGGCCTGGCGACGCTGCTCACGGCGCAGTTCTACTCGCCGGCCGAGCTCATCATGATCGACCTCGACCCCAACCGTCTCCAGGTAGCCAGGCGCTTCGGTGCCACGGCCACTGTTGACCCGAGCAACGGCAAGGCGGCCGAGCAGGTGATGCAGTTGACTGGTGGGCGTGGCGTGGACACCGCCATCGAGGCAGTAGGTATTCCCGCAACCTTCCTCCTCTGCGAGGACATCGTGGCGCCCGGCGGCACCATTGCCAATATCGGCGTGCACGGGGTCAAGGTCGACCTTCACCTGGAGCGCCTGTGGTCGCAGAACATCACCATCACGACCCGGCTGGTGGATACGGTCACCACGCCGATGCTGCTCAAGGTCGTGCAGTCCGGGAAGATCGATCCCAGGCTGCTGATCACCCACCGCTTCAAGCTCGACGACATCCTGGACGCCTACGAAACCTTCGAACGGGCGGCCAGTACCCAGGCGCTCAAGGTGATCATCGAGGGCTTCGGTTCTCATCCTGGCTGACCTGCGCTTCCCAGCGGTGGCCGCCGTGCGGCACCTCGTCGTGGTCGCCTGCACGGGTGGCGCTGAGGCTTACCGTGAAGGTGCGGCCCCCCGATGGACGGGGTGCCGCCAAGCTGAGCGCCAGGCAGCGGCGAGCTCCGAGCGCTCGATCAGGCGCGCGACGGCGAGGCCGCTACGGCCGGTCCGGGTTGCGGGGCGCTGAGGTCGGTAATGTTGTACGTAATGGCAGCCGACACGAGGAGGACCAGGCCGATCACGAACTGGTAGCCGTCGTAGGTGTGGGTCACGTCGTAGACGATGCTGCCGATCTGGGGGCCGAGGGCGGAGCCGATCTGGTGGACGATGAAGCTCAGGCCGAGCATCACGCCGGCCAGGCGCGGGCCGACGGCTTCGAAGAACAGCACGTTCTGGATAGCGATGGTCCCGAAGGTGGGGCCGATGCCCACGATCACCAGCAGGTAGAACACCCACTCGTTGGGGACGGCCGCGGCGAGGCCCAGGGTCCCCACGCCGCGGATGGCGTAGCTGAGCCCGAGCATGCGCGCGCGTCCGAAGCGGTCGGCCAGGCGGCCGAACAGAAGCGTCCAGGCGACCGCCGAGGCGCCGTAGATGCTCAGCGCGGTGGTGCCGACCACGGGGTCGAAGCCCTTGCTCATCGTCAGCACGACGAGGTGGGCGGTCTGGAAGAAGGCCAGGCCGCAGGACAGGCGCGCCACGAACAAGGCCACCATCGAGCGGTTGCGCAGGTACGGGACGCAGGCGCTCCAGGGGGCGCGGTAGCGCGCCGCCAGGCGGGCCGTGTCGGGGTCGCGTGCGCCCAGCCAGGCCAGCGGCAGCGCGATGAGGAAGAGCTGGGCGCTGATGAGAAAGGCGGCCGTTCGCCAGCCGAACACCTTCACGACCAGGAACAGCAGGGGAGCGAACAGCAGCGGGTTCAGGGGTGACGCACTCTGCACCACGCTCACCGCCCAGGCCCGCCGCCTCGTGTCGAAGTGCTTGGAGACCAGCAGCGCGCCGATGGTGATGCTGGCGGCCCCCATCGCCGTGCCAGCCAGCAGCCCGAAGGCCACACAGAGCTGCCAGAGGTTCTCGGCGAGGCCCATGCCGAGGAAGCCGGCGGCCATCAGGACGATGCCGAGCAGCATGACGGGGCGAGCGCCCCGGTCGTCGGCGAGCTTCCCGAAGAGGGGGGAGCTGATCCCCCAGGCCACCATCGCCACCGTGTAGGGTAGGGTGACCATCGCCCGCGACCAGCCAAACTCTCGCTCGATGAAGGGAAGGAACAGACTGAAGGCGGTGAGGCAGGCCGAGGTCAGCAACAGGACGACCGTAACCAGGGCGAGCACGGCGTTACGGGAGAGCTTCATGGCCACCTCTCGGCTGGTCCCTGGGGTCCGCCAGGCACTATAGCAGGCCGCATGGCGCCGAGGTAGGGGCGTGGACAGCGGGGAGGCGCGGCCGGTAGACTGCGGCCAGCGCTCGCGAAGCGAGCTGGAGCGCGGTGCAGAGCCCCTGGAGTGGAGGCGCGGGGATGGCGAAGCCTTACGTGATCGATGCCGATGGCCACGTCCTGGAGACGGACGTCGACTGGGCCGCACGGCTGGAGCCGCCGTACCGCGAGCGGGCACCCCGGATCATCGAGGTCAACGGGCGCAACCGCTGTCTGATCGAGGGGCGACTCTGGCCGATTCCCGAGGGCCCGGGCCAGGGCAACAGCGGCCCATTCAGCGACGACCTGCCCTGGGAGCGCCTCTACCGCGCCGGCATGCGGGACCCGAAGGCGCGCCTGGCCGACATGGACGTCGAGGGCATCGACGTGGCGGTGCTGTTCGGCACGATGATCGGGCTGACGCTGGCCGCCGTAGCCGACGCCGGACTGGCTGTGGCGCTGGCCCGCGCCTACAACGATTGGCTGGCCGAGTACTGCCACCACGACCCGGCCCGCCTGAAGGGCGTCGCCCTGCTGCCGCTCCAGGACGTGCCGGCGGCGGTGGCGGAGATGGAGCGGGCGGTGGGACAGCTCGGCCACGTGACGGCCATGCTGCCGACCAACCTGCACGGCCAGAACCTCGACCACCCGGACTTCTACCCGCTGTACGACGCGGCGGAGCAGCTTGGCGTGCCGCTGAGCGTCCACGCCTCGGTGGGCTTCAACGGGGTGCCCGGCCGCTACGGCACGCAGGTTGCGGGCACCGATCGCTTCGACCGCTTCTTCTACAACCACTGCGTCGGCTTCCCCTTCGAGCAGATGATCGCCGTGCTCTGCGTCGTCTGCGGCGGGGTGCTCGACCGCTTCCCCGCGCTCCGCGTGGGCTTTTTCGAGGCGGGCGCCGGCTGGCTGCCCTACTGGATGCAGCGGATGGACGAGCACTACGAGCGCCTGCGTCCGCAGGTGCCGCTCCTCCAGCGCCGGCCGAGCGAGCACGTGCGCGGCGAGCGCTTCTTCCTGAGCTGCGACGCCGACGAGGAGACGCTGCCCGAGGTGCTGGCGCGCGTGGGGGACGAGCGGATCGTCTATGCCTCGGACTACACGCACTGGGACAGCAGCTTCCCGGACTCGGTGCGCCTGATCGCCGAGCGGGAGACGCTGAGCGAGGACCAGAAGGCCAAGGTGCTGGGTGAGAACGCGGCGCGGTTCCTCAACCTGCCCGTTCCGGCGCGGGCGAGCGCGGCGGGCGGGTGAGGCTGGCGAGGGCCGGCTCGGCGGTCGCCAGCCGGTTGGCGTGCTGAACGGGCCGGGCGCACGGAGGAGACGATGGCTTACGACCTGCTGATCAAGGGTGGGCGGATCGTGGACGGCTCGGGCCTGCCGGGCTTCCAGGGGGACGTAGCCGTGCAGGACGGGCGGATCGCCGCGGTCGGCCGCGTGGACGGCGCGGCGCGGCGCACCCTCGACGCCGATGGCCTGGTCGTGGCGCCGGGCTTCATCGACCCCCACACCCACCTCGACGCGCAGTTGTTCTGGGACCCGCTGGGCACGTCGTCGTGCTGGCACGGTGTCACCTCGGTGGTGATCGGCAACTGCGGGCTAACCCTGGCGCCCTGCCCTGCCGCCGACCGCGACGCGCTGGTGGGCTCGTTCGTGCGCGTGGAGGGCATGTCGCGCGCGGCGCTGGAAGCGGGCGTGCCCTGGGGTTGGGAGTCCACGGCCGAGTACGCCGCGGCGCTGGAGCGCCGCTTGGGGCTGAACGTCGGGTTCCTGGTCGGCCACTGCGCGGTGCGGCAAGCGGTGATGGGCGAGGCGGCCGTGGAGCGCACGGCGCGGCCAGACGAGGTCGCGGCGATGCAAGACCTGGTGCGCGCCGGGCTGGACGCGGGCGCCCTCGGCTTCTCCACCAACCGCAACGAGCGCCACTTCCGCGAGGACGGCCGCCCGGTGGCCAGCCGCCTGGCGGCGCCGGAGGAGATCGCCGCCCTGGCTGGCGTGCTCAGCGAGCGCAACGCCGGCGTGCTCCAGACGACCCAGGGTGGCACCAACCGGCCCAGCGATGTCGAGGCGAGCGCCGACCTGGCCCTGGCGCTCGGGCGGCCGGTGCTCTGGCAGTCCATCCTGCACCGCTGGTCGCGGCCGGACGACTGGCGCGACCTGCTGCGGGCGGCCGCCGCCGGCGCGGCGCGCGGCGCTCGCTCCTACGCCATGACGAACGCGCGGCCGTTCAACAACCGCTACACGCTGCGCAACGCCCAGGAGTTCGACGAGTTCCCCACCTGGCGGGCGCTGATGTTCGCGCCGCTCGCGGAGCGCGCCGCCGCGTTCCGCGATCCGGAGGTGCGCCGCAAGCTGCGCTGGGAGGCAGTGGAAGACCCGACGCCGCGCAACTTCCACAAGCGCTGGGACCTGGTGCGGATCATCCAGGTGGCGCGGCCCGAACACCAGGCCTACGAGGGGCTGAGCGTGGCAGCGCTGGCCGAGCGCCAGGGCAAGGACGTGCTCGACGCCTTCCTCGACCTCGCCCTGGCCGAGGACCTGGAGACGCTGTTCCAGCACCCGCTCACCAACGGCGACGAGGACGCCGTCGGGGAGATCCTGCGCAGCCCCTACACCATCGTCGGGCAGTCCGACGCCGGCGCGCACGTCGCGATCGACGCGGGCTTCGGCTACTGCACGCTCCTGCTCGGGCACTGGGTTCGTGAGCGGGGCGCGCTGACGCTCGAAGAGGCCGTGCGCAAGCTGACGTTCATGATCGCCTCGCTGTTCGAGCTACCTGATCGCGGGCTGCTGCGGCCCGGCTACGCGGCGGACCTCGTCGTGTTCGATCCGGCCACGATCGGCCCCTGCGAGCCGGAGCTGGCGCACGACCTGCCGGCGGCCGAGGCCCGCCTGCTGCAGCATGCTGTGGGCATCCACTACACGATCGTCAACGGGACCGTCCTGCTCGAGGGCGGCGAGCACACCGGCGCCTACCCCGGGCGCGTGCTGCGCCGGGTGGCCTAGCTGGGGAGGAGGTAGTGATGGCACCGTCGCTCTTCTCGCGCGCTCGCCCCGTGCCTGGTGCGCTCGCGGTGCTGGCCCTCGTCCTCTCCGCGGCTTGTGGGCCAGCCACGTCCGGTCCGCCCGGCCAGCCAGCCCCCGCGCCCCCCGCCGCGGCCCCGCCCGCTGCCGCCGGCGCGCCCGCACCCACTGCGCTGCCCACGCTGAGCGTGGCTGACGGGATGCTGCCGCCGGCGGCCTTCCAGTGGGCGGCCTACGTGGCCCAGGATAAGGGCTTCTTCAGCGCCCAGGCGCTCGACGTGGACACGACCCAGATCGGCACGCCGAACGAGGCGGCGCGGGCGGTGGTGTCGAGCTCGGTCGCGGTGGCGCACTTCTCGGTCGACGCGGCGGTGCGGGCGATCGAGGCCGGCGGCGACCTGGTGGTCGTCGGCTCCGAGATCGCCAACCCGGCCTTCGCGCTGATCGTGCAGCCGGAGATCCGCGACTACGCCGACCTGCGCGGCAAGTCGCTCGCCGTGAGCACGCCGAAGGATGGGGCGGCGGTCGTGCTGCGGCTGATGATGCGGGCCAAGGGGCTTGGCGACGCCGACTACGACTTCCTCTCGGTCGGCACCACTCCGAACCGCTACGCCGCGCTCAAGAGCCGCCAGGCCGACGGGGCGATCATGACCCAGCCCCTGGACTTCACGGCCATCGACGACGGCTACCGCCTGCTCGGCCGTTCGTCCGAGGTGCTCCAGCAGTTCATGTTCATGTCCGTCTCGGCCAACCGCACCTGGGCGCAAGAGAACCGCGCGGCCCTCACCCGCTACATGAAGGCGCTGGGCGGCGCCATCGACTGGCTCTACGACCCTGCCAACAAGGAAGCGGCGATCGACGTGCTCGTGGGTCGGACCAAGGCGGAGCGAGATGCCGCGGCGCGCACCTACACCGTGTACGTGGAGGAGGGCAAAGTCCTGCCCCGCCACGCCGAGGTGCCGATGGCCGGCCTGGAGGCGATGCTGCAGGCGATGATCGAGCTGGGCGACCTGCCCGGACCGACGGCGGACGCGGCGCGCTACGTCGATCCAAGCTTCGTGGCCGCGGCCCGGTCGTAGGCGGCTGGCGAGAGCCGAGAGTGGCCGGTAGGGGCGGTTCGCGAACCGCCCCTACCGGGTCCATCGCTCGAACAATGGGGGTGACGACATGTTCGCCTGGCGCGGGCGCCTGGGCCTGATCAGTCCCACGCAGCGGGGGAAGGGCTTTCACTACTGGTACCGCCTGGCGCCGGACGGGGTGGAGATCGTCCCGTCGTACATCGGCTTTCGGCGCGGCGAGCGCGACCAGTTCACGGCCGGTCTGGACCGCGCGGCCGAGCTGGCGGGCGAGCTGGTGAGCGCCCTGCACTGCGATCTGGTCGTGGTGAGCGGGACGCCGCCGTTTCTGCTCCAGGGCCTCGACTTCGAGCGCCAGTGGCGCCAGCGGCTCGCGGCGCAGATCGGCCGCCCCGTGGTGACGGCGATGGAGCCCGGCGCGGTCGCGCTGCAGACCATCGGCGCGCACCGCGTGGCTATCGCCACCTACTATGGCGACGAGCTGAACGAGGCGATCGCGGCCTGTTTCGCCCGCTTCGGCCTCGAGTCGACGATCCTCGGCGGCTACAGCGCGACCGGCCAGAGCGAAGGGCTGTACACGACGCCGCTGCGAGCGCTCGACGACGTGGGCTCCTCCGAGGTGTATCGCTACTGCAAAGCCGGGGTCCTGCAGGCAGGCGGACGGGTCGACGCGCTGTACATCAACGGAGGCGGCTGGGACTACGTTCCGGCGATCGAGCCGCTGGAGCGCGACCTGAAGATCCCCGTCATCGGGGCCACGAACGCCGAGATGTGGATGGCCTACCGGACCCTGCATATCAGCAACCGGGTGGAGGGCGTAGGCGTGTTGATGCGCGACCACTACGACGCCGACGTGGCCTGAGCCCAACAGGACAGATCGGCAAGCCGCTCCAACCAACGATAGCAGTCGTCTTAACCTACCCTTCACCTCACTTGACTTCCGCCGTCGCTTCGCTCATGCTACCGTTGGCATGTAGGACTCGGGAATCGTGCGCGCCGGCGTGGGTGGCTCGACCGTGCCGGCGGTCGCCGAGCGGCCCTGGTCGGAGGTCCAAGGATGGAGAGTCGGCGTCCGCTTGTCCTCATCGTCGAGGACGATCCCCTGACGAGCGAGCTGCTCACCGACCTGCTCGTCGACGCCGGCTACGGGGTGGTGCGCGCCTCGGACGGCCGCGAGGGCCTGGCCCGCATCCTCAACGGCGGGGTCGATCTGGTCCTGCTCGACCTGATGCTGCCACACGTCGACGGGCTGCAGCTTTGCCGGGAGGTGCGCGCCCGCCAGAACGTGAGCTACCTACCGATCCTGATCCTCTCCGCGCTGAGCCTTCCCACAGACGAGCAGGCCGGATTCCTGGCCGGCGCGGACGATTACATCCACAAGCCGTTCGATGCGACCCACCTGCTCAACCGCGTCGGGGTCTGGGTGCGCACCAGCCTGCGGCTGCAGCAGCAACAGGCAGCGCTCGCTCGGCAGGCGAGCCTGCTGGACCTGGCGCCCGACGGCATTTTCGTGCGGGACCTGGCCGGCCACGTCAGCTACTGGAGCGCGGGAGCGGAGGTGCTCTATCGGTGGACGCGCGAGCAGGCCGCGGGCCGGAACGCCCACGAGCTGCTCCGGACCGAGGCCGACCAGCCACTATCGGAGATCGAAACCAGTGTGATGCTGGCCGGCTCGTGGACCGGCGAGCTGGTCCAGACCCGCCGGGACGGGACCCGCGTGCGCGTGGCCAGCCGCTGGGCCCTGGAGTGTGACGAGAACGGCCGCCCGCTCGCGATCCTCGAGCTGAACAGCGACATCACGGAGCGGGAGGCGCTGCGCGAGGCGGGGCGTCGCGTGATGGAGGCCCGGCTGGAGGGCGTGCTGTTGGCAAGCCGCGAGCTGGCGCACCTCCTGAACAACAGCCTGGTCGTTCCCGTGGGCAACCTGGACGTCTTGCTGCGCGATCCGGACCTGCCAGGCTTCTGCCGTGCGCTCGTCCAGGAGATCGCTGAAGGCTTGAGCGAGGTCACCGAACAGATCGACCGCTTCCAGCAGGTGACGCGGGTGGAGACCCGCCCGACGCCGTTCGGCCCCGCGCTCGACCTCGCGCGCTCCATCAGCTAGGCGCCGAAAGCCTGTTCGCCGTTCTCGTTCCCCTGTTCAGTCGACGGCGGCTCCGCTCGCCGGGCGGGCACCCCCAGCCCGCGTTTCCCGGCGTGCGAGCGCCGCGTGCGACGACCCCAGAATGTCGGCGGCTGCGGAGCCAGCGGGCGGGCGGAAGGCGATGCGCCGCTAATCGGGGCGGGGATCATCCTGAGGCGACCGGCGACGGGGGAGGTCGGTGGGGAGAGCGCTCGGCTGGCGCTCCGCCTCCGCCCGTCGCTCGGCCTGACGCTGCAGCGACTCGAAGCAGGACCAGCAGACGACCCCCGGTCGAGCTTCGTGGACGTAGGACTGATTCTCTACGTGCCCTGGCCCGATCAAGATCGTACACTCACTGCAGCGTTCGAGCCCCGGCGGGGGCGGCGGGAGCCCCTCGACGTCAGCAGATGCACACGCGCCCGGCGGCTCAGCCTCGACCTCGGCTAGCTCGGCCGGTCTCCGATCGCTGGCTCGCGCCAGCGCCGCCTCCGGCCCGTCGATGAGATCGGCAATCGCATCGCACATGGCGCGCGTACCCCACGGTTTCGTAAACACGGCATCGGCTCCAGCAGCGGTGGTGTAGCCCTGGACGTCGTTCATAGCGGTCGCCGTTAGGAGGAAGACGTGGATGTCCTGAGTCGCGTCCTCCGCCTTGAGCTGCGTACAGATCTCGAAGCCGTTCAGCGAGGGCAGGTCCAGATCGAGCACCGCGACTGCCGGCAGCGCAGCGCGGGCCAGCGCCAGGGCCGCTCGCCCGTCCGTGGCTTCGAGGACGGTGACGCCCATTCTTGCCAGTTGGACCCGGAGCAAGCGCCGAATGGCTGGGTCAGTCTCGGCCAGCAGGATGCTCGTCATCGCACTCCGTCTGCTCGCGCCGCCAGCCACGGGCGGCGCTGCTCGGCTGCCTGGTACGGTAGCTGTCCTCAGCGGTATTCTGCGGGGGCGAGCGCGACGCCGAGAAGTGTACCGCGACCAACAGCAACCGCAAGTTGGGCTGCGGTGGCATTCAGGTTCAGGGAGCACCCACGAAGTGGGCCGACTGCGGTTGCGCAGGGCCTCCAAGGGGTCGCCGTGGCGGTTCGCATGATGGTAGCCTGTGCGGTGGAGCGGCAGCCAGCGCCGTCAGTCCGTGGGAAGGCCCAAGAGCAGGAAGACTGGCCAGGCTGGCAGTACGGGTGGCTAGGAGCAGCGCATGCAGACGAGCAACGAGCTCCAGACTCACGGTGCATACATCCGGGGGCGACGCGAGGCGTTGGGCCTCTCCCAGGTTGAGCTGGCGCGGGCGGCGCGGGTCACACCGGCCATGATCAATCGCCTGGAATCGGGCAACCGGCGCGGACGGCCGCCGTTGCTCCGGTTGGTCGCCGAGGCGCTCGAGGTGCCCGCGTCCGAACTGCTCCAGCGCGCAGGGTACGCTGCCGAGGCGGAGTACTGGCGTGAGCGCGACGGCACCCGCGCGACGGCCGACTCGCTAGCACGCTGTCTGGACGCGCTGAGCCGGCTGCCGGTCAGCCCCAGCGTCCGCGCCGCGCTGGGCGATCTACTCGGGGAGCTGGCGCGCGACTGCGAGCGGGAGCAGCAGCAACGCTTCGATCGGGCAGCGGCGCGCGTGGCCGACGGCGCCGTCCAGCTCGCCACGCTGCGTGAGCTGATCTTCGACCCGGCGGCGACACGGGGTCCTGAGCAGCATTAGCACCCCGATCGTGGCCCGGAGAACGACGAGCTGACACCCGAGCGGGCACCGCCAGATCGGATCGCCCACTGCCACCGCGGCCTGAGCGCCGCCCCGCCGCGGTCGGACGGCCCGCGCTTGACAGGCGCCGCCGTCCGTGCCATCCTGGACTCACTGTAAGGAGGGTTGCGGTGAGGCCGGATCGCCGATTGGGGATCGTCTGCGGCGTGCTTCTGGTGCTGCTGGCCGTGGGCGTTGTGGGGGTTGACCAGGGCCGCGTCCTGGCCTTGGCGCAGGGCGACGCTGCCTCGCAGTGGAGTCTCTTCCAGGACCTCGTGTACGATGCCAGCCTCGCGGCCGTGTATTCCTGCCACTAGCATCCCCGCACCTGCGCGAGACGGGCGAGGCCGGTAGGCGCCCCGCGAATCCGCCGCGTCCAGTTAGCGACCGCTGGATCCCGCCCGGGTCGCCGGACGGTTCGACCGCCACGGTACGCTGGCCGGACACGCTGCGTTCGCGACAGGTCGTCGTGACGGCGCAGAGGAGAGCTTCGATGACCCGACGTGTCTCTCGTTGGCTGCTACTGGCCCTGCTGGCCCTGGGCGCCGGACTGCCCATCACCGCCCCGGCCGTCGGAGCCGTAGGCGCCGGGGCGGCCGGGGCGGACTCGGTGGCGCCCGGGCCGCTCGCGCCACTACCCCAGCGTACGAAACTCGTCTACGGTGTGCCGCCGGGAGTGGCCTTCGCCGTGTACGTCGGCCTCGAACGTGGCTACTTCGACGAGATGAGCCTGGACATCGAGATCGAGCACCTGACCAATTCGGCGGCCATCACCCCCAATCTGGTCACCGGCCAGCTCGATCTCGGTCACAACTCCGCTGCGCCCGGCACCTTCAACGCGGTGGCGCGTGGTCTACCCATCCGGGCGATCCTCGATACCAGCCACTACGCGCCCGGCGGGCGCAGCCACGTCATCATGGCCCGCCAGGACCTCTTCGAGAGCGGCCAGCTCCAGGGTGTCGAGCAGCTCCGGGGACGGCGCGTGGCGCTCGGCAGCGTGCCAGGGGGCCTCAGTATCGATCTGGACCTGGCCCTTCGTCGCGTGGGAATGACCGTTGAGGACGTCGAGTCCGTGCAGATCCCGTTCGTCGAGCAGGTGGCTGCACTCGCCAACAGCTCGGTAGACGCGGCGGTCACCCTGGAGCCGTTCGCCATGCGGGTTGCCGAGCGCGGCGCGGGCCAGACCATCCAGTACCTGAACGACGTGTATCCCAACCACCAGGTGGCCTTCGTCATGATCAGCAACAAGCTGATCGAGCGGCCTGAGCTCGCCCGCGCCTTTGCCAGCGCCTATCTGCGCGGCGCGCGCGACTACGAGCGGGCCCGGCAGTTCGGCCAGAACGTCGAGGAGATCGCCGGTTTCCTGAGCAAGTACAACCAGCAGCCGGCGCAGCTAGTCGGGAGCGTGTTCCGCAACGGCGGGATGACGGCGATCGACCCTGACGGTCGGATCAACGTCGAGAGCGTACAGCACGACATCAACTGGTACCGCGATCGCAAGTACGTCGACGGCGACGTCAGCGCGAGCGCCTTCGTGGACTCGCAGTACGCCGACTATGCTGTCGCAGCGCTGGGCCCGTTCCGCTAACGCCAGTGGATGCCGCGGCCCCGCGTACACACCAGGCGAGGTGTGGCGGCCCCGGTCAGGCGTCAGGAGGCGCGGCGGACGCCGCGGTCGGGAGGCGGGCGCTCGGCAGCCAGCTCGAGGGCGGTGCGCAGGGCGCGCTCCATCGAGTCGTAGCCCTTCCCCGTGCAAGCGACCCAGGGGATGCCGAACTCGCTGCACAGGCGGCGCACCGCGCGGCCTAGCTCCGTGCGAACGAACGGCATCAGCACCAGCGCGTCCAGGCGACTGCGCTGCCCGCGCACGTTCTCCAGCGCCTTGTCCCAGTTGCTGTTGAAGCTGGGGTAGAGGAAACTGAGCGACACCTCCGCGCCGGTCGTCTCGTCGCGCTGGACGAGCGCCCGGCGCAGCTCCTGCTCGTGCCGCTCCTGGGTCTCGTTGCCGCCGAGGAACAGCACCCGGAGCGAGCGCCCGGCGCGGAGCTGCGCGGTCACTCGCTCCGCCTCGGCGCCCAGCTCAGGCAGGACGACCTCCTGGCGGGCCCGCAGTCGTGCGGCCATCTCCTGCACCGCCTCGCGCGCCTCGGGCGAGCTACCAAGCTGGCGGGCCCGGGCGAGCAGCGCTTCGGCATTGGCCAGCGCCTCGGGTGTGCCGTCGGCCAGCAGGCGATTGAAGGGCATGTCCAGCAGCCAGAACGCCTCGTCGTCGCGCCCGAGCAGCTCCAGCGTGCGGATCCGGCTCCAGAGCACGTCCTCGGCCGACCAGATCGGCTCGTAGTTCTCCGGACGGGCGAGGAAGGCCCGCCAGCGCTCCAGTAGCTGCCGGCTCAGCTCGCTCGGCGCGTGGGCGAGCCCTTCGAGCTGGTCGAGCGTCGCGCGGGCAGCGTCCTCGTCCCCGGCGCGGCGCTGGGCCTCGAGGAGCCCTAGGAGCAGCTCCCAGCGCAGCGTGGGCGGCAGGTCCTCGCGCGCGCCCTCCTCGGCGAGCCGCCGGCGCGCGGCATCCGAGCGCCGGGCGCAGCGCACCAGGAAGGCGTGGGCCAGCTCGCGGCGCGGCGGCGGCTGCTGCTGGCTGAACAGGTCGAACAGGGCCGGGGCGAGCGCGGGGTCGAGGGCCACCGTATCGAGCAAGCGGCCCCAGGCGGCGTCCGAGGCGCGCAGGCCGGCGGCGAGCGCCTCGCGAAGCAGGCCGAGCGCCCGCTCGCGGACGGGCGTATCGAGCTCCAGCAGGAGGGTGGCGCCGAGGTAGAACTGCACCTGGGGCAGCACTCCCGTCCGGCGGTAGAGCTGGCGGCGCTCCTGCATACTCTGGAGCGCAGCCTCGAAATGGGCGCGGGCCACCGCCGGCCGCTCGCGCAGCCATTCGAGCGCGGCCAGGGCAAACCTCGCGGCCGGGCTCTGGTAGGGAGCGATCGCGACGGCCTCGGCAAAGTACGCTGCGCCGGCTTCCAGGCGCCGGATCCAGGCCCGCGGGTCGGCGTCCGCCTCGGGCAGGCGCACGTCCGCGAGACGGCTGAACTCACCGACCACCAGCCCTAGATCGCCCAACAGGTCGGCGCGCTCGGGACCTTCGGCCGCCGCCAGCGCGGCCTCGAGCAGCGCCCGGGCGGGCCCAAACAGCCCCTGCGCTTGCGCCGCCTGCGCCTCGGCGCGCCGCAGCCGCGCGCAGTAGGCGCCCAGCGTCTCGGCGGCCCGCTCGCGCGCGTCGTCCATCGGCCCCGGCACGGCGAGCGGGCGAAGCTCGCGTAGCACGTCCAGGATGTCGCAAGCCTCGGACGCGCGGTCGTCCTCCAGTCGGGTCACCGCCGCGTCGAGGAGCGCCGCGCAGTCCGCCAGCGGCGCCACGCCGCTGAACTCCCGCAGCACCTCGGCTGCCCGCGACGGCATGTCGGCCGCCAGCAGGCCGTCGAACAGGCGCGGCCCGGCCCACGGGGCCATGCCCTCCGGGCTATGCAGCAGCCGCCGCGCCGCGGCCGGCTCGCCGGCGTAGAAGCGCGCGACCTCGCTCCAGCGCTCCTGGCGGGTCCAGCCGACGAGCCGGCCGTAGTGGTACCAGTCCCAGCAAGCGGCGCTCCAGCCGCCTCGGTCCGGCTCCTGCCCGCTGCCGGCCAGCGCTTCGAGCAGGCCCACGTGGTAGCAGCTCTGGGGACGATGCGCCGACAGATGGAGCACCTCGTCGACCACCGCCCGCACCTCCGAGAGGGTGGGCGCACCACGGACATGGCTGAG
>Ga0070741_10012029_pt1 | contig 15768 bp, 11 predicted proteins | sample Coa_R1_4_FD_66440 | JGI IMG/M metagenome (GOLD analysis project Ga0070741, IMG submission 66440) | Surface soil microbial communities from Centralia Pennsylvania, which are recovering from an underground coalmine fire - Coalmine... | ecosystem: Environmental > Terrestrial > Soil > Unclassified ...
CCGGCGTTGCGATATTTCGAGGCCATGGCGCCCGCCACCGCCTGGTCGAGATCGGCGTCGTCGAACACGAGGAGCGGCGCGTTGCCGCCGAGCTCGAGCGTGAGCTTCTTCACCGTGCCGGCGCATTGGCGGTAGAGAATCTTGCCGACCTCGGTCGAGCCGGTGAAGGACAGCTTGCGCACTCTGGGATCATCGCACCACACCTTGCCGACCGCCGGCGCATCCGTTGTGGTCACGATGTTGAGCACGCCAGGAGGGAGTCCCGCATCCATGCCGAGCTTGGCCACGGCGAGCGCTGAGAGCGGCGTCTCGGCCGCGGGCTTCACCACCACGGTGCACCCCGCGGCAAGCGCCGGCGCCACTTTGCGCGTGATCATGGCGATGGGGAAGTTCCACGGCGCAATCGCCGCGCACACGCCGATCGGCTGCTTGATGGTGATGTAGCGCTTGGAGGCCGCGGTGGTCGGAATGGTGTGCCCGTAGGCGCGCTTGCCCTCCTCGGCGAACCACTCGACGAACGAGGCGCCGTAGCCCACTTCGGCCCGCGCCTCGGCGAGCGGCTTGCCCTGCTCGGCGGTCATCAGCTGGGCGAGGCTCTCCGTCTCGGCCGTCACGAGATCGAACCAGCGCTTGAGAATCGCGGCGCGCTCCTTGGCGGTCTTGGCCGACCACGCCGGAAACGCGCGTGACGCGGCATCGACGGCGCGCGCCGCCTCCTTGGCGCCGAGATCAGGAACGCGCGCGATCTCGGCGCCGGTCGCGGGATCGGTGACAGTGAAGGTTTTGGGCGAGGTGACCCACTCCCCGTCGATCAGGGCCGCGGTCGGAAACTTCTTGAAGATCATGTTCATCGTTCGTCTCCGTCGGCGTGGGCGATGTCCGGCCTCACGCGACCTGGGAATACCAGAGGTGATCGAGCGGCGTGACGATGCGCTCGAAATTGCTGCGCTCGCTCTGCTTCAACCGGGAGAATACCTCCTGGAACGAGGAGCCGAAGGCCCCGCGCACGATGGGCGAGCGTTGGAAGAGATCGAGCGCGTTGACCCAGGCGATCGGCAGCGGCGGCGCATCGATCGTCTCCGAGTTGCCCTCAGCCGCGGGGCCCGGATCGGTCTCGTTGGCGATGCCGTGCCACATCCCGGCAAGAATGGCGGCGATGACGAGATAGGGATTGGCGTCGGCGCCCGCAACACGATGCTCGATGCGGGTCGCGGCCCCGTTATCGCGGGGAACGCGCAGCGCCACGGTGCGGTTGTTGAAGCCCCAATGCGCCGCGAGCGACACGTAGGACTTCGGCACGTAGCGCCTGTAGGCGTTGGCCGACTGGGCCCAGATCGCCATGAAATCGGCCATCGACTCGCGCATGCCGCCGAGCGCGTGCAGGAACAGCTTTGAGACGGGATCGCCGGCGAACAGATTCTGCCCCGATTGGTCGACCAGGCTCAAATGAATATGCATGCCCGAGCCGGCCCAATCGTGATGGGGCTTCGCCATGAAGGTGGCGTCGAGCCCGTGCGCCCGCGCCGCGGCCTTCACCGCGCGCTTCAAGAGCAGACCCTCGAGCGCGGCAACGAGCGCATCGGGGCGGTGTTTGAGATTGATCTCGAACTGGCCGGGCCCCGACTCCTGCATGACCGCGTCGACCAGCAGGCCCTGGACCTCGCAGATACGGTAGACATCGTCGATGAAGGCGGAGAGCGCGTCCATCTCCTCGAAGCCGAAGGTGAGCGGACGGCACGGATCGTCGGAGAGGCCGTCGGGCGTGCTGAGCACGAAAGCGCCGTTCTTGCCGCGCTTGGTAACGTAGAACTCGAGTTCGACCGCGACGACCGGGGTCTGGCCTACGCGGGCGAAACGCTCAACCTGATTGGCGAGCACGGTGCGCGGGTCGAGTTCCTCCTTGCCGTCGACCGCCATCACGACTTGTGCGTGCCTGCCGTCGCCGACTGGAAGCGCCGAAAGCGTTCCGCCGAGGAGATGGCATTGACGGTCGGGATCACCCGTCTCCCACAGCCGCCCCGTTTCCTCGATGCAATTGCCGAGCGGGTCCATGATGAACACCGAGGCCGGCATCAACAGACCCTTCTTGGCGACACCGGCGAGATCGGACCTGCGGATACGCTTGCCGCGCGGCACGCCGTTCATGTCGAACAGGAAGGCGTCGATCCACTGGACCGCGGGGTTGGCCTCGAGGAAGGCTTGTGCTTCGTCTGCGGTGAGCCGCCGAGCTGTCATAGCGCGTGACCTTTTGCTGCCGCGCCGAACCGGCGGAACAGAGATTTGGAAACTTCGTTAGAGCGCGCCGACCACTCGGGGTGCCACTGCACGCCGAGGCAGAAGGCGCCGTCGTCGGGTCCGCGCACGGCTTCGATCAGCCCGTCCTCGGCGAACGCCTCGGGCTTGAGGCCGTTCCCGAGACGGGCGATGCCCTGCCCATGCAGCGAGTTGACCATGATCTCGTCGCGTCCGATCCAGTCGCGCAGCCTGCCGCGCAAGACGACGGGATGGACCGGACCGTAGGCCTCGTCGAGCGGAACATCCTGCTTGGCGCGATGGTCCTTGTGTCCGTCGACCGCGTGCACCGCCTGATGCAGCGTGCCGCCGAGCGCGACGTTCAACTCCTGGACACCGCGGCAGATGGCGAAGAGCGGCGTCTTGCGTTCGACCGCGGCGCGGATAAGCGGAAGGGTCACCGCATCGCGCAAGGGATCGAGGGCGTCGGGATCGATCGGCGCTTCCTCGCCGTAATGCTCCGGCGCGACGTTCGAGAGGCTGCCCGTGAGAAGAACGGCGTCGGCCACGTCCAGAACGGCGCCAATGTCGGTCGCGCCCGCGCCGACCGGCACGAGCAGCGGCTGGCACTCGGCCACCTCGGCGATTGCCGTCGAATATTTGCGGCCCACGGCATCGAACACATCCTCGTCGATCACCTTGGTGCAGGCCGGAATGACGACAATCGGTCGGCTCATGCAGCCACCTCGCCGGCGACGTCGCTGAGCGTGAGATCGAGCACGCGGCGGATGACCGCCTCGGCCTCGTCGAACTGATCTTTCGTCCAGATCAGCGGCGGGGCCATGACCATGGTGTCGAACACCGCGCGCATGATGAAACCCTCGCGGAAGAAATGATCCCGGCAGATGAGGCCGACACGGCCGAGGTTGTCGAACCGGCGCCGCGTCCGCTTGTCAGCCACGAGTTCGATCGCGCCGAGGAGCCCGATGGAACGCACCTCACCGACCAGCGGATGGTCCTTGAACTTCGCCAGCATCTTGGCGAGCGACGGAGCGCCGAACTCCTTGACCCGCGGGACGAGGCGCTCCTCCTCCATAATCTCGAGATTCTTGAGCGCGACGGCGCAGGCGACCGGATGGCCCGAGAAGGTATAGCCGTGATGGAAATCGTCGTCGTGCGCCATCAGCGTGTCGGCGATCTCGTCATGCACGATGACTCCCGAGAGCGGCAGATAGCCCGAGGTCACCGCCTTGGCGAAGGTCATGAGGTGCGGCTTGAGCCCGTAATGCTGCGAGGCGAACCACGTGCCGAGCCGGCCGAAGCCGGTGATCACCTCGTCGGCCAGCAGCAGGATCCCGTATTTGTCGATGATGCGCTGCACCTCGGGCCAATAGGTCTCGGGCGCGATCTTGACCCCGCCCGCGCCCTGCACCGGCTCGCCGGCGAACGCAGCGACGTTCTCTGGCCCCACCGCAAGGATCTCCTCCTCGAGCGCGCGCGCGGCGCGCAGGCCGAATGCCTCGGGCGTTTCGCCATCCTTCGCCTCGCCGTACCAATAGGGATCCATGATGTGTCGGAACCCCTCGTAGACCGGGTAGCTGTGCGCATGCACGTGCGCCATGCCGCCCATCGAGCCGGCGGCGATGGTCGAGCCGTGATAGGCGTTCTTGCGCGAGATGATGATGCGCCGCTGGGGCTCGCCCTTGAGCACCCAATAATGGCGGATGAGGCGGATCGCGGTGTCGTTAGACTCCGAGCCCGACGAGCCGAAGAACACCTGATTGAGGTTGGCTGGGGCGATCTCGGCGAGCTTGCGAGCGAGCGCTACGACCGGCGGATGGGTGGTGCGGAAAAAGGTGTTGTAATAGGGCAGCTCGAGCATCTGCTTGTAGGCCGCCTCGGCGAGCGCCTTGCGCCCGTAGCCGACATTGGTGGTCCACAAGCCCGCCATGCCGTCGAGAATGCGATGGCCTTCGCTGTCGAAGATGTAAGGCCCCTCCCCGCGCACGATGACGCGCGCACCGCCGGTGCGAAGCGACTTGTGGTCGGTAAAAGGATGCAGATGATGGAGAGCGTCGAGCTCTTTAATTTGCGCGGTCTGATATTGATTCGTCACCATGGAAACCTCCAGCAATTAGCCTGGCCCGGGGGCCGTACGTTCAGCGCTGGAAGCTGGCGTGGGGCGTGTAGCCGATGCGGGCGCAGAGCAGGAGCAGGACGCTCTTCCTGCATGGCCCGTGCGAGATAACCGAAATCCGGGAAACCGACATCAAAGCCCGCGCCCACTCTCGCCAGACCCGCGTGGCAGCCTTGACAGGGGTCAATCCGCGGGTATGGCTACGGCGAAGATTTTATTGGCTACGGTGTAGAATTGTCAACGCGAACGGTACGCAAGGCGAGTGCAGGCAAGGCAGGCCCCCGGCCGCGGGGGCGGCGCGGGCTCGACAAGAATACGATCCTCGCCGCCGCCTTCGACCTGCTGTCGCGCGACGGGGAAGCGGGCTTTTCCGTGCGGAAACTAGGGCTTTGCATGGGCGTCGACCCGATGACCGTGCTGCATCATTTCGGCTCGAAAGAGGAGCTGCTGCGGCGCATCGCCGACCAGGCGCTCGCTACGGTTGAACTGCCCGAGCCGAGCGGCGACTGGCGCGAGGACCTCCGCCGCGTGGCTGCCGCCTATCGCGACCTCGCCCGCCGCCATCCTCGCATTTTTCCCTTGCACTTCCGCTTCCACGCCACGGGTCCCGCCGACCATGCCTCGAGCGAGGTGGTGTACCGGGCGCTGAGGCACGCTGGCCTGTGCGACGCCGAAGCGGCGGGACTCGGGCTTGCCTTCTACGCCTTCATCCTCGGTTACGCCTTGGCCGAAGCCGAGGGGCTCCTGCGCCCGATCGACAAGTCGGCCGAGGCCGAGCTCAAGGCGCTAGACTCCCTCGCCTACCCGGCAACGCTTGCGCTCGTCCCCGCCTTCAAGGCGCTCGATCGCGACGCGACGTTTGCCGCCTCGGTCGAAGCCTTCATCGACGGGGTGGCGTGCCGGTGCAATTCTCGGCGCGGCAAGTCTCGGCGCGACTGATCATACCGCGCGGAGGTGAAAGCTCTTCGGCTGCGTCAGCGCGTCGAAACCGTATTTCGAGAGCGTCGTCCCGCGCCCCGTGTCCTTGACCCCGGTCCAGGTCAAATGCGGATCGAGATAGTCGCACCGGTTCATGAACACGGTGCCCGTCTCGATGCGTGCGCCGATCTCGGCCGCGCGCTCCATGTCTTGCGTCCAGATCGAGGCGGTCAGGCCATACGGGCTGTCGTTCATCAGGGTGATCGCTTCCTCGTCGTCCCGCACCTTCATGATGCCGACCACCGGGCCGAAGCTCTCCTCGCGCATCACCTCCATTTGGTGATCGACATTGACGAGCACCTCGGGCGCAAGATAAGGCGAGCCAGGCCGGTCGCCATCGACCTTCATGTTGATGAGCGCGGTGGCGCCCTTGCGCCGCGCCTCGGCGATCTGCTCCCGCACCGTATCGGCGAACGAACTCCGCGCCATCGGTCCGAGGGTCGTCGCCTGATCGAGCGGATTGCCGACCACGTATTTCCGCGTGAGATCGGCGAAGCCCGCGACGAAATCGTCGTAGACGCCGGCGTCGACGTAGATGCGCTCGACCCCGCAGCAACATTGGCCGGAGTTGTAGAACGTGCCGTCGACGAGATTTTCGATGGCGTGATCGAGCTTGGCGTCGGCGCGCACATAGGCGGGATCCTTGCCGCCGAGCTCGAGCCCGAGCGAAGCGAACGTGCCAGCAGTTGCTCGCTCGATGGCCCGGCCGCCCGCGACCGATCCGGTGAAATTGACGTGGTCGATCCGCCCGGAGCGGATCAGCGCCTCGGTCTGTTCGTGGCTCATCACCAGATTGTGGAACAAGCCTTTGGGCAGGCCGGCCCGGCGGAAGGCTTGGTCGATGCGCTCGCCCACGAGCAGCGTCTGCACCGCATGCTTGAGGATAATGGCGTTGCCGGCAAGAAGTCCCGGCACGATAGTGTTGAGCGCGGTGAGATAGGGATAGTTCCATGGCGCAATCACCAGCACGATGCCGAGCGGCTCGCGCGCGATATAGCGCCGGAAGCCGGGCGTCTCCGGCGGCACGTAAGGCTTGAGCGCCTCCTCGGCCATCGCCGCCATGGCGCGGACCCGCTCCTCGGCCGCGCGCCTCTCGCCGCCGTAGCGCACGGGGCGGCCCATCTGCCAGGCAAGCTCGACCGTGATCTCGTCGTTCATGGCGACCAGCGCATCGAGAAAGGCGAGCATGTAGTCGGCACGCTTCTTGATCGGGACGGCTCTCCATTCGGGGAGCGCCGCGCGCGCGGACGACACCGCAGCGTCGATCTCGGCGTCGCGCGCGATCGGCCGCTCGGCATAGACCGAGCCGTCGACCGGGGAGATGATCTTTTGCGTGTGGTCGCTCATGGCGGGGAAACTCTCAAGGATCCGACGAATGCGCCAGCTTGGCCGCGGGAAGGCAGCAGTGTTGCCGCAACTTGTCAATAGAAGCGCGCGCGAGTCCATTGCGGGCCGCCGTCCCGCGGCGTCTAGCTCCGCGACTTGAGCGCGGCCTCTCCGCGATGCTTCAGCGCAAACGCCTCCTCCGGCGAGAACACGAGCGACTTCCGTCCATGCACCGCGAAATAGAGGATCGCGAGCGCGTACCAGACGGCGACTCCGATCACGCCGGTGCGATAGACCGGGTCGGTGAGCTGGAAGGCGATCGTCACGATGGCGATGGTGGTGGTGAGGAGAGCGCCCGGCACGCCGAACGGGCTCCGGTAGGGCCGCTCGATGTTCGGAAATCTCCTCCGCAGTTGAACGAAGGTGAGCGACTGGAGCAGATAGGAAAACATCGCGCCGAACACCGCCATGTTGAGTAGAACGCCGCCGATGAACGAACCCGCCGCCTCCCCGCCCATGCTGAACCACACCACCAGCATCACCGCGAGCCCGAGCAGCCCGCCGCCGATGAGGGCCACGTTCGGCGTCTTGTGCACGCCGTGCGTCACGGACAGGAAATGCGGGAAATAGCCCGCCCGCGACAGCGAATAGATCTGCCGTCCGTAGGCGAAGATGATGGCGTGGAAGCTCGCCACCAGCCCGCACACCGCGAGCAAGCTCAGCATCTTCGCCCAGTTCGAGCCGAAGATGGCGCGAAACCCGTCGAGGATCGGCTCGCCAGAGGTGCCGAGCGCAAATGCGCCGTGCACCGTGGTCACCGTGCTCGTTGCGGCATCGACCAGTTGGCGCTCGATCGGGATCGCCGGGTTGATGAAAAGGACCAGGAACCCGAGCGCGATCAGCGTGAACATGCCGAGCATGATGCCGCGCGGCATGTCGCGCTTCGGGTCTTCCGATTCCTCGGCCGCGAGCGGCAGCTGCTCGATGGCGAGAAACAGCCACACCGCAAACGGCATGGCGGCAAGCACGCCGTGCAGACCGAACGGTAGGAACGGACCGTTGCCGTCGGGCAGCTCCACCGCCGCCCCGTTGGCATCGGCGCCGATATTCATGGCGTATTTCCCGAAGTCCAAGAACGGGATGGCGCTCACGAAGAACACGATAAGAATGAGCATCGCGAGCAGGGTCACCGTCGCCGTGACCAGGAACGACAGCTCGACGCCGCGCGTATTGGCGGCGATGAAGACGATATACCCCAAGCCCCACCAAATGGGCTGCAACGCGGGCGGCGTTTCGAAGATCGCGGTGAGATAGGTGCCGATGAAATAGACGATTACCGCTGGCGTGAGCACGTATTCGATGTTCTCGGCGACGCCGGTGATGAAGCCGCCCCACGGTCCGAATGCCGTTCGCGCAAAGGAATAGGCCCCGCCGGTATGCGGCAACGCCGGGCTCATTTCGGCGATCGAATAGGTCAGTCCGAGATACATGATGGTGATGACGACGGTGCCAACGAACATGCCGCCCCAGCCGCCCACGGCAAAGCCGAGGTTCCAGCCGGAGAAATCGCCGGAGATCACCGCGGCGACCCCGAGCGCCCACAAGTAAAAGACGCCGGCGTGGCGCCTCAGCTCGCGCTGGTCGAAATAGTCCTTATCGGTCGATTGGTAGGAAACCCCGCCTTCGTAGCGCTTCCCGGCAATGTTGTCCGGCATTTGCCCGCTCCGCTAACGAGGCCTAAGCCTACGGGCCGACCTCTCTGCCGTCCCACGAGAATCCCGCCGCCAATTTGAGCACCGGGAACGAAAGCCCTCAACTCTTAATTCGCGACATTGTCGGGTCGTAGAGCGGGTCGAGGAATACCTCTGCCGGCACCCGCTCCGTGGCGACTTCAAGCTCGTAGCGGCCGGAGAGCACCTTGTTTCGATCGACTCCGTTTTCCGGATCGCGCACGTAGCCGTAGCCGATCGACCGGCCGACCGTGTAGCCGTAGCCGCCGCTCGACAGCCAGCCGACGCGCTTGCCGTCGCGGTAGATCGTTTCCCGGCCCAAGAGCACGATCGAAGGATCGGTGGTGAAGCCTGCAAGCAGGCGCGGCAGCTTGCCGTTCGCCTGGGCCTCGAGCGCTTCGCGTCCCTGAAATGGTCGATTCGATTTGAGCTTCACCGCCCAGCCGAGCCCGGCAACGAGCGGCGAATGGTCAGGTCCGATGTCCGCGCCCCAGGCGCGGTAGCCCTTCTCCAGCCGCAGCGACTCGATGGCACGATAGCCGGCGTTGGCAATGCCGTGGCGTTGTCCCTCGGCCATGAGCGCGTCGTACACGGTAAGCGCAAACTCCACCGGGATGTGCAGCTCCCAGCCGAGCTCGCCGACATAGGTCACGCGAAGCGCGAGCAACGGCGCATCGGCAAGCGTCATTCGCTTCGCCCTGCCGAACGGAAAGGCGCCATTCGACAGGTCATGATCGGTCAGAGCCTGTAGGACATCGCGCGAACGCGGGCCCATCACCGAAAGAACGGCATAAGCGGAGGTGACGTCGACTACGCGGGCGTCGAGCCCATCGGGAATCGAGCGCGAGATCCAGTCGAAGTCGTGCGTGGCGAAGCCGGTGCCGGTCACGATGTAGTACTCGGTCTCCGACAGACGGCCGACAGTCAGATCACATTCGATGCCGCCGCGGGCATTCAGCATCTGCGTATAGACGAGGTGACCTGCGGGCTTGGCGACGTCGTTGGCGCAGATCCACGACAGCGCCGCCTCGGCATCGCGGCCGGTTACCACGAACTTGGCGAACGAAGTCTGGTCGAACACGGCGACGCGCTCCCGCGCCGCCGCATGTTCGCGCCCGACCGCGGCGAACCAGTTCTGGCGGCCGTAGCTGTAACGATCTTCGGGCGTCTCGCCGCCAGCGAGATCGGCAAACCAGTTCGGACGCTCCCAGCCGAGCTTCTCGCCGAAAGAGGCCCCTTGTGCCTTGAGTCGGTCGTAAAGCGGCGAGCGGCGCAACGGGCGCCCCGAGTGATGCTCCTCGAACGGCCAGGCCATCGTGTAGTGCTTGGCGTAGGCTTCGAGCGTGCGCGTCCTCACCCAATTCGTGTCGAGCGTATTTTTGCCGAAGCGGCGGATGTCGACCGGCCAGAGATCGTAGGGCGGCTCGCCCTTGGCTACCCATTCGGCAAGCGCCATGCCGGCGCCTCCGCCCGAGGCGATGCCGAAGGCGTTGAAACCGGTTCCGACGAAGATGCCGCGCACCTCGGGCGCCTCGCCGAGAATAAAGTTGCCGTCGGGCGTGAAGCTTTCCGGTCCGTTGATGAACTGCTTGATGCCGGCAGTCTGCATCGCCGGCACGCGGCCGATGGCGAGCTCGAGCAGCGGCTCGAAATGCTCGAGATCGTCCTCGAGAAGCTGAAACTCGAAGCGATCGGGAAGCCCGCGCTCGGCCCACGGCATGGGATTGGGCTCATAGCCGCCCATGACGAGGCCGCCCACCTCCTCCTTCCAATAGGTGAGACGGTCGGGATCGCGCAGCGTCGGCAGGTTCGATGTGACACCATCGATCGCTTCAGTGATCAGATATTGATGCTGCACCGAGACGAGCGGGATGTTGACGCCGGCCTTCTGCCCGATCTCGCGCGACCACTGCCCGGCGCAGATCACCAGTTTCTCGCACGTAATGCGCCCCTTGTCGGTGACGACGGCGCGCACGCGGCCTCCCTCGACCTCGATCCCGGTGACCTTGACCTCCTCGGCAATGGTGACGCCCTTCTGGCGCGCGCCCTTTGCCAACGACATGGCGATATCGGATGGCGAGGCTTGTCCGTCGGTGGGAAGAAATGCGGCGCCGACCACGTCATCGATTTGCATCAATGGCCACAGCTTCTGCGCTTCCTTGGCGTCGAGCAGATGCATCTCAAGCCCAAACGAGGTGGCGGTCGTCGCCTGGCGCTTCACCTCGATCCAGCGCTCGGGATTGCAGGCAAGGCGCAAGCCTCCGTTCCGCTTCCACCCCGTGGCAAGCCCGGTCTCCTGTTCGAGCCGCTCGTAGAGCGCGACGGAATAGCCGAGGAGCTGGGTGATGTTGGCGCTCGTGCGCAACTGGCCGACCAGCCCCGCCGCATGCCAGGTCGAGCCGCAGGTGAGCTTCCCCTGTTCGAGTAGGAGCACGTCGGTCTGGCCCATCCGTCCGAGGTGATAGGCCACGGAGCAGCCGACGATGCCTCCGCCGATGATCACGGTCTTGGCTGAGGAGGGCAGTTCGGTCATGTTCGATCCATCGCGAGATAGGCCGCATAGGCCGCCTCGAAGCGGCGCAGGTTTTCCGCCGTGTAGGCGGCATAGTCGAAGTCAACGGTGGAGTAGATTTCCGACACCATGCTCCACATGGTTTCGCGCAGCAGCGACGCCGCGGTCATGGCCGAGGCGCGAAGCCGCAAGCGATCGTCGACCGGCCTCTCGAAATAGAGGCTCAATGCCAGCTCGGCCTGCTCTTTGGAAAGTTCGCTGTTCGAGGCAAGTCCGCCGAGATCGAACAGCGGCGAATTGAATCCGGCATAGTCCCAATCGACGAGCCAAAGCCGCTCCCCGTCGTCGATGAAGTTGGCGGCGAGAAGATCGTTGTGCCCGAACACGACGTCGATCGGACCGACCGCCGCCTCGAGCCGCGCCGAGCGCGTCAGAAGTTCGGCAAGAAGGGGAAGGTGCGGGCTGCCGGCCTCGCGCAGCGTGTGCGCATAGTCGCGCACGACGTGGAACACCCAGAACATCGCCGCCGGGCCACGCAAGTGCTGGGGAACATCGCGATGGCACCGGCGCACGATGTCGATCAGCCGCGGCAGGTTTGCCGGATTGCGCACGTCGTCCGGCGTGAAGGTGCGCCCCTCGATGAAATCGAGCACGAGAATGCCGGGCTCGGCATGCACCACGCGCGGGCTCAAGCCCGCAAGATAGGCCGCCTGGCTCGCCGCGAGCTCGTTCGCGCGCACGATGCCGTGCACCGGAATATCGCTCCCGACCCGCACCACGTAGCGGCGGCCGCGATCCTCGACGATGAAGTTCTTGTTGGTGATCCCGCCGGTGAGGGGAACGGGATCGACGCGCCCGAACCAGATCTCGAGCTCGGCGATGCGCGCCGCCGAAACCTCCTGCGCCGAATCGAGGCTCACGTCCTCGTCCTCCGCGATGAGCGGCACGCTCGCCGCGTCGCCGCCGAACTTGCCCCAGCCGCCATTGGCAACGTTCTAGCAAAGACTAGACCGCGCGGGACAGCGTCCCGCGCGGCCGTTTAGTGCCAGCTTGTGTTAGATCAAATTTCGCCGATGGCCTTTTCCGCCTCGCGGATCGCCGCCTGACGCTTGGCGATCATCTCGCCGAGCGGCGGCCCCTGGAAGCGGCGATTCTCGAACAGGATCCAGACCAGCGCCGTGATGGCCAGGAAGGCGATGACGATCCATAGCGCCCAGTCGTTCGGCGGCTGGATGCCGATGAAGAAGATCAGCACCATCGAGATCAGCGACAGCACGCAGGAGACCTTGAACCAGAACGGTCCAAGGTCCCACGGGCCCATCCTGTCCCATTTCGGGGTGCCGTGCGCGAACAGAGCGAGCGCGATCGGCACCGAGAAGGACAGGAACAGGAAGATGACCGTGGACGACACCACGATGGTATAGGCCGAGGTTCCCGCGACCGACACCAGTGATGCGCCCCACACGAACAGCACCGCGGCCGTCGCCGCCGTCCAGATCGCCGCGACCGGAGTGCGGTGCTTATGGCTGACCCGGGCGAGCGCCTTGGAGAATGGCAAGCCGCCGTCGCGCGAGAAGGCGAAGATCATGCGCGAGGCGGACGTCACCGTCGCCAGACCGCATAGCAGCTGGGAGATGAAGATCGCGACGTACAGGATCTCCTTGATCACCGGTCCGACGCGGGCATCCATTCCCCAGAAGAACACGTTCCAGCCCTGCTTCGCCGCTTCGTCCATGTTGGGGATCATCAGCACGAAAGCGCACAGCATGATCCAGCCGAAGACCGCCGACCACAGCACCGAGTGGGTGATGCCGCGCGGCACCGAATGTGCCGCTCTCATGGTTTCTTCCGAGGTATGCGCCGAAGCATCATAGCCGGTGATCGTGTAGATCGGCAGCAACAGACCGAGCAGGAACACCCAGCTGCCCGACACCGGAGGCCATACGTTGCCGCCGGGTTCGCCCGAATAGTTGGCGAAGGTCCACAGCCGCGAGATGTCCCAGTGCTCGGCGGCGATAAGGGCCACCACCGCAAGCGCAACCGAGGTCGCGAAGATGAGATAGCCCGAGAAGTCGGTGAGCAGCGCCGTGAGCCTGATGCCGAGATGATTGATCAGCGCCATGCCGCCGGTGATGATGATGAGAAAGATCGTCTGATTGGTGATGGTGTTCTCGATGCCGAGCTGCGGAAAGGCGCCTTCGAAGAAGGTCCAGGTGCCGACATTGATGGCCCCGAGCACGGTGATCAGTCCGAGCAGATTGAGCCACGCCGTGAGCCAGCCGGTGAACCGGTTGCCCAGGATCGAGCCCCAGTGATAGAGCCCGCCCGCCGTCGGATAGGCCGATCCGATCTGCGCCAGAGCGAGCGCGAACACGCCCGACACGGCACAACCGAGCGGCCAGCCGAAGCCAATCGCGGCGCCGCCCGCGCCCGACGTGCCTTGGGCGAGCGAGTTGATGCCGCCCGAGAGAATGCAGATGATCGAGAAGGAGATCGCGAAATTGGAGAACTGGCGCATGCGCCGGTCGAGTTCCTGCGCATAGCCCATGCTGTGGAGAACCTTCACGTCCTCCTTTTTGTCGGCCTCGGTATAGCCACCCGAAGCGACACTAGGTCCGTCAGCCATTGTCAAACCCCCCGATTTGTGGCCAGGCAACTTAACCTGACCTCTGATTCTATCACGCCGCGGCCGCAAGGAGCAGAGACTTCTCGCTGGAGTCCATTGCGGGCCCCTTCCTTTCCTCACGGCCCCAGCGCCGGCGGCTTTCCTTCGCCGCTACGTTCGTGGCGAGGCTTCGAGCTGGCGACGCCGGGGTGATGATCCCCCTCGAGCAAAAAAGGGGCGCCGCAGCGGGCGCCCCTTCGAGGTGGGAAGTGCTTTTTGGGGAAACTGTGTGGCCTCAGCTAGAACGTCGCCTTGATGGTGCCGACCACCGTGGCATCGCAAGCGTCGCGCGATCCGCCGAGGGGAATACAGTCAGCTTTGCTTGCGTCCGTGTCCCAATAGCGAATGTCGGCGGACCACTTCTCCATGAAGCCGAGAGTCAAACCAGCATTCCAGTACCGGTAGCTGGGGAAGATATTCTCATGCTCGTAGAACTGCTCGCCCACCGTTCCGCTGATACTCGGCGTGAAGAAGTTCCAAATCTTGCGGTTGAAGGTGTAGCCGACCGTGCCCTCGATCGCATCCGACTAGGTCTCCGCATTAAAATTGTTCGGCGACCAGTAGTTGTTGACAGCGAGGCTCCAGGGGCCGCTCGCCCAAGTAGCACCCGTCTTCAACTCGAAATAATCGAGAAGGCCATCGCTACCAGGATAGGTGTAAGCGAGTCCGGCTATGTTGAACGTGATATTGTTCCATTTCGGGGTGATGCCGAGACCGTAATCGATCTCAACGTCGTTCGGGGACAGCGAGTTGTTCGATCCCCAAATATACGCATACCACATGCCGTAGGTCAGATCGAACTCGGGCTGCACGGCGGGATTGTTGCTGCTATTCGAGACGCCGCGAAACTCGTAGTTCGTCGTCATGGTGGCCGATCCCGAGAGCGTCAGCTTGTTGTCCGCCAGCGCCGCCGTCGCCATGCCAGCGACGAGCGCCGCCCCCAAGATGCACGACTTCACGAACCCCGCTTCCCTGCTGCGCCGAGTCATTTTCAGTCTCCTGATTTTGTCGCTTCCCACGCGTTCAAAGTCTTGATCAGGATGCCGCCCCCGCTTCCCCCGCGGTGCAACGTCCCCCTGTGTCATCACAGCATAAGGCGCTCGAATCCCGAAGCAATGCAAATTCGGGGATTTCCGAAAAACATCTTGGTCAGTGTGACTATTCTGCCATGGTCAATGGGCTTTGATGCCACATTGGGCTCGCATTTCCGCTGACGCAAAACAATTGTTCACAGAAAGCTGCCCGGAGCGAAAGCAACTGCCCAAATTCCGTGCGGAAAATTGGATTCAACAGTTTGGAAGCCTTTTGTTGAGGTGCTAGGACTGCGTGCGCATCCGCCCGTTCTTGCTCGGTTTCCGCCGCGCACGTAGAGTGTCCGCTCGGGCGGACGGCATATGGCCCGCCGATTCGCCGACGAAAAACCTCATCCCGCGTCTGCATGGATCAGAATCAGGGACCCGCGACGGCTCTTGTGACCGGGGCAGCCCGTCGTCTCGGCCGCGCCATCGCGCTCGACCTCGCCGCGCTCGGCTTCAAGGTCGGCGTCCACTACCACGCCTCTTCGGCCGACGCGTTGGCGGTCGTTGCCGAGATCGAGGCGAATGGAGGCGAGGCAGCGGCGTTTGCCGCCGATCTCGCGCGGCCCGGGACGCCGGAGCCGTTGGTCGAGAGCTGTGCTGCGGCGCTCGGTCCAATCACCTGCCTGATCAATAGCGCCGCCTGCTTCGAGTGGGACGACATCAAGACGCTCCGTCGCGACACATGGCAGACTCACCTCGACGTCAATCTCCGCGCCCCCATCTTCCTCGCTCAGGCGGTTGCGCACAGGCTGCCCGAGGGCATGCAGGGCAACATCATCAACATCATTGATCAGAAGGTGTTGCGGCCCGATCCTGAGTTCTTTTCTTACACCGTCGCCAAATCGGCCTTGTGGACCGCAACGCAACTGCTCGCCCAGGGGCTAGCACCCAAGATCAGAGTCAATGCGATTGCGCCGGGACCGGTACTGCCGAGCCATAAGCAGAGCGAAGAGGACTTCGCGCGCGAATGCCGTTCGACGCTGCTTCAGCGCGGCGTGGCTCTCGATGAGGTGACCGCCGCCGTGCGCTTTCTGCTCGAGACCCCTTCGATCACCGGGCAGATGATCGCCCTCGACTCCGGCCAGCACCTTGCCTGGCAAACCCTCCCC
>Ga0070741_10012030_pt1 | contig 15768 bp, 13 predicted proteins | sample Coa_R1_4_FD_66440 | JGI IMG/M metagenome (GOLD analysis project Ga0070741, IMG submission 66440) | Surface soil microbial communities from Centralia Pennsylvania, which are recovering from an underground coalmine fire - Coalmine... | ecosystem: Environmental > Terrestrial > Soil > Unclassified ...
CGTTCCGCAGGCGATTCGCCAACGCAACATCCAGAACAGGGAAGACCACCTCGCAGCGTTCGTACAAGTTGCGCTGCATCCAGTCTGCGCTGCCGGAAAAAATTTCGGGCGAGCCGCCGTTCTGGAACCAGAAAATGCGGCTATGCTCCAGGAACCGTCCGACAATCGAGCGCACACGAATTCGATCGCTGAGACCCGGAATACCAGGCCGTAGCGTGCACATCCCACGCACGATGAGGTCGATCTCGACTCCTGCCTGCGATGCAACGTACAGGGCATCGATCGTCTTGAGATCCACAAGCGCATTGATCTTCGCAATGATGCGCGCAGGCCGGCCGGCTTGTGCGTGCTCCGTCTCTCGCGCGATCAGCCCGAGAAAATCCGTCGCCAGCGTTACCGGCGCCACCAGCAGCGGACGATAGGCCTCCGGTCTGGCGTCCCACTCCGCTGTCAGATAGCGGAACACCCGCTGCACTGCCTCGGTAATCTCCGGGCGCGCAGTCAGCAGGCTTATGTCTGTATAGAAGCGTGCGGTCACCGGATTGTAGTTGCCGGTCCCAAGATGCACATAGCTGCGCAGCTCGCCATCAGGGTCGCGCCGCACCAGAAGCGCAAGCTTGCAGTGCGTCTTATAGCCGAACACGCCGTGATATACCTGCACGCCCGCGTCTTCCAGCTCGCGTGCCCAGCGGATGTTGGACGCCTCGTCGAAGCGCGCCATCAATTCAATGACCACGGTGACGTCGATCGTCTGCGCGGCTTCGGTCAGCGCTCGAAAAATCGGCGAGTTCGCATTTGTGCGATACAGCGTCTGCTTAATCGATACGACATTCGGATCTGTCGTGCCCGCTTCAATGAAATTTTCCACCGCGCTGTAGCTGTCGTACGGGTGATGAAACAACAGGTCACGCTTGCGCAGTTCGTCAAAGACGTCATTCGAGTTCTTGCTCAATCGCGCCCGTCGTCCATGAAACTCCGGGAACTTGAGATCAGACATCTGCAGGGCGTTATACAGATCCATCAGGCGCGAAAGGTTTACCGGCGCCTCGGTCGCGAATACCTGCCACGGGTCGAGCTCGAAGTTGAGGCTCAATCTCTCGACGATCTCATCGGAAGCCGCCGAGTCGATCTCCATGCGGACGACGTCACCCTTGCGCCGGTTATGCAGTTCCTCCGCGACACTCTCCAGCACCGACCGGCTCTCTTCCTCTTCCATGTACAGATTGCTGTTGCGAGTGACTCGGAACGCGCCCATGCCCAGAATTCTGTAGCCGCGGAACATCCGGTCAGCATGCGCCTTGATGAGATCATCCAGCAAGAGAAAATCATGGCGGCCGCCATTGTTCGGCAGACGGATGATCGTCGGAAGTGAGCGTGGGATCGTGATCACGCCTAGTTGCGGCGGCGCAGTGGAGCGCGCCCGGCGCTTCAGCTTCAGCAGCAATGCAAGGCACAAAGCTTTGTTCAGCACACGCGGGAATGGATGCGAAGGATCGATCGTGACTGGCGTCAGGAGGGGATCGACCTGCTCTTCGAAGTAGCGGGTCGCAAACGCGCGATCTGCTCGCGAGAGCTGCTTCCAGCAGACAATCCGGATTTGCGCGGCGTCCAACTGGGGTGCGAGACGCTCGTTCCATGCCGCTGCCTGCTCACGCGTGAATTCATGCAGGTGTTCACCCAAACGCCTCAGACGCTGCACAAGCGTTAGCCCCGTATCATCCAGCGCCTGAAACGACCCCAGGTCCTCTTCGATCTGCTGCAGGATCCCGGCGACGCGAATCTCAAGAAATTCATCGAGATTGCTGGCCGTAATCGCCAGAAACTTCACTCGCTCGAGCAGCGGATTTGTAGGGTCGTCCGCCTCTTCCAGCACGCGGCGATTGAACTCAAGCCACGTTTCGTCGCGATTGAGATAGCGGCTCTCTAACGGATTTGCGGACGGCTCCGCCACACGCTTTTTCCGCGCGGCCGAACGCCGTCGTATCGCTGTCGCTCCCGCCGCCATACTCCTTCAAGGGTAGCGCATCGACCAGATCGCGACCGAAAACCGAAGTAATTGAAAGGTTTATCCAAAAGAGCAGGGCCGCCTGATCGGCGGCCCTTGCTGTAATGGAGAATCTATTGATGTCGATGCATCTGCCATCCAAGGTACTTCCTGGCAGCCTCATAAACCGCGTCCGCCGTATGCGAAAAGTTGGCTGCGACGTGGTGCTCGAAGCCGTTCTCGCAAATGTAATGCAGCAGGTTCTGCAGGTTAGGAATCTCGACGACGCCCGCACCGCCAAAGGTCGTCAGTGGATCATCGGTGAAGCGTCCTTGCCCGCAGTAACCCGCAATGCGTCCCTCGAGGTCGAGCGTCGAGAAACGTGCGAAGCTCATGTCGCCGGCCTTCACCGTACCGTCGAGCGTACCGTGCGTGTTTTCTTTCCCGACCGTGCCCGCGATGATGAGCTGGTAGTCCATCTTCACGCCCTCGCGGAAGAAGTGCTTCGGCAGATTGGAGCAGTGGAAGCACACTGCCTTATTCGGGTCCTCGCCGTAGTTGTTGTTCCAGTCCAGCAGCGCCGATGGCGTCTCACTCGCCAGCGACAGCGCGTACATCGACAGCGTTCCCAGCGTATCGACCTCGCACGCCGATGGGATCAGCTTCTCGCTCATCATCGACATCACGGTGCAGGGGACCACGCCGAAAAACTCTTCCATCGACGTCCAGCACTGAACCGATGAAATGGTGAGCTCGTGCGAACTCATCCACTTATCGATCACCACACCGAGCTTGGACATCTTCAGCAGCGCATCTTCGGGCGTGTTGTTGATCGGGATGTAGCCCTTGATCGCCGCAAGCTTCTGCTGCACCGCATCATCGTTGTCTTTCAGGCGAGAAATCCCGCCGAAGACCTCGGAAAGATCGAGGGTGTCCACAGTAATCCCGGAGCGCTCCAGCAGCTTCTCCGAGTACCGCACCGTGTTGAACGCGGCCGGCCTCGCGCCAATCGCGCCTAGCCGCAAATTGCGGAAGCCGCGCGCAATCCGGCAGACCGCAGAGAACCAGCTGAGGTCTGCCTTGAACTCCGCCGAGTCCGGCGCCTCGGTGTGCAGCGTCGTCAGCGTGTAGGGAATGCCATATTGCTTCAGGTTGTTGCAGATCGACATCTTGCCGCAGAAGCTGTCGCGGCGAAACGCAATGCCCATCTTGCCGGGAGAATCGGGCGTCGCCTGGATCAGCACTGGAACGCGCAGGTCGGCCAGACGCAGCGTATCGGCCAGGCCGCGCTCCTCGCCGAAGTTGGGCAGCGTGATGATGATGCCGTCGATCTCATTCGCGTGCTTCTTGAACAGCGCAGCGCAACGCTTGGCATCCTCATAGGTCTCCACTGCGCCGTGCGCGCTCTCCTCGGGCGAGAGCACGATTGGCTTGATGCCAGCGGCCTCCAGGGCGGCCACAATCTCCAGCCGTCCACTGGTCGCGAGGTGGCTCGGGAAGAAGCCGCGATTGCCCACCACGACTCCCATTGTCATCTGTCTGCCCATACTGCTCTAAACTCCTCAATGAATGCGGCGGCTCGCCGCGCTGAAATGCCTCGATGCGCTCAGGCGACGTCCTTGTCACCCGGCCGCGGACGATAACGAATGGTGTAGAAGGCACCGAACAAGAGCAGCAGCAGACCCCACCAGAACGTCGGATGAAGGTTATTCAACACAGTTCCCGGTTCATGGTTCCCGAACCACTCCCACGCGCCATACGGGAACAGCACAATGCCGTAAGCCAGTGTCATGACTCCGACGAAAAACCAGATCGAAAGCAACTCTCCTCGCCCTGTACCCTGTGCCATCCCCGTCCTCCACTCCGTGCGAAAACCTGCTGGCCCGCCTGCTTGTTTGTTGTCCAGAAATATTATCCCGGAAGGGCCCGAAACGCGTCACTCTTTTTACCAGAAAATAATGTTTAGCACGACAAACACCGCCGCGACGATACAAGCCCAGAATATCGGCTTTTGCCAGATTGTGGTGGCGCCATCGTGGGGAATCACCGTCGCACCATACACGAGTCCGTTGAGCTCGGATTCTGGCCTCGGTCTCGTCATCATGCTGATGATGACTGTAACCAGCACACAGATGATCCAGCTCCACAACGCCCGGAACATGTCGTTGGCCATCGGCTGTGCATCGCGCGAGAGGGCGATGTGTGCCAGCGCGTCCGCCTTGTGCGCGGCCGTCCCGAAATTGGTGTAAATCCACATCCCGATCGAGGATGCCGTACCCGCCAGCAGCCCGAGGAACCCGCCCCAGTTCGTGGCTCGTTTCCACAACATGCCCAGCAGCACCGTGCCGAACAGCGGCGCAATAAAGAAGCTGAACAGTGCCTGCACATAGTCCATGATGGAGGCCGCGTGCATGACCAGATAGGCGGTGCCGATCGAGATGATCATGCCGATCACCGTCGACCAGCGACCCATCAGCACGTAGTGTTTGTCAGGGGCGCGCTTGTTCATATAGGCGCCGTAAAGGTCGTACGTCCACACGGTGGAGAAGGCCGAAACGTTCCCCGCCATGCCGCTCATGAAGCCGGCCACAAGCGCTGTGATACCCAACCCCAGCAGCCCCGGACCGCAGTAGCGGATCAGCATTAACGGCAGCACCTCGTTGTAGCTGTACGGGTGCGCCGCATCCACCTGGTTTTCACCGACGAGATGGATCAGTTGGTGCGTGTGCGGATCCCGCAGCACGCCAAGCGCCAGCAGTCCCGGAACGATGACGATCAGCGGAACGCACATCTTAAACGCCGCTCCAAGCACCGGAGCCATCTTCGCCGCGCGCAGATTATGCGCGCTCAGCACGCGCTGGACTACAAGAAAATCGGTGGTCCAGTATCCGAAAGAGATGATTGCGCCGAGGCCGAAGACAATCCCCACCCAGTTGATGCCCATTGGATTGCTCTTGAAGTGTCCGAGCGTCGACCACATGTGAACGTAGCCGATGGAGTGCGTGTTGGCGACGATCTGATGCTTCAGGTTGGTCCATCCACCCGCCTCGATCAATCCCAGGATTGGGATCATCGCAGCGCCCGCCCAGATGAGAATGAACTGCAGCACCTCATTGATGATGGCGGAGCGCAGACCGCCGAGCATTACGTACAGGGCCACCGTCGCCGCGCCCACCCAGATGGAGAAGTTGATGTCCCATCCAAGGATGACCTTCATGACCAGCGCCATCGCGTACATGTTCACGCCGGACATCAGGATCGTCATGAATGCGAACGAGATCGCCGCCAAGCCGCGCGCGCCCTCGCCGAACCGCAACTGCAGGTAGCCCGGCACCGAGTGCGTCTTGGAAATGTAGTAGAACGGCATCATCACGATGCCGAGGAAGAGCATCGCCGGGATCGCGCCGATCCAGTACCAGTGCGTCGCCAGGATGCCGTACTGGTACGCCGAACCGGCCCACCCCATCAGCTCCAGCGAGCCGAGGTTCGCTGAAACGAAGCTCAACCCAGCGATCCACGCAGTCATCTCACGGCCGGCGAGGAAGAACTCTTCGCTGGTGTTCGTCGAACCCTTCACGTAGAAGCCGATGAATACGACGACCGCGAAGTACAACAGGAGGATGATGATGTCCACCGGCGAGAGGTGTGTCAGTTGCCGGTTTTGAAAGAACAGCATCGCTGGCAATGCCTGCATGAATCACCTTGTGAGGCCATGAGCTCAGCCCACGGCGCAATTGTTTGGCGCCCGCAAAGAATCTCATCTGAAGGTGCGAAAGAGGTTCGGCTACGGGAACGGAGCCAACTATACAGGAATGCCCCATCCCTCCACCAGCAGAAAGGAGATGTTTCCAATCGCGTGAACACAGCGGGGTCTAAATCTCATCCAGCATCTCATCGAGTCGCGACCGCCGCATCCTGCGTCTAAATGAAAGGAAACATGGAGGAAGAAGCACGATGAAACTGAAGAATTGGTTGTTAGCGGCAACCCTCGGTGTCTTCGCTTTTGTGCCGATCGTCATTCACGCTCAGACCGTCGGCCAGGACATGAAAAACGCTGGTCATGACACCGCCGACGCCAGCAAAAAGGTCGGCCACGACACCGCGCACGGCGCCAAAACCGCGACTCGCGACACCGAGCACGGCACAAAGGTCGCTGCTCATAAGACTGCCGAAGGCACCCGGACCGCAACCCGGGACACCGAGCATGGCACAAGAGTCGCCGCTCACAAGACGGCCGAAGGCACTCGCACCGTAGGCCGTGATACGGAGCATGGCACCAAGGTTGCGACCCACAAGACCGAAGACGCCGGCAGAACCGTCGGCCGTGACACCGTACACGGGACCAGGAAGGCAACGGACAAGATCGACGGTAAACCCGAAAGCGAGTCCAACCCCCCGCGCTAAGCACGTCTCACGAGTGCTGCGCTGAGATCATCGCCGGCTCCGTCGCCGAGCGGACCGGTCTGCTCGCGAAAATCAGCTCTGACGCCACCGCCACCAGCGCAATCCAGAACAGGTCCGCGCCCAGCAGGTGCAGCATCTGCAGGGTTACCGGCGCGAGCGACACAAGATCAGCAATCCCAAGCACAACCTGCAGCAACAGCAGCGCCCCAATCCACCGCGCACCCGGCCGCGAAACATACCGGCACAGAACAATCGCCGCGACCAGGGCCAGCGCCGCGGCCGCCGGATGAAGCCAGCGCATGTGCACCAGCAGCGGAGCGTTCGCCGCGAAATCCTGCACGAAACCGTCATGCAACGATGGTGAAGGGAATAGCGTATCCGCAAGCGCCGCAACAGATCCCGTCGCACCCGTCACAACGGTCAATCCGATCGCCAGCCAGCCCGCCGTCCGCGCTCCATCCACACCCACAATTTCGCGCACCGAACCCCGCCGCAACCACCACCACGTCAGCGTCAACGCTGCGAGCAGCAGCATCGTGTTCGTAAAGTGAACGCATTGCACCAGCACTCGCATGTCGGAAGCGTTGCGGTCCACATACCCACCCAGGACCAGCACCGCACCCAGCAGGGCTTCGGTGATCAGCAGCACCCCCGACCACACCGCCGCCTTACGCGCGTGATCGCCCGCCGGCTTCGCCCAAAACGTCCACGCAATCAGCACCGCAACCAGCGCCGTACAAATCCCGCTCATCGACCGGTGCGTGTATTCGATGATGGTCGCGATCCGCGGATGATGAGGAAAGAAAACACCATTACACAGCGGCCAGCGGTCCCCGCAGCCTGCGCCTGAACCCGTCGCGCGCACGACTGCTCCCCACAAAATCACCAGAATCATGAATCCGAGCACACCTGCCGCGTACATCGACAGCGATCGCCCGTTGCGCTCGGAATGCGCGATGCTCATGACCTGATTGTACGAGTGCGAACACCTGCGCGATGATCGGCCTCCTACGATGCACCCATGCGCGATCAGCTGCTCCCGCGCACCACATTCCCTCATCCGGAGCTCGAGAAGAAAACCGAAACCAATCTCCTGCCTCCTGCCGGACGCAAAAAGTGAACACTCCTTGCCAATCAGTGGCATTATGAACTGGCAGCCCGTAACCTGTTTCGATTCAGCTCAAAACCGGCTCAGGTTGGCCGCGGCTCCATCGCGGGGCATCTTAACTCCAGGAATTGAGGAACGACTGCATGGAGCACCGGCGTTCGACGGCAGACTTCAGCGATCTCGATAGAGCAGGCATCTCCCGTCAGCACTGGAAGGTATTGTTCATCTCAGGGATGGGCTTCTTCACAGATGCCTATGACCTGTTCATCATCGGCGTTGTCATGGCCCTCATCAGGCCAGTCTGGCACGTCAACAGGTTGGAAGAAGGCCTGGTGGAGTCGAGCGCCCTCTTAGCCTCTGCCTTTGGTGCAATTCTTTTCGGCCGACTAGGAGACATGTTAGGCCGAAAGCGAATCTACGGCCTCGAGGTCCTGATACTTGCGGCTGGAGCCCTGGGATGCGCATTTTCGCCGAACATCTGGTGGCTCATCGGACTTCGGTTCATCCTTGGTATCGGAATCGGCGGTGACTATCCGGTCTCGGCCACGATTATGGCAGAGTATGCCGGAAAAGACTCGCGTGGCCTGCTGGTCACGCTCGTCTTCACGATGCAGGCCGTGGGGTTGATCCTTGGTCCTCTCTTCGCATCGGCGCTGCTCGCTACGCATCTCGCTCACGTCCTCATTTGGCGAGTTCTCCTCGGATTTGGTGCAATCCCCGCGCTCGGAGTCTATTGGTCCCGCCGCAACCTCAAAGAGACTCCGCGGTTTCTGGCTGCCGCTGGCAGGCTCGAAGAGGACAACAGGCATCTCGGTAATTCCCCTCACTTCAAACGCGTTCCCAAAAGATCTCCATTCTGGGATGGCTTCCATCGGCTCGTTAGCGACAGGCGCTTACGCAGGCGGTTGATCGGTGCGAGCGCCGCGTGGTTTCTGATGGATGCGGCCTACTACGGGAACACTGTATCCAGCCCGCTCGTGCTCTCCGCGCTGCACGGAGACCATACCTTATTGCGCAAGACGCTGACGCAGCTCGTCGTCTTCGTCGTGTTTGCCGCTCCAGGTTACGCAGTCGCTGTTTTCACCATGGACCGTCTCGGCCGCAAGGTCATTCAGCTGCTCGGTTTCGCGGTCATGACCGTTACGTTCGCGTTGCTCGCCTTCATACCGAACATCGAAGCGATGACCATGCCCTTTCTTCTCATCTATGGGCTGAGCTTCTTCTTCACGGAGTTCGGACCAAACGCCACAACCTTCGTGTACCCGTCCGAGATCTTCCCAGTGCGCGTCCGCACTACAGGCCATGGCATTTCCGCTGCAATGGGGAAGCTCGGCGGCTTTCTCGGCGTATTTCTCTTTCCATTCCTGATGCACTGGAGTGGGTTGTCGGGAGCTGAAGCCGCCGCGGCCGTTGCCAGTCTCATTGGCTTCTTCGTTACAGCAAGAATGTTGCCGGAGACCAAAGGCAAGAGCCTCGAAGAGATCGAAAGGGAGGAAGTCTCAACAGTGGAAAAGGTTGCGGCGTAAGGCGGTTGTCAGTTGAGCGAGCGCGGCGACGTCTCCCGATAGACACGCTGCAGATGCTTGCGTCCCCAGTTGCAGATGATCTCCAGCACCGGCAGCAGCGTCATTCCATACTTCGAGATGGAGTAACGCACACACGGCGGCACCGTCGTCTCCTGACGGCGGATCAGAACGCCGTCCCGCACCAGCTCCTGCAAGTGGCGAATCAGCATCCGTTCCGTGATCTCCGGAATACTGCGGCGCAGTTCGCTGGTTCGCATCGGTCCCTCCGAGAGCCTCCACAGAATCGTGCCCTTCCACCGCCCATCGATGACCGATAGCATTGCGTCAATCGGACAGGGAGACAGCTCTTTCTTTGAAACAGCCATACCCCATTCTCACCGATCCGTTCATGCTCAGTACTGACAACTTTGTCAGTACATACATATGAATCAGTATGGGTGCAGGCCGCGTCTCAAACCCAGGAGAAAAGAATGTTCTTTCTGGATGTCCTGACGATCGTATCCATCGGTTTGCTGATTGGCACGGAGCTATCAGTGTCGGTATTTGTAAACCCCATTTTGGAGCGGCTCGACGCGAATACACGGATGATAGTTACCAGCTACTTCGGAAAGAGGCTCGGGGCTGCGATGCCGCCCTGGTACATATTCAGCGCTCTATTGCTTATCGCAGAAACCGCGATTCGTTACCACAGCAATGGGAAATCACTCCTGATTACGGCAAGCGCGTTTTGGCTGATCGCAATCGCCATCAGCGTTGCCGTTCTCGTGCCTATCAACAGCCGGATCGTGCAACTCGACTCTGGCTCCGCCCAGAGCTCGTTTGCGGAGCACAGAACGTGGGACCTGATTCATCGCGGACGTGTGGCCGTTCTTGCGATATCAATGATCTGCTTCCTATTAGCGGTTCTCTAATAAAAAGGAGAGCCGCAATCCTCAGTTACCCGCCAGTTCTCGTGCGCGCTCGGTGGCGCGCTTGACCGCTTTGATCAACGTCACGCGCAGGCCGCCCTCTTCCAGCTCCAGGATTCCGTCGACTGTACATCCAGCCGGAGTCGTGACCTCATCCTTCAGCAGCGCCGGATGTGATCCGGTTTCGAGCACCATCTTCGCCGCGCCATATGCGGTCTGGGCGGCGAGTTGTGTCGCAATCTCACGCGGCAGCCCGACATTCACGCCCGCCTCCGCCAGCGACTCCAGGATGATGTAAAGAAACGCAGGGCCCGAACCGGACAACCCGGTCACTGCATCCATGTGCCGCTCGTCGACAACGACTGTACGGCCCACAGTCGAAAAGATTTGTTGGGCCAGACCAAGCTGCTCGTCCGTAACAAAACGGCCGCGGCATAACGCCGTGATTCCTGCGCCCAGCATCGCGGGCGTATTCGGCATCGCGCGAATCACCGCGGCCTCCGCGCCTCCCGCACCGCCCAGTGCCTCTTCAATGGCCGCGGTCTTCACCGACGCAGCAATCGAGATCACCAGCGCACCTGGCTTCAGGGATGGGCTCACCTCGCGAACAAGCTGAATCACCTGCGTCGGTTTCACTGCGAGCAGGACAATATCGGCGCCCTCGACTGCTCGACGGTTGTCTGTCGTAACCGCAAGCCCGAACTGCTTGCTAAGCGCCTCGGCACGCAGCTCGTGCGCAACCGTGGCCGCAATCTGCTGCGCAGGGAAGAGGCCGGTGCGAACGAAGGCCTGCAACAGAATGCCACCCATCTTCCCTGCACCAAGCACCGCCACGCGCAGGCCGGCGGCTATATTCTGCGCTGAATCTTTCGAACTCATGCTCGAAGGCTATCAGAGCACCCTGTAACCATCACTCGCTAACTCGCCAGCAGCGCCAGCGAACCCGGCGCGCCCGAGACGGAGGCGGCCTCCAGCATGCGATATAGGGTCGAGCGGCTGATCCCCAGCACCTCTGCGGCCCGCAGCTTATTGCCGTTACACCCGATCAGAACAGCGCGAACGTGCTCCTGCACGATCTCATCCAGCGGCACCATGCGCACCGGAGTTTCGGGTGCCGCCTCTGTACGTACCTCGGCGATGGCAGCGGCCAGTTCCGCAGGTCCCAGCGATGCCTCGCCACGTTCAACCATCCATGTAATTGCCGCTCGCAGCTGCGCGAAATTGCCCGGCCACGCGTACTCACTCACTGCAGACAAAAAGCCCGGCTCGAATGAGGGAATCCGGCGCCCCTGGCGGGTCGCCTCGGCCTGGACCAGCTGATGGGTTAACAGCGGAATGTCCTCCACCCGCTCCCGCACTGACGGAATCTGCAGACGAAGCGAACCAAGATGGCCAAATAGTTCACCATCGAATGTCCCTGCGCTGACCAGCGAGCGAAGATCCGTGCTCGTGGACGCGATGATGGCGATCCTGCGATGCCGGCGCAATCTCAACAACCGCAACAGCATCTGCTGTCCGGCGGGCGAGAGGCGGTCGATTTCGGGAAGAAACAGGGCGCCCCGGTTCGCGTTGCCCAGCAGGGCGCCGGGGCGGCGGAGCTGCCGTTCGGCCTCCGCCGCACGCAGATGGATCAGCGGTGTGCCGGCGAACGCGGAGAGATCGTGCAGGGCCTGGGCCACTGCGTCGGCGCCGCAGCCTGCTTCACCGGTCAGCAGCGCGACGCGGAAGTGCGGAGCCAGGATGCGGAGCTGAGCCCACAGGCGAGCCATCGCCGGACTCGGGCCGACAAGCAGTTGAGCGTCAGGCCTGGCGTCCGGAGACTTGGACTGGAGAGCTACGTTGGGCCGGATTGGTGTTAACGAGAACATCTGAACCGATGGAGTCATACATCTGCTCCATCGGCGGACACGGGCGGGAGCTTGAGAAAAGCTTGTGGAAAACGGGGGGTGGACTCGTGTCCACCCCCCTCCTTGGATCTGGTTTGCCGGGCTTAGGCGGCTGACGTCGCGCAGTAGGCATCGAAGGCGCGGGTGAGCTCCTGCCCGATGGCAGCGGCGGTGGAGGTCTCGATGGCGGAGCGCTGCATCAGGTAGACGAGCTGGCCGTCGCGGAGAATGGCGATGGCCGGGGAGGTGGCGGGCTGGCCCTGGAAGTAGCTGCGGGCACGCTCGGTCGCCTCACGGTCCTGGCCGGCGAAGACGGTGATGGCGTGGTCCGGCTTGGTGGCGTGCTGGAGGGCGAGGCGAACGCCGGGACGCATCTTGCCGGCGGCGCAGCCGCAGATGGAGTTGACCACGAGGAGGGTCGTTCCGGGCTGCTTGAGGGCGTTGTCAACGTCTTCTGGCGTGCGGGCCTCTTCGATGCCGGCGCGGGTGAGCTCCTCGCGCATAGGGATGACCATCAGCTCTGGATACATTTTTTGGGTGCTCCTTCAAGGTGCTGCTTGAGATTGGATTTTGGGGAGGGTACCCCTCCCCCGTACCTTTTGTGCAAAGTCTTGAGAGCAGATACTTTAGGTCTGGACTTCGGGGGTGCGGCCGAATACCGCACGTGAGGTCAGCCAGACCCTTGCTCTCTGGATTCATTGTATCGGGTGCGTCAAGAGATTGGGGGTGAGCGGGGGGAATCGGAGGTTGAGGTTTGAGTTTCGGGAGGCGAGTTGCGGGACGCGAGTGGGAGTCCGGTCATGTAGTCTCAAGCCGTGACGATTCGGGAGAATGTGGCGCTGGGGCCGCTGACGACGCTGGGAGTGGGTGGGCCGGCGAGATTCTTTACGGTGGCGGAGACTGAGGCCGATGTGGCGGAGGCTGTCCGGTGGGCCGAGGAGCGGGGGCTGCCACTGTTCGTGCTGGGCGGGGGAAGCAACCTGCTGGTCAGCGATGCCGGGTTTCCGGGGCTGGTGGTTCAGATTGGAATCCGGGGCATACGGGATTGCGGTGAGGGGTTGTTTCAGGTCGGGGCGGGCGAGGTCTGGGATGAATTTGTCAGCCGGATGGTCGCTGGCGGGATGCAGGGCGTGGAGTGCCTGGCGGGGATTCCGGGGAGCGTGGGCGGGACGCCGGTGCAGAATGTTGGGGCGTACGGGCAGGAGGTGGCCGAGACGATTGTTCTGGTGCGCGTTTTCGACAGGGAAAAGGGTGAGTTTGTGGAACTCGACCGGGAGGCCTGCAAGTTCCGCTATCGCAAGAGCTTATTCAATAAGGACCAGCCGGGCCGGTACATAGTGACCCGAGTGGACTTTCGGTTACATCCTTCCGGGAAGCCTCAAGTTACTTACGGGGACGTCAAGCGCTACTTTGCTGAATCCTCCGAAGTCATTGACTTATTGCAAGTTGCCTCTGCTGTCCGGCAGATTCGGCGGGGCAAAGGAATGTTGCTTGTGGAAAACGATCCGGACTGCCGGAGCGCTGGATCGTTCTTTAAGAACCCCGTGGTGGCGGCTGCGCGGGTAGCAGAGATTGCCGCGGCCGGGACGTGTAAGGAACCCATGCCGCAGTGGCCGGCGGGCGACGCGCTTGTGAAGCTGTCGGCGGCGTGGCTGATCGAGCGGGCGGGGTTTGGGAAGGGGTTTGTGGATGGAGCGGCGGGGATCTCGTCGCGGCATACGCTGGCACTGATCAACCGGGGCGGAGCGACGGCTGCGGATATTGAGCGGCTGCAGGACAGGATTCGGGCGAGGGTGCGGGCGAGGTTTGGGGTGGAGTTGGAGAGGGAGCCGGTGAAGCTGGGGTGAGGGAGAGGGAGAGTTAGGGGTTAGGGGTGAGGAGTTAGGAAAGGCGGGACTCGGCGCGGTGATCTTGCGAACCTACTGATGCGTGATGAAGGCTGCGCATGAATGGGCACCCGGCGATCAGATCCGTTCTGCTTCGTTTCCCAGACATTCGAAGTGCCGTGTTTTTGCGTTGCGAGTGATGCGTCCAGGGCGATAGGATGCGCGCGCCAGACCACATGAATCTCGAGACCTCGCCTGTAGTGCGCGACGTCGCGCTCGCGGTTGGCTACTCATTTTTGAGCAATCGAAAGAGGCCGAAATGTCTCAAGGCACCGCAGTGCAAGCAGGCGGTCCACCACCTGAAGCCCAGATCGCCGAAATCCTTCTTTCCCAAGTGGTCGGACGGCTGGTCCACCTTGCGGCGACGCTAAGGCTGTCCGACTATCTGGCCGATGGGCCGAAATCTGCCGACGAGCTCGCGTCAAAGACAGGGACGCAGGCCCGAGCTCTCTACCGCGTGATGCGAACGCTTTCCAGCCTGGGATTTTTTTCGCAAGATGCAGAACACCGATTCGCGCTTTGTCCACTCGGTGCGGTGCTTAAGTCTGGAACGCCAAGCCACGCAGCCGCAATGACCCTGGCTGGCCCGATCCTGATGCGCAGCTTCGATCAGCTTCTTTATTCAGTTCAGACGGGCAAGACTGCCTTCGAGCAATCCTTTGGCACGCCGATCTTTGAGTGGCTGGGCACTCATCCCGACGAGACAGCGTTGTTTACCGGGACGATGATTGGGTTCCATGGCATGGAGCCTCCAGCTATTGCGGCTGCCTATGATTTTTCGGGCTTCGGGACGATTGCCGATGTGGGCGGCTCTACCGGGAATCTGCTGAGCACGATCCTGGCGAAGTATCCGGGACCTCGCGGAATCCTGTACGACCTGCCGCAGGTGGTCGCCAACGCACCTGCGTTGCTTGAGCAACGTGGTCTCCGGGACCGCGTGCAGATCGAATCAGGCAGCTTCTTTGAAAGCGTGCCGGGTGGGGCTGACGCCTACATTCTGTCGCATGTGATCCACGACTGGAACCACGAGCAGTGTTTGACGATTCTCACCAACTGCCGGCGGGCAATGAAGTCTGATGGCCGCCTGCTTCTCGTTGAGATGGTGCTGCCGGACGGCGATGCACCGCATCCAGGGAAGATGCTGGACATGGTGATGCTGACCGTCCCGGGAGGCGAAGAGCGGACGGCGGCCGAGTATCGTGCGCTGCTGGATGAGGCCGGTTTCCGGATGACGCGGCTCGTGCCTACAGCGTCTCTCGTAACCATTGTTGAAGCTGTGCCGCGGTAACGAGGCGTGATTGTCATGCCTTCCTGGTCGAGAGATATCCCAGGCAGGGCTGCGCATGAATGGGCACCCGGCTGATTTTCCGGTGCGAGGGTTGGATCAGTGATCTCCGCAACTGGCGAAGTGGCTCGGACTTCGCGCCGTTTTGCGCACAGTTTCCAGGTGTCAGTTTTCAGTTTCGAGTTAAAGCAGGTTCCTCGGCTTCGTCTCGGAACGACAGAAAGAAAAGCAACTGCAACCGGAACCGCACTCGCGCGTCTTCACGCGCGATAACCTACCCTTTCACGATGAAGCCGTGAAAGGGTAGGCCACCCGGTTCGTGGGTGGGAGAAGCGGATTGCTTCCATCCGGCGGGCACAGGGAGGACGAATGTTGCGTCAGGGGCTAAAGCACTCGTGCGCTTTTCGCATGCGATGCCCACCTTAGCGACGATGGAACCGTCGCGAAGATGGGGCACCCCGAGGTCTCTGCCGGGAAGGTGACGGTGGACACGGTGGTGATCGATATGTGGACGGCGAGCCTACGCCGAATTGGTGAAAGAGTTAGGAAGTCAGGGGTGAGGAGTAGGAAAGGCCGGGAAGTCTGGGCAGTCATCCTTCGAACCCGCTCATGCGCGATGAAGTTGCGCATTAATGGGCAGCCGGAGGAAACCGGCGTTAGGCCTGCAGCGTTATGGGTGATATGCGTATTTCAGGAACCAGAGGTGTCGGGTTTGTGGCGGCGTTCGGGGTGGCCGCAGTTGTGGCTTTTGGCGGGCGCGCGCAGAGTCCTGTCCGTCGAG
>Ga0070741_10012031_pt1 | contig 15766 bp, 15 predicted proteins | sample Coa_R1_4_FD_66440 | JGI IMG/M metagenome (GOLD analysis project Ga0070741, IMG submission 66440) | Surface soil microbial communities from Centralia Pennsylvania, which are recovering from an underground coalmine fire - Coalmine... | ecosystem: Environmental > Terrestrial > Soil > Unclassified ...
AGCTCGGGCATGGTGACCGGCGCTCCCTTGCGGTCACCGACCGACATGCGCCATCGTCCGGCGCGATGGACCTGACCCTTCAGCACGCACGTGTCCTCGCGATCTTCTCCGATGGGAATGTGTCGTCGACGAAGGAAGTCGCTACGGCGCTCGGTGTCGATCACGCGACGGCCGTGAAGCTGTGCGACGAGCTGCGTGAGCTCGGTCTCCTCGACGAGGAAGGCGCGGAATAGAGTCGGGTGCGGGTCGCACGCTGCGACGGTCCCATGAGTCGAGTTCAGGCCGTTGTCTGCCGACGTGACGAGAATGACGGCGATGGTCGTGCCGCGGTCTAAGCGTGGCGTCGGGGGAACGACGAACTCCCGCGCCGGAAGAGACGACCGTCGATGAAGCGCACGCTCTGCTGGCCATGGCCCTCATGCTGACCGCCGGATGCGCGATCGGCACGCGCCGCGTACACGCGCACTACGAGAGTCCGGCGGACGTGCTGACCGCCGTCCCGCCCTGTGATCTCGCGCGCTGGAAACCCGGCATGAACGCCTGCCGGGGTACGGCGTACAGCGGCGCCCCGACGACGATCACCGGTGACTGGACCGGGCGCACCGAGTACGCGTACGGCTGGCTCATGCTCCCGTCGGGCGCGACGTACGCCGCGAACGTCGAGACATTCACCGGGACCGTCGACGGCTGCGGCACCGGCAGCTTCACGTACTCCATGACCGGCGTGCAGCGGCCGGACGGGACGCTCGACACCCGTTGGACCGTCGTCGACGGGCTCGGGACCGGGGACTTCGTGAGGCTCCGCGGCGAGGGTACGCTCATCGGCGTCTTCCGCGACGACTACACGAGCGCGGGCGACTTTCGCGGCTGGGTGCGCTGCCGGCGCTGACGTCCGTCGGATCCGAGGGGACGCCGCGTGGCCGGGCGGGAAGGCTGCCGCAGCCGCTTGACCGAGCCCGGCGCGCGCGCGATCGTTCGCGCCATGCCGACTGCCAACACGGCGCTCGCGGAGCGCATCTTCGGGAAGCCCGGGGCCGGCTTCGCGCCGCTCGACGGTCCGACGCTGCTCGAGTCCATGACCGACGACGTCCGCTACACCGTCATCGGGTCGACGGCCGCGTCGGGCCTCATCCAGGGCCGCGACCAGATCCTGGCGCGCATCGTGGCGCCGCTCGTCGAGGCGCTCGACGGCGGGCTCGACGTCGCCGCGGACGCCGTCTTCGGCGAGGGCGACTACGTCGCGGTGCAGGCCCGCGGCCGCGCGCAGACGAAGCGCGGCGCGCGCTACGACAACACGTACTGCTTCGTGCTCCGCTTCCGCGACGGCCGGATCGCGGAGGTGACCGAGTATCTCGACACGGAGCTCGTGCGGAAGGTCCTCGGCTGACCCGGGTCGAGGATGCCGCGCTCGCGGAGCTCCGCGATGAGCAACCGCGCGTACTCGTCGAGAATCGGCGGCGGCGGGTGCACCCGGTAGAACTCGAGCTCGCGATCGGGCCGGAAGAGGTCGATGTACCGCGACGCCGGCAACCCCGGATAGACGCTGTCCGGCCCTAGCGACTGCGCGTGCGGGTTCGGCGCTTCGCCAGCCCCGCAGCGCTTCGCGGGTATGTCGAAGTACACGACCGGTATCCCGCGCGCTTCGGCGACGCGCGAGAGCGCGCGGGCGGCCTCATGGTCGCGCTCCTGGCACCAGCCGAGGTCGCGTCTATGCCCGAATCCGGGAACGAGCGCGATCGTCGCCCGTGCGAGCGCCGAGCGGCGAAGCCACGGCTCGACCACGTCGACCGGCAGCCACGACGGATACGCGAACTGCTCGGTGAAGAAGTCGGGGTCGCCGAGCAACGCCGACCAGTCGTAATCGAGCGCCTTGTACGACGGCGGAATCAGGAACGCCCGCCGTCCCTCGTTGTACAGCTGGACGACGACGAGATCCGGGCGGATCTCGTCGAGCCGCGTTTCTGCGACGTGCGCCGCCTGTCGCAGCATGTAGGCGGACGTGCCGAGGTTCCACGCCTCGTAGCGGCGTCCGTCCGGGACCTCTGCGTTCAGATGCCGTTCGAGCGCGGCCGGGATCGTCTCGTCGTCGCTCACGGCGCCGCCGTAGATGGTCGAACCCCCGACGCACAGGATCCGATAGACGCCGGATTGCTTCACGAGCGGATGCGTCGGATGGCGGGCGCCGTGGGCGTCGATCGTGACGCGGTACGGCGGCCGGCCGGGGACCGCGCACTCGCACGACGTCCCGGGCGCGAGCTCGTAGTGGAGCGCCCCATCGGCCGAGACGCGGTGCACCTCGACGTCCGAACCCTGGAAGAAGAGCGACGGCGTGATGAGTCGCTGATCGATCGACAGCCGCCGCGTCAACGTTTCGGCCAACAGGAGGGCGACCGCGGCGCCGAGCGTCGCGAGGACCAGGGTCGCGAGGCGGGCACGCACGGAGGCGCCCGGACGCCGGGTCATCGAGCCGTCGTGCATGCGCGATCGTGCGGCATCAGCGCGGCTCGCGAAAGTCTTCGAGCCGGTATCCCGCGCGCGCGAGCGCGCGCTGGACAGCGCCCATGACGAGCTCGGAATCGACGTGTGCGTTCACGGGCACCTCCGGCGCAGCTCTCTTCCGGAACTCCGCATAGGTGGCCGGTCTTCCGTGCGCGCGAGGAGCGCGTCGAGGCGCTCATGGTCGTCACCCGGGAGGCGCGCGATCGGGCCGCGGGCGGTCATGGTTCGGGCTCGAGCAGCTTCGGGCCGAGATAGAAGAGCCAGGCGGCGGAGCCGACGATCCAGGCCGCCCCGGCCGCGCCGAGGTGCTGGAAGTACGTCGCGCTCCAGTCCGCCACCACGCGTCCCAGCATTGCGACGAGGATTCCGATGCCGGTCACCCAGACCGCCGCCGGCGACCCCTCGCGCGCGTCGCTGAGGTCGAGGTGGCTGAGCGCGACGTGCGTCGCGACCCCGAATGCGAGGAGGCTGAAGCCGCCGATGAACAGCACGTGCAGTGCGGGCACGCGGTAGTCCGGCTGCAGCCCGGACCATGCGAGGCCGATCGGCGCCAGCCACACCGCGAGCCAGACGAGGCGTCGATGGAGGCCCGCGCGCCGGGGGAGCCGCCACGCGCCGCCACCGCCGCCGAGCCCGGCGCCGACCGCGACGGCGCGTACGATCGGACCGAGACGCACCCAGCCGAGCTGCTCGGCAGCGAGGCTGGCGAAAATCGTCGCGCCCGCGGCGCCGTACGCGAGCGCCTTCCTGGCCTCACGCGGCGACGACCCCAGGTCGGGCGGGGGCGGCGCACCGGCCATGAGCGGGAGCACGAGACCCCCGATGCCGACGACGAGGCAGAGGAAGACGCCCTGCTCGACGAGGAGCCGGCCGAATCCCGCCGTCCAGCCCGGCGCACCGGCGGCGGACCACGCGAGCAGCAGCGCGGCGCCGGCGATGCCGTGGACGAACGCGAACGGAACGAGGACGAACGCCGCCGGCGGGCGCCGGCCGGCCGCGCGACCGAGGAACCGCCGCACCGCGAACTGGAGCAGGATGACCAGCACCGCGACGTACCCGAGCTCGGCAATGGTCCAGCGCTCCGCGAGCGCGGCGGCGGCGGTGACCACGAGCGACGCCGCCGCGAGCCCGAGCTCGGTGGCGGTCGGCGGGTCGGTCTGCGTCCGCCGGGGCAGCGCCGTCATCAGGAACCCGACCGCGAACGCCATCAGGAACGCCTGCGTCTGGATGAGCCCGTGGAGCATGCACGAGTAGGTCGCCGTGATGCCGCTCGAGTAGAGGACCCAGTGGCCGATGCCGAGCCACCCGAGGAGCACCCCGAGCGGGAAGAACGGACGGAACGGCTCCCGACGCCATCGCACGGCGACACCCTAGACGGCGGCGGCGCGGGTCCGCCAGCGCGGTGCGCACGTCCGCTTGCGTCCCGGGGTCGTTGCCGGCATGTCGTCCGCGATGGGCGGCTTCCGTTCGTCGCTCGATCGGGGCGCGGTCGGGTGGGGACTCGTCGCGGTCGCGGTCGCGCTCGTGCTCGTCGCGGTGGGAAGCGGCGGGCTTCGATGGTTCGACGCGGCGCTGGTCGGCTATCTCGTCGGGACGCTCTTCGCGATCTTCGGCACGGTGTATCGCTACCGCGTGTGGCTGCGCCGACCGCCGACCGCGGTGCTGAACCGCCGCGGGTGGGAGGCGTTTCGTGCCGGCGGCGTGCGGAGCTTCGCGCGGCTCTTCGGCCTCGCCGCGACGAATCTGGCGGGACAGGCGTTCATCGGCCGGCGCTCCCGGGTCCGGTGGGCGGCGCATCTCCTCGTGTTCTGGGGCTGTGTGCTCGCGGCGGCGATCACGTTTCCGCTCGTCCTCGGCTGGCTCCACTTCGAATCCGTCGGCCAGGAGCCGGCGCGCTACCGCGCGTTCGTGGCCAACGTCGGGACGATCGCGTTCGACGCGCGGAGCCCCGTCGGCTGGCTCGTCTTCCACGGCCTGGACGTCGCCTCGGTGCTGGTCCTCGCCGGGGTCTTCCTCTTCCTCTCGCGACGGCTCCGCGATCCGGGCGCCGTCGCGGTCGAACGGTCGACGGACTTCCTCGCGCTCGCCGGGCTGTTCGCCGTGTCCGTGACCGGCCTCATGCTCACCGCGTCGACGCTCTGGATGGGAGGACGGTTCTACACCTTCCTCACCACCGTCCACGCGCTGACCGTGATCCTCGGCCTCATGTATCTGCCTTTCGGGAAGCTCTTCCACATCTTCCAGCGACCGGCGAACCTCGGCGTGCAGTTCTACCGCGACGCCGGCGCGCGCGGCCTGCAGCAGCAGTGCGTCCGGTGTGGCGCGCCGTTCGCGTCGGCGATGCAGGTCGCCGACGTGAAGGCGGTGCTTCCGCGCGTCGGCTTCGACTACGCGGCGCCGGACGGCGGCCACTGGCACGACGCATGCCCGGCGTGCCGGCGGCGTCTCGTCACGCTCGCGCAGGTGGCGCGGGTCGGCGGGTTCGGCTGATGGCGCGCACGCCCGCGGACGAAGCCGAGCTGATCGCGCGGTACGGTCCGCATCTGAACCAGGCGCCGCCCGGCGGCTGGGACGCGGATCTCGAGGGCATCGACCGTTCCGTGCCGACGCACTGCTGCTTCTGCGGCCAGCAGTGCGGGATCATCCTCAAGGTGAAGGACGAGCAGGTCGTCGGCTTCGAACCCCGGTACGACTTCCCGTTCAACGAGGGGAAGCTCTGCCCGAAGGGCGTGAAGCGTTACCTTCAGGGCAGCCATCCCGACCGCCTGCTCACGCCGCTCGAGCGGGCGCCCGACGCGCCGGGCGGGTTCCGGCGGGTCGGCTGGGACGCGGCGCTCGACCGCGTCGTCGCCGAGATCCGGCGCATCCAGCAGGCGCACGGGCCGGACGCGTTCGCGATGCTTTCCGGCGTCTCGCTCACGAACGAGAAGTCGTACCTGATCGGGAAGTTCGCGCGCCTGGCACTCGGCACCGCGAACCTCGACTACAACGGGCGGCTCTGCATGGTGTCGGCCGGGACCGCCAACAAGAAGGCGCTCGGCATCGACCGGGCGAGCAACCCGTGGAGCGACATCCCGCTCGCCGACGTCGTGTTCATCGCCGGCGCGAACGTCGCCGAGTGCGCGCCGATCACGACGAGCTACGTGTGGCAGGCGCGCGACCGCGGCGCCAAGCTGATCGTCGCCGACCCGCGCGTCACGCCGCTCGCGCGCACCGCCGACGTCTTCCTCGGGCTCCGTCCCGGGACGGACTCGGCCCTCATGGGGACGATCCTCCACGTGCTCGTCGCCCGCGGCTGGCTCGACCGCGGCTTCATCGCGGCGCACACCGAGGGCTTCGAGGCGGCGGCGGAAGCGGTCCGCGAGTACACGCCGACCTGGGGCGCGCGCGTCACGGGCGTCCCCGCGAAGCGGATCGAGCAGGCGGCCGAGCTCTGGGGCACGTCGCGCACCGGCATGCTGCTCCACGCGCGCGGCATCGAGCACCACACGAAGGGCGTCGAGAACGTGCTGTCGTGCATCAACATCGGGCTCGCGACCGGGAAGTTCGGGAAGCCGGGCTGCGGCGTCACGACGATCACGGGGCAGGGGAACGGCCAGGGCGGACGCGAGCACGGCCACAAGTGCGATCAGCTCCCCGGGAACCGCGACATCACGAATCCCGAGCACCGCGCGTACATCGCGTCGGTCTGGGGCTGCCCCGTCGACGCGATCCCGGGGAAGGGGAAGACCGCGCAGGAGATCGTGAACGCGATCCACGACGGCGAGATCAAGGGCCTCCTCTCGATCTGCTTCAACCCCGCCGTCTCGCTCCCGGACACCGCCTTCACCGCCGCGGCGCTCGAGAAGCTCGAGTTCTACGCCGTGATCGACTTCTTCCTCTCCGAGAGCGCGCGCTACGCCGACGTCGTCCTTCCGGGCTCGCTTCACGAGGAGGACGAGGGGACGTCGACGAGCGTCGAGGGGCGCGTGATCAAGATCAACGCGGCGGTGAAGCCTCCCGGCGAAGCCCGCCGCGACTGGGAGATCCTCCTCGACGTCGCCCGGCGCCTCGGGAAGGGCCGCTGGTTCCCGTACACGACGACGCGCGAGATGTTCGAGGAGCTCCGGATCGCGTCGAAGGGCGGGACGGCCGACTACTCCGGCATCACGTGGGAGCGGATCGTCGCCGAGCAGGGCGTCTTCTGGCCGTGTCCGGAGGAAGGGCACCCGGGCACGCGGCGCCTGTACGAGCGGGGACGCTTCTACACCGAGAGCGGCCGGGCGAAGTTCCACGCCGTACGCCACCGGCCGCCGGCGGAGGAGGTCGACGACGACTATCCGGTCTGGCTCACCACGGGCCGTGTCGTCAGCCAGTATCTTTCCGGGACCCAGACGCGGCGGATCGGCGCGCTCGTCGCGCAGTATCCCGAGCCGCTCTGCGAGATGCATCCGCGCCTGGCCGCCCGGCTCGGCGTCCGGACCGGCGACGTCGTGCGCGTCGCGTCGCGCCGCGGCAGCATGACGCTCCCGGCGACCGTCGTCGAGACGATCCGGCCCGACACGGTGTTCATCCCGTACCACTGGCCCGGCGCGCGCGCGGCGAACCAGCTGACGCAGCGGGCGCTCGATCCGCTCTCGAAGATTCCCGAGTACAAGGTGAGCGCAGTCCGCGTCGAGCGCGTCGGACCCGGGACGGCGCCGGTCGACGCGCGGGACGTCGAGCTCACGGGAGCGGCGCGGTGAGCCGCCTCGCGCAGCCCCGGGAGAAGATCTTCGTCATCGATCAGAGCCGCTGCATCGGCTGCAAGTCGTGCGTCGAGGCATGCTCCGAATGCGGGACGCACCGCGGCCGCTCGATGATCCATCTCGACTTCGTCGACCGCGGCGCGAGCACGCAGACGGTTCCCATGGTCTGCATGCACTGCGACGACCCGACCTGCGCCGAGGTCTGTCCCGCCGACGCGATCAAGCAGAACGACGACGGCATCGTGCAGTCGGCGCTCAAGCCGCGCTGCATCGCGTGCGGCAACTGCGTCGTCGCGTGTCCGTTCGGCGTGCCGAAGCTCCTGCTCGAGCTCGAGCAGATGATGAAGTGCGACATGTGCTTCGACCGGACGTCGCGCGACCTGGCGCCGATGTGCGCGTCGGTGTGCCCGAGCCAGGCGCTCTGGTTCGGGACGGCCGAGGAGTTCGCGGCGGGCCGCGCCGGGCTCCTGACCGACGACTTCGTCTTCGGCCGGCAGACGATCCGTACCAAGGTCTACACGGTCACGCGCGACCCCGGGCCGATCGACGCGCTCGGCGGCGCGGCGACACGTCCGTGGCAGGACGATCCCTTCGGGCTCGAGGAGGACGCCGGTGGCTGAGCGGAGCGTGCCGAAGTGGCGCGAGGATTTCCCCTTCACGTCCGAGGGAGAAGACGAGGTCACGCGCCGCGAGTTCGCGCGCTACCTCGTGCTGGCGTCGGCGGCGTTCGCGGCGAGCGGCGTCGGCGTCGCCGCGTGGACGTCGCTCCGGCCGGTGAACCGCGGCGCACCGCGCCCGATCGTCGCGGCAACCGCCGTGGCCGCCGGCGGCACGTTCCTGTTCCGCTATCCGACGGAGCGCGATCCCGCGATCCTCGTGCGAACGTCGGACGGCGAGCTTCGCGCCTTCAGCCAGGAGTGCACGCACCTCGGATGCGTCGTCTACTGGAGCGCGGAGCGCGGGCAGCTGCTCTGCCCGTGTCACGACGGCGCGTTCGACGGGCGCACCGGCGCGGTCGCGTCCGGGCCGCCGCAGCGCCCGCTCGGCCGCATCGACGTCGAGGAGCGTGCGGACGGCATGATCTGGGCGCTCGGCCGCGAGGTCGGCTGATGGCGAAGCCGCGCGACGTCTCGTCGGCCATCGGCATCTTCGTCGGCGTGCTGCTGTGTCTCCAGATCTTCCTGCTCACCGTCGGGCTCGACGCGCTCCATGCGGCGGATGAGCGCCTCGCGTGGACGTCCGCGGCGCTGTCCGTCCTGTTCGCCGCGGGGTCCGCGGCGTTCTACCGCCACCTCCGCTGATGGCAACGCGCGGCGAGCGTCCCGGGCCGGTCCGTCCGGGGCCGATCGGCGGCGACATGGCGGCCGTGCTGTGGGGCGTCGCGCGCCGGTTCCAGCTGCCGGCGCTCGAGGCGCGCCACTCGAGAATCTGGGTGCTCGGGCTCTTCGCGCTCGTGAACGGGCTCGTGTCGATCGCGATCATGGCGTGCGTCGCCGTCGTCACGCGCGCGCCCTTCATCTTCCCGTCGCTCGGGCCGACGGCGTTTCTCCTGTTCTATGCGCCGACGACGCCGGCGGCGTCGCCGCGGAACACGATCGGCGGCCACCTGATCGGATGCCTCGCGGGGTACCTGGCGCTCCTCGTGTTCGGCCTCACCGACCGCGGCCCGGCGCTCGCGGTCGGTGTCGACTGGCGGAACGTCGGCGCGGCCGCGGTGTCGCTCGGGCTGACGAGCGGCGCGATGGTCTGGTGTCGGGTCCCGCACCCGCCAGCCGGCGCTACGACGCTGATCGTGTCGCTCGGCATTCTCCGCCAGCCGTGGCAGCTCCTCGTGCTGATGCTCGCGGTCGGCATGCTGATCGTGCAGGGCTTCGTCATCAACCGCCTGGCGGGCGTCGACTATCCGCCGTGGCGCCCGCGCCCCGACGCGGGCGTCGCCACGCGTCCCGCCGGCCGCGGATAGGAGCGCCCGGCGGTGGACGCCGGGTCAGGGGTGCCGGCTGCAGTGCCGCTTCACGAGGTGCGTCACCGCGTCGACCATCACCGGCTTCCGGATGAAGTCGGCGATCCCGAGCTTCCGCGCCTCGCTTTCCGCGTCGGGGCTTCCGGAGATCACCGCGACCGGGAAGCGACTGAAGGTCGGGTGCGACTGCTGGACGCGCCGGAACTCCGCGCCGGGCATCCGCGGCAGCGCGGCGTCGAGCAGGATGAGGCACGGCTCGAGGCCCTGGCCGAGCTGGTCGAGCGCGTCGACGCCGTCGTGCGCCGTGACGACCGTGAAGCCGTCGAGGTCGAGGAGCGCGGCGAGGGCTTGGCGCGTGACGGGATCGTCCTCGACGACGAGCACGGTGTGCCGGGTCATCGGCGGACCGTGTAGCGCGTCACCGGCCGGGCGTCCAATGGAAACCGCGCCCGAGCGACGTTTGGCTCCCGCCGCTTTTGGTTCCCGACGCGTTCCTGTTACCGTCCGCATCATGTGTGGAGTCGCCGGGCGCGCGCGACGTCGGCGGGCTTCCCGGCTCCTCGGCGCGGTGGCCGTCGTCGCCGTCGCGGTGCTGACCGGCGCGTGGGGGCGGCATGCCCGTGCGCGGGACGCCGGCCCTGCCGACGACGCGCTCGCGATCGACGAGTCGGCCATCCCCGACGACGGCGCGCTCCAGCAGGAGCTCGAGCGCGCGACCGACCTCCGGCGGCGTGAGAGCTTCGACCGGATGCTCGACGCGCGCGATCCCGGCGAGCTGGTCGAGCACGCGACGTTGACGGACACCGACTTCGACCATCGCACGCTCGGCATCGACACGCTCTTCGTCGTCGGCGACGAGCTGTTCGGCTACCTCTTCCGGCCGGAGAACGGCTGGGGACGCGGCGGCGTCGACCGGAAGGCGCTCGGCTTCACCCCGCGCCTGACGCGCGTCCACCGCGGGACGTCGGGCGGTCCCGACGCGTTCGGCTGCTTCGGCTGCCATTCGAAGGGCGGACCGGACGGGGCCGGGACGCAGACGCAGAACGCGTTCATGCGCGGCGACGGCGAGCGGATCGGCAGCGCCGACCAGCGGAACGCGCCGCACCTCCTCGGGATGGGACCGATCGCGTGCCTCGCGCGCGAGATGACGGCGGAGCTCCAGGGGGAGGCCGCCGCGGCGCGCGCCGAAGCATCGGCATCCGGCCGGCCCGTCGAGCGCGCGCTCGCGACCAAGGGCGTCCCGTTCGGGCGCGTCGTCGCCGGGCCCGACGGCGCGCTCGACACGTCGCACGTCGCCGGCGTGGATCCGGACCTGGTCGTGCGCCCGTTCGGCTGGAAGGGCCACCAGGCGACGCTGCGCGACATCGCCGAGGAGTCGCTGCAGCTCCACCAGGGACTGCTCTCGTCGCGCATCCAGCTCGCAGTGCGCGACCGGACGATCGACGCGGCCCCGTACGGCGCGGGCCCGTGGTACGACGTCGATCAGGACGGCGTCTCGCTCGAGGTCGACGCCGGGATGCTGACGACCGTCGTCGGCTACCTCGCGCAGCTCGAGGCGCCGGTCGTCCGTCCGCCGCGCGACCCGGGGCTCCTCGACGCGTGGGCCGCCGGGCGCGCGCGGTTCGACGCGCTCGGCTGCGCGGCGTGCCACGTCCCGACGCTCGAGCTCGCCGATCCGAAGCTCGACGCGCGCGCGCCGGCCGAGCGCGGCCGGTCGCCGTTCGTGATCGACGTCGCGCACGACGGTGACGGCCCGAAGATCGAGCCCAGGTACGCGGGGTACCAGACGACCTACCTGGTGCGGCTCTTCAGCGACCTGAAGCGCCACGACATGGGCGAGGCGCTCGCCAGCCCGGCGCCGCAGGGCACGATCCCGGCCCGGATGTTCCTCACGCGCCCGCTCTGGGGTCTCGCCGAGACGGCCCCGTATCTCCACGACGGCCGCGCGCCGACCGTGCACGACGCGATCGTGCTGCACGGCGGCGAGGCGACGGCCGCGCGCGACGCGTACCTCGCACTCGACGAGGCCGACCGCGCGGGCGTCCGCGTCTTCCTGGCGTCGCTCACGCGCCAGCCGAAGGTCTTCGCGCCGTGACCCGCGCGCTCGCGCTCGCGGCCGTGCTCATCGGCGTCGCGTGCCGGCGCCCCGCGCACGAGCAGCCGCGGGAGTGGCGCGCCGACTGCCCGCGGATCGCCCGGCCGGCCGGGGTCGGTCTCGACGCCGCGCGCGAGGCCCATCGGCTCGCCGAGCGCCGCCGCCTGTGGCGCTTCCGCGAGGCCGCCGCGCCGGGGTCGTTCGTCCGCGCGATGGATGCGGCGCTCGACGCCGACGCGCTCGCCGCGGGACGGCTCTGCCTCGCCGACGTCGACGATCTCGGCGCGCTCGTCTTCGAGCACGAGTACGGCTATGCGGACGGCCTCGGCGGCGGGAAGCAGACGGCCGCGGGGCCCTTCCGGCGCGTGCACCACGACCTGTTCGGCGGCCCGGAGACGATCTCGTGTCCGTCGTGTCACTGGGTCGGCGGGGCCGCGGGCGCGGGCGCCGAGACGGACAACGCGTTCCTGCTGGGCGACGGCGAGCGGACGGCGAGCGCCGACCAGCGAAACCCGCCCGCGCTCGTCGCGCCCGGCGTCGTCGAAGCGCTCGCGCGGGAGATGTCCCACGAGCTCCAGGAGGCGCGCGACGCGCTCGTCCGCGACGCCGCGCGCGCGGGCGCCGACCGCGACGTCCGTCTCGTCGCGAAGGGCGTCGACTTCGGCGTGCTCCGCGCCACGGCGCGCGGCGCGCTCGACACGTCGGGCCTCCGCGGCGTCGACGCCGACCTGATCGTCAAGCCGTTCGGGTGGAAGGGGACGCAGGCGCATTTCGCCGACTTCGCGGCCGAGGCCCTGCAGGTCCATCTCGGCATCCAGACCGACGTGCTGCTGGCCCGCGGCGATCGGAACGTCGTCGGGAACGGCAGCGACCCGACCGACCCCGACGCGGACGGCGTGCGGGACGAGCTCCGCCGCGGCCCGTTCACCGCCATGGCCGTGCACCTGGCCCTCCTCGAGCTGCCGATCGTCGAGCCGCTCGTGCAGGACCGGAAGCTCGACGCCGCCGCCAAGGGTCTGCTCGCGCCCACCACGACCAGCTTCGCCGACGATTTCGCACACGGCCGGGAGGTGTTCCGGGCGCTCGGCTGCGCCGGGTGTCACCGGCCGATGCTCGTGCTCGAGCGGCCGGTGCTCGCGCTCGACGGCGTCCCGCCGATCGATCTCGCGCGCGACATGCGTGAGCCCGCGCTCCGCCGGGACGCCGCGCTCGGCGGCTACCCGGTGTGGCTCTTCAGCGACTTGAAGCGCCACGACATGGGCGCGCAGAACGCGGCGGCGCACGTCCAGAACGGCGTCGGCCCGCGCGAGTATCTGACCCCGCGGCTCTGGGGCATGGCGGACTCCGCGCCGTACCTCCACGACGGCCGCGCGCCGAGCATCGACTACGCGATCGCCGGGCACGACGGCGAGGGCGCCGCCGCGCGCGCCGCGTTCGTCGCCCTCCCGCCGCCCGACAAGGGCGCGCTCCGCGTCTATCTGATGTCGTTGCGGCGCGCGCCGCGCGTCGTCGTGCCCTGACCGCGGCCGCGCGCGAGCGCGGCACGCCGCACCCAGAGGTCGAGCACGCCGACGCCGGGCTTCCCGTCGACGGGATGGCGGAGCGAGCCCACGAGGAGCGCCGGGCGGCGCCCGCCGTCGGGATCCGGCGCGCGCCGGATGTGCCACCCGAACCAGCAGTCGGCTTCGTCGCCGGCGAGGTCCGCCAGGACCGCGCCCGTGCGTCCCGAGCGGATCTCGACGCGGCCGACGCGTGCCGCGTCGCCGCGACGGTGCCACGGGGCGCCGATCGCGACGTCCTCGACCCCGTCCCGGTCGACGTCGCCGGCGCCGACGACCATGCGGCCGAACAGCTCGCCCGGCTGCGTGCCCGTCCAGTGGCGCAGCTCGCGGCCCGTGCGGCCGGAGTAGACGAAGACGTCCCCGGGCTTCGCGCGCGTCTGGTCGTTCGTCCGCGGCGCTCCGACCGCCACCTCGCCCGTGCCGTCGCCGTCGAGGTCGCCGACGGCCGCGACGATCTCGCCGAAGCCGCTCAGGCGGTTCGGCCCCGTCCAGTGGCGGAGCTCCTTCCCGGTGTCCGACGACAGCACCCACGCACCGCCGACGATCGTGCCCGCGACGTCCTCGGTGAGCTGCGCGCCGACCGCGAGGTCCGGACGTCCGTCGCCGTCGAGGTCGGCGACGCGCGCGACGTACCAGCCGAACGTGCCGACGTCGGTCGCCGGGCCGTATCGCCGCAGGATCGTGCCGTCGGCGCCGCTCACGAGGTAGACGCTCCCGACGTGCAGCGACGGCGCGCCGACGTACAGGTCCGTCCGCCCGTCGCCGTCGACGTCGCCCGCGAGGGCGAGGTCCCAGCCGAAGTTCTCGCCCTGCTTCCCGGCGCGGCGCCAGAGCTCCGCGCCGGTCGCGGGCGAGCGGGCGACGACGACGCCGCGGACGAGCTTCTCGACGCGCGCGGTCGGCGCGGAGATCACCACGTCGGCGCGGCCGTCGCCGTCGAGGTCCGGGATGGGGAGCACCCAGTGACCGAAGAGGCCGTCCGGGAATTCGCCGTCCCAGGCGCGGAGAACGGCGCCGGTCGTGCCCGACCAGACCGTGACGCCGCCGTTCTGCAGCGTGCCCTGTTGGAGCTTGAAGCGTGCGCCGGCGGCGACGTCGGCGCGGCCGTCGCCATCCATGTCGAGCGGCTCGCCGAAGCGGAAGCCGAGCTCGCCGTTCGGGACGTCGCCGGCGAAGCGGCGGGCGACGCACCAGCCGGCGCCGGGGGCGGTGCAACGCGGGGCGGGGAAGGCGGAGGTCGCGAGCGACGCGACCAGGGCGGCGAGCGCCGCCGCAAGCGGGCGTCGCCGGCACGCGTGTGCCGGCGACGCCGCCCGGTCTACTGGCAGCAGCCGACCCAGCTCAGGCTGGCGCAGATCGCGCTCTGCGCGAGGCCGGAGCGGACGGGATGCAGCGTGCCGGTCGCGTTGTCGAGGTCCGCGATCTCGGCGAAGTGGCCGGTGTGCGCGGTCTCGTAGTCCCACGCGACGGTCGTCGTGCACTGCAGCGTATTGGCGTGACTCGGATCGATCGCCCAGAACGACGTGACCGTGACGCCGTCCATGTCCTTCACGCCGACCAGGTCACCGGCCGCCTGCGCGGCCTGCAGGTCGGTCAGCTTGCAGGTGTGGGACCCGGGGTAGAGGCTCGTGCACATCGCGTCGGAGCCCGGGACGCCGACGACCAGGTTGAAGTTGAACCGGCCGGTCGTCGACGGCAGCACCGTCTTCAGCACCGTGCCGGGGGGGAACGTCGTGCTGGTCGTCGACGTGGTCGTCGACGTGCTGGTGGTCGTCGTGGTCGGCTCGCAGCAGTAGACGCCGGCGCCCTGGAGCGCGTCGATGAACGTCTTCATGTTGGCGAAGAGTCCCGCGCGGGCGGGGGCATCGAGGCACGAGGGGCAGGACGCGGCGATCTTGCTCGATGCGCCGGTCGCGGCGTCGTACTTCACCTGACAGGACTTCGTGGCGCCGGTCTCGCACGCGTCCTCGCTGGCCGCGTCGGTGAACTTGCCGGCGGCGAGCTTCATGTCGCACTTGATCACGCACGCGGCGGCCTTGGCCGTGGCCTTCGCGACCGTGTCCTCGCACTTCTGGACGCCGGACTTGGCCGTCGGGACGTTGCCGTCGTCGTCGCCGCCGAAGGGGCCCGTCCCGGCGTCGCAGTAGATCGCCGCGTTCGTGTCGGTGTCGAGCGAGCCTTCGATGCTGGTGAAGACGCTGGCGCGGGTCGCGGCGCTCAGGCACGGCGGGCAGAGCGCGTCGATCTTGCTCGACGGCCCCGTCGCGGCGTCGTACTTCGCCTTGCAGGACTTCCCGGCGCCGCTCTCGCAGGCGTCCTCGGCCGTATCGTCGGCGAGCTTGCCGTCCGCGCGCTTCACGTGGCAGCCGAGGACGCAGACGAGCGCCTTGGACGCCGCCTTCGCGACCGCGTTCTCGCATTTCGCCGCGTTCTTGCCGAGGGGAAAGCATCCCGGGTCATCGCCCCCGAAGGGGTCGCCCGGCGCGGCGAGCAGCGGCGCGGCCGAAAGCAGCGCAGCCGAGACGTACGCGAGAATGCGACCAGTCGTCATGACGCCCTCCTGATGGAGACGCACTGTCGCTTCCGCAGCCGGGAGGAGTCAAGCAGTTTTCGGATCTTTCGACCTCTCGTCACGATCGCGCGCGACGGCTACGCCTGCGCAGTCACTTTCGCGGCGCGCGGCCCTAGACCTTCTCTCGGGCATCACGCGTCGTATCGATCCCAGCGGACGACGGCGCGTGCGTCGGGCCGGCGCACCGGCCCGAACTTCCCCATCGGCCAGCCGACGGGCACGACCGCGGCGAGCGTCACAGTCCGCGGGATCCCGAGCACCGCCTCGAACGCGCCGGGGACGAAGAAGTGCTGCGTCGTCAGGACTGCGCCGAGCCCGAGCGCGCGCGCCGCGAGGAGCAGGTTCTGG
>Ga0070741_10012032_pt1 | contig 15764 bp, 13 predicted proteins | sample Coa_R1_4_FD_66440 | JGI IMG/M metagenome (GOLD analysis project Ga0070741, IMG submission 66440) | Surface soil microbial communities from Centralia Pennsylvania, which are recovering from an underground coalmine fire - Coalmine... | ecosystem: Environmental > Terrestrial > Soil > Unclassified ...
TCACGTGGCGCCGGTCCAATCGGGAGAGATGGGGCTTGATCCTGCTGCCGTTGAGCGGGCCATTAAGGACTGCTCAAAATGGGGAAGGCCTCGAGCAATATACGATATTCCTGATTTCAACAATCCTCTCGGTACTTATATGCCGTTGGATCGCCGTCGCCGGCTTCTTGACCTGTGTAGACACCATGGCATGTTGCTGATTGAGGACAATCCTTACGGCATGTTTCTTTACGAAGGCGAAAAGTTGCCGACCTTAAAAGCGCTCGATCGAGAACATGTGGTTCTTTATATCGGAAGCTTTGCTAAAACTTTGTTCCCAGGACTGCGTCTTGGTTACCTGGTTGCAGATCAAAAGCTGACAAACAACCAGTTTTTGGCACAGGAACTGTCGAAGGTCAAGAGTTTGCTGACTGTTAACACACCTCCATTGTTACAGGCAATAGTGGCAGAGATACTGGTCAGAAATCAATGCTCGCTAAAGGCGATTATTGCCCCGAAAGCCGCCGGCTATCGCAGGAACCGGGATGTGATGATCGACTCCCTCGCAACCAACTTTTCAGATATGCAAGACCTGGTTTGTTGGAATTCTCCCCGCGGGGGCTTCTTTTTAACTGTGAATCTGCCGTTTCCTTTTGGCGTTGCGGAATTGCAACGATGCGCCGCGGAATACGGAGTCATCGTGGGTCCAATGCAGTTCTTCGCGCTTGCGCCAGGATCTGAATCCAGAATCCGTCTCTCATTCAGCTACGTAGATGAAAACGGCATCCGAACAGGGATTCGACAGTTGGCTTGTTTTGTACGGGAGCAATGCAAGGTTCATGAAATTCGAAACTGAATGTTATTCAAATAAGCAAATCGCCAGTTGAAATCAACTTAAAAAATATTTTGAGAGCAGCCATCGTGCACCATTGACGGGTTGTGCTCAAAAAAAATGGAGATAAAAAATGACCCCGAATGAATCTGATAAGCAAGATACGATGACCTACAAAGTTGTTGTGAACCATGAAGAACAGTATTCGATATGGCTCGACTATAAGGAAATTCCAGCCGGGTGGAGAAGTGCCGGCAAGGTTGGGCCTAAAGAGGAGTGCCTCGCTTACATCAAGGAAATATGGACAGACATGCGGCCTTTAAGCCTGCGCAAGAAGATGGAAACACTGGCTAACGACCCAGAGCCAATTGCATCCAACTCCGATTCAAACACATTTCAGGAAGAGAGTCTGGTCGACCGTTTATGTGAAGGAGAGCACCCTGTGGAAGTGAGTTGTCGTCCCCAGAAGACGATAGATCGATTCGCGCAGGCAATTGATTTAAATTATCTTCATATCAAGTTCCCTCAAACCAGAGGCGGGACGGAACTGGGCGTGTCTCTGGATCGGAACGCTTCAGATTTCAGCACTGCCGATTTTAAAATGGGAAAAGGCACCGCTCACGTCGAAGGAGATCTGACACTTGACTATGTGAAGCTCAGGTGTATTGCTGATATTGAGCTGAGCACGCTGAGCGGGAAAGGGCGACTGGTCAAGGTCGCCGGCGCGGCCGGGTGATTTTTTAAAGCTTCTTGCGAATATCTCTAAGAGAGCCGCCAGTCATTGCAGTTACGAGTGGCGGCATCCACCTCCAGCAAACTATTTTCAAAGGACCCAAATATCAGCGCTGGTACTTGCCGAATCCAATAACTACCTCCTGCCAAACCGTGCTATGCGGCAAAATAAGTGATACGTCAGAAAGATTCTTCATGGCTGCTCCTTTTTTAAGCAGCCTTCGTTCCAAAAGCGGAACCTCCTCTTCATGGAGCCCAGAACACAAAGCACGCTCCTGGAGGATTGCGAGGGTACCCGGGGGAAGCTACGTGTGCCCTCCGGCAGAGCTGCGAAAATCTTCTTAAGCTCTATGACGACTCAAGTCGGGCCTGGCATGACTGAAGATGGGCCCTGATACAAGTTAAATTTCGGCGCACTATTTTCTGAACGCTCTAGCACCCGGGGTTTAGAACATGAAAGCGTTAATAACTGTAGAGAATGGCAAAGTATTTCAAATGGATACCCAAGCTCATCTTTTAACATTATTGGATAGCTTAGGAAAACCTACCACCACCCTGTCTTTGCAGCGAAATCCGCGTGTCGTGCCTGGCTTCCCCTTTACATTCACTTGCTGCGACGGCTTAGAAACAATGGAAGGAAACGTGGTTCAGGTAATTTATTGTCAATAAGACGGTACATTCGCGCGCCGTGGTTCCCATGGCCTCCACATTCCTCGGATTGATAGCGACCGGAAACTCGAAGTTGAAGCGGTTGGTACGGATCTGTGCGTCAGCTGTATGCGCAAGTCTTGTTCAGAATGTGTCGTACGCAGCACAGTGGAGCCAGAATCGGCACGTCTTGCAGGAAATTGCCGGCAAGAAAGCTATAAGGCCTCGGACCGCGTCGCGATCTGGCGGAGTGGACTCAGCAAGTCCTCCAATTCAGCCAGCGGCATACGGCGAGGCTTGTCTGACTTGACTCAGTTTTTCGAGACGGATCACCCCCAGGGAAAGCCTTATTACGATTGGATAAAGATAGGGAGAACATCAACATCATGAATATTCTAGTGGCGGGTGGCGCCGGGTTTATTGGAAGTCACACAGCGGAGCGGTTGACGACAGCCGGGCATACTCCAATCATTTATGACAATCTCTCTACCGGGCACCGATGGGCGGCCGGCTCACAAATCATCATTGAAGCTGACCTTGCTGATAAGCGTTCGCTGCGAGCAGCGATCGAAAGGCATCATGTCGAAGCGGTCATTCATTTTGCCGGTTGTGCTTATGTGGGAGAGTCAATTGAGCAACCGCGGAAGTATTTTCAGAACAATGTACTCAATACCCTCAATTTGCTGGATATCATGCTCGACATGGATGTGAAGATTTTGGTCTATTCATCGACATGCGCGACCTATGGAGTTCCCCGGCATCTTCCCATTCCTGAAACCCAACCTCAGCTTCCGCTCAGCCCGTATGGCGAAAGCAAGCTATTTGTCGAAAAAGTACTCTACTGGTATGGCAAGGCTTACGGGTTGCGCTGGGTGGCGCTGCGTTATTTCAATGCTGCAGGTGCTTCTGGGCAGCTCGGCGAAAGCCATTCTCCAGAAACTCACCTTATCCCACTTGCAATCGAAGCATCGCTTACTGGGGTGCCCTTTACCATCTTTGGCGGCGATTATCCGACCGAAGACGGGACTGCCGTGCGGGATTACATTCATGTCGAGGACCTGGCGGCAGCGCACCTATTGGCCTTGAAATACCTGTTGGAGAATGGGCAAAACCGCGCCTTCAACCTCGGCACGGGGAAGGGGCACTCTGTTCGGCAGGTGGTGGAAATGATTGAGTGTGTCGCTCAAAAGCCGGTGCCTTACAACGTGGCAGGCCGGCGGCCGGGCGATCCCCCGGTCTTGGTCGCCGATGCCCGGGTGGCGCAGCAGGTGCTCGGGTGGGTGCCCGTCGCTTCCTCTTTGCATGAGATAATCCAAAGCGCTTGGGCATGGCACGTCAAAAGCCGCAAGACCATAGCTTCAGCAGTCTAGGTTCTTTAGATGAAGCCTTCGGGTAGGGTGCAATCCTTCCATTGTCTCCTACTCTCACTATCTGCTGTGAGCTTTGCCGGGGGGAAACTTGATTTGCCTTCTCGCCTATTTGTTTTGTAGCCCGTATGGCCAATTTATTCAAATGCGTCATTCTGTGCTCTCATAGAATTTGAGCAACCACCCAACCGCTCTCGGCATGCACCTTTCCTCGTCGCGGAGTTGGCCGGCTTGGTCCAGGGAAAAGCAGTAAGTTATCTTTACCTGGTGGTTCCGCTCCTGATGATAATGCATTTCATAATGATGCATTGCGCGTTTCAGTGAGCGCTCCTTAAAATAAAATCAGCTTCGAAAGACCCTCCTCCTTCACCGATCTGACCCAAGTGACGCCCGCCAGATAGATTCGCCTGTTCTCGAGATGCAGGAAGAACAGCGCATAATATGTCTTCAATCCTTTTGACGTAAGCACTTCTACAGTAAAGAAGTCCGTTCCCACCCATCACGGCCATGTGTGCGCGAATGAAGTCTCTCCAGCTGTTTTGTTTCTGCTTCGGCGCCTAGATGGGGCTCGGACTTTACGCGCTTCTGAGGGACTGGAGAAAAGACGAGGTGCGGAAATCAAAGCTCATCTAAATCGCTGCAGGACACCAACCCTCCAAGCCGCGGACGAGTTTTTTGACCATACGCCGAAGCATTAGGGGCTGGTTGGGAACTCATGCAATTTGAGTCAGAAAAACGCGTAAGAATTCATTCCCAATCAAACCATTTATTCAGCGCCACACGAAAATACCAGACGTCGGGTTAATGCGGCAAGGCGCCTGCTGAAATCGATTGACCTGGGATTACCCGACTCTTCCTCTAGCTTTGTAAGTAAAGAGCTTAGCTCGTTTCCGGCAGCGTTCATATCTGCCCGCACGACGTCGCGAGCCGCTTTCGACCAGCGAAATTCGCGGCGGGGCTTCCCGTCATGTACATCACCCATGGTCCTCGACTGTCCAGAATTTTGAATCGTTGATCTACCACAAATCGTAGGGCCCATCGGTAGCTCAACCCGCCGGCATTCTATTTCCAGAGTTCTTCCTTTCACTTATATAACGCGGCGAAAATGGAATCTATACTGCCGAAAAGTTAAAGCTTTCAAGTTAAAAATTGTTTGTAAAGTCCTAAACTATACGCATTTCTTATTCGTCTATATAACCAGCCTAGTACCACATCTCTGGCCGGCCTGATTGCCCAGGTGCCAGTGGCGCCATGCACCTCGACGGCGAATTCCTCAGGCTCAGCCCTGTTAGGATCATGCCCATATCTCTTACCTGCGCGAATCATTCGCACACGGGGTGAGCCGAATGCAGCCTTCAACCCGATCCGATTGAATTTTGAAATTGTGGCTTCCCGACTCGATATGACAGCACTTATGTTCTGCATCTGGTAGATTGAAAAAGCCGAACGGTACCCTTTTGGTTCCCCATACATGTTCATCGATTCGTTCGGGCTCGATGACCAGGGTCCCCCCTTCGTCGTGATGCCAGTTGTGCAAATAGCCATATAGATATGTAGTCAGCGATGTCTGAGACCACGTCATTGACATTGGATAGTGAAAGTCCGCAATGGCTAGGCAGCTCGACCGCATCGCGAATCGTTGATCGCACAGGGCTGCGGTCTTCGTCGGGTGGCAACGGATCATTTTCCGCTTCCAACTCGCGGGCGTACTTTTCAGCTTGCTCCCAACTGCGGGTCTTCGCCGCGGTACGCTGGTTTCGGCCGTTGGGCAGCACGCCGCGAATCCACTTGGGGCAGCGGTAGCGTCTCCAGTTCATGTCATCGTGGTGATCGCAGTCGCCGGCATGGCGAGTGTAGATGGTCAGCATTGAGCTCTCCACTGGTGTGGTGGATTGGCGCCGAGCATAGGGCTGGTTGGAAATTCGCGCAATTTGGGTGGGAAAACGCGAAAAAATCGAGGTGGTCCGCCGGGTCGGCGGTACAAAATTGGCCCAAAATTTTATGCTGGTCTGTAAGCTGTTGATTTTTAAGTAGTAAAGATGGTAGCCAGGGACGGAATCGTTCAGCATTACACGCCTTTCGGAATTCCAGCAAACGGCATTTTGTTGAATCCAAAATCAGATCTAACCACCTCAGTTGCAAGATGTTAGGAATTCACGGTGCAAGCTGGCACTTCGTAACGCTTCTTCGCTTGTGTCTCCCGAGACAATTGGAGTATCGCCATTTTCCAGGCGTATCGCGAATATCCTCATATGGTCAACCATAAGCCTTGTACCCGTATTGGCGAGGGCTTCGCCGGGAGAGCACGAGAGGCGCGGCGGTGCGCCTCTCGAAAAAAATTTTGGCATCTCGCGGAATGGGGGCTGATGGCTAAAAAGGGTTTAATCAAGACGATCCGCAAGAAGATCCGCAAGAAAAGGAAAGCCCCTCGCGGCTGCTGCCGCGAGGGGCTTTAGCTGGAAGGACGGTTAAGCCGTCCAGTTGGGAAAGGGATTGCGGGTGGAGTTGCGGAATGCGGTGATGAGATCGCGGATAGATGAGCGGCGCTGATGCAGAGTTTCGATCAGTCGGGCCAGGTCAGAAGCAGAGCCATAGCGGGACCACCAATCTTCCGGCAGCCCTTCTGTGAGCTTCCAAAGCTCGGCGTTGTCCATCTGCTCAGCGCGGCTAAGGACAGGCTCAAACGAGTCCCATCCCGTCACCTGCTGATAGACGCAATTACGGGCGTGCGTGCCCCGGAGCGCAGAATCGGGAAAATTCCACTCTCCGGCGTTAAAACAATAGCCCTGGCAAAGGTAGCCGTATTCGTAGGCAATGCGTGGGACCCTTCCGCTGGACACGAAACGCCATGGATCGACGTTGCTCGCCAGCTTGCAGGAGACAAGGGCGTAGCGGTGCTCGGAACATCCGCGAAGGAAATTCCTCCCGGCACCTCGGCGATTGCGCAGTTGGTCGAGGCGGCTGGCGGCTCCGTGCTGATCCTGTGTGACGAAGTTCTGAACTACATCAACCGCTATCGTGGTAGTGATGCTGACAAGTTTCATGCGTTCATCCAAAACCTGACAGTCGCGATGACCGGAACTGAGCGTTCGGCGGCAGTGATCAGCTTGCCGCGCAGTCAAGTAGAGATGTCTGATTACGATCTCCAGTGGCAGGAAAAGATTAACAAGGTGGTTCGCCGCGTTGCAAAGGACCTGATCGCGAATGACGAAGCTGAAATTAGCGAAGTCGTCCGCAAGCGGTTGTTCGAGGAGATCGGCTCGGACAAAATCCGCAAGTCTGTGGCGAAGGCGTATGCCGACTGGTGCTTCGAGCGCCGTAACCAGCTTCCGCCCGAATGGACTGCTGTCGATACAGCGACCACGGATGCGAAGGCACGAGAATTCCTGCGTGCGCGGTTCGAATCCTGTTATCCGTTCCATCCGGCGACTCTCTCTGTGTTCCACCGCAAGTGGTCGGCTTTGCGCCAATTCCAGCAGACCCGTGGCGCACTTGCGATGTTCGCGCAGTGGATTTCTTACGTGTACAAGGACGCGCATACGAAGGCAAGAAACGAAGCCCTGATCACGCTCGGTTCCGCCCCGCTTGAGTGGACGAGCTTCCGAGCAGCTTTGCTGGGACAGCTTGGCGAGGCAAGACTGCAAGGCGCAATTGACGCCGACATTGCTGGGCTGAACAATCATGCCCAAGCACTCGACGCCGATACGTCCGGTCAGCTTCGGGATATTCATCGCCGAGTAGCGACAGCGATTCTGTTCGAGTCATCCGGTGGACAGACGGACAAGAGCGCCCATCTGCCAGAGCTTCGATTCGCACTAGGCGAACCGGGTATCGAGACCACATCCATTGATACCGCCGCAAGCCAAATGGAGGCTCGCGGATTCTTCATCCGCCGCAAGGGCACCGATGGCTACCAGTTCGGGTTCAAGCCTACGCTGAAGAAGGTGGTCAACGACCGACGTGCTTCTCTCGATGAGGACGAAGTTCTTGCCGAAACCCGGAAGATCGTGGAGAACGAATTCTTGAACGGCAAGACACTCCCGATTATCCCCTTCCCTGAGGACGGCGCGGCTGTGCAGGACACGACCAGGCTTTCGCTGGTGGTTTTGTCACCACCTCAGGAATGGGCAGAAGACGGCTCGCTTCGACAGACGATCTTGGACTGGACACGAAATCGGGGAGGTTCTCCGCGTCTGTATCCCGGCTCGTTGATTTGGTGCATCCGCAAACCGGGGCGTGAGTTGCGAAACAAGGTCGAGATTCTGCTCGCTTGGCGCAACGTGAACCGGGACTACATTGACGGGACGCTTCCGGGCGAGTTCGACAAGTCCGACAGCGAGGAGATCAGGGCTCGGCTTCGGGATGCGGAAGAGGCAGCCCAAGACGAGGTGTGGGCCGGATACCGTTACATCGCACTTTATGACGCGAAGTCCGAGACAGGAGTTACTATCATCGATTTGGGCGCGGGGCATGCCAACGCGGGCGAGACACTTACTGGACGGGTCATCACCACGCTGAGGTCGCGGGCATTGCTTAACGAGTCGCCGGGCGCAGGCTATCTTGAGCGCAGATGGGCTGAACCGTTCAAAAAATCCGGCGCGTGGCCCATCTCCGCGCTTCGACAGGCGTTTCTAAACGGCACGCTGGAGCGACTGCTGGAGCCAGATAGCTACTTGAAATCGAGGCTGCCCGGCTTCGTCATGAACGGGGATTTTGGATATGCATCTGGTGCGAAGGGCGACGGCTACTCACGAGTATGGTTCAGAGAGCTGCTGCCGCAGGAGGAAATCAGCTTCGATTCCGATGTGTACCTGCTGCTCCCGAAGAGAGCACAGGAGCTTAAGTCGGGGGTGCAATCTGTCGAGGTGGTGCCGGAGACGCCAGGAACGATGGCGGGCGGCGACATAGAATCTGCTGGCGGCCCGCTGTTCATACCGCCTAAAGGCGGGACTATCGCGGCAGCAGCACGGGAAAGGACGCTCACGATTCGCGGCGAGATTCCGACTGAGGTCTGGAATCGTCTTGGTCGAACGCTGATCCCCAAGTTGAAAACCGGCAGCGACCTGGTCATGAAGCTGGATGTTTCAGTTCAAGTTGAAAACGAGACCGCTCAAGGGTTCCAGCAAGAGCTAATGCAAGTCCTTCGCGATCTGAATCTCGCAGACACAGTCAAGATCGACATCAACTGATAGCGCAAAATATGGCAAGGCTTCTCCTTTACGGTCGCGACGTTCCCACAATCTTCAACGCTGTCAGGGGTTTCGGTCTGCTCGAAAACGACATGACCCGTGCGGTCGGATGGGCATTGGCTAAGTGCGATTTCTTCCGTACCGAGTTTGTTCGCACTCTGGCGAAAGTGGATAGCGGGGGTTCAGCGGAAGTGGTTCTATCGTTGCAGAGCCACAAATCGGAATCTGGTATCACTGACATTGAGTTAGAACTCGACGGGCAATTCCACATGATCGTGGAAGCTAAACGTGGTTGGGAGCTTCCGTCGAGACAACAGCTTGAGATGTATGGGTTGCGACTCGTGCCGGGAGCATTTCCTTGCAAAGTTCTCGTCGCCCTTACTGACGCAACGCCCGAGCACGCCGCAGTCCATTTGGAATGCCGGAGTGTCAGCGGCATTCCGGTGATTCCTTTCTCTTGGGGGGAATTGCTCAAACTCGTGCAGAAGAGTCAAAATTCTCGTAATTTGAAGGAGCGGTACATCATGGGGGAACTTGTCAATTACCTGAGAGACTTGGCAACACTGCAAGACATTCATTCGAATCTGGTTTGGGTAGCTCCACTTAAGGATGAAACGCCACAGGGCTGGCATGTGTCGTGGATCGACATCGTTTGGAAGAAGCTTCGGTATTTCCATCCTCTTAGCAGAAATTTCCCAAAGGTTCCGCCGAATTATTTCGCATTCCGTTATCTTGGCAAGCTGCAATCCATTCATCACGTTGAAAGGTACGAGTTAGTTCCCGACGCGCACGCAGTGATTCCCGAAATTCCGGCAGGCGAGATCATTGACCACATGGTGTACACGTTAGGGAGTCCATTTCGCCCGGAACATGAAGTCAAGCTCGGCAACAGGTGGGGCCCGGCGCATTGTCAATGCATGATAGATACCTTGTTCACCTGCAAAACATTAGAGGAAGCCGTGAACCTCACCAAATCTCGCGAAGATGCGTAAACTGACATGTCCAAGCGCCCGAAAGAGTCAGTCTATTATCCGGCAGTCCAAGCATTTCTTCGACGCTTGGGGTATGTGTGCGAATCAATTGGTCGGAACCGCAAACCCATTCCGTTCATCACCAAGGGTATTGGACAGATCATCGTTGACGTGTTCGGAATCAAAAGCACTGCGTCTCCACACTCAACCGCAATCGAAGTTGCGGCCGTGGAGGTAAAGCGGACGACATCTCGTGCTCCACTGCGAGACATGAACCAAGCATTCAATAACAGCAAGATCGCAAACTTCTGTTACTTGGCAATGCCACATTCCTACACCGATAAGGAACTAGCGACCGCGGCTGAACTAGGTATCGGGCTACTGGAGATCGGGCGAGGAAACCGGATCAAGATGGTCGCACAGTCAAGACGCTTTCAGCCGAGCACGGCGCTGTTACGAGAATTCTTTCGAAAGAACTTGAATATCGCTCAATGTTCGATTTGCCAGAATTTCAGAAGCCTGTACGACATACCAAAAGGAACGCAGCGCGAGGGAGGCGGCTGGCGTAAGAATGTCTTTTCGGCCAGAAGCAAGTGGACGTACTTCTGTCCACAGTGTCGTGAACGATTTGAGAATGCGTTCACGGAACGGCACTTGGGGATTGTATTCAAGAAAGTTGCGGCGCTTGAGCAGAAGCAAAAGCATCTGCGCGAGCAGCTTCGTAGATATAGGCGATTGGCGAAGAAACGCGGTCGGGTACGACACTGACTGGTTTTGTAGTGGTGATGATTCTAGTTCTTCAGGCGCTCTCCAGTTTGAGCTTGACCTTATCCAACCCTTCGATGCAGCTCATCGCCTACGCGACATTCAATGCGGTACAGGAAATAGTCGCCGCACTCTCACTGAGAGCCGCCGGATTAATATTCCCGGCATATCCAGCAATAAATCGATTATTGTCCAGGCTAACGATTCCATCTTATGCCCCCGGAGATCGAAGGATTATGTTCTCTATTCGAGATTCCTCGATTTTGACTTTCGGTTTTTCATTGGAGGAAAGCTGAATGTCATTCTTTGTTTTTCGAAGTCCTGATAATCGCGGAGTTCGATCGCTGTCATCGCTTCGGTGGCGCTGAAATTGACCGCACTCCGAATTTCATTCGCCAGTATTCGATATCCATTCAAAAACGGGAGATAGAGACCCGAGGTGTCCAAAAAATCTAATGAGTTAATAAACTGCTGAATTCCAGCATTAAGGCCATGGAGAGCTTCATATATTTCGGTTTTGTTTACGTTCGTACGGACGAATGCGTTGAGCGCCGTTTTGCGTTCGTCGCTAGTGCTTCGTATTTGCGTTGATGGCGTCTTGTATTTCCTGTTTGCCGTTGTCTGCGAGAAGGTCGCTGATGTAAAAGCTCTGGTGGGTCGTTTGGCCCTCGACGAGTGCCCGAATTTTAATAGCTTTTCTTCCGACATAGCAGTCGCTATCAACGGTTATCGATTCTGTGATGAGTCTCTTTCCATGCTTCGTGTAGATCGCCACGGCCTCAAGAATCCTGTGCGTCTTATTCGTTGGGGTTGCGCATAAAAGGCAAGAAGGTCACTGCTCAGGCTCCATGGGTTTCGCTTGAGATGACCTTCCCGGCCATGTTGAGACAAGCGCGGCTACCGGAAATAGCCGCGGGTTCAGTTTCGAAATTTGAATGCTTCGGTAGGAATCCCCGAAGGTGACAGGCCATCGTCTTGGCCAATTCAATGCTTCCCACAACATTAAGAATGAGCAGCCGCAGAGATGCGGGTCATCGATGCTCTGCGTTCTCGCAGCTGATGAAACAAAGGCTGTTTCAAAAAGGTCAGGCCGCGAAGATGTACTGGATATTATTTATTAGTGAGTATATCTGTCAAGCAGGGAAATTTCAGCGAAGGCTGGGTCCAAGCACGAAGTGGAATGACGACGCAGGGTAATCTTTGCCAGCAAAAGGTGCTCTGGCTACGGTTACTTCTGTTTGCTACGGGCTTTGTCGATTGCCTTAAGGGCAAGCGTAACGCCATAATTCCGGGCTGCCATCCCTTTGCTGGCTATGTGCTTGGTAATTGTTTCGTGCTCGTCCTGTGACAAGTAGTAACGCAGCGGCATCGTTTCGACCGGGGCATGCAGCCTTTGCACTTCGAGATTAGGCTGGATAAGTTCATGGATAAACTGGCCAATCGAACCTTTGTTACGCAGCCTAATCAGCAATTCCAATTTCTCTTGCTCTTCTGGTGTCAACTCAAATTCGGCTCGGATCGTCACCTTGCGTTTGCGCTTGGGCTTGGTTTTGAGCGCATCTTTGATCATCAGGTCAGCCAGGAACTGGCTCACACTAAGTTTCTGTTCGACGCAGTATTCTTGAATTTTCTTGTGTTCATCTTTTGTCACGTCAACATAGAGGAAGTGGCGGCGCGGGCTTTCAGCCCGCGGTCTCAAGGAACTGCCGCGGTTCGGTCGCACAGCTTGTTTTTTGCCTGGCGTGGTCATTTGTTATTTGAGACCGCGAAAATTCAGCCAAGCTACGGCTGAAGTCGCAGATGGCTTGAATCTGTACCTGAAGACCCAACGTGAAAAGTGCATGTATATGTTAGCAGGATTTTACGTCCAGCCCGAGCCAATTGCAAATGTTCATGCCTGTTGGCGCAAAATTTCTTGGACATTGAATCGCATGAGTTTTATGGCCGGGACCAGACTGGCGATGACCGCCAGCGTGAATATGACAAACGCGCTGGCAAAATAGACTCCTGGGCTAAGGACGTTCACTCCAATTAGGAGTGAGGCAAGGACGCGGGTCAAGCTCATCACTATTGCTGAGCCAATCAGAATGCCGCCCGAAGTGGCAAGAAGGCCAAGCCGGGTAATAAGTACGATTGTGTGGAAGACGGTTGCTCCCATCGCCATGCGGATTGCGATTTCCCGCCGCCGGCGAAGCACTGCTGCTGCAACCACGCCGTAAATGCCAATCATCCCCAAAAGGATTCCTGTCCCAGCAAAAGCGCTAAGCAAGAGGAGGCTTACCCTGCGGGGGCTGAGATAATTATCCAAGTAAGCGTCCATGGTCTGAAAATTCTCGATTGGCAGGTCTTTGTCCAATTCATGAATCGCCTTGTCTGTAGCGGATTTGACCGCTGCTTCCGGCATAACCGCATTAAGCACGAATGACAGTGTCGGCGACGGGTCCTGGTACTGGGGCACATAAACTTGCATCCATCTTACTTTTGCTTCAGGCCCAAAATGCTTGATCTCTTGCACAATTCCCACAACTTCAAGCGTGCGGGAGGTTCTGCCGGCACGCGCACTCATCCTGACCTGCTTGCCTAGCGGGTTTTGTCCCGGCCACAGTTTGGCGGCAAGAATGTTATCCAGAATTACGACTGTGGGCGCGTTGTCGCGATCTGCATCCGTAAAATCACGGCCCTCAAGCAACGGAAGCCGCATGGTCCGGAAGAAGCCGGGCAGAATCGATTCATATTCCACCTGAAGGGGCTCGCTGGCAAAGGGCGACTGTCCATCGACTTCTATGCGGTTCACTTCCCCTTGGGTGGTGAGCGGCAGTCCGGAGATCCCGCTGACGGATTCCATTCCTGGCAGTTGAGTCAGCTTTTCAGCTGCTAGTCTGAAGAATGCCGTTTGCTTGAAAGGTTCTTTGTAGCGTGCGACCGGAAGATTGACTTGAAATGAAATGACGTTTTGAGGTTTGAAGCCCAAGTCAATTCTTTGAACCTCGTAAAGGCTTCTAATGAGCAAGCCCGAGACAAGTGACAACACTGAAGCAAGAGTGACCTCGAATAAAATGAATGCGCCACGTCCAAGGGTGCGGTATTTCGGCAGAGCGAACCAGGTCCCCTCACCCTTGAGTTCGCTGCTGACGTTGAGCTTGGATACGTAAATTGCCGCTGTCAGAGTACCGGCTAGAATTGCGACAAGCGCCATAATGACAGTCAGCAGAATGACCTTGAAATCGATTGTCGTTTCTTGGAATCGGAGAACTGCACTCGGAAAGTTGTGCAGAAAGAATACAAGGCCCAACTTCGCGGCGAACAAGCCCACGGAACTTCCCACGGCGGCAAAAATCAAAGCATGAATGAACAATTGGCGCATTACGCTTGACCGGGTAGATCCCAAAGCAAGCCGAATACTCAGCTCTTGACCTCGCTCAATGGTATTGCTCAGAAATACCACGGTCACGTTGGCTACTGCCAGCAGGTAAATAAAGCTGGAAGCGATTAGGAGCAGCAATAAGGGCTTGGCGCCGCTCGGGCTGAGCAGGTCGCTCAACGGCAAAACTCTGATCCCCATATCTTTCGTTGTGTCCGGATATTGGGCGGCCAGGCGGCTGACGATGGTCTCCATTTCAGCCCGCGCCTGAGCAGGCGTAACATTCGGTTTCAGTCGGGCCAAAGGAAAAAACAGCCGGGTGTCCCGCATCATCACATGTTGATCAAGCATCGGGCCGTTTGCTACCCAAACATCGGCATATTGCAAGGTGCTGATCTGCGTTGGTTGGAGTACGCCTATGATCTTGTACGACAGATCGTCTAAAGCCAGCTCCTTGCGTAAAACGTCAGGATCACCTCCAAATTTGCGTTGCCAGAACTCATTGCTGAGAATGGTGACACGCTCCGCTCCGGGGTGGTCGTCCGCTTCCGTAAAATCACGTCCTAAGACCGTGCTCACTCCCCAAACGTGAAAGCCGGCAGCGGAGATGGCTATGCCTTTCAGATGCTCGGCGGGACCAGTACCAGTCATGGTAAAAGAAACCGTCCGCATCGCTGCAATCGCGTCGAATGAGTGGCTTTGGGCTTTCCAGTCCAGATAATCAGGGTAAGAGGTGCCCAAAGGCGCATTGGTCCGATTGACTTTTGTGTTGAGCCATACAACGCGGTCCGGTTCGCGTATCGGCAACGGGCGGAGGACTACTGCGTTCACCACACTGAATATCGCCGTATTCAAGCCAATGCCGAGTACCAACGTTGCAATGACAAGAAACGTCATTCCTGGCCGTTTACGCATGAAGCGCAGGCTGAAGCGGGCGTCCTGAATCAGCGAGTGCACTGAACTAAGAATCTTAGGCTCCTGTCGTACGCGGCGTAATAAATGGCTTCAAAAGCGAGAGTTTCAATCGAATATTGCGGCGAGAGGATGCTATCTTCCGCTGACTCCGGCTGTCAAAAAGCGGGATTCCCCGGAATAAAGGATTGGCATCCAGAAACCAGGCCTTTAAGGGTAAAATTCCGCTGTTCTGGGAGCGGAGAGAAGGGATTGCCGGGCCTCGTATGGGCGCGCTCAATGCGGCCTTGCCGGTAGGGATCAAGGTGCGGCCAGACAGCGCCTCCAAAATAGGCGAACAGAACAAAGGACACACCAATACGCTCGACCCCAATGGAGATATAGACTCGCGGTCCCGGAAACTTTAGCGGAGAACCCGGAACCGCAAGTCCCTTTTTGTGCTTCTCCTCGGTGAGTCTTCCTGTGTCTTAGCGGGGGAGGAAGTCTCCGCCAGTCCGATGTGGCGGCCCCGGAAACATGCTGCCTACATGTACTTGATATTAGGAAAAAACAGGCTATCTGTCAAGTGGTTTCAACGAGAACCGGACAAGTAAAAGTTTGCAGTTTAGGAATCAAATCAACCCCCTTGGAGGAAAAATGAGAAGCAGGATCAATGTAGTGGTGATGTTGGCGGCGAGTTTCATCCTATTCATCGCCGTAAGCAGTGCGAAAAGCGTTCAAACGAGTGGTCATCAATCCCCGACCGCTGTCCTCACGGACGGCACACGGCCAATGTGTATTCCAGATAGTCCCTGTGGGTGGGCAGACAAAACGAGTTTTCGATCAAGTTTGCTGGCCGCCGGCCCTGGGCCGATGTGTATTCCAGATGCTCCCTGTGTATACGATTTTGATGTCTTAGCGAGCAGAGCTCGTTTTCGACCGGGAGTGTTGATGGCCTCCGGCCCTGGGCCGATGTGCATTCCAGGCGCTCCCTGTGTATACAATTCCGCGGTGTTAGCGAGCAGCATC